>Ga0182006_1000065_pt1 | contig 152292 bp, 120 predicted proteins | sample Sormic07211104_1_FD_123022 | JGI IMG/M metagenome (GOLD analysis project Ga0182006, IMG submission 123022) | Rhizosphere microbial communities from Sorghum bicolor, Mead, Nebraska, USA - 072115-104_1 MetaG | ecosystem: Host-associated > Plants > Roots > Rhizosphere | place: USA: Nebraska...
GTCCGAGATCAGCGAGCTGATCAAGACCCGCATCGAGCAGTTCAAGCTCGGCGCCGAGGCACGCAACGAAGGCACGATCATCAGCGTGTCCGACGGCATCGTGCGCATCCACGGCCTGGCCGATGTGATGCAGGGCGAAATGATCGAACTGCCGAACAACACGTTCGCCCTCGCGCTGAACCTCGAGCGCGACTCGGTCGGCGCCGTGGTGCTTGGTGAATACCAGCACCTGCGCGAAGGCGATGCCGCCAAGACCACCGGCCGCATCCTCGAAGTGCCGGTCGGCCCGGGCCTGCTCGGCCGCGTCGTCGACGCGCTGGGCAACCCGATCGACGGCAAGGGTCCGATCGACGCCGTGGGCACCAGCCCGGTCGAGAAGGTCGCGCCGGGCGTCATCTGGCGCCAGTCGGTCGACCAGCCGATGCAGACGGGCTACAAGTCCATCGACTCGATGATCCCGATCGGCCGTGGCCAGCGCGAGCTGATCATCGGTGACCGCCAGACGGGCAAGACTGCCGTCGCGATCGACGCGATCATCAACCAGAAGCACTCGGGCATTAAGTGCATCTACGTGGCTATCGGCCAGAAGCGCAGCTCGATCGCCAACGTCGTGCGCAAGCTCGAAGAGAACGGCGCGCTGGCCAACACCATCGTGGTCGTCGCTTCGGCCTCCGAAGCCGCCGCCCTGCAGTACGTCGCGCCGTATTCCGGCTGCGCCATGGGCGAGTACTTCCGTGACATCGGCGAAGACGCGCTGATCGTGTACGACGACCTCTCCAAGCAGGCCGTCGCCTACCGTCAGATCTCGCTTCTGCTCAAGCGTCCGCCGGGCCGCGAAGCCTATCCGGGCGACGTCTTCTATCTCCACTCGCGTCTGCTCGAGCGCGCTTCGCGCGTCAGCGCCGAATACGTCGAGAAGATGACCGACGGCAAGGTGAAGGGCAAGACGGGTTCGCTCACCGCCCTGCCGATCATCGAGACCCAGGCCGGTGACGTTTCCGCGTTCGTCCCGACCAACGTGATCTCGATCACCGACGGCCAGATCTTCCTCGAGACCGATCTGTTCAACGCCGGTATCCGTCCGCCCGTCAACGCCGGTATCTCGGTGTCGCGCGTCGGTGGTGCCGCCCAGACCAAGATCATCAAGAAGCTCAGCGGCGGCGTGAAGCTCGCCCTCGCGCAGTACCGCGAGCTGGCTGCGTTCGCGCAGTTCGCTTCGGACCTGGATGCCGCCACGCGCGCGCAGCTGGACCGCGGTCAGCGCGTGACGGAACTGATGAAGCAGCCGCAGTACTCGCCGCTGTCGATCGCCGAGCTCGGCGTGTCCGTGTTCGCGGCCGAGAAGGGCTACCTCGACGACCTGCCGATCAACAAGGTGCTGCCGTTCGAGAAGGGCCTGCATGCCTTCTTCCGCCAGAACCACGCCGACCTGATGACCAAGATCGACCAGACCGGTGACTGGGACAAGGACATCGAGGCGACTTTCAAGTCGGCCACGGACGAGTTCAAGAAGACCGGTAGCTGGTAATAGCGAGACACGCGAGGCGGGCGACATCGCCCGCCTCGTGGAACACCTGGCGTCACCCTTTACAGACGAGTAAGCCATGGCAAGCGGCCGCGAAATCAAAACCAAGATCAAGAGCACGCAGAACATGCGCAAGGTGACGCGTGCGCTCGAAATGGTCTCGGCGTCGAAGATCCGCAAGGCGCAGGACCTGATGAAGGCCTCGCGTCCCTATGCGCGCCTGATGCGCAAGGTGATCGCGCACGTCGCCCAGGCCAGCACGGACTTCGTGCACCCGTTCCTCACCGAGCGCGAGAACGTCGCGCGCGTCGGTTTCATCGTGGTGTCGACGGACCGCGGCCTCGCCGGCGGCCTCAACTCCAACCTGTTCCGTCGCACGCTCACGTCCATTCGCGAGTGGCAGGGCAAGGGCGCCGAGATCGACGTGGTTGCCGTCGGCCAGAAGGCCGTCAGCTTCTTCCGCCGCATCAAGGGCGTGAACCTGATCGGCACGGCGACGCACCTGGGTGAGAAGCCGAAGCTCGAAGACCTCATCGGCGTCATCAAGGTCGTCCTCGACGCGTACTCCGATAACAAGCTCGACCGCGTGTTCCTGGTCTACAACGACTTCGTGAACACCATCGTGCAGAAGCCGACCATCGAGGCCCTGCTGCCGGTGTCGCTGGTGGCGAAGGAACTCGAGAACGCCGAAGGCAAGGCATCCGAAGGCGTGAAGGTCGAGCAGACCCACGACTGGGATTACATCTACGAACCCGACGCGCGCACGGTGCTCGAGCACCTGATGACGCGCTACATCGAGTCCGTGGTGTACCAGGCCGCGCTGGAGAACCTCGCCAGCGAGCACGCTGCGCGCATGGTGGCCATGAAGGCCGCGTCGGACAACGCCAACAAGGTCATCGGCGAACTGACGCTGGTCTACAACAAGGCGCGTCAGGCAGCGATTACCCAGGAAATCTCGGAAATCGTCGGCGGCGCCGCCGCGGTCTGACCGAAACCTCAAAGCGATGGCGACGCACCATGCGGCGCCGAAACAGAACCTTACGAAGATTCATCCGGAGCATTCCATGAGCCAGGGCAAAGTTGTTCAGATCATCGGCGCGGTCGTCGACGTCGAATTCGCGCGCGACCAGGTGCCGGAGATTTACGACGCACTGAAGGTCGACGGCACGGAGATCACCCTCGAGGTGCAGCAGCAGCTCGGTGACGGCATCGTGCGCACCATCGCGCTCGGTTCCACCGACGGCCTGCGCCGCAACCTCATCGCCCGCAACACCGGCGAAGGCATCAAGGTGCCGGTCGGCAAGGCCACCCTCGGTCGCATCATGGACGTGCTCGGTCGCCCGATCGACGAAGCCGGCCCGATCGGCGAGAACGAGCAGTGGGTCATCCACCGCGAAGCCCCGGCCTACGACGAGCAGGCTGCCGGCAACGAACTGCTGGAAACCGGCATCAAGGTCATCGACCTGATGTGCCCGTTCGCCAAGGGCGGCAAGGTCGGCCTGTTCGGCGGCGCCGGCGTGGGCAAGACCGTCAACATGATGGAGCTCATCAACAACATCGCCAAGGCGCACTCGGGTCTGTCCGTGTTCGCCGGCGTGGGTGAGCGTACCCGTGAAGGTAACGACTTCTATCACGAGATGAAGGACTCCAACGTTCTCGACAAGGTCGCGATGGTCTACGGCCAGATGAACGAGCCGCCGGGTAACCGTCTGCGCGTCGCGCTGACCGGCCTGACCATGGCCGAGTACTTCCGTGACGAAAAGGATGAGACGGGCAAGGGCAAGGACGTGCTGCTCTTCGTCGACAACATCTATCGTTATACGCTGGCCGGTACCGAAGTCTCCGCGCTGCTCGGCCGTATGCCGTCGGCCGTGGGTTACCAGCCGACGCTGGCCGAGGAAATGGGCGTCCTGCAGGAGCGCATCACCTCGACCAAGACCGGCTCGATCACCTCGATCCAGGCCGTCTACGTGCCCGCGGATGACCTTACCGATCCGTCCCCGGCGACCACGTTCGCGCATCTCGATGCGACCGTCACGCTGAGCCGCGACATCGCCTCGCTGGGTATCTACCCGGCCGTCGATCCGCTGGCTTCCAGCAGCCGTCAGCTCGACGCCGCGGTGATCGGCCAGGAACACTACGACATCGCCCGTCGCGTGCAGGGCACCCTGCAGCGCTACAAGGAGCTGAAGGACATCATCGCCATCCTCGGCATGGACGAGCTGTCGCCGGAAGACAAGGCCTCGGTGTCGCGCGCCCGCAAGATCGAGCGTTTCTTCTCGCAGCCGTTCCACGTGGCCGAAGTCTTCACCGGCTCGCCGGGCAAGTACGTCGCGCTGAAGGAAACGATCCGCGGCTTCAAGATGATCCTCGACGGCGAGCTCGACTATCTGCCGGAGCAGGCCTTCTACATGGTCGGCGGCATCGACGAAGCCATCAAGAAGGGCGAGGAAATGGGTGCGAAGAAGGCCGCGTAAGCGCCTTCTTTCCCCACTCCTTACCTAGGAAGACAAGCCCATGACCCACACCATTCGCGTCGACATCGTCAGCGCCGAAGCCGAGATCTACTCCGGCGAAGCCACGCTCGTGGTCGCCACCGGTGAGCTTGGCGAGCTGGGTATCGCGCCGCGTCACGCGCCGCTGATCACCCGCCTCAAGCCCGGTCACGTGGACGTGGTTGCCGCCAACGGCGAGCGCCAGCAGTTCTACGTTTCCGGAGGCATCCTCGAGGTGCAGCCGCAGGTCGTGACGATCCTCGCCGACACGGCCGCCCGCGCGGCCGATCTCGACGAGGCCGCCGCCCTGAAGGCGAAGGGCGAGGCGGAAGCCGCCCTGGCCAACCGTGGCGAGACGCTGGACGTCGCCGAAGCCCAGGCCAAGCTGGCCGAGGCCCTGGCCCAGCTCCAGGCCCTCGAGCGCATGCGCAAGACCCTCAAGCACTGACAGCACCTAAATGTGGGAGCCGCTTCAGCGGCGATACTCCCCAACAAAACGCCGACGCCCAACAGCGCCGGCGTTTTTTTTGCTCTGCGCCTCATCCGGCCACGCAAGTCGGCTCTCACACATCAGCCGGGGAAGCCCTTCATCTACCTGTGATCCTGAACGCGTCAAACTGGCCCGGTCGTCTCCCGGTACCCGTCCCCATGCACACCCGCTACCGCCGCAGCCTCTGGATCATCGGCGTCATTGTCGTCGTGCTGATCGTCGCGCGGATTGCGCTTCCGTACGTGGTGCTCAACTACCTCAACGGCCGCCTGGCCAAGATGGGCAACTACTCGGGCCACATCGTCGACATCGACATCCATTTGTGGCGCGGTGCCTATTCGATCGACCGCATGACCGTTACCAAGACCGACGGCAAACTGCCCGTGCCGCTGTTCGACACGGCACGCGCGGAGATCTCCCTGAGCTACACCGCGCTGGTCAAAGGGCGGCTCCGCGGCAAGGTCGACTTCTTCGAGCCCGTGGTGAACTTCGTCGACGGCAAGGGCGAAGGCGATACGCAGACCGGTAAGGGCGTCGACTGGCGCACGCCTCTGAAGGCGTTGGTACCGACGCGCATCGAGGAGGTGAACGTCGTCAATGGCACCGTGACCTTCCATAACTTCGTCTCGAGCCCCAAGGTCGACCTGAAGATGACCGACGTCAACGGCACGGCCACCAACCTGACCAATGTGCAGCGCGAGGGAGGCTCCCGCGTGGCCCACATGCACGCCACGGCCAAGGTATTGGGCGACGCGCCGCTGGAAACGCGTGCGGAGTTCGACCCGCTCGAGCGGTTGGGTGACTTCCACTACGAGTTGAGCGTCCGCAACATCAAGCTGGTCAAGGCGAACGACCTTGCGCGCGCATATTCCGGTCTCGACTTCGCCGGTGGTGAAGGTGACTTCGTCATGGAGCTGCAAGCGAAGGATCGCAAACTCAACGGCTATGCCAAGCCGCTCTTCCACGGGCTGCAGATTTTCAGCTGGAAACAGGACGTGGAGCAGGACCACAAGGGCCCGATCAAGCTGGCATACGAAGCGCTGGCCGAAGGCGTCACCAAGGTCTTCAAGAACCAGTCGAAGGACCAGTTCGCAACACGCGTGACCATTTCCGGCACCATCGGGGACAAGAACATGTCCGCCTCGGACGCGATCATCGGCATCCTGCACAATGCGTTCGTCGAGGCGTATAAGCCCAATCTCGAACACCTGACCCATCGGACCGAAGACAAGTAGCCGACTTGGCAGGGAAGAAAAAACGCGCGACAGTGCGGCCCTCTCCTTTACGCCAGGCAAGAGCCCCATGACCGCCACGCCCCTTCATGTCCTGATTCTCGCCGCGGGTGAAGGCAAGCGGATGAAGTCCGCGTCCGCCAAGGTGCTTATGCCGCTGGCCGGTCGGCCGCTGCTTTCCCACGTGATCGACGCGGCGCGTTCACTCGCGCCCACGGGCGTGCATGTCGTCTATGGCCATAACGGCGAGCAGGTGCGGGCGGCGTACGCCACGGATCCTTCGCTGGGTTGGATCGAGCAGCGTGAGCGCCTGGGTACGGGCCACGCGGTGCGCACCGCGCTCGAAGCGTTGGAGGCTGCCGGCAAGCTGGAAGGACGTGTGCTGATTCTCTACGGCGACGTGCCATTGATTCGTGGCGAAACCCTGGCCGCGCTCGCGCATGCCGGGCAGGGGCTTGCCATGCTCGCCACGCGGCTCGCGGATCCGCGGGGCTACGGGCGTGTCGTCCTCGATGCGACCGGCAACGTACGCCACATTGTCGAAGAGAAGGACGCGAGCGCGGCACAGCGGGCTATCGACCTGGTCAACACGGGCATCGTCGCCGGCGACGCCGTGCGCCTGCTGGCGTGGACGCAGCGCCTGGGTAACAGCAATGCGCAGGGCGAGTATTACCTCACGGACGTTTTCGAAATGGCCGCAACCGAAGGCGCGCCGGCGGCATGCGTGGACTGCGACCCGGTGGAGGCATCGGGTGCGAACGATCCCTGGCAGCTGGCCGGGCTGGAAGCGCTTTATCGTGAGCGCATGGCGCGCGAGCTCGCCCTTGCCGGCGTGCGTCTGGCCGATCCGGCGAGAATCGACGTGCGCGGCAAGGTCACGACGGGGCGCGACATCGAGATCGACGTCAACGTGATCCTCGAAGGCGACGTCTCCCTGGGCGACGAGGTGCGTATCGGTCCCTTCACCCGTGTCCGCAACGCATCGCTCGCAGCAGGGACCGTCGTGCTCGCGCATTGCGACCTGGACGGCGTTGTCACGCATGGTCCGTGCACGATCGGCCCGTTCGCACGCCTGCGTCCGGGAACAGACCTCGCCGCCGGCGTGCACATCGGCAATTTCGTGGAGACAAAGAACGCGGTGATCGCCGAAGGCTCGAAGGCCAACCACCTGAGTTACCTCGGTGACACGGTGATCGGCAGCAAGGTCAACATCGGCGCAGGCACCATCACCTGCAATTACGACGGCGTGAACAAGAGTCGCACCACGATCGGCGACCGTGTGTTCGTCGGTTCGAACAGCTCGCTGGTCGCACCGGTGACCCTGCACGCGGGCTCGACGATCGGTGCGGGTTCGGTCATCACCAAGGACACGCCTGCGGATGCGCTGACCATCTCACGCGCCCGACAGACGACGATCGACGGCTGGCAACGTCCGACAAAACGGTCCTGATCAGGCGCGATAGCGCCAGCCGTCGATCTCGACCAGCAACTCTGCGCGGCAGATGTCGCCATGGACCAGCAACAGCGGTGCATCCGGAAGATGCGCCGCGGCGAAGGCGCGAACCGCGGCTTCGTCCTGGGGACGCCGCACGTAGGCCTTCAGCGGAGCCAGGCCATCGAATCCTGCGGGAAGGCCGCCGGTTTCCAGCAAGGCATCGAGGTTCCGCAACGTCTCGCCGAGCTGCGCCTGAATGTCGCCGGCGTGCGCGGACGCGTGGCCGACGACCGCCGCCGTGCCGGAAATCGCCAGCACATCGTCAGCCGGCAGTAGCGTCGCGCGGGCAAAGCTCGGCGGGGTGCGGCCGTACTGACGCGGATAACGCCAGGCGCTGACCTGGCGCGGATTCTCCACCCGCGTACCAGGCCGGTCGGTGGCGAGCAGGTACACCTGCAGCAGGCCCGGATCGGCGTGGTGCCCGATGGCCGTAGCCGCCGGAAAACCCTGGGCGAAGACCTCGCCCATGCCGCGGATGCGGCCCGTGCAGAAGTGCTTGTAGCGCTCGTCGTCACCTGTGCCATCGTTGATGGCGCCCAGATAGTTCCAGATGCGCTGAACGTGGCGCTCGTCGTTGGCCTCCACGAAACGCGAAAGCATGGAGTAGGCGTGGTCGGCCGCTGCTTCGGTGCCGCCGTGATCGCTTTCGCGGCATTCCACGGCGGCGAACATCCAGCCACCGCCCCGCGACCATCGCAGGTCGCCGTCGCGCCCGTAGGTCACCTCGGCGTCGACCTCCCATACCTCGACCGTGCTCGGGCCCAGCGGCTCGAGCGCCACGCGCAGCCAGCGCGGATCGTCATGCTGGGCGGCGTCGGCCCCGAAGCCGAAGGCGGCGAGGATCCGGGGCGAGAGCGTCCCGGACATGGCTCGATAGCTCACCGTGGGAGCGGGGTGGGCGGTAAGCGGCGAGCGCTCGCGCAATTGACTGCCTGGGGGCATTGCATATTCCGTAAGCCGTTCGTCGATCCCATCATATCGTCCCGTTGTCAGTGCGGCGTGTGGACGCCGCCCGGTTCACGACCCTGAACGACCGAAACGGGGCCGGGTAGGGCCCTGTGGTAAACTCCGCGGTCGCTGCCATCCGGGGGGAGGCAGGTATATCCAGGACCTGGAACGACTACATGGCAACGCAAACCGCAGCACAGAAAGAACTGGCAGAACTGATCGTCACGAGCCTCAACCTCGAGTCGGTGAAGCCGGCTGAGATCGATCCCGAGGCGCCCCTGTTCGGCGGCGACCTGGGACTGGATTCGATCGACGCCCTCGAAATCGCGCTGGCCGTGTCCAAGCGCTACGGCTTCCAGTTGAAGTCCGATAACCCGGACAATCGCACTATCTTCACGAACCTTAGGTCTCTCTCCGAGCACGTGGAACAGCATCGCGCCACGGCCTGACGGTCGTTCAGGTCGCACTCGCCCCCGCCGTGTTCTGCTGCGCGCAGATCCCCGGGGCGACGACCGACGCGTCGCCGTTCCTGCACCAAGGCCCGGAGCCAGCCGTTGAACGACACCGCCGACATCGCGCCCCACGTACGTCCGCTGCACTTCGATGCCGCGCACCCCAGCTTTGCCGGTCACTTTCCGGGGCGGCCCATCGTCGCCGGCGTGCTGTTGCTCGAGCAGGCCGCCGAAGCGCTGCGTGAGTGGCGCGGCCTGGATGTACGCCAGGTGATCGACGCGAAGTTCCTCGCACCGTTGCTCCCCGGCGAAGACGCCGAGCTGGAACTTGTCGCCCTCGCCGATGCGCGCTATCGCTTCAGCGTCCGTCGCGGTGCCGACACTCTGCTGCGCGGCACCCTGGAAGCCAACGCATGAGTCACTGGAAGCAACGCGAAGGCGGCGGTCAATTCGCCATCTGGGTCATCCGGACGATCGCCATGCGGCTCGGGCGTGATGTCGCACGCGTCCTGCTCTACCCCATCACGTTTTACTTCTTCCTGCGCCGTGCCGATGAGCGCGACGCCTCACGCCGCTATCTCGCGCGTGTCCTCAATCGCCCGGTGACCTCCTGGGACGTCTTCCACCATATCCACATGTTCGCGGCGACCCTGCTCGACAGGATGTTCTTCCTCGCCCGTGGCGAGCGCGACTTCGTCGTCGATGTCGAAGGCCTTGCCATCCTCGATCGTTACCTCGATGCGCGTCAGGGCGCGCTGCTGATCGGCTCGCACCAGGGCAGTTTCGAGGCGCTTCGGGCGCTGAGCGCTCGCCGTCCCGATGTGCCCCTGCGCGTGGTGCTCGACAAGCAGAAGACCCCGGCGTTGACGGCCATGCTCGAAGCGCTTGCTCCGGACGTTGGCGCGGCCGTGATCGACGCGGCACTCGGTGGCACCTCGGTTGCCCTGGCGATGGCCGAGAGCGCGCAGCAGGGCGCCATGGTGGCCTTGCTGGCCGATCGCGGCCACCAGAACGAGACCTCGCGGATGGTTCCCTTCCTCGGTACACCCGCGCCGTTTCCTGCCGGTCCCTGGCTGCTGGCTTCCGCACTGAAGATTCCCGTCGTGCTGTGCATGGGTATCTATCTCGGCGGCAACCGCTACAAGCTGATTTTCGAAGCGTTCTCAGAAGGCATCGACATTCCGCGTGCCAATCGCAAGCCCGAGCTTGACGCCGTGATCGGTCGCTTCGCTGCGCGCGTCGAACACTATGCGCGCACCTATCCCTTCAACTGGTTCAATTTCTATGACTTCTGGCAAGAAACTGGCCCTGCTGACGAGCTTTCTGGTGCTGCTGCCGCTCACGTGTCCGGCCACTCAGACGCCTGAGCCCGATGACGCGAAAGCGTTGATCACCAGCCTCAACCGCCCGGCACCGGCGCGTACACCGTTCGCTGAAGCGCGCTTCATGCGTGTGCTCGACAAGCCGCTGATTGTCTCCGGTGAACTGGCCTGGCTGGGCGGCGATCGTCTCGAGCGCCGCGTGGACAAGCCGGCGAAGGAAACCTCGACAATCGCCGACGGCGAGGTGACCCAACAGCGCGACGGCAAGAAACCACGCAGCTTCTCGTTGAAGCGCGCGCCGCAATTGAAAGTGCTGCTGGACAGCTTTGTCGCCCTGCTTGCCGGCGATCCTTCGCGCCTGGGCGACTCGTTCAACGTGGTGCTCGGACGTGATGCGGATCGCTGGCAGCTCACGCTGACACCGCGTGACGCGAGCATCGCGAAGCAAATTGCCACCATCCATGTCTATGGCCAGGGCAACCAGCCGCGTTGCCTGCGCATGGATGAGGGCGATGGCGACACCTCGATCGATCTGCTGGGCGATCTCGCCACCGCGATGCCTGCGGCACCCACCCGCGAGGGCCTCATCGCGCAGTGCGGCGGCGCGATGTGACAAAGGCGCGCCTGGGCATCCTGATCGTCTGGCTGGGTACCCTGGCGCTGCTGGGCTGGCTGGTCGTAACGCAGCTGAAGATCAGCACCGATCTGCGCAGCTTCATGCCGGCCCCGACCACGCCGGACCAGAAACTGCTGATGGACCAGGTAGGCGAGGGTCCGGGATCGCGCCTGCTCCTGGTCGCCATCGACGGGGGCGACGACACCAGCAAAGCGGCGCTCAGTCGTGGTCTCGCCGCGTCGTTGCGTAAGGACCCCGCGTTCACCCAGGTGGTGAACGGTGATTTCGACATGGGCATGCTGGACGCGAACCTGCTTCCCTATCGCTATCTGCTCTCGCCCACGCTCGATGACACGGCCATGGACGAAGACTTCCTTGCCGACCAGCTGCAGCAGCGCCTCGATGACCTGGGCTCGCCTGCGGCAAGCCTGCTCAAAGGCTTGCTTCCGCGCGACCCGACACTCGAAATCCTGAAGCTCGCCGAACGCTGGACTCCAGCGCATTCGCCCGACGTGCGCGATGGGGTCTGGTTTTCCTCGCGCGGTGAAGCGTTGCTGCTCGCGCAAACCCGGGGCGCGGGGTTCGACCCCGGTGCCCAGGGTGAGGCCATCGATCGTCTTCGTGCGGCGTTCGCCGCCTTGCCGCACAGTGACGTTTCGCATCTCACGCTGAGTGGACCGGGTTACTTCACCGTGATGGTGAATGCACAGACACGCTACGAGGCGGACTGGATCGGAGGCATCTCCACGGTCGGGTTCATCGTGCTGATGCTTGCCGCCTATCGCAGCTTCAGCAGCCTGCTTTTCGCCGCGCTGCCCGTGGCCACTGGTGCGCTGGCCGGCGTGACCACGATGCTGCTGTTCTTTCCGGAAGTGCACGGCATCACGCTGGCCTTTGGCTTCACCCTGCTTGGTGTTGCGCAGGAGTACCCCATACGCCTTCTCAGCCATCGTCGTGCGGGTGAATCCGCCGTGGCGAGCGTGCGTGGCCTGTGGCCCCTGCTGCTGACGGCTATCGCGTCGGCGTGCATCGCCTACCTCGCGTTCTACGCGTCCGGCGTCGGCGGCCTGAAGCAGCTGGCCGTGTTTACCATCACCGGGCTGCTCGCTGCGGGCTTCAGCACGCGCTATGTGTTGCCATATCTCCTGCCGGCGCAGGCGCGCGACGTGGCCGATACACCCGGGCTGGGCCGCTTTCGCCGTTGGCTCGACGCCTTGCCACGGCCACGCTGGCTGCCCTTGCCGATCGCGCTGGCCGTGCTCGCCATGCTTGCTTTCGCGCCGGGTCCCTTCTGGCAGAACGATCTCTCGGCCCTTACACCGTTGCCGCGCGATCTGCTGATGACCGACGCGCGCCTGCGTGGCGAGCTCGGTGCGCCCGACGTGCGCTACCTGCTGATTGTCCAGGCGCCGACCGCGGACGGCGTGCTCGGCGCGTCGACCCGGCTTGAACCGGTCATGCGCGAACTCGTCGCCAAGAAAGCGCTCGACGGTTTCGAGCTGCCCTCGATCTACCTGCCCGACCTGGCGACGCAACGCGCAAGACAGGCCCGTCTGCCTGACCGCGTCGCCCTCGACGCCGCGCTCGACGAGGCCCTCCATGGCATGCCGTTCCGTAAGGACCTGTTCGCGCCCTTTGTCGAGGATGTCCAGACGGCCCGTACGGCGCCGTTACTGACGCCGGATGTCTTTGCAACATCGCCGCTCGGCCAGCGTCTTGCCGCCATGCTGGCCAGGCGAGGCGACCACTGGGTGGGGTTGTCGACCCTGAGCGGGGTGCGCGACGCGACCGCGATCGATCGTGCCGTGGCCGCTGTGGGCAGTGACGCGCGTCTGCTCGATCTCAAGACATCGTCGGAGTCACTGGTGGCCGAGTACCGCACGCGCATCCTTCATGCCGTGCTGGCGGCCGCCGCGCTGTTGTTTGTCACCATCACCCTGGCCCTGCGCAGCATGCGGCGCGCATGGCATGTGCTGGCGCCGATGACACTGGCCACCTTCCTCGTCCTCGCAGTCGAGCGGCTCGCCGGCATTCCGGTGTCGCTGTTCCATCTGGTGGCGTTGATCCTGGCGGCGGGTCTTGGCCTGCACTACGCGTTGTTCTTCGAACGCGACACGGGCGACCCCGCCGAGCAACGACGCACGCTGCACGCCACCGTGGTATGTGTGATCTCGGCACTATTGGTCTTCGGCATGCTGGCGTGGTCCTCGATTCCCGTGCTCCGCGCGATCGGCCTCACCGTGGCGCTCGGCGTCGCCTTCCATTTCTGCCTCTCGATCCTCATGGCTCCCCATGCTCGCCAAGACTGACTTCATCGACCTCATCCCGCACGCCGGCAACATGTGCCTGCTCGACGGCGTAATCGCCTGGGACGATACGTCCATCCATGCGACGAGCGTCAGCCATGTCCTTCCTACGCATCCGCTTCGTGGCGAGCGCGGGCTGCATGCGGTTCACCTGGCCGAGTACGGCGCACAGGCCATGGCTGTGCACGGTGCGTTGCGAGCACGCGGGCAGGGCGCCACGGCGCCACGGCCGGGCATGCTGGTGAGCCTTCGCGGCGTGAAGCTGGATATCGAACGTGTCGATACGCTGCCCGGCACGCTGCACGTGCACGCGCAGTGCCTGATTGCCGACGATACCGGTGCGCAGTACACGTTCCGGATCGAGCATGAAGGCGTGGAGATCGCCTCGGGCCGCGCGGCCGTGATTCACCCGAAGGTGTGACCACCCGCGTGATCGCCGGCCCGGAGGGTCTCTGAAAGGGGACTGATGAGGAGCCTGACCGCTCCCTCCGGGCCGACCAGAGAAGTCTGTGCCGCCGCTGTCTCAGAACCCGCGACTCAGGCGACCCGTGCGAACAGCTCCGTGCGCTCGCCCTCGACGTCGATCAGATCCCCCGCGACCTCACGCAGCGACGGATGATCGTCCGCCGCGCGCTCGACAATGCTCGCCGCCAACAATCGCATCATCCGGACGTTGTCGCGCAGGCGCTCCGCCAGGGTGTCGTCGTCCATCACGTCGTGCAGCGTGCTGTTCATGTCGGCGAACCAGGCCAGGTCGCGCTGGTCGAGCATGACCCTGCGGTTGCGCCCATCCGAGACGGCATGCCAGGGCTGGAAGAAGGCCTGCATTTTCGTGTTCAGATCGGTGGCGGCGATCAGCTCGTCGCCCATCCTGGCGATGAAGGCACTGTCGCCCAGGCGCTTCTGGAACACGATCTGACAGAGCACCCCCCAGTAGTACGCGTAGTCCCAGATCACCTTGATCGGTAGCACTTCCGCATCACCGAAGAGGTTGTACTGGCCGCGGTACATCTTCAGCGTGCCCTCGTAGAACGAGAAGAACAGCCGCTCGTAGAGGCGTGCATGCGGCGCTACGTTCTCGCCGCGACGGTCATGCCCGATCAGCAGCGTGATGTACGTGTTGGCGATGGCGATGAAATCGCTACCGGGGGAGTAGAAGGGATCGAGGAAGGCGCCGGCTTCTCCGGTCATGGCCCAGCGATCGGACGAGAACATCCGCGAGCAGCTGTACGAGAAGTTGCGAAAGAAGGCGAAATCCAGGAGCTTCTCGCGACGCTTGACCACTTCGCGAGCGACCATCGGTTGATGTTTCTGCAGCCAGTCCACGGCGAGATCGAAGGTCTTCATGCCTTCGATCGGGTGCATGGCCGCATCGGCGACGATGCCCACGGAATGCGCGCCTGAGGAGAGTGGGATCAACCACACCCAGTAGCCCGGTCCGCACAGATGATTGGTGGACCGCCAGCGTTCGGGTGGGCGACAACGCTCCTTCCACTCGGCGTCGTCGCACCAGCCATCGATCTCCAGACGGTCATCGAGTCGGAACCATACGGCGTTGGCGTGATGGCCGTTGTCGCGCGTGAAGTCGAACTTGCGTCGGATCATGCCGGCGCGGCCGGAGGCGTCCAGCAGCCAACGCGCGTGCAGCACGATATCGCTACCGTCCGCCGCGCTGGCGCGAACGGTGTGCGGCGCGTCGTCCTTTCCAATGTCGAAACCGCGAACGGTCACGCCGTCGCGAAAATCGATGCCGCGACGCCGGGCCTCGTCGCCGAGAAAGTTTTCGAGGATGCCGCGGTCGAGCTGGTAGCTCGGCGTCGGCAGTACCGCGCTGACGCCGAGCTCGGTGACATCAGCCAGATCGTCCTGACCTTCGGAGAAGAAGAAACGAAAGCCGAACTTGTGGATATGCGAACTTTCCAGATGGTCGCGAAGGCCGAGGGTGTCGGCAAAATAGTGCGCCGCGATCTCAACCGTGGACTCGCCGACCTTGTGCGCTGCCTCGGGCAGCGGACGCGCCTGCCGTTCGAGCACCACGATGTCCATGTCCGGGTATTCACCCTTGAGCTGCATGGCGAGCGATAGCCCGGCCAGGCCTCCTCCCAGGATGACGGCGTCGTGCGGCTTACGATCCATGTTCTACCTCGCGTGTCAGTGTGCGGTGCCGGGTTCGATCGATTCAGTGGCACCGATGATGGTTGGCTGGCTGCGTGAGCGTCGGTAACTGGCCAGGAAGTTGCCGTAGTGGAACACCCTGCCGACGGTATAGACCGTGATCCGGGTGACATCCCGGACGGGGTTGAAATGACTGAGCCTGAAGTCGCCGTGGTAACGCGAGGCGATCGGCACGGAGACGACGCGGGTACCGCGCTCGCGACAGGCGGTGATCAGTAGCGCGGCTTCGAAAACGAAGTGCTCCGCGGGAATGTCCACCAGATCAAGGACGGCGCGTGGATACAGGCGCTGGCCGCTCTGCGTATCCGCGATGGGCTGTGCACAGGCGCAGGAGATGCCCCAGTCGGCGACCGCGTTGGCGCGGCGGCGACCTGGCGGTTGCTGGTCGCGATCGAGGATCCGTGCGCCGATGACGATGCAGCCGGGATAGTCCCGACTTGCGGCGAGGATGGCCGGAACGTCGGAGGCGAGATGCTGGCCATCGCCGTCCATCGTGACCACGGCATCGAATCCCTGCCGTAGCACTTCGCGAAACCCGGTACGCAGGGCCTCGCCCTTGCCGCGTCGTGTCGCGTGGCGAAGCAGCGTGACGGGAAGCGCGCCGACGATGTCGGGCGTACGATCATCCGAGCCGTCATCGACGACGATGACCGGAAGGCCCAGTGCCAGCGCTTCGCCGACCACGCGCCCGATGGCTCCTTCCTCGTTGAGGCAGGGGATCAGGATGCAGCATCGTTCGGCGTTCGCGTTCACGCATCCCCTCCTACATCGACATGGAGATCGAGCTCACGGGCCGCAGGAATGCGTAGCGCGGTAGAGCGCGCCATCGCGATGGCGTGCACCAGCGGGATAGCCTGCGCCGAGGGATTGCTGGCGGCGACACCATCCAGCCAGGCATTCCCGGTTGGCTGGCTGCCGCTGTTGCCCGGCGACGGCGTGAGGTCGAGGCGTATGGCCGCCGCATCCGCGCGCGGGGACAGCACCAGCGCGACGGCGAAGGGGCCGGTGGTGGCGGTCATCTCGCCCAGCGGCCCCGTGCCCGCGATGTCGTAGCTGGCCAGTAGAACCTCGCGATCGTCGGCGACGGCGAGCGTCGCCGCTTCGAGCAGCCCGGCGCCGAACGTGGTCTCGCCACCGGATACGGCACTGGAACTCGCGTGGCAGTGCGTGGCAATGGTCCAATAACCGGCCGGTGCGTTATGCACCGAGTTGTGGAATTTCGTCGGCGACAGTTCGGTCGGTGTGCCGGCCAGCGTCGCGCACATGTAATCGGTAATGGTCTGATCGCCATGGGCCGAAGCAAAGACGCAGGGCAATGTGGCCGCATCGAGGCCGCTCATTCGTACCGCCTGGCCGGCGACGGCGGCGGCGAGCAGTACGCTTTCCGGTGCACGTCGGCGTTCGTTGGCCGGGAGCACGTCCGCTGTCGGACGGGTATCGGCGGTCGGCCGCGCACGATCGGCCGCGATCTCGCAGAACGCATCCCAGTCGGCAGCCCCGGGCGCCCACACGCCGATGCCTTTCACCCACACACTCAGCGCGGCGCTCATGCGGGTTCTCCCACCTGGGCGAATGCCAGGCAGGCATTGTTGCCGCCAAAGCCGAACGAGTTACTCAGGGCGATGCGCACTTCGCCTTGTTCGCTCGTCCAGGCCATCTGCGGACCGCACAGCGGATCCGGAGTCGTGGCGCCGAGGTTGCCGGGGATGCGGCCGTCACGCATGGTGAGCAACGTGATCGCCGCCTCGAGGATGCCGGCAGCGCCGAGCGTGTGGCCGGTGAAGCCCTTCGTCGAACTCGCGCGCGTACTGGCGGGGAAACTACGCGCGACAAGTGCCGCTTCCACCTCGTCGTTCTTCTGGCTCGCGGTGCCATGCAGGTTGATGTAGTCCACATCACCGGCTTCGATGCCCGCGCGGGCGAGGGCGTCGTGCAGTGCGATCTCCGCACCGAGACCTTCCGGATGTGGCGTGGACATGTGGTGCGCGTCGCTGGCTTCGCCATAGCCGATCAGCAGCGGGCCGGCCGTGCCGTCGATCGCGCGTTCGAGCAAGGCGAAACCGGCCGCTTCGCCGATCGATATGCCGCTGCGGTTCGCGTCGAAGGGACGGCAGGGTTCGCCCGAAACCAGTTCGAGCGAATTGAAGCCGAACAGCACGCTGTCGCACAGCGTGTCGGTGCCACCGACCACGGCCGCGTCGATCAGGCCGAGACGGATCATGCGCTCGGCGTTGCCGAAGACCTTCGCGCTCGACGAGCAGGCCGTGGCGACGGTCAGGCAGGGACCTTCGAGATCGAACGCGGCGGCGACGAAGCCGGCGAGCGAGTGCGGTGTGTGCAGGACGGGGCGGTGAAGGTCTTCCGGCATGTGGCCGTGGTTGAGACGGCGATAGCCTTCCTCGGTGGCGCCGATACTCGAGGTGGACGTGCCAAGCAATACCGCCACGCGCGAGGCTCCATAGCGTTCCCGCGCATCGCGCACGGCATCGATGAAGCCGTCCTGACGAAGGGCCAGCCAGGCGAGCCGGTTATTGCGGCACTCCCATTGGGCAAGTTCCGGCGGTAGCGGCTCCTCTTCCAGGCCGGCGACGCGGCCGATCCAGCAGTCCAGCGACGCCGAGCTGAAGTCGTTGGGGGTAAGGCCGCCACGTGAGGCGAGCAGGGCATCGGCATGGGCATCGAGGCCGCGACCGAGGGCGGAGGTCGCGGTATACGCGCGAATGGAAAGAGGCGACATGGGATGGGGCATACGGGCGAGCCTATCCTTTTTGCCTGATAGCGTCTCGTGAACGCCGGGCCCGGGTTCAGCCGATTGCGCCCTCGCGAGCGAATGGCCCAGACTGCGGGTCTTCCCGCGGGCTGCCTCCCCATGTCCGGTCTACTCAAGCCCCTGCGCCGAGGCGTCTGGCGATACCTCAGCGATCGCGACATCCTGCTCGCCGCCCTGGTGACGGCGATCGCGTTCGTCGGCAGCCTGGGTCTGTTGTATGTGGTGCACGCCGTGCGTGTCTGGCGACTGGCGCGGCACAGCCCGGTGATGGCCGCCCGCCGCGACACGTTGCTGATCTTCGGTCGTCGCCTTGTCGACGACCGCCCGGAGTACGACTTCATCGGTCGGCTGACACGCGGCCGGGATAACGCACTCGCCGGCCGGGCCGATCGGGTGCTTCTGCTTGGGGGCATCAGCGGCGGCTCCATCAGCGAGGCCGAGGCGGGACGCCGATGGCTTGTCGCGGAGGGCTGGCCGGGCGACGTACCCCTGCTGCTCGAGCAGGTATCGATCGACTCGCTCGAGAACCTTCGCCACGCCCGCGAGTTGCTCAGGGACAGCGCCGGCGCCGATCTGCCGCCGGTCAGCCTGGTGACCAGTCGCTACCACCTGGCGCGTTGCATGTACCTTGCTCGCCGCCTTGGCTTCGATGCCTCGCCCATCGGGGCGGAAGAGCGTCTGCCACTCAACCGGCGTTACGTGCTGCGCATGCTGATGGAGGCCGGGTACCTGATGTGGATCGATACGGGCATGCGATGGGCCGCGCTGATCGGTAACCACCGCATGGCGGCGCGCATTTCCTGAAATGTCAGCGGCGCGCGGCGGCGTGTCGCACAGGGCGGCCTCGGCGACTTGCTAAGCTCTGTCTCATCGATACCCGAGAGGATGCTCGCGCCCATGTCCGAACAAGCCAACCTTGCCGAGTCGTTCCTGCGCGGCCTGCAGGACCGTATCTGTACCGCCATCGAGGCGATCGACGGCAAGGCGACGTTCGAGGAAGACGCCTGGACGCGACCTGCCGGCGGTGGCGGACGCACGCGGGTGCTGCGCGAGGGCGGCGTCTTCGAACAGGCCGGGGTCAATTTTTCGCGCGTGTCGGGGTCGCCGTTGCCACCCAGCGCGACGGCCCACCGCCCGGATCTGGTCGGCGGCAGTTTCATCGCCACCGGCGTGTCGCTGGTGCTGCATCCGCGTAACCCGTACATCCCGACCACGCACGCCAACGTGCGCTACTTCGAAGCGTCGAAGGAAGGTGTCGAGCCAGTCTGGTGGTTCGGTGGTGGGTTCGACCTCACGCCTTACTACCCCTTCGACGATGACGTGCGCCACTGGCACACCGTAGCCAGGGATCTCTGCCAGCCGTATGGCGACGACGTCTACGATCGCTACAAGCGGTGGTGCGATGAGTACTTCTATCTCAAACACCGAGGCGAGACGCGTGGCGTCGGCGGGCTTTTCTACGACGACCAGAACGAAGGCGGCTTTGACCGTTGCCTGAACTTCATGCGCGATGTCGGCGAGGGTTTTCTCGATGCCTACCTGCCTATTGTCGAGCGTCGCCGCGACACGCCGTACGGCGAGCGCGAGCGCGAATTCCAGCTATACCGGCGTGGGCGCTACGTGGAATTCAACCTCGTCTACGACCGCGGCACGCTCTTCGGCTTGCAGTCGGGCGGACGCACCGAATCGATCCTGATGAGCCTTCCGCCACGCGTCCGCTTCGAATACGGCTTCACGCCCGAAGCGGACAGTCCGGAGGCGCGGCTTGCCGAATACCTCAAGCCCCGCGATTGGGTGTAACCCCCGCCGCCATGACGCTGGAACCCCGCGACCGTGGGATCCGCGGTAACTGTAGGAGCCGATTCATCGGCGATGGCTGCTCGCGGCACCCCGGCCCGCTGCCGCGGGATCGCCGATGAATCGGCTCCTACACCGTCCTTACGGAGCGTTGCCGGAGAACTTCTTCGGCGTCGCGCCTTCGATCTTGCCGACCGTGGCCGAATCGCTGACGTAAAGCTCTACATCGCGCTGGAAGGACAGGGTGCCCTGCACCACGGCGTGGGGACCGATCACGATCTTCGGGATCCGGTCGTTACTGCTGAAGAAGCTCATCGAGGGTTTCTTCACCAACAGGCCGCCTTCGACCTTCGAACCTTCGCCGATGGTGACATCCGCGTTGGTCGTCTCGATGCCGCCGCCAACATGCGCGCCGTCCAGCGAGATCTCCCCGTTGACGTTGGAGAGCTGGCCCTTCACGTCCGCACCGCGCTCCAGAAGGACCCGGCCGTTCACCGTTTCCACTTCCTCGGACACGCGTGAGTTGCTGTGCAGCGTGACGCCGCCGTTGACGGTCTTGACGATGGTTGCCGTGGCGCTCTTGCCGAGCTCGACCGCGCCGTTGACCGTGCTGGCCTTCTGGACCACGGCGTTGTCGCCGATGCGGACCGAGCCGTTGACGGTGTGGACGTCGCCCGCGTGCTGGCCGGCCTCGACCTGGGCCGTGCCGTTGACCTTGCTGACGTCGTCGTCGGCAAGGGCGGCGCCGGATACGGAAAGGGCGATGAGAAGCGAGATCAGGGTACGACGCATAGTGTGCTGCTCCACGGGTGGACTAGGACTCCTAGGATGCACCCGCGAGGCGCAAGGTTTAGCGTGACTGATGACACGGGCCCCTGAACCGCCAAGTTGACTGCCCCGGGATCAGGTTTCACCATGGGATTTTTCCTCCCCATCGTTGGACGCCATGTACAAGCTCGTCATGATCCGCCACGGCCAGTCGGCCTGGAATCTCGAAAACCGCTTCAGCGGCTGGGCCGACGTCGACCTCAGCGAGCAGGGTGTGGCCGAGGCCCGCGAGGCCGGCCGCCTGCTCAAGGAAGCCGGCTTCACCTTCAACCTGGCCCACACCTCGTACCTCAAGCGCGCCGTGCGCACCCTGTGGCACGTGCAGGACGAGATGGACCTGATGTGGATTCCGGTCGTCACCGACTGGCGCCTCAACGAGCGTCACTACGGCGCCCTGACCGGCCTTAACAAGGCTGAGACGGCGGCGAAGTACGGCAACGAACAGGTTCATGTCTGGCGCCGCAGCTACGACACCCCGCCGCCGGCCCTTGAGGCAGGCGCGACCTCGTTCGCCGACGATGACCGTTACAAGGGCATCGAGGTCCCCCTGACCGAATGCCTCAAGGACACGGTTGCCCGCGTGCTGCCCTACTGGCATGACGTGCTGGCCCCGGCCATTCGCGCCGGCAACAACGTGCTGATGGCCGCCCACGGCAATTCGATGCGCGCGCTGGTGAAGTACTTTGACGGCATCTCCGACGACGACATCGCCGAACTCAACATCCCCAACGGTATCCCGCTGGTGTACGAGTTCGACGCCGACCTCAATCCGGTGAAGCACTACTACCTTGGCGACCAGGCCGAGATCGAGGCCAAGATGGCCGCCGTCGCCAACCAGGGCAAAGCAAAATAAAAAACCACGTGGGCCGCGTGGGCCAAGCGGGCCAAGCGGGCCATACGGTCCATGCGGTCATACGGTCATACGGTCCATACGGTCCATACGGTCAATGTAGGAGCCGATTCATCGGCGAAAAACCAACGGAGCGGCGACGCCGTAGACCCGGGGGTGACACCCGTCACCCCCAACGCCTGTCAGTCGACCCTCGATTAGCCCGGTGCCCCGACGGTAACGTAGCCTCACACCGCAACCCACCGAGACCTACGCCATGCTGGCTCCGACCATTGTCCCGTTCATCGTCGCTCCCCTGATGGCCCTTGCCGTCTATCGCCGTGTTCGCGGCAGCTTCGGCCGTCAGCCCATCCGTACGAAGCGCATGTCCGTCCGCGTCGCGATCTTCGCGGTCATCGCCTGCCTGACCCTGACCTCCGGCTTGCAGGACATTCGCCTGGCCGAAGGCGCTCTGGGCGGTCTTATTGTCGGCGCCGGCCTGGCTCTTGTGGGCCTGCGTCTGACCCGTTTCGAGTCGAACGCCGAAGGCGCCGACTTCTACGTACCCAACCCCTGGATCGGTGCCGCGCTGACGGCCCTGCTGCTCGGCCGCATGGCCTGGCGTTTCCTGGTGCTGGCGCCGATGTTCAGCCAGGGAGCGGACGCCGTGCCGGCCCATACGCCGGCACCGGGCAACAGCCCGCTGACCATGCTCGTGATCGGTCTGACCATTGGTTACTACATGGCTTACTACGCGGGCGTGTTGTTCCATCACCGCCGCCACAAGCGCCTGGCCCAGGCGGCCTAAGCCTTCGCGGCGCCCTCGTTCAGAGGGCGTCGTTGTCCAGTTCACCGGTGCGGATGCGAACCACCTGCTCGAGCGAGCTGACGAAGATCTTGCCGTCGCCGATCTTGCCCGTGCGGGCCGCCACCTGGATCGCCTCGACCACGCGCTCGATCTGGTCGTCGGCCACGGCCACCTCCAGCTTGATCTTGGGCAGGAAGTCGACCACGTACTCTGCGCCGCGATAGAGCTCGGTATGGCCCTTCTGCCGGCCAAAACCCTTCACTTCGGTCACGGTAACGCCCTGAACGCCCACCTCGGCGAGGGCCTCGCGGACGTCGTCCAGCTTGAAAGGCTTGATGATGGCGACCACCAGCTTCATGTATCACTCCTTGGGCGCAGCCGCTTGCCGGCGCGCGGACAGCCATTGTGCCATCCGGGTCCCGGGGCGTCTTCATGGGGTGTTTGTAGGAAAAACCCTACACTACGTGTAGGCGTAGGCCTATAGCGCCTACAAACCAATCACCTAAACTTCATACACGACATCGGGGTGCGCAAGATGGATGTGCAGGGTATCGATCAACTCGCACAGCGGTTGGCATCGTTGGTTCCGCCAGGGTTGGCGCAAGCGCGTGAGGATATGCACGCCAACTTCAAAGATATTCTGGCGCAGGGACTACGCCGCCTCGATCTCGTAACTCGAGAAGAATTCGATGTTCAGAGCCAGGTTCTAGCGCGGACGCGCGAACGGCTCGAAGTTTTGGAAAAGCGCCTCGCCGATCTGGAAGTCAGCGCTGCGGCTCCTGGCCAATAAGGACGGCCGACCGTCCCGGGACCGCCCCCGATCCGTCACCCTCACCCCGAGAGCGGTCGGGGGCGGTTATTTTCCCAGTCGACGCAAGGAGTGCGTATGCGAGCCCGATCCCTACAGGATCACGGTAGTTCGCCACCGATCGGGACGCGTAACCGGTTACGATATCCCTCGTCATGAGCCTCGCTGTCACCCTCTCGCGGGCGCAGGAAGGTGTCACCGCGCCGCAGGTCGTCGTCGAGGTGCATCTATCCGGCGGACTGCCTTCCACGTCCATCGTTGGCCTGCCTGATTCGGCAGTGCGCGAAGCGCGTGATCGTGTTCGCGTCGCCATCCAGAACACCGCCTTCGAGTACCCCAACCGCCGCGTCACCGTGAACCTGGCGCCCGCCGAGCTGCCGAAGGACGGTGGCCGATTCGATCTCGCCATCGCCCTGGGCATTCTTGCCGCCGGCGCGCAGGTCCCTCGCGAACGCCTCGACGACTGTGAATTCCTCGGCGAGCTGGCCCTGTCGGGTGAGCTGCGCGCCGTCCCAGGCATTCTTCCCGCCCTCATCCGCGCGCGCCGCTGCGGTCGGCGCATCGTCGTTCCCCGTGCCAATGCGGCGGAAGCGGCCCTCGTCGGAGAGGCCGATGTCCTGCTCGCCGATAGCCTGGCCGAGGTCTGTGCCTGGCTGGGTGGCCATGGCACCCTTGGCGCGCCGGCAGCGGCAACCGACTTCTACGACCTGCCGACCTGCGGGCCGGACATGCGCGATGTGCGCGGTCAGTACCAGGCCCGGCGCGCCCTGGAAATCGCCGCGGCAGGCGGACACCACTTGTTGATGATCGGTCCACCCGGCACCGGCAAAACCATGCTCGCCGAGCGCCTGCCGGGCATCTTGCCCCCGCTGACCGAATCCGAGGCCTTGGAGAGCTGCGCCATCCGGTCGCTCTCCAGTGAAGCCATCGATCCGGACTCCTGGCGCCGACGGCCGTTCCGCGCGCCGCACCACACCGCGTCGGGCGTCGCGCTGGTCGGCGGCGGCTCGACGCCACGGCCGGGCGAGATCTCGCTGGCGCATAACGGCGTGCTCTTCCTCGACGAGCTCCCCGAGTTCAGCCGTCACGTGCTCGAAGTGCTGCGCGAGCCGCTTGAATCCGGACAGATCGTCATCTCGCGAGCCGCTCGCCAGTCCACCTTCCCGGCGGAGTTCCAGCTCGTTGCCGCGATGAATCCCTGCCCATGCGGTTACGCCGGCGATCCGACGCACGACTGTCGATGTACGCCTGACCAGATTCTTCGTTATCGAGCACGCATTTCCGGCCCGCTTCTGGATCGTATCGACCTCTGCGTCGAAGTGCCTCGCGTACCGATCTCCGATCTCACCGCCCCACGCGGCCCGCATGACGACGACAGCGCCACTGTCCGTCGACGCGTCATCAATGCACGTGAGAAGGCACTGCTTCGCGCCGGGCAGCCGAACTCCGAGTTGAGCGTGGTCAACCTCGAGCGCGACTGTGCGCTTCCACTAGCCGAGCGCGAATGGCTCGAGGCCGCTGTTGAGAAGCTCGGCGCGTCAGCGCGCGCGTACCACCGCGTGCTTCGCGTGGCACGCACCATCGCCGACCTTGAAGGCGGGGCAGGGTGCGTGGAGCAGCATCATCTGGCTGAGGCGTTGCATTACCGGCGGTTTTGATCTTCTTGCACGGTGCGACGATCGAGACGTTGGCGTTCCAAGCAAATCCGTTTGATGAAGCGTTGCCGACCTCCATAGGAGGTTACACGTTCAACCTGCGATCTCCCGGCCAATACGTCGATGTCGAGGCCGGACTGAATTACAACGTCAGTCGCAACTATGAACCGGCAGCAGGACGCTATACCCGGAGCGACCCGCTTGGCCTTGCGGCAGGTCCGTCGTCGTATGGCAATCCGTTGAGTTACGTCGATCCGCTGGGAGTAACGGGGTTCCACCTTGGCCATCGGAGCACCACCGGATTAGGAGGCGGGGGTTTTCTATAAGAACGCCAATAACGCAGAACAACTCTTGGGTCCTTTTGATACGTCAACGCTAAACGTAGGATTCGTTACTGTGCAGTGGGCCCAAGATTCCAGCGGCACTTATACAGCTTCACTTCGCTTTGCCAAGGGCTTGGGGTTCGATTTTTATAGATATAAGGTGACCACCGATTCAGCCGGCACCTTCTATCGGCGGAAGGTGAGCGGATGTCCTTAGTCAAGGCGCTACTCAAGCATGCATTTCTCTTCTACATCTCGGCAGCATTGGCCCTGGCTGTTTTCATGGGCTTTGCGACAGACGTCCGCCATCAATACGAACTGGCAAACGAAGGCGTAAGAACGCAGGGCGTCGTCGTCGAGCCAACATGTCAGCAGCACTCAACTTTCAGTTATCGATTTGAAGCTGAGGGTGCGACCTATTCGGGATTATCGATCTCATATCAATGTGGCGAGGTCAAGTCGGGGTCCGCAGTCTTGGTTCACTATCTGGCTGGGAATCCGAAAGTAAGCACCGCAACGGACCCGTCTTTCGCTCTGAGAAACAATCTCGCCACCATACTGATGGCAACGCTTACCGGACCGGCGATACTTCTGCTATTTTTCAGGTTGAAATTGAAAATGTGGACGAGGAAAAATCTGGCGTCGACGTCGAGGTAGCGCCTCGATCAAGAGACCAACACGGTCCGCGCTACCTACCCATTCGCCACATCCACGGTCTCCGAGATCCTCCGGAAGTCCTTAGGGTATTCGGGCCGATGGTGGGCACGGCGACGAACGACCGAAGCATTGCCAAGCCACTTGCCAATAGAGCGCTTGACGATCGTTAGGTGGAGGACGTCCGGTACGTTTACCGGCGGTTCTGATCCGCGCGCCAGCCATCAAGGCTTTGTCACGTTCCATGAATGATTGAGGTAGTCGACGACGCGACCTGCGAGCTTATCCTGCGACGGCCGCGAAACCAGCGATATCACTCTTTCAATCGTGGTGCGCGGCACCTTGCATGTCACATAGCACGTCCTTACCAGAGGGGCATCCAAGCCCGTCAGCATTGACGGTGTCATGACGAGAAATGTCGGTGACTCGTCGCCTCGCAGGTAGTTCTTTATCGTTCCCTGGAAGTCACGTGAATTCATGGAGGACCCGATAGCCGCAGCGAGAACCCGTTTCCCCGACGCAAGGTCCTGATCCGCCAGTTCGATATTCATCCGTACGGCCATCGCTTGTGCGACCTGGGTATCCGCAACGAGGATGACGGCCTTTCCTTCGCCGTGCCCACGGTGGTCTGCAAGAATGGTACGGACACATTCGTCGACCCATCCAGCGCTGTGAGGCATCTCGATCATCGCGGCGTTTGCGTCGTCTCGCGGCGTCTCGATCTGTACCGGTAACAGAAAGCCGTCGCTGACCGCTTGCGGTAGATCGTATGCATACATGAGCTCGCCGAACGATAGGTCGTCTTCTGCGGACTTCGTTTGTGTCGTGCTGGCGAACCGGATGAACGTTCCTTTGGGAAAGTTCTGGGCAAGCCGGGCAGGAGGGTTGACGTACCCGTCATATGCGACCAGACATTCGTGCTCGTATACGGGGTTCTGCGACAGGATTTGTTGTGTGGTAGTTACGATCGGTCCGGCTCCGACGGAGGCATCCTGCAATAGTGTCGCCAGATCCTTGTCTCTTGCTGCCCGCGCGGGCGCGGCGACAGTTTCCGGCCAGTCGTTGTAAGCGTTGATGAACTGATCGGTCATCGACGCTCGGTCGACAACAACAATGTGCTGGCGGAACGGCAGGCTCCTCTCGTTGCGACAAGTAGCGACGTAAGCGACCAGCGAAGCGACCCGGCCGGATCCCATGGCTTGGTATATCACGCCCGCGAGACGATTTCCCGAAGCAGCTTTAGTGGTTGCGTGCATCGCTGCGAGCACGACCTCGCGCTGATGATCGCGTAGCCGTTCACCAAGCATCGTCGACAGGGCATCCAGTTTCTGCGTCAGCTCGGATAGATCCGTAGCCCCGCTATCCGTGAGAGTGTCTTCGACCAAGGCGTCCGTGACTTCCTCAGCGCGCCTCAAGTCATCGGCAAAGGCGGCTAGCGAAGGGTCCTGCCCATTTGCAGCAACGTGCTTGAGGGAGTCCACGAGCGGTTCGGATGCGCCGCGCGGAAGAAGCTGCAGGGAAGCAAGCTCCGTCAGTGCCTCGCGGGCGGAAAGGAACGCCTGAAGAAACTTGGTCGCCTTCGAGAACTGTGCGTCAGTCTCGCTTGTCGAGGGAGCTGGTGCGACTGCCGTGGCTAGTAGGGCTTCGGCATCACATTCGAATATCAGCGAGAAAGTCCAAAGCGCCGCCTCCCTGATTCCATCCAGGTGTGTCGCATCCGGAGTGACGCCATTTCCGTTGTGATAAAGCTCGTTACGCAGTCCATGATAGAACACCATCGATGCGGAATCCTGGGGCATCGAGACGTCGGCCAAGGCGGCATGCCGCTCCAGGAATGCGAGCTTCGAGTGGAAGTTCGGGAGCCATTTCGCAACGTCCTCTCGCGAGTACTGGCGACCACCACGCTGGGAGGGATGGAGTGACAGATAAGTGGTAACAGTCGATTCAATGGCGTTGTCAAAGCTGATGAACGCCATGCGGCGATCAAAGTCGCCCTGACTGAGTCGGTGCCCTTCAGCGTGCTGGAGCAATTCGAACGGGCCGATGGCCCACGGCTTCAGTGTCATGTGATTTTCAGTGCTTCCCCTTGTCGGGATAAGCATACCGAATCACGGCCACCGAGTAGGGGCGAGCATCGGTTCGAAACCGGGGAATGTTTAGGCCGGACAAGGGCGCTATTGTTGCGACAACGTCGAACGGCTATGGTCGGGCATTCCCTTGCTCAGATCGGCCGTCGCTCATGCCAGTGTTCAACCTGCGCTCGCTCGCTTGGAAGTGCTGTTTTCTCGGCTTGATGGCCACGCTGACGTTGCCGCTGATGTCGAGCGCGGCGACGTCGGGCGACGGGCACCACTCGACCGTCGCCCACCTCGAGAATGGATTGCCCGGCACAGCACGCACGGATGACGAAGGCCGTCCGATCGATGCCCACGACGGCCAAATCCAGCATTTCGGCGACCGCTATTACCTCTACGGCACGCGCTACGGCTGCGGCTTTCGCTGGAACGACAAGAAGTCACCATTTTGTGGATTCGTGTCGTATTCGTCGACCGACCTGGCGCACTGGCATGCCGAAGGAGCTTTGTTCGATGCAGCTACCCCGTATTGGCAGAAGCGCTGCGATGGATCCACCTACGGGTGTTTCCGCCCGCATGTCGTCTTCAATGCTCGAACGCAGCGATACGTGCTCTGGATCAACAGTTACGACGTGTCGGTGGGTTATCACGTTTTTACCTCAACAAGCCCAACCGGCCCCTTCGTTGAAGCGCCATTGCCGAAGCTCGCCATCAATCGCGACCAGCCACCGGGACTCAATCACGGCGATCACGATGTCTTCGTCGATCGCGACGGCAAGGCTTACCTCGCCTATACCGACTGGCGACGAAAGGGCGATATCGTTGTCGAGCAGCTCGACGATAGTTACCTCAGCGGTACGGGGCATTACGAGCGTGTCGGCTTGAAGGCGACTGAGGCGCCATCGATCTTCCGTCGTGGGGATGGCTACTACCTCACGTTCTCCGATCCTAACTGCGGCTACTGCGCCACCGGCACCTCGTATCTGCGTGCGGCATCACCGTTGGGGCCATGGGTCGGCAAGCCGGCGAGCAGCGAGACGGAAGCGCAGCATCGAGGCTTGCCCATCAGCGCGAAGTCCTGTGGCGGCCAACCGGCCGATGTCGCGATGCTGCCGGGACGCGACGGACCGGTCTTCCTGTATCAATCCGATCGCTGGGATAACGGCAACCCGACCGAGACCCATGCGACGCACTACTGGGAGCCCTTGCGATTTAATGCCGATGGCGCGATCGAGCCTTTGACGTGCGCGAAGATCTTCGACGTCGAGATCGACGGGTAGGAGGACGCGGTGGCGACGTATGTGATCGAGTTATGTGACGCAGCGACCAGCGAGATTGTCGAAGTCCTGGTCGTCGAAACAGAACGAGGCGATGAGCTGCTCGCGATGACGGGTGGCGATGCGTTGCGCCCGGGTGCTTCGCTTCCCCTGTCTGCGCGCGACATCGAGGCCATCGTCGATCGCTTCGACCTGACTGCCCCGAAGGTGTATCTCGACGGCTGGCTTCGCCTCGGGTTCTTTATCGATGAGTTGCCTTATACGGTTCACACAGGCCGGGAGTTGAAAATGATGCTCGCCGGCGAAAAGCCGCTGGCCGCGTTCGTCGATGACATGCCGGGGATACCGGATAACGGCATCGTTCCGGAAGACATCTTCGCGCCGCATGTATCGTCGGGTCGGTTGGTCAAGCGGGAAATACAGACCCAGCGAGCCGGCCGTGCATGTCGCCAAGTGCTATACGCGCTCCCCTCCGAGGCGTGGCGAATGGAGGCCTATCTCCTGCTATCGGAGATCCTCGATCAGGGTTGCTGGTCAGAAGGGATGGAACGGATGGAAGGGCGCTTACTCGGGTACACCGATGCGCAGAACGACACGTACGTCGAGTTGCTCAGGAAGCGCGCCTCAGAAGGCGCAGCAAGACCTGGGCCAAAGTGACTCAAAAGAGTTAATACTTATTTCATGTACTGAGTAGTTGACGAATCCCAGGGGCGAGCGGATAATTCTGTACCAGGCGGTTCTCTAATGGGCTGCCCGCCCCGCTCCGGTGCTAGATACCCCTCCCTCCCCCCGCTCTAGCACCGGGGCCCGGCCTTTTCTCCACCTAACGATCCTTAGCTGTCCTTATCTCGGCCCGCCTCACGGTGTTGGCCGATTTTCTTTTGGGGGTCCCGCTGATAAGGCCGGATAACACGTGACCGCGCCCATGGTCGTGGGCGCGGCCAGTGAGGTGACGTTGCTTATGCGGCAGAAGCCGGATGGAACTGCTCTTCCTCGGTTGAGCCGCTCAGCGCCGACAGCGAACTGAACGAGCCCGAGATCACCTGATTCACCGTGTCGAAGTAGCCGGTACCCACCTCGCGCTGATGCTTGGCCGCGGTGTAGCCATCCTTCTCCGCAGCGAACTCAGCTTCCTGCAGTTCAACGTACGCCGCCATCTGACGGTCGCGGTAGCCGCGTGCCAGCTGGAACATGGAGTAGTTCAGGGCATGGAACCCGGCCAGCGTGATGAACTGGAACGCGTAGCCCATCTCGCCCAGCTGTTTCTGGAAGGTGGCGATGGTCTTCTCATCGAGGTTCTTCTTCCAGTTGAAGCTCGGCGAGCAGTTGTAGGCCAGCTTCTTGCCGGGGTACTTGGCGTGGATGGCCTCGGCGAAGCGACGCGCCTGCTCCATGTCGGGCGTGGCGGTCTCACACCAGATCAGGTCCGCGTACGGCGCGTAGGACAAGCCCCGGCTGATCGCCTGCTCGATGCCCTGCTTCGATTCGTAGAAGCCCTCCACCGTACGCTTGCCGGTGAGGAAGGGTTTGTCGTTCTCGTCGATATCCGTCGTGACCAGTCCCGCGCCCATGGCATCCGTGCGGGCGACGATCAGGGTCGGCACGCCGGCAACGTCCGCGGCGAGGCGTGCGGCGATCAGTTTCTGCACCGCTTCCTGCGTCGGGACGAGCACCTTGCCGCCCATGTGACCGCACTTTTTCGCGCTGGCCAGCTGGTCTTCGAAATGCACGCCGGCCGCGCCGGATTCGATCATATGGGTCATCAGCTCGTAGGCGTTGAGCACGCCACCGAAACCCGCTTCCGCGTCGGCAACGATCGGCACCAGCCAATCGATGTTGTCCTTGCCCTCGCCGTGGTGGATCTGGTCCGCGCGCAACAGGGTCTTGTTGATCTTGCGGACGACGTTCGGCACCGAGTCGACCGGATACAGGGACTGGTCGGGATACATCGTGCCGGCCGTGTTTGCGTCAGCCGCGACTTGCCAGCCCGACAGGTAAATGGCTTGGAGGCCGGCCTTCACCTGCTGCATGGCCTGGTTACCGGTCAGTGCACCGAGGGCATTGACGTACGGCTTGTCGTGAATCGAGCGCCACAGACGTTCGGCGCCGCGGCGGGCGAGCGTGTACTCGATCTGCACCGTGCCGCGAAGACGAACCACATCCTCGGCGGTGTAGGGACGCTCGACGCCGTTCCAGCGGTCGTTGTTCTTCCAGTCCAGCGTGATCTGTTCGGCGGTATGCGTCTTCATGATGTGGCTCCTTGGAGAGTGATCAGGACAGGTGTTCGTAGGCGGGCAGGGTGAGGAAGTCGCGGAGTTCGTCGGCGTGGGTCAGCGCGGAGATCAGCGCGGCAGCCTGGTCGGCACGCGCCGCGCCGGGATGCGAGCTCTCGCGCAGGCGATGGCAGTGCGTGGCAAGCGCGTGGTCGAACAGCGCGAAGTCGATCGATGCGTGGTCGCTGAATTCCAGCGGCTCGTGGTGTAGCCATTGCCAGAGCTGCGCACGTGCGATTTCGGCGGTGGCGGCGTCTTCCATCAGGTTGTGGATCGGCACGCAACCGAGGCCTTCGAGCCAGGCCGCCGTGTAGCGCAGGCAGACTTCCACGTTGTTGTCGAAGCCCGGACGCGTGATCGTGCCGATCGCTGGCGCGATGAGCGCGTCGCGCGAGGCGACGACGTCTTCGCGCAGCACATGCAGCTGGTTCGACGTGCGCATGTGTTCGTCGAAGATGGCCTGGGCGATCGGTACGAGCGCCGGATGTGCCACCCAGGTGCCGTCGTGTCCCGCGGTCACTTCACGAAGCTTGTCGGCACGCACCTTGGCCATGGCCGCTTCGTTGGCGGCGTCGTCGCCACGGATGGGAATCTGTGCGGCCATGCCACCCATGGCGAAGGCGCCGCGGCGATGGCAGGTGCGGATGAGCAGCTCCGAATATGCCTTGAGGAAGGGCGCCGTCATGCCGACCTGGCCACGCTCCGGCAGCAGGCGGTCGCCATGCGCACGGAAGGTCTTCAGGTAGGAAAAGATGTAATCCCAGCGGCCGCAGTTCAGGCCGACGATGCGACCGCGCAGCGCGTGCAGGATCTCGTCCATCTGGAACACGGCTGCGAGCGTCTCGATCAGCACCGTGGCCTTCATCGTGCCGAGCGGCAGGCCGAGCGTGGTCTCGGCATGAGCCATCACCGATTCCCAGAGCGCCGCTTCCTCCATGCTCTGCAGCTTGGGCAGGTAGAAGTAGGGACCGCGCTCGCGTGCGTGCAGTGCCTTGGCGTTGTGGAACGCGTAGAGCCCGAAGTCCACCAGGGCGCCGGCGACGACATCGCCGTCCACCTCCGCGTGCCGCTCGGGCAGGTGCCAGCCGCGTGGACGGACGACCAGGACGGCCGGATCCTTGCCGACGCGGTAGACCTTCCCTTCGGCGTTGGTGAATTCGATGCTGCCGTTCACGGCGTCACGCAGGTTGCGCTGGCCTTCGATCTGGTTCACCCAGGTCGGCGCGCTCGAATCCTCGAAGTCGGCCATGAAGACCTTCGCGCCGGAGTTGAGCGCGTTGATGATCATCTTCCGCTCGACCGGACCGGTGATCTCCACGCGGCGATCCATCAAGGCGTCCGGAATGGCGGCGACCGACCAGTCGGCGTCACGGATCGCCACGGTGTCCGTTCGGAAGTCCGGCAGCTCGCCAGCGTCGTAACGCAGTTGGCGGGCGGCGCGTTCGGCGAGCAAGGCCAGGCGCTGGCTATCGAATCGGCGGTGCAGATCCGCCACGAAGGCGACGGCCCCGGGGGTCAGGACATCTGAGTAAGTGCTGCCACCGTCGCCGAAGCGGACGCCGGCCAGGGGGTCGATCACGCTCTTGGGGACTGCCATGGGATCGTGCCTCGGGATGCGGGTCTGGTGTTCACCCTAGGTCCGGAGCTACGCTTTTGACAAAACAAATGTTTCAAAGATTTACATTAACAATGCTAATGTTGGATGCAACCAACTAATTGCATGGACTAATTTCGATGGTCCGTAAGCTGAATTCGACGAAAAAAGCCACGGTGAAGCGCGCGAAACCGCGCATGGCCGATCGTCCCGCCGACGAGGAGGGCGGCCGGTTCTACTACAAAGGGAACCGACTCAAGCAGCTGCGAGCCTTCGTCTACACGACGCGCCTCGGCACGCTCAGCCGGGCCGCTGAGGCCCTGTTCCTGTCTCAGCCGTCGGTGAGTCTGCAGCTCAAGGCGCTGGAACGTGAGCTCGGAACCCACTTGCTGGAGCGAACCCGTCGGCGCATCACCCTGACGGACGCGGGCGAGGCTCTGTACGAACTGGCACGCCCGCTGGTTGAGGGCTTCGAGAATCTGGATCGCGAGTTCCAGACCAAGACCAAGGGCGCCCAGGCGGGCAAGCTCACCGTCGCCGCCGGATCGTCGACCATCCAGTACCTGCTGCCGGAACTGGTGAAGACGTATCGCGAGCGTTTCCCTCACGTGCATCTGGCCCTGTCCAACGTCACCAATCGTGATGGCCTGGCACTGTTACGTAGCGACGAAGTAGACATCGCCGTCGGCTCGATGATCGACGTGCCACACGACATCGCCTGGGCGCCGGTCTATCACTACGACCCGATGCTGATCATGCCGCCGGATCATCCGCTGGCGTCGAAGACCGATATTCGTCTCGAAGATCTCTCACCGTACGGCCTGATCCTTCCCCCGAAGCGTCTCACGACATATCGACTGGTCGATATGGTCTTCCAGCAACGGCACGTGCCGTACACGGTCGCGATCGAGGTCGGCGGCTGGGACGTGATCAAGCAGTACGTCGCCATGGGACTCGGTATCTCGATCGTCACGGGTATCTGCATTACGGAGGCGGACCGCGAGCGACTGGTCGTGCGGAACCTGCGGCAGTATTTTCCTCAGCGAAGCTACGGTGTGGTGATGCGGAAGGGGAAGTTCCTGAGTCCGGAGGCGCGCGCCTTCATCGATTTGATCCGCCCCGGCCTCTTGACGCATCGCGACTACGACGAGTCGGGGCATTCGGAACGGTAGGTCTCAGGCGTAAGTGTCGACAGATCGTCCGCGAAGCATCAGGGCAATGGCCTGCATGCCATGGACTGCATCGACGGCGGCTTCGTCCATGGATATTCCCAGTGCGTACATCGGATTGTTCGCGGCCACGGCGCTACGCAGATGATCCTCCATCTCGGCGATCATGTTCTGCGGGTGGTCCTTGAGGTCCAGCGTGATGAGGGACAGTTGGAAGGCCGCGAGCTGAGAGACGTATCCTTCGCGACGTAGCGCTCTAGCCAGATCCTTGAGTTCGCTGGGGCGAATGGATGTCAGGTCGACGCCTTCGAGATGCTTCCTTATTACGTCGGGGATGTCGCGTTCCCACGACTTCCTTCCCCTGGCTTCAATCGGCTCGTTCACATAACCGAAATCATTGGGTCGCTTCTTCTGAAGCTGCCACCCGGCGCTATTTCTCTCTGGCGCTCTCGATGCAAAAACGACTTCCACGATGGACTCCACAATGGCAAGGAGCCCCAAGCATCCACCGGCCGACAGGCCAGCGATGCCAGCCGCCGCTGATCTTTAAGTGCGACATCGCCTTGGCGATTCGTCTGCCGGCGCGAATTGCGCGGTTGATTCCGAAGATCGCGTGGGGTTTGGTCGCAGCTCGCGTCGTCGACGGAAAGAATCAGTCCTCAGCGCGTTAGCGTTCCTCTGCCCCATGGCATGAACTGAGGAAACAAAATGGCAATCATCAAATCCAGGTCTTCCAACCTGTCGATCCTCGCACTTGCGCTCGCAGTGCTGACTGTTCCCGCGAACGCGACACCACTCTCCGTAGGCAAGCGGTGTATTGCAACGATGCCTCAGTTGACCTCGCAAGGTGTCCTCCCTCCAGGTGCGTCAGAGGTCGACTTTCGCTGGGACACCACTTGTGTCGGTACATTCTCCGCATCTGTCAGCGGAGGAGCTGTCCTCTCCATCCAGCGTGCGCAGGGCAACAGATGGGAAACCGTCGGTTCCGGTGTTTCGACCGTCATTCCGAACCTGGGGCCGGGACGTTACCGGATCGTGGTGCATAACACGCAGTATCACCGCATCAACTATTCAGTCCGGCACCGACGCGGCTTAGGCTAAGAACAGCGCGGGGCGTGCACCCATCACGCCCCGCGATGCTTGCCCTGATAACCAGCGAACATCGCGCGTATCGAAGCCATGTCGGCTTCCGCGTTTCCCGTCGTGTGCACCACAGGGCCTACGGTGAATGTCTTTGTCGGATAATCGATGAAGATCGGAAGGATAGGCACGGCAGCCGTACGCGCAATGCGCAGGAAGCCCGATTTCCAGTGCTTCACCGGCTTGCGCGTGCCTTCCGGTGCGATGCCGAGCCACATTTTCTCATGGGTGGCGAATCGCTCGACCATTTGTCCAACGACGTCAGTCGCTGCCTTGCGGTCGATGGCGATCATGCCGAGTCGGCGCACGACGGGCCCGAAGGGCCCATTGAGCACTTCGCGCTTGATCATCACACCCAGGTCGAGCCCCATGGCGGACTTCATCAACAGGCCCCAGACGCCGTCCCAATAGGACGAATGCGGTGCACCGATGACAACGACCTTCGGCAGATTCGGAAGCTCGCCGACCAGCCGCCAACCGCTGCGGCGTATAGCCCAGCGGCTGAGCCTCATCCACCAGGAGTCCGGTAGAGAAGGAATATTCGGCGGCAGATGTTCCGGATACGGGCTCAATCGTTGCTCCAGTCACGCGAGCGCCCGCGCTTGGTCTGACCGCGCTGCGTTTTGCCCACGAGTCGGCGTTCCTTCGACGCGCGCGTGGGTTTCGTCGCCACGCGCTTCTTCGCTACCACGGTGGCTTCGCGGATGACGTCCACCAGACGATCGCGTGCATCGTCGCGGTTGCGGCCCTGGTCACGAAAACGCCGCGCCTGGATCACCATGACGCCCGCATCGGTCATTCGGCGGTCGCGACGTGCGAGCAGTCGCTCGCGCACTTCGTCCGGCAACGACGGCGAAGAGGCGACATCGAAACGAAGCTCGACAGCGCTCTCCGTCCGATTGACGTGCTGGCCCCCCGGACCGTCGGCGCGCATGAAGCGCTCGATCAGTTCGCTGTCGGGAATGGTGATTGAGGGGGTGACGATAAGCATGGCGGACGGATTCTAACAGCGGTGCCGCTCCGCGCATGGTGCATTGCGGGGCGGGGAGGCCGCGAAGTGGGAGCCGCTTACGGGATGGCTGCCTTCCAGGCGGCGATCTGTGTTTCGTAGGCGTCCTTCCACGCGAACTGCTCAAGCAGCCTGAGCCATGTCTCATCAAGGCCAGCGTTGACCGCCACGGGCTGGCCGGTGACAGGGTGCGTGAACTCCAGTCGCGCTGCATGCAGCAGCAGGCGGTGTGACGAGAAGTACTGCTTGAAAAGCCGGTTATGGTCGCCGCGCCCATGCTGGCTGTCGCCGACGATCGGGTGATGGATGTGCGCAAAGTGCTTGCGGATCTGCCGGAACCGTCCGGTGCGCGGTTCCGCGACAGCGAACGCGTAGCGCTGCTTGTCGTAGCGACCAAGGGCGATATCGACTTCCGTCGTGCCCAGCTGCTTGTAATCCGTCGTCGCATCGCGCCGTGGCCCGGTGTCACGGGAGCCCGGCAGCGGATAGTCGATCGTTCCGGACTCGGGATCGGGCCAGCCGCGAACCACGGCCAGGTAGCGCTTGCGCACGCTGCGCCCCATGAACTGCTCACCCAGCTGGCCGGCCGCTTCCGGTGAGCGCGCGACGAGAAGGACGCCAGAGGTCGCGCGGTCCAGGCGGTGAGCGAGGTGCAGTTTTCCTTCGACCTGCTCGCGGAGCAGGTCGATCAGAAAGGCATCGTCCGGACCGACGAACTTCGACCGGTGCACGGCAAGGTTGGCCGGCTTGTTGACCGCGACGATGTCGTCGTCCTGGTAGAGGATCTCAAGCATCGGATCAGGCCACGCGACGCGGCCAGCCGGCGGCAAAGGCGATCACGCCTGCCACTGCCGCCACGATCGCCGGCCACATGCCGCGCGCGGCCAGCGTGCCGACCAGTGCGGCGCAGACCAGCAGCGACGAGCCCAACGCGCTGCACGCGACGAGCCTGCGCATGCGTCGCGCGTCGTCGCGGGCGAGCGCAAGCGCCTGCGGGTCGGCCACCTGGCGCTGCTGACCACTGCCGATCTGGCGTAGCGCGTCACGCACAAGCTCCGGAACCTGAGGCGCCGTTTGAATCCACTGCGGCAGGCGGCGACGCACATCGCGCAGCGTGGCACGCAGGCTGTAACGCTCACGGAGAATGCGACGGAGCACCGGATGAGCGACAGCCCAGATGTCGATCTCGGGATCGAGCATGCGACCGACGCCTTCGATATTGAGCAGCGTCTTCTGCAGCAGGATCAACTGCGGCTGCAGGGTGAGTTCGAACTTCCGCGCGGTCTGGAACAGCTTCACCACGAGTTCGGCGATGGAGATCTTCGCCAGGGGCTGGGTGAAGTAGGGCTCACAGACCGTGCGCACCGCGGCTTCGAGCTCGTCGAGCCGGACCGTGGACGGCATCCAGCCCGCGGCGACATGCAGCTGCGCGATGCGCGCGTAATCGCGCTCGAACAAGGCGATGAAGTTCTCGGCCAGCCAGTACTGATCGGCTTCGGGCAGGGAGCCCATGATGCCGAAGTCCAGCGCGATGAAACGTGGCTCGTCGACACGCGACAGGTCGACCCAGATGTTGCCGGGATGCGCATCGGCATGGAAGAAGTTGTCGCGAAAAACCTGCTCGTAGAACAGTCGAACGCCCTTCTCGGCGAGGTGTTTGCGATCGAGGCCGGCAGCATCGATCGCGGCGATGTCGTCGGCGCTTACGCCGTAGACGCGCTCGAGCGTAAGCACGCCTTCGGTGCTCAGGTCCCAATGCACTTCCGGCACATACAGGTCCACGCCGCTGGCGAAGTTGCGACGGAGCAGGCTGGCGCTCGCGCCTTCGCGCTGAAGGTCGAGCTCGTTGGCGAGCATTTTCTCGACTTCGGCAACCACCTCGAGCGGACGGATCTTGTCGGCATTGGGATGCCAGCGTTGGGCGAGTTCGCCGAGCGTGTGCAGCAGATCCACATCGCGTGCGATGCGCTTGTCGATGCCCGGACGCAGCACCTTGACCACGACGGCGCGTCCGTCGTGCAGCGTGGCGGCGTGCACCTGGGCGATCGACGCCGAGGCGAGGGCGGTTTCGTCGAAGCTGGCGTACAGCGTCGTCACCGAGGCTTTCAGTTCACGCTCGACGATCGCGCGAGCCTCGGCGCCGGGGAAAGGCGGGACCTGGTCCTGAAGGAGCGCCAGTTCGTCGGCGATGTCAGTGGGCACGAGGTCGCGTCGCGTCGAAAGCACCTGGCCGGCCTTGACGAAGATGGGACCGAGGTCGGTCAGTGCCAGGCGCAGGCGTGCCCCACGCGGTAGCGCGCGAACGTCGGCCGGCGCGCTCGGAAACAGCGGCCGGACCAGCTTCAGTGGCCGGAACAGGTGCGCCTCATCGACGAGATCGTCGAGGTCGTACTTGAGCAGGGTGGCGGCGACGCGCATCAGGCGTGGCAACAAACGCAGCGGCGTCATGCGCGACGCCCCTTGAGCGCGCGCTCGAGGCGAGCCAGACGGGCCTCCGCGCGTTCGGTGCGCTCACGCACCTCGTCCACCCCGTCGAGGAAGGCGTCCGCCTCTCCAGGGGCCACGGCGACGCGGCCCTCGTCACGAAGCCAGTCCGCACCGTCCTCGGTGAGGTGCGACACGGTCTCGCGGGCGTGGGAAAGCCCCTCTCGCAACGCTTTTGCCAGCGGCACGCCGATCGCATCGCCGAAGGTTTTTGCGAAGGCTTCTTCCACGTCCGGCGCGTACTGCCGCGCCAGGCGCTCGAGCCGGCGGGCAAGCTCCGCGTCGCCCGCGATATCCACCTTGCCCGGGGCGACGCCGTCGTCGTCACGGCGCATGGCCATCGCCAGCAAGCTGGCAGGCGATGCCGTGACGCGCAGGCTTCCGCCGTCTTCCGGAGGACCGACGCGAAGGCGTCCCTTCTCGACCGATATGCGCAGGGCCAGGTCGGGGCCGCTCAGGTGCACTTGCACGCTGCGGCCGTCGAGCACGTCCAGACGGGCCCGGGTGTCCGGATCCAGGTCGACGGCACGGTTGAGCGCCGCCTCCATGGCACGTCCGGCAAGGACGCGGAGCGGGCGGGGAAGGAATCGATTGGGGCCGGCATCAGCCGAGGGACGATCGGAAGTCATGCCGCGATTGTAGCCCGGCGGGTAGGGGCGGGGCGGTGTCCGGCGCGTTCAGGACGCGCCATCGAAGCCCGATTGCCGCCACACCTCGAACACGGCCACGGCTACGGCGTTGGACAGATTGAGGCTGCGGTTGCCCGGACGCATCGGCAGGCGGACACGATGTTCCTCGGGAATGGCATCGAGCACATCGTCGGGCAAGCCCGCTGTTTCGCATCCAAACAGAAGTGCGTCGCCCTCGGCAAACCTCACATCGGTATGCAGGCGCTGGCCTCGAGTCGAAAAGGCGAATACCCGTGGATGGCCGATCGCAACGAGGCAGGCGCTCAGGTCGTCGTGGACGGCGACGCGTGCGAACTCGTGGTAGTCCAGGCCGGCGCGGCGGAGACGGGTGTCGTCCAGCTCGAATCCGAGCGGTCGCACCAGGTGCAGGGCCGCGCCTGTATTGGCACAGAGGCGGATGACGTTGCCCGTGTTGGGCGGTATTTCGGGTCGGAAGAGGATGACGTGGGGCATACCCCCATTATGAGGCGACGCGGGGGCAGACGATGCCATCCGGGGGCAGGGCGCACCCATTCGTGGCCGCGCTGGCGGCCGTGCCGACCGTGGCCAGCTGAATCGGGTTGCCAGTGTAGGCGAGCATGTTGCCGAGGATCAGGCCGCAGACGACGAGGGAGGCGACCAGCAGGCTGCGCAGCATCAGGAGTTCGTGTTTCATGGCATCAGTTCCGTAGGTTCGTAGATAAAAGGTGGTCAGAACATCTGGCCGAGGGTCAGGCCGCAGATCAGCATCGAGGTCACGAGCAGGCTGCGCAGCATCAGCATTTCGTACTTCATGGCGTTCTCCGGATCGATGTCGGGTAAGAAGGCCACCCGGCTTGGCAGGACTAGTAACGCAAACGCCGTGCCATCTTTTAAGGGCGTGCAATCAGCTGATTCGTATGAGATTTGTCAGGTGCTTACCCAGTACCGTGTTGTCCGCGGACACTGACCACGCGTGAGCGGACACCGTCCAGACCCTGCCGGAGCACCGATTGCGTCCGATGGACCGCGCGGGCTAGCCTCGGTGGAATCGGGCCATCGAGGTCCACTGGAGCTGCCATGAAGAAACGATTCGCCCTGCTTGCGGCTGGGCTGATGTCCGTTGGAGTCGCCGGAGCGGCCACCACGTCCCCCGACGCCATCCCGGACATCCCCTTCACGCGGTTCCAGCTGCCCAACGGCCTGACCGTCGTGGTTCATGAGGACCACAAGGCTCCCGTTGTCGCCGTCAGCATCTGGTACCACGTCGGTTCGGCCGACGAGCCAGCAGGAAAGACCGGCTTCGCGCATCTCTTCGAGCACCTGATGTTCTCGGGTTCGGAAAACCGCAAGGGCACCTATTTCCAGCCGTTCGAGCTGGCCGGTGCGACCGACATGAACGGCACCACCTGGTTCGACCGCACCAACTACTTCGAGACGGTGCCGACCACGGCGCTGGACATGGCCCTGTGGATGGAGTCCGACCGCATGGGCCACCTGCTCGGCGCCATCGGGCAGAAGGAGCTCGACACCCAGCGCGGCGTCGTCCAGAACGAGAAGCGCCAGGATGAGAACCGTCCCTACGGCCGCGTGGACGAGAATGTCCTGGTCAATACCTACCCGGCCAACCATCCGTATCACCACGACACCATCGGTTCGATGGACGACCTGGACGCCGCCTCGCTCGCCGACGTGAAACAGTGGTTCAACAGCTACTACGGCGCGGCCAATACCACGCTGGTGCTCGCCGGCGACATCACGGTGGCCCAGGCCAAGGCCAAGGCCGCGAAGTACTTCGGTGACATTCCTGCCGGGCCGCCGGTGCCTCGCCAGCAGCCGTGGATCACTCCGGTCGCAACGTCCACGCGCGGTACGCAACACGATCAGGTCGCACAGACGCGCATCGTGCGTACGTGGGTGGTGCCGCAGCTGGGCAGTGACGACTCCGTCCAGCTCGACCTCGCCACCACGGTACTCGGCGGTGGCAAGACGTCGCGTCTCTACCAGCGCCTGGTTTACCAGGACAAGCTCGCCGACGACGTGAGCCTGGGCATCGCGCCGTTCGCACTCGCCAGCCAGGTGCAGCTCACCATCGACGTCAAGAACGGCGTCGATCCGGCCAAGGTGGAAGCGGCCGTCGCGGACGTGTGGAAGGACTACATGGCGACCGGTCCGACGGAAGACGAACTGGCACGCGCCAAGGTCAGCAACCGCGCCGGTTTCGTGCGCGGCCTGGAAAAGGTGGGTGGTTCCGGCGGCAAGGCGGTGATTCTCGCCGAGGGTCAGGTCTACCGTAACGATCCTGAAGCCTATAAGAAAGATCTCGAGCGCGCGCAGAACGCAAGCATCGCCTCGGTGCTCGCCGCATCGAAAACCTGGCTCGCCAAGGGTGATTACACGCTCACCGTGCTTCCCGCTGCAGCGGGTTTCGACCCGGCCGCGGAAGACAAGGCGGTGGTCGGCCTCAAGGACTCCACGGGGCGCCCGGCCGCGGTGATGCCGGCAACGAAGACGTACACGGTCGGCACGTCGGACGTGGATCGCAGCAAGGGCGTGCCGTCGGTCGACAGCTTCCCCGATTTGTCCTTCCCGAAGCTGCAGCGCGGCAAGCTGAAGAACGGTATCGAAGTGGTGCTCGCCGAGCGTCACACCGTGCCCGTCACCCAGATCAGCCTGCTGTTCAATGCCGGCTACGCGGCGGACCAGGGTCGTAAGCTTGGCACGGCCAGTTTCACCTCGGCGTTGCTGGACGAAAGCACCAAGACGCTGGACTCGGTCGAAGTGGCCCGTCGCAAGGAACGTCTCGGCGCGATCATCGGCTCGGGCTGCTCGCTCGACAACTGCTCGGTCGGCCTCAACGCGTTGAACTCCGAGCTCACCCCGTCGCTCGCTCTATTCGCCGACATCGTTCGCAACCCGGCCTTCAAGTCGGACGATATCGAGCGCGTACGTGGCCAGTGGATGGCGGGCATCGCGCAGGAGAAGACCGAGCCTACCGGCCTGGCATTGCGCACCCTGCCGCCGCTTCTCTACGGCAAGAACCACGCTTACGGCATTCCGTTCACCGGTAGCGGCACCGAGAAAGCGATCGCTTCGCTCACTGCCGAGGATCTGGCCAACTTCCAGCGGGACTTCCTACGTCCGGACAACGTTCGCATCCTCGTCGCCGGCGACACCACGCTGGCGCAGATCCTTCCGCAGCTGGATGCCGCGTTTGGTGACTGGACCGCGCCGGCAAGCGCCTTGCCGAAGAAGAATATCGGCCAGGTGGCCGAGCAGCCCAAGCCGCGCGTCTTCCTGATCAATCGCACCGACGCGCCGCAGTCGCTCATTCTCGCCGGCCTGCTTGCACCCTCGACCAAAGCGAAGAACGCGCTCGACCTCGGCATCGCCAATGGCGCGTTCGGGGGCACCTTCACCTCGCGGTTGAACATGAACCTGCGCGAAGAGAAGCGCTGGGCCTACGGTGCGGGCAGCATGCTGTCCGATGCCCAGGGCCAGCGGCCGATGCTGTTCTACGCCCCGGTGCAGACCGACAAGACGGCCGATTCCGCTGCGGAAATCCTCAAGGAAGCACGTGCCGTCATCGGTCCGAAGCCACTGACCGACGACGAGATCGCGAAGATTCGCGCGCAGAAGGTCCGCGCATTGCCGGGCAGTTTTGAGACCACCTCGGCCGTGCTTGGTGCGATGACCGGTATCGTCATTTACGACCGGCCGGACGACTACGTACAGACGCTCAAGGGACGCATCGAAGGCGTCGACCGCAAGGCTGCGGAAGACGCGCTGGCTGCCGTCATCCATCCGGACGCGATGACCTGGGTCATCGTGGGCGATCTGAGGAAAATCGAAGCGCCCGTGCGCGCGCTGAACCTGGGCGAAGTGCATGTCGTCGACGCCGACGGCAATCCGGCGAAGGACGTTCCGCACGCGAAGGCTGCGAAAGCCACGAAGGCGACGAAGCCCGAAAAGGCTGCCAGCGCGTCGTCTCCGGCGAAGTGACGGTGTGAGGGCGTGATCGATGAAGATCGCGCCCTCACGACAGTCCGGCTAGCATAGCCACTGATCGAATCCCTTTCGGAGTTCCACATGCGCAAGGCACTTGTCCTCCTCGTCCCCCTCGCCCTGTCCGCCTGCACCTGGGGCATCAAACTCGACGACGGTGCGCGAAACGTTCGCACGGCCTGGAACGGTGATGTCTCCAGCTGCAAAGAGCAGGGCAAGGTCACGGTGTCCGTCATGAACCGTGTCGGCCCGGTGGATCGCAACGACCTGAAGGTTCGTGACGAACTGGAAGTCCTTGCGCGCAACGAAGCCGCCAAGATGGGCGCTGATACGGTGAAGCCGTTGGCCGATCCGAGCGAAGGCTCCCAGCCCTGGGGCGCTTACACCTGCGGTAGCCGCAACGTCGGCCCCGCGCGTAACGAGGCACCGGCGCAGGCCCCGCAAGGAAACAGCACGCCGCAGGCGGGCTTCGAAACCGTTCCGCTGAAGAACAACTGATCCGCCACGAACGTCACTTCGCTCACAGCGAGGTGACGCCGTCGCGCGCTCGCGCGGCGAAGGTCACCGCCACCCAGTCGATGAACACACGAACGCGTGGCGACAGCTGGCGATTGTGCGGATACAACAGCGACACCGGCGACGGCGTGGGCGGGTAGTCGGGTAACACCGGCACCAGTCGACCGGCCGCCAGGTCCTCCGCCAGGTGATAACGCGGCACCTGGATCAGTCCCAACCCCAGACGCGCGAGATCGATGTTGGTGTCCGAGCCCGTCACCGTCACCACCGACGGCAGGGTCACCAGCCTGGTCTGTCCGTCCTGGACGAACTCCAGCGGCAGGGTGCTTCCGGTAGCGGTCGAGAGGAAGCCGATCGCGACATGGCCGTCGAGGTCATCCGGGGTTTGTGGTACGCCGTGGCGTTCAAGATAAGCCGGGCTGGCGCAGGTCACTTCTTCCAGCATCGCGATACGACGCCCTACCATGCTGCTGTCCGCCAGGTCGCCGACGCGGAGCACGCAGTCGACTCCTTCGCGCACGAGGTCCACCCAGCGGTCGCCTTCGCCCAGGTGCACGCGTAGGCCCGGATAGCGGGCAAGAAAATCGGGAAGGTCGGGCAGCACGAAGGTGCGGGCGAGCGTACCGTGCATGTCCACGCGCAGGAGCCCGGTCGGCCGCGCATCGAGAAAGGCGCCTTCGGCATCCTCCACTTCGGCCAGGATCGCCACGCAGCGCCGGTAGTACGCCTCGCCGTCGAGCGTCGGACTTACCTGGCGCGTGGTGCGCTGGAGCAGGCGCACGCCGAGCCGGCCCTCCAGGCGTTTGATGGCCTGGGTCACCGTCGAGCGGGGTAGATCCAGATCGGAGGCGGCCAGGGTGAAACTTCGCCGCTCCACGATGCGGACGAAGAGACGCATGGTATCGAAGCGGTCCATGACATTGTTCCACTGAATGGAATAGTGAAGTCATATCCTGCTGGATTATCCGGAGGGCGACAACGTCCATCCTATTCTCGCCCGGCAATGTCGCCGGAACCGGAGAACCCCCATGAGCCAGAACACCCAGAAAGTCGCCATCGTGACGGGCGCCTCGCGCGGTATCGGCGCGGCAGTGGCCAAGCGCCTCGCCGGCGACGGCTTCACCGTCGTCGTTAACTACGCCGGGAGCGCCCAGGCCGCCGAGGCCGTGGTCCGCGACATCGAAGCAGCGGGCGGCAAGGCAATCAGCGCACAGGCCGACGTGTCGAAGTCCGCCGAAGTGCGCCGCCTGTTCGACACGGTGCAGGAGGTCTACGGTGGCGTCGACGTACTGGTGAACAATGCCGGCGTCATGGCCCTGGCCAACGTGGCCGATCTGAAGGACGAGGACTTCGATCGCCTCTTCGCGATCAACGTAAAGGGCAGCTACAACACCATGCGCGAAGCCGCGACCCGCATCCGCGAGGGCGGTCGCATCGTGAACTTCTCCTCCAGCGTGGTCGGCCTCCTGCAGCCGGGCTACGCCGCCTATGCCGCGACGAAGGCGGCCATCGAAGCGACCACCATGGTGCTCGCGCGGGAGCTGCGCGGCCGTCAGGTCACGGTGAACGCGATCGCTCCGGGCCCGACCGCCACCGACCTCTTCCTCGACGGCAAGTCGCCTGAACTCGTCGATCGCCTTGCGAAGCTTGCGCCGCTCGAGCGCCTGGGAACGCCGGACGATATCGCTGCGGCCGTGGCCTTTCTCGCCGGTGCCGATGGCGGCTGGATCAACGGCCAGGTGCTCCGCGCCAACGGCGGCATCGTCTGATTCGTAGCCCGCTATTCACAGCCCTTTAGGAGAATCGATCATGAAGCAGGTCATCCTGATTACCGGCGCATCGAGTGGCTTCGGCCTCTTGACCGCACGTGCCCTGGCCGACGCCGGTCACACTGTCTACGCGAGCATGCGTGACATCGGCGGTCGCAATGCGGCCAATGCCGACGCCGTGATGAAGGAGGCGAAGGAGCGCAGCATCGACCTTCGCGTCGTCGAACTCGATGTCACCTCGGACGCCTCGGCGGACGCCGCTGTGAAGGCGATCCTCGCGCGAGACGGACGCCTGGACGTGCTTGTCCATAACGCCGGGCACATGGTGTTCGGGCCGGCCGAATCCTTCACGGCGGAACAGTATGCCCAGCTCTACGACGTGAACGTGCTCGGCACGCAGCGGGTCAATCGCGCCGCGTTGCCAGTCATGCGTCGCCAGCGCAAGGGGCTGCTGCTTTGGGTATCGAGCAGCAGCGTCCGCGGTGGCACGCCGCCTTTCCTCGCCCCGTACTTCGCGGCCAAGGCGGCGATGGATTCGCTGGCCGTGAGCTATGCCGGCGAGCTGTCACGCTGGGGTATCGAGACCTCGATCATGGTCCCTGGTGCCTTCACCAAGGGCACGAACCATTTCGCGCACGCCGGCAAGCCGGCCGATGAGGCCCGCGCCGCCGAGTACATGGACGGCCCGTACGCCGGCATGCCCGATCGGATCCTCCACGGCCTGGCGGCCCTCGAACCCGCCGACGCGGACGCCGGCGAGGTGGCTACGAAGATCGTCGAAGTGGTGAACCTGCCCTTCGGCAAGCGGCCCTTCCGCGTCCACGTGGACCCGTCGCAGGACGGCGCCGAGATCGTCAACGGCGTGGCCGACCGCGTGCGGCGGGAACTGTTCTGGCGGGTCGGGATCGCCGACCTGTTGTCTCCCGGGGCCTGAGGCCGGGTAGACGTCGGGTGCCCTAAACTAAGGGAGTTCTTCAACACCCTGAAAAACGCTTGACGTTTCTTGGGGGCTCATGAACCCCTCGCAGAAGCCGTAATGATATTCGCCTACTTCATGCTAATGGCGGCCCTGGTCGTGGGCACCCGCGTTGTTTCAGTGGTCTTTACTTCGGGCATCGTTCGGTCGTTGCAGGTTTCGCCAGAGCCCAGCGACAACGATGCCGCTTATCACCGGTATGGCACCCGGGCCTTGCTGGGCGTTTACCCGATCCCGCCCGGGTACCTGCGCGTCCTCTGCCAGATACTGCGTATTTCGACATTGATCATGTTCGCAGGCTTCTTGGCGTACTGTATATCGCGTTCTCGCATGCTGGCGATGCGTCGGTATGTGTGGCGTGCCAGCTTGATCCGAGCAACAAGACGCTGGCTTTCTGGCTTGGTTACGCATCCGCGGTGGTCACCTTGCTCGGCCTTCATACTGCCGCCGCGATGGTTTTTCGCTGGGATCCGCGTAAAAGCGAGACAGGTGCGTCGTTGGACAAACGGCGAATGAGGCAGGCCGTAACGCTGATCTTCACCGATGAGCTTGCGACGGAGGACCGCTTGGCGAGGTTCTTTCGCGATGCTTCCCGGTGGGCATTCCTGCTGGGCGCGCTCTCTTTCATCGGGTGGATAGTGGCGTCCCGCGCCGGCGTTTGAGCGCGGGAAACCGGCCGATGAGGCCGCGCTGCCGAGTACATGGATGGCCCGTGCGCCGGCATGCCCGATCGAATCCTCCATGGCACGCGATGGCCCCAGCCTCGGGGGAAGCCTGTCTAAACCGAGGCGGTGGCCAGAGTGAAGCCAACGATGCGCGTTACCGGCGTGTAGCCCATGCGCGTATAGACGGGGTAGCCCGCCTCCGACGAGTGGAGCCAAGTGCTCTGAAGGCCCGTAGCCTCACTCGCCGCGCTCAGAGCGTGACGCATGGTGGCTTCCGCGAATCCGTGTCGTTGCGCATGCGGTCGGGTGGCGACGTACGCGACGTAGAGCGCTCCTTCGAACTCAACCACCGATGCGGTCGCGACGGCGCGGTCGCCGTGATAGGCGAGATAGCAAAAGACGCCTTTTTTCCACAACGTCGCTCCATCGATGCCGTCTCGCATGGGTGCCGGGGGAAGGCCGTAGGCTTCACTATTAATGTCCGCGCACTCGCGAAAGCCATCCTCGCTGGCGACACGTTCGAAACGCAGATCCGGGTGTTTCACCGCTTCCTTGAAAGTCAGCAGATTCCCGTTCATGCCGGTCGTATCCATGGCCGGGACAAGACCGGCTTGTTTCAGGGCGACCCCAAGCTGCGTTTGAGCGTCTGCGTCGAGATAATCGTCTGACACGAGAAACAAGCCTTGTTCCTTTTTCGACCGCATGTAATCTGCCGCCGCGCGAAGCCGTGCGTCCAGCATGGCGCGTCCCGAGATCGGCTCGGAAAGGAAGAGCAGGTTGTAGAAAATGGAAGGGCTGTCCGCCCAGTAAGTTGCGATGCCGTCCTTTTCAAATACGTCGGAGCCATGTCTGCCGGAGACAAGCAGCTTTCCGAAGTTGATAAATTGATTGTTCGAAAAAACGATGGGATTCTGCAACATATCGAGTCCAGCGTGCTCTCTGAGAATGGGGGGATGGATGTTGATGCTGTGTTCTTCGCTTCAAGCCAGCGGCGCAACCCCAGTCGACGCGCGTCGCCGTGGTGTTACGACGAAGATGCGGTAGCCGATCAGGCCCAGGGCCATCCAGCTCAGACCGAGCATCCAGGCGTCCGGCTCCATGTAGTACAGAACATACGCAAGGACGCAGAACCCAATGGCCGGGAATGCCAGGTGGCGCACATATGCGCGAGAGCGCTTTCGCACGATGAAGTGCGCCACGACCGTGACATGAAGAATAAGAAACCCCGTGAGCGCCCCGAAATTGACAAGAATGCCTAGCAGGTCGAAATGGTTGAGAAATGCCATAGAGACGACGACCGCCGCTGCGGCAACAAAAATCAGACTCTTGTGGGGAGTGCCAAATCTCGGATGCACAGCCGCCATGAACGCGGGCATCCTGCCCTCGCGGGCCATCGCAAAAAGAAGGCGCGCGATCGACCCCTGAACGACGCCGGCGGACGTGAGACCAAAGGCAATGGCACCGACGAACGCCGTGATGATGCCGAAGGTTTTGCCGCCAGCGATGGCGACGATCTCGTAGAACGCTGCATCTGGCGACGCGAACGCCATGCCGTTGGCAAGATCGGCTGCGAGCCAGGTTTGCGCGACGAAGAGGGCGGCTGCAAGCGCTAGCGCGGCGAGGGTGGCGCGGCCGATGAGACGAGTGCTTTTACCCTTGGTCTCTTCGGCAAGCATGGAAATAGCGTCGAACCCAAGAAAAGATAGGGACGACAATGAAACGGCGGAGAAGAGCAGGCCCATGCTGAAGACCTTGGGCTGATATAGGGGGTTGAGCGTCAGGTGCCCCGCGCCAGCACCGTGGTACAGCGCGTAGAGTCCGAGCACTAGAAACACCGCAAGGAGGGCGAGCTCCACGACCAGGATCAGCTTGTTGACCAGGGCCGTCACCTGCACACCGACATAATTGATCGCGGTCCCGACGGCGATGAAGCCGACGACTAAACCCCACCTCGGTAAGAACGGCACGATCTCGTGCAGCGCGGTGGCTGCGGCCAGGTAGACCGCGGCCGGCATGAGTACGTAATCGAGGACCAACATCCAACCGGCGACAAACCCGGTCTTCTCGCCAATGGCGCTCCGTGCATAGGCGAAAACGGAACCTGCAAGTGGAAAGTCCGCAGACAAGAGCTTATAGCTATAAGCCGTGAAACACATCGCGACGGCGCCGACGATGTACGCGAGTGCGACCATGCCTTTGGCGGCAATACTGACGTAGCCGTAGAACGCGAAGGGTGCGATCGGGCCTATGTAGACCAGGCCATAGATGATCAGGTCGGTCATCGTCAGCGATCGCTTGAGTACAGGGACCTGGGGTATCGCGCCGTCAGCGGCCATACGGATGCTCGTGGTGAAGGAAAAGGTTCTGAGCGCATGAGTGCGTTCGCGCGCGACCGAGGTTGCTGCGTTTGCTGAAAAAACATGAAGATACGATCTCGGTCGTAATATCTGATGCGCGGACGAGTACGCGCACGGATATAGACAGCTATACGTCCGAAACAGAAACCTTCATGAAAGACCGATATGCCAAGGCGATGCATTGGCTGTTGCGTGATAGCCGTTAAGAATCATCACGGCTGTGCATGGGTCGCCACCGTCTGGACCGCGTCGCGCGAGGCGTGATGATTTCCGGCAGGATCACGTTGGTCGTCCGCTGAAAGGACAGCGAGACGACAGGTCTGCCAGCCGGCCGCCAAGCGGGACGGCGGTATTTGTCGGGTAACCTTAACTTGACCACAAGCGTAACCTGATGAAAACAGGCCTTAATCTTGGTGACGAACGAAGGCTACTGCCGGGAATTGCTGGGGTAAGGGGGCAATCTCGGCATTATGGCCGGGCTAAGGGCACCCACCCGCACCGTGGCATTTGCCGGGAACCGAGCGTGCGGACCCCATTAGGGCGGCGCCACGCTCGGTAGCCGTCGGACTGCCGTGGCCAGGCGTATCGACGTCGCTGTGTTTAAGCCGTGCGCGGCGAGGGGGTCGTCGAGAATGCCCATGTCGGCGACCTCACCGATCTTTTCCGAACTCATCGACAGCTCAGGCAACTGCAGCGCGGCTATGATCTTCTCCTTCAACGGGTGTTGCAGGCAGAGCCCACCATTCGTTCAAAACCCGACAAAGCAGCTGAACGAGAGCGGGACGGCGATTACGAGCTTTGACTGTTGGCTTGATCGCGGGTTGCCCTCGCAACGCCCCCAGCGTGTCTCGGGCAACACGGAGTTGTGGGCCTAACGCGGTCGTCGAACGCGAACCAAATCGCCAAGCCGGCAAGGTTCTCGTCACGACCGTTCGGTGACTTGCGGCCGGCACGACGGACGAGCGCCCTCTCGACGGAGTGCGGTCGAAACCACCGCCGACACCGAGTCGCCGCTGTCCTAGCAGCGGGCGGTGGACGACGCAGAGGCGGAGGTGTGGTGATCGCTTGGGCCGACGCAGCGGGCGTATCGTCCGAAGAAGTCAGCGTAGCGGGCCCCTCACTGGGTCGCCGGCAGATGATTTCCGCGGCGAACTTGGCGCAGCACATCCCGGACGGCTATTGACCCATGTAGGCATTCGCCGCGTCGTCGTGTAAGTGAATGCCTACATCAGCCTCCGGCGAACATCCGGCATCGTTGCGCGACAACGCTTAGGACGGCTGCGTTTCCAGCTTCACATCCACTTCACAGCTGCGAGCCGCCTTGTTCTGACCAGTCCTTGGTTCCTAAAGTCATGCCCTAAATCAGCGGCCAGCGGCTGGGGAATGTGATGCAGGGGATGAATCAGGGGAGGGCGCATGCGATGCGCCCCGCGATGCGTGGGCTTTTGCTGATGACGATGGTGGGTGCAGCTCTGCTGCCCTCCGCAGTGCTGAGCCAGACAACGACGAAGCCCGAAGATGAGTACAAGATGCTCATCAAGGTCAACGACGACATCCAGCCCTTGGGCGACACGCCTTTTGGCGAGCGGATCGGGCTTTATGACGGCTCGCTTTCCTTCAGTCAGACCGACATAACGGTGACGGGCACCGGCCCCACCATCACCGTGGGCCGCGACTTTGCCCTCCACGGCGTAGAGGATCGGCCGGATCTGCAATACCGTGCGTTCGGCGATTGGGACATGCGACTGCCGCAGATATTCACCGTCACGGCTAACCAGAACAACGTCACCGGTTGGAGGGTCGCTGCCGCGAACCCCAAGGCTCTTTGCTCCAGCTTTGGACCGCCGCCGAGTGTGGCCGCGCCCAACGGCGACTCCGCCCGGGCCGACTGGGAACCAAAAACATGGTGGCAGGGGTACCAGCTGCGTATCCCAGGCCAGGCCGCTCAAGATCTCCTATCCCGGTCGACCGCCAATACACCCACGCCCACCGTCAATGGCCTGAGCTATCCCATTGTCACGCGAGGAAACTGGGCTGTCGGTTGCCTCCCGCAGGCGGCCAACGACGCGACCCTCGAAGGCTTCCTTGCAGTCTCGCCGGATGGCACGAAGTACTGGCTCGATCACATCGCTTATCGCTACATGCCGTCGTTGACGCGCCCGTTGGGCTCGGGACCTGAAACCTTCTCTGGGGTCCACACCTTTGCCTCCGCCGAGGACTTCATCACCCGTCGCGAGGGTCGAATGCTGGTCACTCGCATCGAGGACCGCTTTGGCAAATCGGTCTCGTATACCTACAGCGGTGACGATGTCACCGACATCACGGCTTCGGATGGTCGCCATGTGACGTTGACCTATGAGAACGACGCCAGCACGGGCACCTCTTCGCATCGCGTGAGCACCGTCACCGTGCAGGGAGGGAACGCCGGCACTCGGACATGGACCTACGCGTATGTGAAATCGGCCGCGAATTTGGTCTACACATTGACGTCGGTGACTCAGCCTGACGGAAGCGCCTGGAGCTACAACCTCGATCCGCTGAATGGAGCCTGGGTCGACTCGCGCGACTCTGGCGGTACGTGCGCGGCGATCGGTGAGCCGCTCAACCTCGCGGCCACCTTCACCGCCAGCGCCACTCATCCATCCGGACTCACCGCCAGCTACACCGTGGCACCGCTCAAGCGTGGCCGCTCGTATGTTTACCAGAGCTGCATGTCTGGACCGAATGTCCCGGCGACGCCCAACTATCCTGGTACATGGGCCGAGATACCCAATGCTTCGTACGGGATGGCCATTACGCAACGTGTACTTTCCGGCACGAACTTGCCGTCGGGTGGAGAGGCCTGGCACTACGGTTATTCGCCGGCCAACGAGAGCTGGACGAGCGACTGCACGTCCACCGCGTGCGCCACGAGCATCTACACCGATGTGACGTACCCCGATGGACACCTGGAACGCAGCACGTTCTCCAACCGCTACGATTGGACTGAAAGCCAGCTGCAAAAGGAAGAGGTGTTCGACGGTGATGCCACCACGGCGTTGCGCCGATCGACCACCTACAGCTATGTCAATCCGGACCCGGCGCAGGACGCCCGGGCCGGTGCCTATGCGCACCCTTGGGGTTATATGCCCCAAGACCGCGTCAACACCGCGCAGTTGCAAGACCAGCTGCCCAAAGCCACCCAGCAGGTGGTGGTCGATCCGGCCAACACTACACCCGACACCTTCATCTGGAATGTCACGGCCTTTGACGCTTTCGCGAGGCCTCAGGATGTGACCCGTTCCAATAACTTCGGCTACAGCACCAGCGAGAGGACCACGTATACCGATAACGCGGCGGCCTGGGTCATCGGCTTGCCGGCTCAATTTGTGAATCTGACGACCGGTGAAACCCTCAGTCAGACCGTTTACGACGCCGTCGCGCTGACGCCCACCGCGCGCTACCGGTTCGGCACGAAGGTGATGGACTACGCCTTCGACGTCCAAGGTCAGCTCGCGAGCTTCACCGACGGCAATGGCAAGACGACGACGCTCAGCACTTATGTCCGTGGCATTCCCACGGCTATCGCGTATCCGGACGGCACGAGCCAGTCTGTCGGTGTGGATGGGTTTGGCCAGATCGCGTCGATCACGGACCAAGCGGGCGCGACCACGAGCTACGGTTATGACGGGCTGGGGCGCATCGCGCGCATCGACTATCCCGCCGGCGACACCACGGCGTGGGCACCCAAGATTTATACATACGGATACTCCGCCGACGCGCGCGGCATGGGCGGCAATCACTGGGTGCGCACCAGCACGCAAGGCAACCTGAGTCTGCGCACCGACTTCGATGCCTTGCTTCGTCCGGTGCTGTCGACGACGGCGGACGCCAGCACCGGTGCGCTGGCGGTGTCTTCGCGCACGGAGTACGACTGGGCGGGCCGCAAGACCTTCGATTCCTATCCGGTCAACGGCACGCCCGACCGCGCGGCCATTGTGCTGGGCATCACCACAGCGTACGACGTACTTGGTCGACCGACCGTCACGACCCAGTCGTCCGAACAGGGGGACCTGACCACTGCCACGAGCTACCCCTCTGGCGGAGCGCGGCAAGTGACGGACGCCAAGGGAAACGTCACGACCACGCATTATCAAGCGTTCGACGAGCCAAGTTTTGAAAGTGCCGTCAGGGTGGATGCGCCGGAGGGGGTCGTCCAAACCATTGCCCGCAACGTCTTGGGTGATGTGTTGTCGGTCACTCAGGGTGACGTCACGCGAACAACGACCTATGACTCCCAGCACCGGGTGTGCCGATCGTGGGAACCTGAGACTGGCAGCAACATGACGGCGTATGACGCGGCCGATAACGTCATCTGGAGTGCATCCGGGCAAAGCTTCAACGGCGAAGGCTGCGGCTATGATCAGGTCGCCGAGGCGAGTAAGACCATCAGCAGTTACGATGCCATGAATCGCGTGACGGCGGTGACCTATCCGAGCGGCACGCTGGCCACGAGCTTCACCTATGATCCCTTGGGCAAGCCCGCCACGGCGGTTTCGTCGACCTCAGCTGCGAACGCCAATAGCACTGGGACTGTGGGCTGGACCTACGGCCGCAACAAGCTCGGACTGTTGACCGCCGAAGTGCTATCGGTGGATGGCTGGTCCTGGACGCTCGGCTATGGCTATGACGGCAACGGCAATCTCGCCAGCGTCCAGTATCCAGACAATACGACGATTGGGGTCACGCCAAACGCTTTGGGTCAACCGACCACGGCCGGCAGCTATGTTTCCGGCGCCACCTATTTCCCAGACGGTGACGTGCAGTCCTACACGCTCGGAAATGGAGCGCTGTATTCGGCCAGCAAGAACGCGCGAAACCTGCTGTCGAACTTCAGCTTTGGCACGGTGGCCAGTGTCGCAGTCAGCGAGGATTTGGGCTACGACCAAGTCGGCAACATTCTCGCGATCACCGATCAATCGGGCTCGAATCAGCGGACGCGTGCGATGACCTACGATGGCCTGAGCCGCTTGGTCTCGGCCACGGCGTCGAACCTGTGGGGAAGCGAGAGCTACACCTACGATACGCTCAACAACCTGCGTACGCTAACGAACAGTGGAGGCACGAACACCTTCGCCTACGACACGGCCAATCGGTTGTCCACCATCAGCAACAATGGTGCGACGGTGCACAGCTTCACGTACGACGCGCAGGGCAACACGACGAAGAAAGACACCCAGGCCATGACCTTCGATCTTGCCAATCGGCTGCTGTCGGTGGAAAACAAAGGCGACTACCTGTATGACGCGTCCGGCCACCGGGTCAAGGCTGTTACCCCAAGCGGGACGACCTACTCCGCTTACAACAGCGCCGGCCAGCTGATGTGGCAATACGACGTTGCGACAACGAACGGCACGAGCTATGTCTACCTGGGCAAGAAGCTCGTGGCCGATCGCAAGGCATCGACTTCTGTGGTCATGGGGACCATCGAGGCTGTCTCCACTGGAGCGAACGCAACCATCACCGGCTGGGCGTGCGCCAGTGGCCTGGCCGCATCCATCGATGTGCACCTGTACGTCGGTGGTCCCGCCGGCACCGGCTCGGCCATTGGAGCGTACACCGCCAATCAGACCAGTGAGCAGGCGATTCAGGATGCATGCCATTCGACCGGCACGCTGCATCGGTTCAGCATCCCCTTGAGCGAAGCGATGCGCGGGGACCATGCGGGGGAGAGCATCTACATCCACGGCATCTCGCCCACGGGGGGCGACAACACGTTGCTGTCTGGATCGGGTTCGTTCCTGATGCCGCCGTCGACCCTTGCCCCAGTTGCGCCGGCTTCGACGAGCGCCAGCGCCGCCGCGGATCTGTCGAGCATCGCGGTCGCGTGGTCGGCGACCAGTCATGCGACGAGTTACACCGTGCAGCAATCCTTCAACAGCGGAGCGTGGACGACCCTTTATACCGGCGCCGCCACCAGTACGACCGTTAGTGGCCCCGCGGATGGCAGCTACCAGTTCCGAGCGGCCGCGTGCAACACGAACGGGTGCAGCACGCCGACCGGTTCTGCTGCAGTGACCATTGCACACATTCCACCGGCCCCCGCAAGCATCAGCGCCCCCGGCAGTTCGACCGGTGCTGTCCCGCTCAGTTGGCCTGCGGTGCCTTACGCAACGTCCTATCAGGTGGAGCACAGTCAGGATGGCAATTGGGTGCAGGTCTATGTCGGCGGCGCCACCAGCGCGACCATTAACGAGCCGGCGACGGGCAACTGGTACTACCGCGTCCGGGCGTGCAACGGCAACGGATGCAGCGGCTACGCCACCAGCGGGGTGGTCATTGTCACAGTTCCGCCAGCGGGGGCGCCGTCGATCGCTGGCGGCGGCACTAGCAACAGCGGTGCGTACACCATCTCGTGGACCGGAGTAGGCGGCGCCACGTCCTACAACTTGCTTGAGTCTGCCAATGGCGGCGGTTGGACCGCGGTGCAAAACAACGGCGCAGGAAGCTGGTCGACCAGCGGTCGGGGTGACGGTACCTATGTGTATCAAGTCCAAGCATGCAACGGCGGCGGGTGCGGCCCTTTCAGTGGCCAAGCGGTCGTGACGGTGTCGAACATTCCACCCACCCCGCCCGGGGTAACTTTCACCACCACCTACCATGGAACGAATAAGCCCACCGTGCTGGTCAAATGGGTTGCGCAGCCCTATGCCACCCGCTATGACCTCCTAGAAAACAACCAAAACACCTACAGCGGCCCGAACTTGTCCGCCAGTGCGCTGCAGACGCCGGGAGTCACCCTCATCTACATGGTCCGTGCTTGCAACGCAGTGGGCTGCTCGGCCTATAGCCCGTCCCGGAGCGTAACGCCATGAAGACGAGGAGGACGCAGATGAACCCGGCACGCTTCTCAGTGATCATTGGCTCCATCGCGGCAAAATTGCGGCATTGGATCGGTGCACTTGTAGTTACGGGGGCGGTGTTGGCTTCGGGTACTTCGACGGCCGCAGAGACCATCACTTACTACTACACAGACCCTCTCGGGACGGTACTCGCTACCGCCGACGCCAGTGGCAACGTGTTAGAGCGGACCGACTATCGGCCCTATGGTGTGCCAGCATTGGGAGCACCAAGCCAAGGTCCGGGATATACCGGGCAGGTGACAGATGTCGATACGGAACTTGTTTACATGCAAGGGCGATACTACGACCCAAGCAGCAGCCGATTCATAGGGGCCGATCCTTCGCCCTCCTCGCCGGGCGAACTGTTCTCCTTTAATCGGTTCGCCTATGCAGACGGAAACCCCATTCGGAATCTGGATTCCACGGGGAACGACTGCGAGGCGGCAACCGGCGGTCCGTGCACCCCACCGCCGCCTCCGCCTCCGAGCCCGGATACCGCCCCAGTGCTGGAAGGAGTCACGGTTACTGCGACGGTGGCGAGATCACTCGGCACTAGTGCGATCGGGGGTTCAGAAGTGGTGTGGGCTGGCGGCCTCGTCACACTAGGTGCTGGTCTCTACCTGGTGGATTCGAATTATGTGAACGAGTTGATCAGTGGCCGACAAGGTTGCTACGGGTCGCTCAGTTGCGACAAGCCGTGGCTTGCACTACAAAAGCCAAAGAAGGTGCCGAAGCCAGGAGTGACCGGGAAAGAGGGTGCCAAGGACGTGCCGAGCTGGGTGCGAGGAGAGCGGCCCAACGTAGGCGAGAGCGGCAAGGATTTCGCAGATCGCCTGTGGAAGGAGAAACAAGGGCGAAAGCCCAGCAGTCCACAGGAAGAGCGGGAACGTCGCCAAATACAAAAATGGGGTGATCGAGCATTTGTCGATCCGTGAGGAACTTATGAAGGTTTTATTTTTACTGCGCCATCGGCGGGTTCTCTTCGACGATGTGTTCGATACGAAGTGGATCGGTTGGTATTCGACAGCCGAAAAAGCCCAGGCCGCGATCGATAGAGCGGTTGTGCTTGAGGGATTCCGTGACTATCCCGATGGATTCGAGCTGCTTGAGGTTGAGGTAGATAAGGTCTACTTCGAGAATGGATTCTGAAGCAGGTCGACTGATCGTCCGGTTCACAGTTGAGGGGAGCAATTTTCGATATGTATCAAGTTGAATGGTTTAAAGAGCTGGACGACGATGTGGCCGATGAGAAGCTCATCGGGGTGTTCTCAACATCGGAGAAGGCGCAGGAAGCGCTTGAGAACGCAGCAAAGTTGCCAGGGTTTCGCGACTTCCCGGACTGTTTAAGCGTTGGGCAAATTGACGTGGATAAAGACCACTGGACGGAAGGTTTCTTCACGCCGGACGACTAGCGTGGCTCGTGTGTCTGCAGGGTACCGAGATAGCTTCCGGGTCAAGGTCGGCTTGAGCCACTCCGGTCGCCATGTCCTTGCCAAGCAGCACGGACCGGTCCGGACCGCGTCAAACACCCTACGATCTGTTTTCCATCCGCTGCGTCGTCGCCGATACCGGGATTCGACCATTCACATTCCCAGACCTCTACCCGACCGGTTTCTCTGTTTAGCTTGCGCGAATAGACCAGTCAACATCACCCTTCTACGAAGATCAAAGCTACTGCCGATATTGTGCCGTAATGGCACACGTGCCCTCGCCTCAACGTCGTACCGCTGGAAGGGCGCCGATAGTGACCAACCATTTCTCTGCGATGTCCGGCAAATTCGTGACAGGATTATCGGTGGCGCGCAATCCGAAGGCATGCCCTCCTTTCGCGAACAGATGCATTTCCACCGGGACTTTTGCCAGCGAGAGTGCGAGGTAGTAGGTCAACGATTCCCGGATGTCGTCCGTCGCATCGTCCTGCGTCTGCACAATGAAGGTAGGTGGTGCGTTGGCGGCGATCTTCACGCCCGGCATCAGCGTGAGGCCCGGACCCGTCCATAGATGCCTGGGGTACAGCGCGATCGCGAAGTCCGGGCGGCTGCTTCGACGATCTGCTGCATCGATGGGCTGGTAACTACGCTTAGGCGTGTTGCTGATTTCCGCCACCATGCGTCCACCTGCAGAAAATCCGATCACCCCGATCTTATGCAGATCGACGCCGAGCGTCTGCGCCTGCTCACGCAACAAGCCCATCGCGCGCTGTGCATCCTGCAAGGCCATCGGAACGGAAGGCTTACGGGCGCAGTTGCACTCGTCCGCCCAGTACGGGCCCGAGCTTGGCACGCGGTACTTTAGGACGGCACAGGTGACGCCCTTCGCGGTGAGCCAGTTGCAGACTTCGGTGCCTTCCTCGGGTAGAGGTGGTGGCCATCCGCAGCCGACTGTGAGGAACGGGCACGCTATGACGCTTTCGTTGCCTCTTACGTCCCGCCCAAGCGATCGCGGAAACGGCGCGGTGACGGTGCCTGTTCGGAGCACCAGCCCTAGGGCGTGACTGCGTCCAGAAACTCTGGAGAACGCGTCCCGCTGTGCCTGTAGTCCTAGGACTACATATGGAGTAGTACTTGCCTGACGTTACTTGAGTCTTCCGCAGGGCCATCGTCGAAGGATCACGCCGAGATATCGTCGTAGCCCGTTTACAAGAATTAGGAGGATGTATGCACCGCCGAACATTTCTAAATAGTGCTGCTATCGGTACGGTGACTGTCGGGCTAATGGCCTCCGCCTCATCGCGTGCTCAGGTCGCCACCGTCCCGACCCGTGAAGTAAGCGTGTTGGACTACGGAGCGGTTCCGGACGGCGACGCACCAAGCCCGACAAACAACAGTCCCGCGTTTGTGGCAGCAATCGCCGCTCTAGGGAGCGCTGGTGGCGGGGTTCTGCACGTGCCACCCGGAACCTATTATGTCGCCCAGTCCATTCAGATTAACTCAGCGAATATCTCGATCGAAGGCGCAGGAAGCAACCTCTCCATCCTCTATTTCCCAGCAACGACTGGCCATGGAATTATTTTCTCGCTGCCGGGATCTGGTGGTGGCGAGACCTACCAAAGTGTCCGCGTGCGGGACATTTGTCTTCTCACGGAGAACACCTTGGTAGGAGGATCAACCGTCGATCCCGGAAGGTGCGCCATACGTTACGTGCCAAGCGGCCCGCAACAGGGTTCGCCTTACCTTACGGTAGTCATACAGGATGTCGAGATCAGAGGGCGAAACGGGTTCGTCCAATTCTGGGACACTGGCATTTATCTCAACAACGCTGTTAACGCATGGATCGAATCTGTCGAAATCCTGGGCCAATTCAACCGACAAGCGATGTTCCAAGGTGTCCTCGCAGACCACTACGCGATCAACGTCACTTGCTCCACCTGTCAGGTAGATTACGGAAACTATGGATTTCGTATGTATTCGAACGAACCAACCACGCTTCCTCCAGGTACGCAGGCGGCTGGAGCGGAGGGCCTTCAGGTCATCAACTGCGGCGTCGGCGGCTGCCGGACGGGAGCGTTTCACGACAACGGGACTAATCCAGAGCCACGACCGGCACTGCAAGTTGTGGGATGCAATTTCAACTGCACGTACAACGCGGTAGCCACCTCAAACGTCACCGAGTGTGTTGTGACGGGCAATATTTTCTATCTGCAGTCAACGGCTTTTGTGGAGATCGAGCCGGGCGCCGCGTGTGTCAACATCAGTCCAGCCGGCGTTAACCCCGTGCCGCCTATCCATCGGCATGTCATCTCCGGCAACATTTTCCGAGCACTAGCCGATCCATCGTTTCCCGCACGCGGGGTAGTATGTGGTGGACAGTTCGTCGCGATCTGCGGGAATACTTTCGACTCATTTGACTTTGGCGTCATCCTCACCCCTAGCTCCGGGTACTGCCACCTCTCAGGCAACGTTTTTTCGAGCGTCACGAGTTTTCAGGTACAAAATGCTGGGGTTTCAAACTCATTCACCTCAGCGTCGCCCCTTGAGTCGGGAAAGAGCGTCAACATAATCTGAGGCGAGGGACGAGGGATGCGCCACACGTCCCGACTGCCTGACGGGATACCTAGGCTTCCCGGCGCGGACTATCCGTGACGCGAAGCTCATACAGACGCCACGCCCACCGACGGTACGGAACGGGCCCGCGGAGATCGATACTTGACGCTCGGCTTGATCGCGGGTCGCCTTCGAAAGGCCAACTGAACACCGTGCTGGCTAGAGCTGACACGGCGCTGATGCTTGTCACTTGATGCCCAACGACCGCCGTGGGCCAGAAGTGCATGCCGCGCCATGCGGGGCCCGCCGGTGTGGAGCTTGCGGCGCTGGATAACTCCGAAAGCATCATGGAAACTCTAGGAATCGCACTCTGAGCTCTGCGCGCCACGCTGCTCGAAGATACCCCGCAGGCCCACGACTGGCTCCGGCAGTTTGACGTCGTCGACCAGCAGGTCGCACGCCAGCTGCTTCGCCGACTGGACCTCGTCTCCCAGTCGGACTTCGATCAGCGAATCCAGGCTTTGGTGGAAGGCATTCTCGCGCGCTCACCGCGCGAAAACTTCGCCCTTTTCACTGTGTCTGAGCATCCGCCGAAGACGTTCGAAGAGAATCAGGCACGACGAGTTCCTGGCAGCAGCGCTGATCGGGATCGCGGCGGGTGGGATTGCTACAGTGCGAGCACGACGACGCTCTCAGGGCATGCAAGGCGCGCTACAGCGAGCACGGGCTCGATATGGCGTCAAAGAGGATTGACCGGCTCTCGGCCAAGAAATTCTTCCTCTAACTCTCTCAGGTGGTCCTCGTAGGCCTCATCTACGTATTTTCGAACGTGACCGCAGCTGTAGCAAACGTCGTGTTCGAGGACGTAAGTACCTTCGTTATCACATGCTTCGCAGTCAATGGCAGGCTCGTCCTGGCCCTCCATGGCAGCGACATGCCAATCGGCCCAAAAATGACGTTCCAGCGCTGCGGCGATGAGTTCGGACGATGCATAGTGAGACCCGCAGACCTTGCAGGTCACATCCATGGCGAAGAAGTCAGAGCCCAGCGGGTCGTCCTGAGCCAGCAAACCCGATGTGCACTCTGAACATTCGAACTCCGCGAGGACTTCCGCTGCATCGGCGGGAGCGGATGCCCAATCGATGCTGGCAAAGGAAGCCTGGCAAGCGTTCCGAGCAACGACCTCGATCTCATTCTCCTGGAGGAGAGTTGACCAGATACTGGCGTTGAAGATTTCCGCTGGAGCAACGCCCAAATGTTTAGGCATGAAATTGCTAAGGAACTCGTAGCCTGACGAGAAAGCTGCACGGCAGTTAGCGCGGGCTCCCCCCGGTACCACGCTAGGAAGGTAGTGGTGTTCAAGCTGGTTTCGAGTCTCTACCGCCTTGTCTAAGGCTTTGAACTCCGATGACGGTATTCCCATCGCGTTGAGTCGGTCTTTTATCGTATTGAAGGTCGCCGTCGTCTTGCCTACGCGCTCGATCTTGATACCGCCGGCGCCGTCAGGGACCAGCTGAAGCTTCTCGTAAACAAGTACTCCGCTGCTGGCAGGCGGAGATAGGCGTCGAAGTTTTTCCTTCGATATCAGCAAGAGGCCTGACACTAAATTGCGGACGGCAGTCGCAAACCGCTTGTCGTTACCGGCGAGATAGTCCTCGACGGCGGCTTCGATCATATCGATGGCGTTCGCGTACAGCGGGTCGCGCTCTGGTTGTGACCTGACAGTCGTGTTCACGGTTAGCTCCTTGCCACACACCACGGGAGATTAAGTCGAGCGAACCCCATTCCGAACACGACAGAGAGTGCCGTTTCGAAACGGCAATGCGGCTTCGCGCCGAGAATAGTGCTGCCGGCATTAGTGGCCAGATTCCCATAGCCGGGACACTTGTCCCAACTACGGGAATCCGTCCACTTGCCTAGCTCTCAGCAGCCACGCGACCACCTCGACCATGCCCTACTTTGGTGTAGTCACGTTTCGCCTGAAAAGCTGGGGTTAAAGCCCCCCAAAGGCGTCAACTGCGCGTCTTAAGGGTAATTGGCGCCTTTAAGGACCTAGTGTTGGCCTAAAGGGTTGGCGACAGCCGGCGAGGCCCACCCGCAACCAATCAGATATAGAACCGGTATTGATTATTCACAAATGAACTATATACTTATGAGGTAACCAGTCGACAGGACCGCCCCCATGAGCGATTTCGCCCCCACCGAAGCACGGCTCCAGGTCACGCTTTCGAAGTATCCAGGCTTCCCGCGTGACCCCGCCGCGCTCGTCCGGCTGATCAAGCATCTCTACAAGGAGATCCATGACGAGGCCAACGCGGTGATGAAGCCCTACGGGCTCAACCATCCCGAATACAACATCCTCATGATGATGTACGGCTCGCCGGACAACTCCCTGAATCCGTCGCAGCTCGCCGATGCCGCGGGCGAGAAGTCGGCCAACGTGACCCGGCTGACGACCCAACTTTGCGAAAAAGGCTATATCGCCCGCGCCTCCAGCGAGGACGACCGCCGCAAGGTCACCTTGACGCTGACGCCCGCAGGCATGGCACTGATCGAAAGCTTCCTCCCGGACATCGTCTCCCTGCTTTTCAGGCAGACACGCAAGCTCGATGCCACGGAGCAGGCCCAGCTCGAAGTCCTGCTGAAGAAGATGCTCGCCGGGTACGGGGAATAAGCAGCACTCGTCATGTCCGCGTCCGATCTCTCCATCGCGTCCCCGTTCTCCCGTCAGGCCGTCGTCGAGACGCTGCGCGAGGAGGCTTCCGTGTGGCTGTTCGTCGCCAAGACGCTGATCGCGTTCTTCCTCGCCGGCTGGATCGCGATGCGCTTCGCCCTGCCGGCACCATCCACCGCGATGCTGACCACCGTGATCGTGGCCAACCGCCAGTCGGGCATGGTGCTGGCGAAGAGCTTTTATCGCGCCATCGGTACGCTTGCCGGCGCCGCCGCGGCGATCACCATCGTGGCCTCGTTCCCGCAGCAGCGCGATCTCTTTCTTCTTGCGCTGTCGCTGTGGATTGGCGTCTGTGCGGGTGGCGCGACGCTGTATCGCAACTTCAAGTCGTATGCCTTCGTGCTGGGCGGCTACACCGCGGCCATCGTGGCGGTGCCCGTAATCGATAACCCGCCAGGCGTCTTCGATTCCTCGTGGGCGCGTATCAGCGAAGTGTTGCTTGGCCTGGCCGTCAGTGGTGTCGTCAACGACGTGGTCTTCCCGAGCCGCATGCGCGATGTATTGCGCCGTGCCGCCCGCGAACAGTTTTCCCACTTCGTTGCCTTCGTGCGTGACAGCACGCGCGGCAACGTGGCGCGCGAGGCCATGGAGAACGCACACCTGCGTTTCGTCCGCGCGGCGGTGACTTTTGAAGACCTGCGCAGTTCGGTGATCTTCGAAGACGCCGAAGCGCGCGCACGCAGCGGGCACCTTCGCCTCTTCAACCAGCGTTTCATGGCGGCTTCGACCAGCTTCCAGTCGTTGCATCACCTGATCAACCGCCTGACGCGTGCGCAACGCCACCTCGCGGCCGATACGCTGGTTCGCCTGTACGCTCCCATCGGCACGGCGCTCGACGCGCCGATCGAGGCTGGAGCCGTGGCGCGAGTGCTGCTGCCGCGCCTGGTCGCAGCCCGCGAGACCATGCGTGAGCAGACCGTGCCGTTGCGCGACTCGCTGACGGATGCGCAGGACGTTCGGGACTACGACACCGGCGCGCCGTTGCTGGCACGCTTTACCGACGAACTACACGCCTATATCGACGCCGCGGCATCGCTGCAGGCGCCGCGTGTCATCGCCGCCTCGGGTGAGCGGGTGCGCTTCGATCGCGGAAACGACTTCCTCGGCGCCGGGCTCGCCACCTTGCGCACCACCCTGACGATGCTGGGACTCGGCGCGTTCTGGATCTGCAGCGCTTGGCCACTGGGATCCAGCGCCATGCTGCTTGCCACGGTGTTCGCCGGGCTATTTGCCACCATTCCCAATCCGACGCGCGTGACCTGGCTGGTGATGCTCGGCTACCTCTCGGGCATGGCTGTGGGCTTCGTCTGCGAATTCTTCCTGCTTACCCAGGTGGACGGCTACCCATTGCTGGTGATCAGTATCGCCCCCTTCCTCGCGGTGGGGCTGGTCATGATGATGACCCCGCGTCTGGCCTCGTATGGACTGGGCTGGGCCATGGGTCTGGCGTACATCCTCGCGTTGAAGAACGTGCAGGTTTACGACCCGGCGCATTTCATCAACGATGCCATTGCCCAGGTCGTCGGGCTCGGTGCAGCGGCGGTCTCCTTCGTCGTGATTCCCCCGGCGATCGGCAGCGCGTGGCTACGCCGACGCCAACTCGTGCGCCTGCGTGGTCAGGTGGCTCTGGCGGCCGAGGCGCCGCTGCCAGGGCTGCGTCATCGCTTCGAAAGCGTCAATCACGACCTTGTCAGCCAGGTCGTCGCGCAAACCGAGCCAGGCAGCGCCGATTCCCGCACCCTGGTCGCATGGGCCCTGGCCGTACATGAAACCGGTCGTGCGCTGATCGAACTGCGCCATGACATGGCCCGCGCGGATCTTCCGCTCACGCTGTGGCCTTACCTGACGGAAGCCTTGCGTACGCTGGCGCGCTTCTACGAGAAGCCGGATCCGGCGGGCTACCTGTTGGCGCGCGATGCCGTCGCCACGGCGATCGCCAGCGTTGGCGAACATGAGGATGCTCGCCACCTGCTCGACCACCTCCATCTTGTTCGCATGGCGCTGCTGGACGGCGAATCCGTCCTCGCCGCGTACATGCCGGACGCCCCGCTTGCCAAGGAAATCGTCCATGCCTCGTGAGATCGCACTCGGCGACGCCCTCGTTCCGGGGCTGCTCGTCCTATTCGTCCTGGCCCTGCTGTTGCTGTGGGCGCTCGACTGGGTGGCAGGCCGTTTCGGCCTCTATCGCCTGGTATGGCACCCGCCGCTGTTCCGCCTGGCCGTGTTTGTCTGTGTCTTCGGCGCTTGCGCGCTCTTCCTGCTCTGAGTGATCGCCTCATGAAACTCCCGACCCTCATCCGTTTCGCCGTTACCGCGATCGTCGTGCTTGTCGCGGCCTTCGTCGGGCACTCAATGTGGAAGCACTACATGTACTCGCCGTGGACGCGCGATGGCCGTGTGCGCGCGGAGATCGTACGTATCGCGCCCGACGTGGCGGGGCTGGTCACCGATGTGCGCGTGATCGACAACCAGGCAGTGAAGAAGGGCGACCTTCTCTTCGTCGTCGATCGCGCGCGCTATGAGAATGCCGTGGCCCAGGCCAATGCGAACCTGCATGCCGCCGAGGCCGCCGCGCGTGCCGCCGGTGCCAGCATCAACGCAGCCTCTGCGGGTGCGGAGCAGAGCCGCGCGAACTACGAGATGTACCAGGCGCAGTCCGAGCGTCGGCAGAAGCTGATCAATAACGTGATCTCGGCCGAGGACAAGGCCAACGCGGCGGCCGCCGCGAATGCCGCCAAGGCGGGCTGGCAGCAGACGTTGGCGAGTACGAAGCAGGCCAGCGCCGCCCAGCAGCAATCTCTCGCGGCCGTGGCCCAGGCAGAAGTGGAACTTGCCTCCGCGCAACTCAATCTGGACCGCACGCAGGTCCTCGCCCCGGTCGATGGCTTCGTCACCAACCTGGACGTGCGCATCGGTGACTACGCCAACGCTGGCACGCCGCGTCTGGCGCTGATTGACAGCCATTCCTACTGGATCTACGGCTATTTCGAGGAGACCAAACTGCCCGGTCTGCGCATCGGTGATCCCGTGGATATTCGCCTGATGAGCGGCGGCGTGCAGTTCAGGGGCTCGGTGGAGAGCATCGCGCGCGGCATCACGGACGCTGACAATCCTACGGGGAGCGACCTGCTCGCCGACGTCAATCCGACGTTCAACTGGGTCCGTCTGGCGCAACGCGTGCCGGTGCGCGTGAAGATCGATGCCGATCATCTGCCCGCGGGTACGGTCCTGTCGGCGGGCATGACTGCGACGCTGGTCGTACATCCTTCCCGGCCGGAGGCGGTTGCCGTGCGGTAAAGCGCGGCGACTCAGGCGTGCGGCGGCGCCAGGCGGGTCAACCGCAGCTGCAACCACTTGTCCACGTCGGGCCACTCGGTGGCCAGGATGCTGTAACAGACGGTGTCGCGGAGCGAGCCGTCGGGCCGGCGCTTGTGGGCACGGAGAACGCCTTCGCGCTTCGCCCCGAGTTTCTCGATGGCGCGCTGCGAGTCCTGGTTATAGGCGTCGGTGTGGAACGCAACGGCGACAACGCCGACGTTCTGGAAGGCGTTATCGAGCAGCAGGTGCTTGCAGGCCGTGTTGACGTGGCTGCGCTGCCAGCGGCGCGCATACCAGGTGTAGCCGATGGACACGCGGGACGGGTCGTCCTCGATCTCGTAATAACGCGTGGAACCCACGACCTGGCCGGTTTCGTTCTCACGGATCACCCAGGGCGACATACGACCTTCTTCCTGGCCGCGAAGGGCGGATTCGACGTACTCCGCCATGCGCCCGGGCGCGGGTACCGAGGTGAACCAGAGGTCCCACAGGTTGCCGTCGGCTGCGGCCTGTTCCAGCGCCGGGACATGCGCCAGGGTCATCGGTTCGAGGGTGACGTAGGCGTTTTCGAGGCGGACAGGCGTCATGGAACGGATCTCAGGCGTCGAGGTCGGGGATCAGGCGGCTCTCGATCCTGGAAATGGCGTCTTTCAGCAGCAGCTTGCGCTTCTTCAGGCGGGTGAGCTGGAGCTCGTCCCGGCTGATGGAGGCAGCCAGATGGTCGATGGCGGCGTCGAGGTCGCGGTGCTCGACCTTGAGCTCGGACAACCGTTTGTTCAGTTCGGCGGGATCCTGGACCTGCATGGCATTGGCCGGGCGGGAAATGAAGGGCACAGTGTAACCCCGGGCGGTGTCCCCCGCAGCGGCTACAATAGGGGGCCGCCCCTCCCGAACACGCCCAAGCATGTCCGCCATTCCCGACGTCACCCGCAAGCAGACCTACGAAGCCGGCAAGCTCGCCAAGCGCCTGCGCCGACAGGTCGGCCAGGCGATCGCCGACTACGGCATGATCGAGGACGGCGACCGGATCATGGTCTGTCTCTCCGGCGGCAAGGATTCCTACACGATGCTGGACATGCTGCTTTCGCTGCAGGCGAAGGCGCCCGTCCGTTTCGAACTGATCGCGGTGAACCTCGACCAGAAACAGCCGGATTTCCCCGCGCACGTGCTGCCGGAGTATCTGGCCGAACGGAACATTCCGTTCCACATCATCGAGCAAGACACCTACAGCGTCGTCACGCGCGTGATTCCGCAGGGCAAGACGATGTGCAGCCTGTGCTCGCGCATGCGCCGTGGTGCGCTGTACCAGTGGGCGTCGAATAACGGCGTCACCAAGATCGCCCTCGGCCACCATCGTGACGACATCCTCGGCACGTTCTTCCTGAACATGTTCTACCAGGGAAGCCTGAAGGCGATGCCGCCGAAGCTCCTCTCCGACGACGGTAGTCATGTGGTGATCCGCCCGCTGGCTTACTGCCGCGAAGACGATATCTCCGCCTACGCCGAAGCACGTGCCTTCCCGATCATCCCCTGCAACCTGTGCGGTTCGCAGGAGAACATGCAGCGCAAGGTGGTCAAACGCATGCTGGAAGACTGGGAAAAATCCAATCCGGGGCGGAGCGAAACGATTTTTCGCGCTATGGGTAATATCTCTCCTTCACAGCTGACCGACCGCAAGCTGTTCGACTTCGCGGCGCTTGGCGCACGCGAGGGCGCGGCACGCGCCGACACACATGCCTGGCTTGCCGGTGGCGACGCCGGCGACGACAACGACTGATCATCCAAGACCCGCTTCAAGGCCTGCCGACCATGACCCTCTTCTCCGCTGTCGAACTCGCTCCGCGCGATCCGATCCTTGGCCTCAACGAAGCCTTCGGCGCCGATACGCGTCCGGACAAAGTCAACCTCGGCGTAGGTGTGTATTACGACGCCAACGGCCACGTGCCCCTGCTGCGCGCTGTGCGCGAAGCCGAAAAAGCGCGTCTGGAAGCGCAGCTGCCGCGCGGCTACCTGCCTATCGACGGCATCGCTCTCTACGACGCCGCCGTGCAGAAGCTGCTCTTCGGCGCCGGGTCGCCGCTGCTGGCCGAGCGTCGTGTCGTCACCGCGCAGGCGCTGGGCGGTACCGGCGCGCTGAAGATCGGTGCGGACTTCCTGCACCGCCTGAACCCGTCGGTGCCGGTCGCCATCAGTAACCCGAGCTGGGAAAACCACCGCGCGCTGTTCGAAAGCGCTGGCTTCCAGGTCGTTGAATATCCGTACTACGACGCCGCGACCCACGGTGTGGACGTCGATGGCATGCTCGGTGGCCTGGCGAAGTTGCCCAAGGGCGCCATCGTCGTCCTGCACGCCTGCTGTCATAACCCGACCGGTGTCGACCTGGGCAATGACGACTGGAAGCGCGTGATCGAGACCGTGCGCGAGCATGGTCTGGTGCCCTTCCTCGATATCGCCTACCAGGGTTTCGGCGACGGCATCGAGGCCGATGCGATCGCCGTGCGGCTGTTTGCCGAGGCCAACCTGCCGTTCTTCGTCGCCAGCTCGTTCTCGAAGTCGTTCTCGCTCTATGGCGAGCGCGTCGGCGCGCTGTCGATCGTCACCGGTTCGCACGACGAGGCGCATCGTGTGCAGTCCCAGCTAAAGCGCGTGATCCGCACCAATTACTCCAATCCGCCGACGCACGGCGCGGCCGTAGTCGCCGCCGTGCTCAACCATGACGACCTGCGCGCCACCTGGGAGACCGAGCTGGGCGAAATGCGTGAGCGCATCCGTACGATGCGTCGCGGGCTCACGCAGCGTCTGTCCGCGCACGGTGACTTCGGTTTCATCGAAGCGCAGCGCGGCATGTTCTCGTATTCCGGGCTGTCATCGGCACAGGTCGATCGCCTGCGCACTGAGTTCGGTATCTACGCCGTGGGCACTGGCCGCATCTGCGTGGCCGCGCTCAACGAAGGCAATCTCGACCGCGTCGCCGAGGCGATTGCCAGGGTCATCTAGCCGTCCATCGCCACCTTCGCCGGCGAACGCCTGTCGTTCGCCACGGCCCTTCATTCGCAAGAGATATCCCGATACATGTTTTTTCGAAACCTGACGCTGTTCCGCTTCTCCGCTCCCGTTGCCACCGATCTGGACCGCCTCGAAGAGGCGCTGCCCGAGCATCGCCTGCGCCCGGTCGGCCCGATGGAAATGTCCACGCGCGGTTTCATCTCGCCGCTCGGCCGTAACGAGGAAGCGCTGGTTCACAACGTGGGCCGCAACACCATGGTCACCGTTGGCAGCGAGGATAAGCTCCTGCCGGCGGCCGTCGTCAACGACGAGATCGCCAACCGTGTGCAGAAGATCGTGGACGAAGAGGGCCGCAAGGTCAGCGGCCGCGAGCGCAAGCGCATGAAAGAAGACGTCATGAACGAGCTGCTGCCGCGTGCTTTTGTACGCACCTCGCGCATGTCCGGTTACGTCGACAAGAAGAATGGCTGGCTGGTCCTGGATACGTCCAGTCGCAAGTCGGCCGAGAACACCCTCAGCCAGGTGCGTGAGGCACTGGGTAGCTTCCCGGCCGTGCCGCTGGCGCCGGAAGAGTCGCCCCGCATCCTGATGACCCATTGGGTGGCGACGGGCGATCTTCCGGCTGGCCTGGTGCTGGGGGACGAGTGCGAGCTGCGCGACCCGGCGACCGCCTCGGGCGCCATCGCCCGCTGCCGCCGCCAGGATCTCGACACCGATGAGATTCGGGAGCACCTGCGCACGGGAAAACAGGTGTTCCAGTTGGGTTTGGTCTTCGACGACCGCATCTCCTTCGTGCTCGGGGAAGATCTGATCCTGCGTAAAATCAAGTTCACGGACGTGGTACTCGACGAACAGGCGGACAGCCCCGAGTCGGCGGCCGCGGAAATGGACGCGAACTTCGCCCTCATGGCGCTCGAGTACGAGCGCCTTCTGGGCAAGCTGGAAGAGTGGTTCAAGCTTCCCCGGCCGGAGTAACCCCGGGGCGGTCGCGTCGCAGGATTCGATATGGCTTGGTGGCAAGTTCGTCGGGATCGACCAGAGACTCGCGACATGGCATCTGAAGAAGGCGACTGGCTGGAACTTTCGACCCTGACGGGCGGCACCATTCGTGTGCTCAAGTCGGCGCATCCGCGTGCACGCAGGCTGCGCCTTACGGTCACCCCCAAGGGCGCTCGCCTTACCTATCCCAACGGTACGCATACGGCGCAGATGACGGCCTTCCTTCGTCATCATGCCGACTGGCTCGAGCAGAAGCTGGGCGAGTTCCACCTCGATGCGGCGCCGCTACCCGGCCTGAAAGTCGGCGTACCCACGACGTTCCCTTTTCGTGGGGAGGACGTGGCGCTGGACTGGGCCGAAGGCGCCTATCCACGTGTCGACCAGCACGCGGGCGGTCTCACCCTGGTGATTCCGAAGCCGCATACCCGCGCGTTGTTGGTGGCACGTGGCCTGCTGGCTACCTACTTCGAAGCGCAGATTCGCCGCGACGTCGCGCGCTGGCTTCCTGCCTACATTCCGGTGATCAATGCTGCACCTACCGCGCTCAAGGTACGTCCGCTGAAGAGCCTGTGGGGCAGCCTCGATACGCGCGACAGGATCAATCTGGATCTTGCGCTCGCCCTGGCCCCGCCCACCGCCCTTCGCTACGTACTCGTCCACGAGCTATGCCACCTTAAGGTACGGAATCATTCCCCGCGTTTCTGGCATTGGGTCGAGTCCGTGTTCCCCGACTACAAGGAACAGCGCGCGTGGTTACGCACGCACGGCAGCGGGCTGAAGATGCAACTGGACCGGCTTGTGGCTGACGTCGCCGACTGAGGCGGCCATCAGGGCCGCCCCGTACGCCATCGCAGGATCAATGCGCGAGCGCAAAACCCGTGATGATCTTCGCCGTTTCTTCCGGCTTCTCGAGCATCGGCATGTGGTTGCAGCCATTCATGATCGTCGCACCGATCGAAGGTGAGCTCTTCAATCCGTTACGCAGCGTGTCCAGCGCCGAAACGTCGATGATCTTGTCTTCGCGGCACCAGATGCCGAGCACCGGCATCCGCAGCTTGCCGATCACCGGATCGAGTGCGTAAGCCTGCGCGGGCTCCTTCAGCTGTTCGAAGGTACGCGCGATGAAGTCGTGGTCCTGCTCGTTACGCGCGAGCAGGGCGTCTTCCAGACGGCCCGGAATGTTCGGCTTTACCAGGAAGATGCGGCCAAGCAGGGCTTCGAGATCGGCGCGATCCTTGAAGAGGAACGGATCCTTGCCGGCCTTCACCTCGCGTACAAAGTCGTTTTCCTTGAAGGTCAGCCCCAGCGAGCTCATCAGCACGAGGCTGGCGACGCGCTCGGGATGCTGGTCGGCGTAGACACCGGCCACGGCGCCACCCATCGACTGGCCGACAAGCAGGAAGTGCTGTGCACCGACAGCCGTGGCGAAGGCTTCCAGACGCGCGGCCTGCGCCGGGATACCGTAGTCGCCACCTTCATTGCGGGAGGATTCGCCCCAGCCCGGCAGGTCGGGAGCGATCACGTGGAAGTGATCGGTCAAGCCCTTGGCCATCGTCAGCCAGGTTTCCTTGTTGGCGGCGAAACCGTGCAGCAGGACGATGGTCGGGCCGTCGCCGCCTTCGTAGTACGACCAGGTGGTGTCACCTGCGACGACGGTCTTCTTCTCCATGTGCGCCGACATGGCCAGGCGCGCCGCGTCGGCCTTCAGCAGAAGTGACGGGGCGATCAGATAGACACCGCCGGCGCCGATGCCCAGCACCAGGGCAACCACCACGAGGAACTTCAGGCGGCGCAGTAAAAGACGCTGCCACAGCGGACGGCTATCGGCGGAAGCGAGGGTCGGGGTCTTGGCCATGGGCGCTTACTTCTTTTTCGACTTGCCGGCGAGGATGGCTTCGACGGCTTGCTGGGTCATCGGGTGATAGCCACGCTTCGCTTTGGCGTAGGTTTCTTTCGCAAACGCCAGGCCTTCCGGCGTGCGGGCAAACGCGCGGTACACCGGCGTGGTCAGGTACAGGCGGCCGATGCGGGTCATGTGTTCGGCGGCCGCAGTCCAGACATCCTTGTCGCCAGCGGCGATGGCATGCGCATACCAGCGCATGCCGATCTCGGCGTTCGGCGTTCCGGTGAGATGCCAGGCGGCATCGAGTTCCTTAATCTTCGGCAGCGGAGCGACGTCCGGCATGCGATCGAGGAAGTACATCCACTCCTGCGTGTTCCAGCTCTTCGCATCGAGCTTGTCCGCCGAGAGCTTGCCGGCGAGGAAGTCGGTGCGCTGCTTGTCGATGCCGTCGAAGCGTGCGGAGGTGGGCAGCGGCGCATCCTTCGGGATACCCGCTTGCCAGATCCATGCACGTGCCTCGGCCTCGCTCATCTTGCCCGGGTACTTATCGAGCAGGTTGCTCTTGAGGTACGCGAACATCGTGTCGGTATCGATGCTCTGGAAGGCGAAGTGTGCGAAATTACCTTTCAGGTAAGCGTCGAAATTCTCACGACCGAACCGCAGTTCCAACGTGCGCAGGAACCACGAACCCTTGTCGTAGGCCACCGCGGAAAGTGAGTCGTCCGCGCCGACACCACGCGCATCCGGCGTGAGCTTTTGCGAGTTGGTCGGCATGTCGCCGATGGTCTTCTGCAGCTCGCGTGCGGAAAGCAGGGCTTCCTCATCGGCGAGCGACTTGCCGTAGACGGCTTCGGTGATGCGACCCTGCACGTACGTGGTGAAGCCTTCGCTCAACCAGATATCGCGCCATGCGGCGCTGGTCACCAGGTTGCCCGACCACGAGTGTGCAAGCTCATGCGACACCAGCGACACCAGGCTCTTGTCGCCCACCAGCACGGTCGGCGTGGCGAAGGTCATGTTCGGGTTTTCCATGCCGCCGAACGGGAACGACGGCGGCAGCACGAGGATGTCATAGCGACCCCAGGCATACGGACCGTAGAGGCTCTCGGTGGTGGCGATCAGCTTTTCGGTGTCTTCGAATTCGTGCGCGGCCTTGCCGACGACGCTGGGCTCGGCGTAGACGGCGCTGCGCGGACCGGTCTCCTTCACCGCGATATCGCCGGCGGCGATCGCGAGCAGATAGGACGGAATCGGATGCGGCTGGTCGAAGGTGAAGTCGCCATCGAGCGGGTGCTTTGCGTCGTTGATCGCACTCATCAGCACGCGTACATCCTTCGGTGCACTGACATGCGCGTCGTAGGTGAAACGGACGGCCGGCGAATCCTGCAACGGTACCCACGAACGGGCGTGGATGGACTCCGACTGCGAAAACATGAAGGGCTGCTTCTTGTCGGCGGTCTGGTCCGGCGTGAGCCACTGCAGGCCAGACGCTTCCGGCACCGTGGTATACGCAATGCGGACGCTGGCCGGATGAGCCGGTGCCTGGATTGTCAGCTTCGAACCCAGTTCCTTGTCACGCGGGGCGAGGGCGAATTTCAGCGAGGAAGTCTTGCCGCCTGCGTCCACGGCGTCGACGCTCGCGATCTTCAGGTCGCGCGTGTCGAGGACGAGGTCCTTCGCCTTGGCATCCTTCCAGTCGAGCTTCAGCGTCGCGTTGCCGGCCAGTTCGCGCTTGCCGAAGTCCAGCTTCAGGTCGAGGTCGAGGTGGGTGACCTTGACGGCGTCGGGCTGGGCGTAGGAATGCGGGTCGGCAGCGAAAGCCACGACGGGAAAGGCCATGGTGAGGGCAAGTACGGGGAACAGACGCATCGAGGGGATCATCCGATGGAGGAGAGCCCCAAGTATGCCACCCCTGTCAGAGCTTGTAGGCGCGATGGATCGCGACGATGCCACTGGTCAGGTTGCGGACTTCGACATGGCCGAAGCCGGCCTTGAGCATCATGCCCTTGAGGGTTTCCTGGTCGGGGTGCTTGCGGATGGACTCGGCCAGGTACTGGTAGCTGTCGGCGTCGCCGGCGAAGAGCTTGCCCAGGCGCGGCAGGATCTTGAACGAGTGCACGTCGTAGAGCTTCGACAATACGGGGCTCTGTACCTTCGAGAACTCCAGCACCAGGGCGCGGCCACCGGGTTTGAGGATACGGTGCATGTCCGCCAGCGCTTTGTCCTTGTCGGTGACGTTGCGCAGACCGAAGGCAATGGTGACCGCGTCGAAGCTGTTGTCAGGGAACGGCAGCGCTTCGGCGTTCATCTGCGCCCAGCGCAAGCCGGACACGAGGCCACGATCGGTGAGGCGGTCGCGGCCGACACCGAGCATGGCGGCATTGATGTCGCCGACCACCACTTCACCCTCGTCACCGACGACCGGCTTGAGTAAGGCAGCGATGTCGCCCGTGCCGCCGGCGAGATCGAGCACGCGATCGCCGCGGCGTACGCCGCTGACGGCGACGAAGTGCCGCTTCCACAGACGGTGGATGCCGAACGACATCAGGTCGTTCATCAGGTCGTAGTTGCGCGCCACGGACGTGAAGACCTGGCCGACAAGCTTCTGCTTGTCGGCCAGGGGAACGTCGCGGAAGCCGAAATGGGTGGTTTTCTCGTTTTCCATGCTGCGCATGGTACTCCGATCACCCTCTCCCGGCAGCCGCGGGCGCCGTCAGGGTAGCTTGCTCAGTACGGTGTGCTCCTCTCCGTGGAGGGTCAATTGGGTGCCCGCCGTCGGGCGCAGGACGTACGCGCCCGCCGGGCCATTTTCAGCCATGAGCAGATCGGCCCGGGCAACTTGTTCGCTATTTCTGACGGTGAGCATGCCTTGAGGCCGGATACGCACGGCGAACGCGCTGCTCCGGGCCAGTTGCAGGCCGGTAGCCGTCTGGATTTCGCCTATGGATGCGGTGGGAGGCACCGTCGTCACGCGGATGCCGTTCGTCCCGTTCGAAATGACCTCGGTACGGATCTGCGCCGAGTAAGGACTGAATCCGTGCGAGGTGGCCTCGCGCACGAGCCGACTGTACTTGAAGGGCTTGCTGCCGTAGTACCAGAGCTCTGCGGGTACATCGGCCAGCGCGACGGGGCGATAGCCGGGAGGTGCCGCCGGTGCAGCGGGAATACGCGGCATGACAAGGTCGTAGGGAATCCCTACCGACAGGGGCGGTGACACCATATCCCGGTCCGCGACGCGGCGACTGCTCCGGTAGGCACGACCAAGCGCCTCGGTCCAGCGAAGACGCTGGGCATCGGTGATGCCGGCGGCGGGGGCGCCACCGGTGAGTTCGCCACGCATCTGCGTTCGCACCAGGTCGCGCTCGAACGGATCGGGGAATGCCTGCTCGATTTCCTGGGTGTAATCGTTGAACAAATCCACTTGAGGGTTCGTGCCCCCGGCGGCGCCGCGCCCCGATCCGCCAGGGAGACCGACGCGACGGTAAGTCCAGTGTCCAGCAGGTGTGCGCTGAATGGTCGGGCCGCGGAAGAATGGTCCGGCATTGGGCCGCGTAAGGCGCCAGGTGCCGTAGTCGGCGTCAAAGCGCACGGCATACAGTTGGTTGGTGTGCTCGACGTACTTCTTGCCGTCGATGGTGAAGATGCCTTCGTGGTTCGGCCGGCCTGTCTTCCGTACCCCGGTGGCAGCAAAGCGCGCCTCGAAGACGACCGCCGGCTGCACGGCGGGACGCGTTTGGACGAGACGTCCCGCCGAGCGAAAGCGTGCAGCTGCGATGCCGCGGGCGAGTGGTACCGAGCTGAAGGCCTGGTAGGGAGCTGCTGCCGCCAGTGAGGCATTGTAGAAGTCGGCGAAGTCGACGAAGGCATGGGCGCTGTCACCCGTCTTGACCGTGTCATAGAAGCGCCAACCCGCCTGGGCTGCTCGAGCGGGCGCGGTGACGACGCCCATGATGGCCTCCGTGATCAGCCGGTCGTGCGTCATCGTGCGCGATGATTCGACCAGCCAGGCCCAGTTCGCCTTCTCCGCGCTGCGGGTCAGGGTCTGGGTGTTACGCAGGCCTAGTTGCACGTCGGTCTCGTAGGCGGCTTCGAGGAAATCGCCCTCGATCTCGCGCTCCTCGAAGCGGGCAGCGGTACGTGTGTAAGCCGACGTGTCGGTCGCACCCAGCACCCATTGGGCAAGGTGGTCGCCGGCGAAGGCTCGTGCGCTGCCGTTAGGAAGGATCCGTGCGTACTCGTTGGGGAGGCGATCGAGCAGGTACTCACGAAACGCGGGATGGTAGAGGAACCGGCGTCCTGCATCGGCGCGGTCCTCGAACTCGCGGAAGGTGATGCCGTCGGGAGCATCGGGCGTATACATCACGATGCTGCCAACGCTGCCGGGATTGCGCACGCCGAAAACGAAAAGGTCCCGGACTGGCGTGCCCTGGTAGGTGATCTGCCGGACAACGATCTCGTGACCTTCCACGCGAGCGCGGCGCGCGGCGACGGGCGCGTCGAGGACGGCCCGCACCCAGCGATAGCCGCGCTCGGCGCGATCGGGCCGGAATGAGGTCGGGGCATCATCCAGGTAGTAGCCCAATCGTGCTTCCGCCGCCTGGAAGGCCATGTGGCTTCTTTGCACGTTGGCGGCGTGTTCGCGCCGTATCGCTGCCTGGGGCCCGGAACGAAACATCGCGTCGACATGCGCCTGATAATTCGACCCAAGGTCGAGGCTGCGCACGAGATCGCGGAGGGTAGCGCTATCGAGTGCCGGAATGGGTGTGCCGTCGCCCGCAAAGGCACTGAGCCGCACGGTATCGAAGGCCGCGATATTCTGGTACGCGAGATCGGTCAGCCGGATACTCACCGGTGCAGGTCCTTCAAACAGGGCCTGTAACGACGCGAGCCGGTCGGCCGGGCCGATGCGGTCGATACGGACCTCGATATCGGCGGGATCGTGATCGACGTTGAGGCTGCGCAGGCGTTCGCGCAGGGATTCAGTCGCGTACCCGGCCAGAGACGGCGCAGAGGACAACCCCGCCCGCGCTTCGGCGGCGGCAACGGCGTTCACTGTGGAACGGTAGACCTCCTCCTTCTCCCGCCAGGTATCGGCCACCCCGGTCGGAACCCGCGTCAGCCTCTGTGCGTTGAACTGCTCCAACAGGGCCGCATGCCGTACGGCAAGGATCCCGGTTACATCGAATACCTGGTCCAGGCGCAGTGCATCGAAGGCGGAATCCACCGACGGGGACGCGTGTCGATCGCTGTGGCGATCCAACGCGGCTTCAAACCAGGCCTGTTGAAGCTTGTCGCGTTGTACGTCGATCATGCGTCCAGCCAACGTGGCGAACGGAAGACCGGTGAGTTCACGGGATCCGACAAACCTGTCGAAAGCGATGCCCGTGAGGTGCTGACGAGCTATGCCGGGAAGGTCCGTTCTCGTGACCAGCGTTTGGCGGGCACGCCGCTCGAGCGTCTCGTGGACAGCGTCAAGGTCGGGGAACACCTCCCAGCCTAACTCGGAGGAGAACACCAGGGTGCGCGGCGAATGGCGCTGGTCCCGGATGAGAAGTACCCCGGCGTACGGCGAGTTCCCGAACGTCAGTTCGCGCACATCGAGGTGTGCTGGAAGGCCAGCGGGGTCGGCGGAGACAACAAGGCGCGTCAACGCCAGTGCATCGTCGTCGAGGCTGCCGTCCTCATGCGCGAGCGTGGCGAGATCGCGTGCGGCAATGGCGATCCGCGCTGCGAAGGCGTCACGTCGCGACGTTGCATCAGTCGTGTTGGTCGGCGCGACGTTCCAGTAGTCGCCCATCTGGGTCAGGTAATGTTCCAGGGCGCTGGCGACGCCGACATCCGGCAGGGTGGGGACCGCGGCCTGTTCGGTTGCCAACCAGGCCTGCAGCCCGACGAGGCGGTCGAAAGCCTGCGCGGGTTCCTGAAGCACGTCTCGGGTGATCGCAGGCGGGGCCTGCGGTGGGATCATATCCATGGTGATTTCCTTATCGTGGTGAGTCAGTGTCGGATGGTGGGAAGCGGACCCAGGCGCTCGCCTCGGCGTCCAACGCCGCGGATGTACGCCGAATGGATCCGGATGGGTTGGACGCTTCGCAATACGTACTGGTATTCGCCGTTGGAAAGCACGCGCCGGCGCAACTCGAATGCCGGGTGCCAACGATGCGTATGTAGGGCGTCATCCCGCGACTGGGCGTCGCGAAGGCGGTCCATGTCGATTTCCATCGCGTAGCCGAGGGGGTCCCGTCGACCGATCTGATGGGCCGGCGACGTGCCGATGCTCTCGGACAATCGATTCAGTGGGGTCTCCGGCGGGAGCACCGTTACGCTATGTGTATGCGATCCGTCGGCATAGTCGAGCCATGGTGACGCTGTTTCCAGCGTGACACCTGAGCGATTCGAGCCTGGCCAGAATTCGGCCTCGAAGCGACTCTCGTTGAAGTACCAAACGCGATCCGGCCATTCGGCGAGAGGAACCACTTCGGTGGTCGGCAGGGTTTCGGTAACGGCATCGCCGACCGAAGCCGGCGGCGTCCGGGGAGGCGAACGCGGGGCGCTCCTGGCCAGGGTCAGGGCCTCATGCCAACGTGCCTGTTGGCTGGCCGTAAGGGCCGGCGGTGGCGGCGTCGGGTCACTCACGGATGAAGAAATGGAAGGCGACTGGATATCGGTGCCTGGCATCGTGCCGGGCGATGAGGGTCGGGACGGAACATGGCGGCCATCATGTTGTGCCCACCCAAGGGTGTTCAGCACCTCGGCATGTTCGGCGCGTAAGGGGAACCGGCTGTCCAGTTCGTGCAGGAATACGCGTCGCTGGTGAGCGCTGAGTTCCGCAATGTCCGGATGGAGCTGGGAGTCGAGGATCAGTGCGCTGCGCGGAGGCACGGAAAACTTCAGGTGGGTTCCATCGCCCCGAACCAAGGCCGACGCGCTTGGATTGTCCGCCATTACCGCCGTGATCTCGTCACGAAAAGGCTCCATCAGGGCTGGCAACACCATGGGGGGACGGCCGGGGACGACGGGAGCCGAGGCTTGAATGCCTTCGGGCGCGGGCGCCGTCGGTGCGGGAGCATCGTTATGTACGACCATGCGATTCAGACGTTCGCGCATCCTGCGCATGCCTCCGCGCAGTCCGACATCGTGCGCGTAGGTCCATCGGTCGTCGATCCGTTCGATGGCCGGACCGGTGAATCGCGCGTCCATCGCACCTCGTGGGGGAGCGAGGCGCCAGCGGTTGTAGCTGTCGTCGTAGCGCACGAGGAAAAAGGTGCCATCCTGTTCGATGTAGGACAGGCCGTGCACGCGGAAAATGCCTTCTTCGTCCGGCTTGGCCGACTTGCCCAGACTACGCACCGCATAGCGGTCGTCAAAGGGCGTTCGCGCCGGCGTCAATCGTATTCCTGTACCTGCCACGCCGCGCGTCGCGCTTCTCGAACGCACGATCGCCGCAGCGATGTGCCGTCCACCCACGAAGGGTGGTGCGACCAGGTTGAGCGCGTTCACGTAGCCATCGGTGAAGGCCACGACGGCAAGGCCGGTGTCGCCCGCCTTGACGTGATCGTAGAACCGCCAGGAAGCCTGCATCATCCGCGCGAGGCTCATGGGTACCTCGGCGACGGCGTCTGCCAGGAGTGTCTTGCCGGGACCCGTACCGAGATGGCCCTGAAGCATGCCAAACAGCGCATCGCTATCCGCGTCAGCCGTGGAGCGCGCAAGGAACCGCGTGTTGCGACGATGCTTTTCGACCGTCGCGTCGTAGACAGCGGCGAGGAAGTCGCCCGACACCTTGCGCTCGTCGAATGGCTCGGTGGTGCGCGTGTATGCGTCGGTTGAATTGGCACCCAATACCCAATGGGCGAGATGGTCGCCATCAAACTGGCGGGTCGCGCCGTTGGGCGACACCTTGGCGAACTCGGCCGGCAGTCGATCGAGCAGGTATTCGCGGAAGGAGGGATGGTAGAGAAACCGCTTCGCGGCATCCTGCCGGGTTTCGAACTCGCGGAAGGTCAGGCCGTCTGGCGCGCCAGGTGTGTACATCACCAGTCGTGGTGCACTGCCGGTGGCGCGCGTGGCAAAGATGAGAATGCCGTCGAGAGGCACTCGTCGGTACGTGAGTTGGGAAACGACGATCTCGTGTCCGCCCACGTGACGTGGGACGGATGGTGAGTTGAGTGCAGCGTCGACCCAGCGGAACCCTCGCTCGTCCCGATCGTCGATGAACGACCGCGGCCCATCGGTCAGGTAGTACGACAGTCGGGCTTCTGCCGCCGCCAGGCGCATATGCGCCGCTTGCACGGCCATAGACAGTTTCCGGGCCAGTGCACCTTTGTTGCCACGGCGAAGCCCCTGTTCGACGTGCGCCTGGTAGCGGTTCGCGAGGTCGAGATCGCGAACCATGTCGCGGATCGCGCTGTGTCCGAGGCGGTCGCGAAGTGAGGTGCCTTCCGCGTCTATCGCATGAAGGCGCTCGAGGGAGAATCGGCCGATATTCTGGCTCGCGAAGTCGACCAGCGGGATGCGTCGCACCTCCGTTGAGCCAGGCAACGGATCGAGGAACCCGAGGGGTTCCGGCACGATCTTGATCCGGGAGACTTCGATGGTAATCGCCTCGGGCGGCATATCGACTCCCAGGGCGGTCAGTTTCGCCGCGAGTTCGCGTGACGCGAAGGCGCGCAGGTTCAACGGCGGTTGCAACCCGCCCGCCACACGAAGCATGGCGGCCGTCGCGAGCGTATCGTTGTAGGCATCGCGTGCCTCGTACCAGCCGGCGCGGACCGCGCTTGGCGCATCAGCCAATCGACCGGCGAGAGCCGCTTCGAGCAGCCGCGCTTCACGCAGCTGTTCGATGGCGTCGATGTCCAGCAGTGTTGCCGGCGACAGTTCGTAACGGATGCGGTCGCCCAGTTGCGTTCCGGCATCCGGCTGGTCGCTATCGAGGCCATGGTCGTCTATGGCGAGCGCGATGCGCCCGCGCTGCACTTCGATGATGCGATTTGCCAGCGAAGCGAAGACGGGGCCGACGATATCGCGTGAGCCGACACTGCCCAGGGTCTTTGCTTCCGCGAAGTGGTCGCCTTCTAGGCCCGTACCGTCGGCGGCATCCACCGACTCCACCAGCCGTCGGCGGGTGGACTCAAGAAGGCGATCCAGGGAGTCGAACGCCTCCCATCCACCGTGGGAGGTGAATAACAGGACGACGCCCGGCGTTGCATCGTCGAAGACGATGAGCGACCCCGCGTGCGCAACGTCGCCCAGAATGAGCTCGCGCGCATGTGTGCCAACGGGAAGGCGGCCGTCGTGCGTGGCGATGACCCGCATCGCGATCGACGCCGCATCCTCCCTTAGCGTGCCATCCTGGCTACGAAGGATGGCTTGGTCTTTCATGGTGTCGGCGAGGTGTCTACCCAGCAAGGCGCTGCGTGTTTCGCCGCTGGCCGTGTCATGCGACGCCCAGAACCCGGGCAGGGCGTCGAGCAGCTGCTTCGCCGCGTCGGCGCTGGATTCGGTCAAGGACGATTGTTCCCGATGCATGCGCACGAGCGCATCGCGAGTGGCAATCAGTCGGCGTAGCGCCTCGACCGAGGACTGGTTCTCGGCTTGCACTACTTCCTGGGGTGTTGTCTGTGGCACATCCATGTCTTTGTTCCTTGTGGTTCGATCTGGCGGCACGCAATCGCCTTACGGCAGGCGCATGCCGGTGCGGAATTCTCCGGGCCGCAGCGATACCGCGGCCAGGTCGCGTTGTTCGCGGGGTGACATCGGCGCGATGCGGCGGTCCGGCGCGGGGAGTGTGGGTTTGATGACGAATTCGAGCCCGGTACGACCGGTGACCGTGTACAGGTTGAACTCGAAGGTGCCGTCTACCCTCTGCCGGTCACGCAGTTTGTATAGGTCGATCTCGACGTAGGCCCCGGCGATGTTCTCCACCTGCGCATCGGTGAACGTTCCGGCGCGGCGCGTCCCACGCATGATCCCGACGATCTGTCGCGAGGGGCGGCTGGGATCGAGTGTCATCACGTGGAGTCCTGATGGACCGGTGCTCGCTGGCAGCGACTGATTGAGCGTGAGTGCCTTCCCGTTGAACATCGCGTGTCGGTAAGGCGTGGTGTAGTGCCATACGGTGCGGGGCCATTGGCTGCGTTCGAGCTTCTTGAGGCTGAATGTGGGCGCCACCGGCGCGGGAGGCATGCGAATACGCGGGGGCGGTCGGTGAACATCCGCGAGCGCTGCATTCCAGCGACGTGTCAGCGTGGCAGTCGTCGGCTGGTCGTGCGTGCGATCGTAGATCAGCCGCTTCAAGACACCGGAACGGAGGCCCTGGCCTGTCAATGCCTGAACCATATGATGGATGTCGCCAGTACTCAGACCTGCCGTCTCGGAGGTCAGGCCGCGATACTCGATCAACAATCCTGCGGGTTCCCGGTCGTAGAGGTCGGGCCGATCGGGTGAGCCGCCATTCAGCCCTACCTTCGTGCTGTGCCGCCATTGCCCCGTGTTGTCACGGACCACCGGTGGTGCGTAGTCCGCAGGTGTGTGTCGTGGCTTGCGCAGGCGCCAGGTGCCATTGTCATGATCGAAGGACACGCCATACGCCTGGCCGTCATGCTCTATGTATCGAGCCCCGCCGATGTCGTAGATGCCATCGTTTACCAACCGGGCTTCCTTCAGACGCACGTCGTGCGCGATGTAGCGCGCATCGAAGCGCGTGCCGCGGTCTGGCATTCCCAGATGGCCGGCGGTCAGCTGGCGAGGCCGGCCAGGCACTTTCGCCAGCACCGTGCGGGAGAGCGAGCGCGCGAACACCTGACTGCCTGCCAGGTCGCCGACGAAGGAAAAGGCACTGACGAAGGCCTCGAAAGCCGCGGCGCGTTCGTCACGACCGACATGCTCGATACCCTCCCAGACGGCGTGCAACGCCCTGACGCTTCCGATGGCCACGCTCAGGCGGACGGGTAAAAAACCTTCCCCGATGCGGGCCGACAGCATGCCCAGCGATGCGGCATGATCGACATCCGCCTCGCTCGTCGAGCGAGACGCATCAGCCGCGTCGATGCCCAGCTGCCCCAGCGCTACGTCGTACGATGCGTCGAAGATATTGCCGGCGATCTCGTCATCAGCGAAACGGCCTTTCGCCAGCGGGCGAGCCAGCGTCGACCAACGGCCAGGCAGGCGCTCGAGAAGATACCGTTCGAACGCCGGATGATTGAGAAAACCTGACGCCGCTGCCTGCCGATCGCTGAATTCCCGGAAGTTACGACCGTCGGGCGCATCGGGTGTATAGAACACAGTCCGATTGACGCTCCCTTGCGAGCGCACGCCCAGCACGAGGATGTCCTTTACCCTCGTTCCCTCGTAGACGAGTTGACTCACCACGATGTCATGATTGTCGATGCGCCGTCGCTCCGCGGAAGTCGGCGCGTCGAGGACGGCCTTGACCCAGTGGTATGCGCGCTCGGCATGGTCGTCGATGAAGTCGTTCGTCTCGTCTGGGAGGTACGTGGTCGTCCGCGCGTCGGCGAGGTCAAAACGCATCCTCGCCTCCTGAAGGCGTGCCGATGCTGCCCTCAATCGTTGGCCTCGCGCGGATGTCTTCAGTTGCGCTACGAGGTAGTCCTGGTATCGGCTCTTGAGGTCCAGCGTGCGAAGCGCATCAACGATGTCGTCGCGTTTCAGGGTCAGCAGGTAACCACCGCGTCGCGTTCTTGCCTGCATGGCCCTCGTTTCGAGGAAGCCGATGTTCTCTCGCGCGAGATCGACCAGAGGGCGCCTTTCGACATCGGTGCCGCTGTATCCGTGGATGGTGCTGGTCGTCGTGCTGAACAATTCGATCGTGATGTCGGCGGGATCGTCGGTAATCCCGCGGCTTTGCAAAAGCGCGCCTAGCTCGTTGCGCGCGAACTGGTCGATAGACGTGATCTGGTCGAAACCGTCCCTGGCGAGCGTCTGGCCAACCTCCGCGAGTGCGGTTTGGTAGTCGGCGAGCGCCCGTTCCCATGGCTCGCGTATGGGAGCGGGAAGTTGCGAGAGCCGTAGGTCCTGCACCGATGTCAGCAGGCGAGCCTGACGCCGCTGGAGGATTGTCGCCACGTCGAGGTAATTCCAGGGAGCAAGCGCTCCGTCGAGACGGTCGGCCAGACGAAGCGACCAGCCTTCGCGACTGTCGCGCAGCGTCCACGCATCGATCACCTTGCGTCGCTGGACATCGACAATGTTCGCCGTGAGCGTGCCGAAGGGATCGCTCGCGATGTCGCGGGAGGTCACGGATACGTCGCCGCTCAGCACGGCGGAGTCGTCGTCGGCCAGGCCGGGCAGATGTGTCGTGGACGCAAGCATCTCGCGCAGGCGTTCCTCGACTTCCCCATGGAGTGCGTCGAGCTCGCTGAAGCGTTCCCAACCCCGATCGGCCGTGAACAGCAAGGCGGTGTGCTTGTGTTGATCGACGACGACCACGCTACCTGCGTACGGTAAATCGCCCACCATGAGTTCCCGCACTTGGATGTGCGGTGGCGTAAGGTGTCCCTGTGCGCGGGTAAACGCGAGGATCGATTCTTTTGTTCGCTCGTCCAGGCTGCCGTCGGCGACACGCAGCATGGCCTCATCCGCCATGACCGCCGCCCAACGAAGTGCGAATGCTTGCTCGCGAGTGACGGGTTGATAGCCTGGGTACGGTGCTACCGGTGCTTGCCAGAACGCGGCGAGTTCCTCGACGAAAGTGGTCATGGCCACGGGCGGCGCGTCCACGGGAATCGCCGGCCGGAAGGCGTGCTGATCGAGCAGCCAGCTTTCGGTATGGGCGATGCGCTGGGTGAGCGCGGAGGCTTCGTCACCGGCGGTGCGCGTGAGCGCCGCCGGTGCCTCCTGGGATGCCATGTCCATTACGGTGAAACCCAGCCGCTGGCGGTGAAATCGCCCGGTTCAAGGCCAAGGAAACCGATCGGGAAACCTACGGACGGCTGGATCGTGTAGGTGCGCTCGGCTCCGCGACGATCCTCGAGGATCCTGATGCCGGGCGACTGCGCGGTGCCCAATCGATGTCGGAAGCGATCCAGGCGCAGGCGGATCCATGCGGGGCCCCTCGCGCCGGCCGGCGCCTGCGTGGTTGCGGGAAGTCCAACCAACCCCGTTCCCGGCAAGGCCTGGAGCGGCAAGACCCGGGCGCCATCGCCACCCAGGCCTCCGGCCAAGCCGGACGGATAGTGCCAGAGATAGGTTGGCCATTCATTGGGCGGCAGGACGCGCCAGGTGGCACCCGGTTCGGGAAGGCTGCCCACGGTCAGCGGTTCCCGAGGCGTGCCGCGCGCCGTTCGTAACGCGTCGTTCCAGGCCGTGCGTTGACGCAATGTCACGAAGAGTGGCCGGGGCTGCGAGCTAACCTCCCAATAGATCCGGCTGGCCTCTGCGCCATTGTTCAAGCGCGCGGCGAGCGACTGCTGGAGGCTCCATCGCTGGAAGTCGGAAAGACTATCGAGCGCGGTCCCGTCGATGCCACGCGAACGTGCCTGTGGGAACGCGGCGTCGTCCACCCATCCGCCGCGCAGGCCGATGCCCATCCGCGACCGCCATCCACCCGCGGGTACGGGTTCGACAGCTGGCCCGGAAAAGGTGGCGTCCAACGGGTTCGGGCGCGTCAGTCGCCAGGTACCGTTCGAGGCGTCGCGGCGGAGTTCGAAGACGGCGTCCTGCTGCCGGATATAACGGCGGCCGTTGACGCGATGGATTCCCAGGGCGTCCGGACGGATGCCGTGTAAGTCGATGCCGCGTACGGCATAACTCGGGTCCAGCCACTGTCGGGCATCGGGCAGCCGTACCCCGGCATCGATGCGACGGGAGGCCGTGCCGCCAGCGCGCAGCGAGAGGCGTTGCTGCACCGCCCGCGAGGCCCCGATACGCCAGCCTGCGAGGCCGAGCGACGCGGTATAGGCCTCGGTAAAATCGACGAATGCCTGGGCGCTGTCTCCCGCCTTGACGCTGTCGTAGAACCGCCAGGTCGCGCGTAGCGCCTGGCCGACCGCGCCCAGCGTTTCTTCGACCAACGTGCCCGGACCACGGAGGCGGCTCGATACGACGTTCAGGATGCCTATGAGCGCCTCGACGTCAGCCTCGGCGGTACTACGCCCCAACCAGCCGACGTCGCGTGCCTGCCGTACGATCTCGGCGTCGAACAGCGCAGTGCGGATATCACCGTCGATGACACGATCCTCGAAGCGCTCCTCGGTTATCGTTCCGCGTCCCTCGCCTGGCGCCGTCAGCACCCAGCGTGTCTGCCGCGTGGCATCGGACACCCGGAAGCGCCGACCGCTACCGTTCGGAATGGACTCGCCGTACTCAATGGGCAGTCGCCTCAGCAAGTACTCCTGGAAAGCAGGCGCATAGAGGAACTCGCGGCTTGCCGTGGCCCGGTCGCTGAACTCACGGAACGGACGGCCGTCGGGAGCGCCCGGCGTGTACAACACTACCCGCGACGAGCTGCGTTCGTCGCGCACGCCGATGACCAGCACGTCACTGACTACCGCACCCCGGTAGACCAGCTGACGCACGGTGATCCGATGACCGCCGACCGTCGATCGGTTCGCTGCCGCCGGGCTGTTTAGCACGGCCTCGACCATGCGATATCCCCGCTCCTGACGGTCGTCGGTGAAGACGGTGGTCTCGTCATCCAGATAGGTCCTCATGCGCGCGGCGACGGCTTCGACACGCATGCGCGCCTGCTGCAGTCGCATGGCCGTGTGGCGAAACGCGCGGCCATGCGGGTCGCTTGCCTGCTGCCGCAGGTAGGTATCGAAGCGCGGCGCAAGATCGAGCTCGCGGGCGATCTCGCGCAGGACATGGAGAGCCGGAGGCGCCGAGCCGGTCGGTAGCCCATCTGTGCTCACGCGAAGCTGGCGCCCGTCGTAGGTGCCCGTGTTGCGCAGGGCGAATTCCGCCAGGCTCATTCGGGTGGGTGGTGCCGCCTGCGCCCTGTTGGTTCCTGTCGGTGCGATGATCGTCGGCAGCTCGAAGCCTTCGTTCCCGCTGACTTCAAGCAGGATGTCGTCCGGATCCACCGTAATCCGGCGGCGAGCGAGTGCAGCAACCAGTTCCCGTCGACTCCATGCTGCAAGCGTCAGCGGTGCACCTTCGACGTGCTGTCGCGCCGAAGACGCAGCGAGCAGGCGAGCCAGCCGGTAACCCTCCACGGCGTCCCGCCAGCTCTGCGCGACGTCCGCAGGCACCCGGGCGAGTCGTTGCTCGTCGAGGACGCCGGCGAGTCGATCCTCTCGCTCGACAAGAATGGCGAAGATGTCGAGCTTGTCGTGCAGGTCGAGCGCCGACGTGGCGTCATCGGTAAATTGCGAGGGCGCCGCGGCTTCGTCGTCCGGCCACGCATCCTCGACCTTCTGCCTCTGCACTGCCGCGATGCGTCGGGCCATGGCCTGAAACACGTCGGCCTGAAGGGGCCGCGAGTCGACGAAACGATCGTAGGCGACGACCTGCGCGGTGTCGTCGGCAGGGACGCCCGGGAGTTCGCGCTGGCGCGCCAGTTGTTGGCGCCACAGTGCCTCCGTCTCCGTGTGCAGACGATCGAGGCTATCGAAGGCATCCCAGCCGCGATCGGGAAGGAAACGCAGGACGAGCGTGGGGTCGTTGTGGTCGAGCACGACCACTGCCCCCGCGTAATCGACGGTGCCGACCCGCAGCGATCGGGCTTCCAGTCCCGGTGGCAGATCGCCACCTCCGGGTGAACGCGCGAAGCGTTCCGCCAGTCGTGCCGCGGCGAGGTCGAGCGTGCCATCGAAGCGCCGGACGATGGCATCGTCGCGCATGGTGGAGGCCAGCCGGGTGGCCAACCCATCGATGCGCGGCATGGGCGCGGCACCGGGAGCGCCTTGCACGGGTTGTTGCCAGAACAGGTCGAGGGAAGCGAACCAGGCATCGCGCCCTTCTGAAGCAGGGTGCGTCGGGAGCGCGGGCAACGCCTGTTGCTGGGCTCTCAGCCAGCTCTGTACTGCAACGAGCCGACCAAGACCGTCGATGGCCTCCTGTTGTGCGCTGCTGACAACGGCAGGCGGGGCCTGCGGCGGAGTCATGTCCATGCTGCGTCCTTTGCGTGGAAATCCAGCGCAAAGGATAGAAAATCGTCAGCCCGTCATCTGTCCCCGCCGCCGCCGACGTGATGTCAGGCTAACGACAGCAAGGATGTCGGCTCACAGGTGGTTCTTGTGCCGCGTCTCTTCGTTCGCGACGTGCCGGTCGTGTAGCGATTCGGCCGAGGTTTCACCCGGATCGTCCGGCGGACGCGCGTCAAGATCCCTGTCGTTCTCGCCGCCCGGCGTGATCTTGAGAATCGAATGACGAACCTCGCGCGCGAGAATCACGCGTGCGTCGCGCACCATGTCTTCCAGTGCGTCGCTGAAGTCGAGCTTGCCGTTCGGATCGGTCCAGACCACCTTCACTTCGCGCAGCTTCTGGATGAAGCCACGGAAGAGCGCCTTGTCGAAGAACTCCGGCGCCGACAGTTCGTTGAGCAGGCCGAGGCGTTGTGCGGTGAGCGTGCAGGCGGTTTCGAGTTCGCCTGAGCTCATCGTGTGCGGGCCGTTCTTCACCAGCGCGGCGATGGCGATGTAGTAGCGCTCGAAGGCCTGCAGCATGCTGCGAGCGATCACGCGCAGCTGGTACGCGCCATCGTCCTGCCCCGGGCCACGTTCGAGTACGCGTCCTTCGCTGCTGGCTTCGAGGATGCCGCGACGAACGAAGAACTCGATCGTTTCCTGGACCTCGTTGGCAAAGCCATCCTGGTCCCAGGGCAGGAACAGCTCGCCCTGGATGAACGGATAGATGAGCTTGCCCAGGCGCAACACGGACGAACGCGACATGCGCCGGTTATTGAGGAAGCAGGCAGCGACCCACGCGGCGGCCGCGTTGAGGTGCAGCACGTTGTTGCGGAAGTACGAAAGCAGCACCGCCTGCTCGCCTTCGGTGACCAGAACGTCGCCGAGCGGGTGGCGAACGCGACGGATCCAGCCCATCTGCTCGCCATAGGCGATGATGCCCTGCGGATTCATCGGCGTGATGGTCACGCGGTCCGAATACGGCAGTTCCTGGAACAGCGACTTGGTCAATTCCAGCTGGGCGAGCAGATCGTTCTCGGCCATCGCATGCTTGGGTGTGGCCAGCAGGGCGAGCGCGATCAGGTTGATCGGATTGACGTCCGCGGCGCGGTTGATATTGACCTGGATGCGTTCGGCGAGATCGTCGACCAGATGGCTCATCCATTCCGGCTTGGCATCGTGTTCGGCCGTGGTCTGTCGCCAGTCAGGCGCCACCGCGTCGAGCATGGGGGTCAGCAGGATAGGCTCGCCGAAATTCAGCGTGACATGGCCGTAGCGCTGACGCAGCACTTTCAGCCCACGGAGCAGGCCGAGCAGGGATTCCTTTTCCTTGGGCTTGCCGGAAAGCTCGCCGGCGTACGACTTGCCTTCCATCAGCTTCTCATAGCCGATGTACACGGGCTGGAACAGGACGGGACGGCGCGGTGCGCGGAGGAAGGCGCGCAGTGTCATCGCCAACATGCCGGCGCGCGGCGCAAGAAGACGTCCGGTACGCGAGCGACCGCCTTCGATGAAGTATTCCAGCGGCACGCCGCGGTCGACCAACTGGGCGAGGTATTCGTTGAAGACCACCGAATACATCGCATTGCCCTTGAAGCTGCGGCGCAGGAAGAACGCGCCACCGCGACGGAGGATGGGGCCGACGCCGGGAAGGTTGAGGTTTACGCCCGCGGCAATGTGCGGCGGCACCACGCCCGAGTAATGCAACTGATAAGAAAGCAGCAGGTAATCGGTGTGGCTGCGATGGCAGGGCACGTAGACCACTTCATGACCCGGCGCCGCGGCACGGGCCTTGTCGAAGTGGTGCATGGCGATACCGTCGTAGAGCTTGTTCCAGAAATTGGACAGCAGGAACGAGGTCGAGCGGACCACCGGGTGCGAATAGTCCGCGGCGATCTCCAGCGCAAAATCGCGTGCGCGCCTTTGGGCCTTGGCCAGCGTGATGTTTTCCTTGCTGGCTGTCGCCGCGATGGCGTCGCGAACGGGCTCGGTGTTGAGCACCGCGTCGACCACGGTACGGCGGTGCGACAGATCGGGGCCGATGACTGCCGCACGGATGCGACGGAAGTGAGTACGCAGCACGCGGGCGATCTTGCGCGTGAGTCGCTCCGGCGACAGGCCGTTAGAATCGGCCAGCACGCTGCGTAGCGACACCGGTGTGGAGAAATGCACGACGGTGTCGCGACCATTGAGCAGGAGGGCGAGCATGCGGCGGAAGCGACCGACCACCAGCCAGTTCTCGGCGAAGAGCACGCTGAACCAGCCGGTCTCGCGATTCGGTGCTCGGCCGACGTAAATCGAAACGGGGACGACCTGGATATCGCGCTGAGGATCGGCTTCCAGCGCGCGGATCAACTGCCCGATCGGTTCCTTCGGCCCACGCGCATCGGTTCGTCCGAACAGCCATCCATGACGGCGACTCAGCGAAAAAACGGAGCGACGGCGGCGGCCGGGCAGCTCCAACAACTGCATCGGACTGGGCAGGCCTGCCTCGCGACAGGCGCGTTCGAGGATCAGCGCATCGGAGGCACCGTCGCGTTCGATGGCGTAGCAGACGGCTGCGCCACTCTTGAGCAGGGCGGTAGGCTCGGCAGGATCGCGTTTGATCCGTACCCAGGGTTCGAGAAGCCGACCCAGCAGCTTGAACCACCAGGGTGAACGGGCGACATGGACGTGCGGACCCGCACTCATCGGAAATTCGGACATCGTGGGATTGTACGGCTTCAGCGGGGCCGGGCGGTTGCGACCGGCGCGCCATCGTTCCGGGGCGGCGCGGCAGCGGTGCCGGGAAGGGCTGGCGCGCTACCTGTCGGAGCAGGCTGCGCGGGCGGATTGAGCTGGAGGTGCTCGGCGCGGACACTCTGCAACAGGTCGCTGTCGTACCAGCGGCCGTCGAGCAACACCAGGGTGGCCTCGGTCTGGATGGGCTTGTCCAGCAGGACGTAGGTGATTTTCACGTGCGCCGAGCCACCGCTGTTCTCGACGGTGTCGATGCTGATCGACTCGAAGCTCTTGTCGATCGACAGGCCGTAGACGGCGAACAATCGCTTGAACCCCATCCACGCGGTGGACCAGGTGGCCATGGACTGCTCGAACGTCATCGCGTGCAGTGCATCGGGCGTGGAAAGATTGGCTTTGCGCGCGGTATCGACAAGGATCCCGATCGACTCCTTTGCTTTGGCCTGATCACCCCAGGGCACGGTCTGCGTCCATGGCGCAACGACGTTCACGGCTTCGCGCAGCTGCCGTTTTTGCGAAGCCGTCAGGTCCTTGGCCTGATCGATTGCCGTGAGCGCCATCGACTGCCCGACGCCGGACAGTAACGGCATCTGGTCCTTGTAGTCGCGGTCGAAGCGGACCAGCGTAGGACGCAGGTCGGCGAATAGCTTCTTCTCCACGTCCGGCTCGGTCAGTCGCTTCACGCCGGCCTCGAACTTGGCACGATCGTCGGCATCGAGGGGTTCGGTGGGGGCGTTTCGCTTCACCCAATCGGCGCGCAGGTCGGCGAAGTCCGCCGGTGGCAGCGCGTGCCTCCAGAACATGTCGAACTTGCCGTCGCGAAGCAGATCCAGCGAATCGCGCATGGCGTCCTCGGGCGAACCGCCACCGGGCGTGCCCGGGGCATCCTTCGGCTTGTGGTTGCAAGCGGAAAGCAGGACGACTGCCAGCAGGAGGATCCAGGCCAGGTGCGATAGGCGGCGCATGGGGGCTTCGACGTCTTCGGAGGCGGGGACGGGGAGCGTACAAGAAAAAACCCCGGAGGCTCATCGCCTCACGGGGTTATCCAGCCCGAGGCCGGTAAGGGAAATGGCCTTGCCCGCATTGCTTTTGGCGCCACGGGTTTCGGCGAGAGAATAATAGTTAAATAACATTGCTAAAGCAATGCCTTAACTTATGCTCTGTAAGTGTTTGATTTTACTTGGTGCGAAGTGACTCGATCTTCTTCTGCCGGCGCTCAGCACGCGGCAGGCTGAAGTCATTGTCGAACAGTGCCGGCTCCCAGCTGCCGTAGGTCGGATTCGGCAGGACGAACCAACGCTCGCCGATCCAGGCCGTATAAGGCGCCATGGCTTTGGCCCGACCCTCGGCGTTATTGCCCAGGACATTGGCGAAGTCGCCGATCTGGTCGCCGAACTGCATCAGCACGCGGTAGTTCTTCGCGACGAGCTGTCGTCGGCAACCCTTCTCGCTACCCACCTGCTCGCAGCCTTCGACGAAGGTGCCCAGGCCCAGGAAGGATTCCTTCCCGGCCACCGGGAAACCCGCCGAACGCAGGTTGGCCAGCGTGGCTTCGTCCAGATCCTTGGCGCGGTTGGAAATGTAGATCACGGCGATGCCGTGCTCGGCGGCAAATTTCGTGAAGGCGAGCGCCCCCGGCAGCGGACGCGCGATGGCTTCCTTGCACCAGGCGGCCCAGTCGGCTTCGTTGAATTCGCCACCGGCGCGGATCAGGCGTGCCTGGTACGGCGAGTTGTCCAGCGCGGTTTCGTCGATGTCGAGCACCACGGCGGGCTTAAGGCCCTTGAGCGACGCGTGGGCGGCACGGTCGTCCTTCGGCAGCGCGTCCCAGTTCGGATCCTGCTTCGCTTTGAGAAGTTTCTCCTGGGCGTCGCGGAAGGTTTGCAGGTAGATGAAGTCGTGCTCGCTCGCGTTCTGCGTCCAGGCCACCGCATTGAGGTTGTCATCGGCGACGGGGCCTGCGACGGCGGGAGCCGCTACGGGCGAGGGCGCGGCCGGTGCCGTGGCGGTCGGCCCGTGGGGTGTGGCTGCACAACCCGAGAGCACCAGGGCCGCGGCGAGCGCGGCCGGAACGAACTTCATCATGGAAACCCCTTGTGAAACAGGCAACGGCGCCCGTGGGCCGGCGATTGTCCGGGGAGTTTACGACAGCGTGACGAGGGGACGCACGCCTCTGGCGCATAGCCCCCGCGTCCTGACAGACTGCGCCCTCATTCACGACGAGGCCTTTCATGGACGTCGCCAGCTCGCGCACTCATGCCATCCGCATCGCCAGCTACATCGCGATGGGGCTCGGCCTTTTCCTGGTGCTCTACCTGCGCTTGCTGCCGGCCCTGCTCGCCGGCTTGCTCGTGTACGAGGTGGTGGTGTCCGTGGCGCCCCTGATGGGTCGCCGATTGTCGGGCGACCGCGCGCGCGTGCTCGCCGTGGCCCTGGTCGCCGTTATCGTCGTTGGCCTGCTGACCTTGCTCATCCTCGGGGGCATCAGCTTCTTCCGCAACGAGATCGGCAATCCGGAGGACCTTTGGCAGAACAAGCTGATGCCCCTGGTCGAGCGGGCTCGTGAGCAGATGCCACAGGCCGTGGTCGCCCGTTTGCCCGAGAGCGTGGACGCGCTACGCATCACCGCACTCGACTGGGCACGCTCCAACGCGGTGACCCTGCAGCTTGCCGGCAAGGAGGCCGCGCGTGTCCTCGTGCACATACTCATCGGCCTCGTGCTCGGTGCGATCGTCGCGTTGAGTCGTACTCGCCCCTCGCACCAGGTTGGCCCGTTCGCGGCGGAGTTGAGCCTGCGTAGTGCGCGTCTGGCCGATGCGTTCCACAACATCGTGTTCGCCCAGATCAAGATATCGCTGGTCAACACGTTTCTCACTGCCGTGTACCTGCTCTGCATCCTGCCTTTGTTCGGAGTTCACCTGCCGCTGACGAAGACGTTGATCGTCATCACCTTCCTCGTTGGACTGCTGCCCGTGATCGGCAACCTGCTGTCGAATACGGCGATCACCATCGTTGGCCTGTCGGTATCCCTGTCCGTGGGTATCGGCGCGCTGGTCTTCCTGATCGTCATTCACAAGTTCGAATATTTCCTCAACGCCCGCATTGTCGGCAGCCAGATCCGGGCGCGCGCATGGGAGTTGCTGGTGGCCATGTTGCTCTGCGAGGCGGCTTTCGGACTGCCTGGCGTGATCGCCGCCCCGATCTTCTACGCGTATCTCAAGGCTGAACTGGAAGCGGAGCGCTTGATCTAGCGTTCATCGCCGGCCTGATGGAATCCCGCTAACTTCAAGGAGTGTCAGCATGGTCAGCACGCCAGGCGATTCGCGCATCATCCGCATCGCCACCTACGTCCTTGCGGCGCTGGCGCTATGGGGCGTCCTCATGCTCCACCTGGTTTCGGCCCTGTTGGCAGGGCTGCTGGTGTACGAGGTGGTCGAGGCGCTCACGCCCCTTATCCGGCGCGTCATCCCCGGTGAACGCGCACGACTGATCGCGGTCGGTTTCGTCGCGATTGTCGTGGTCGGCGCGCTCATCCTGATCGTCGTCGCTGCGCTGGGCTTCTACCGGCGCGATATCGGCGATCCGCAGGAGTTGTGGGACAGCAAGCTGCTGCCGCTGTTCGACAAGGCCCACGAGCAGTTGCCGGCATGGCTGACTTCGCGACTGCCGGACAGCTTCGTCGATTTCCGTGAACAGGGCATGGGCTGGGCCCATGAGCACGCGGGCGACCTGAAGCTCATGGGCACCACGGCGGCACGTGTTTTTGCACACATCCTGATCGGCCTGGTGCTAGGTGCCATCGTTGCGATTTCCCATGGCTCGGGTGGACGCCCGGCCCGTCCGTTGTCGTTCGAGCTGTCGACCCGCGCGATGCGCCTGGCGGACGCCTTCCACAACATCATCTTCGCCCAGCTGAAGATTTCGGCGATCAACACGACGCTGGCAGCGCTATTCCTGCTAGTGGCCATGCCGATGTTCGGTATCCACGTGCCGCTGGCCAAGACCCTGGTGATCATCACGTTTGTGGTCGGACTCCTGCCCGTGGTGGGCAACCTGGTCTCCAACGTGCTTATAACGATCGCCGGCCTGTCGGTGTCGCTGTGGGTCGGTGTGGCGGCGCTCGGCTTCCTGATCGTGGTGCACAAGCTGGAGTACTTCCTCAACGCGAAGATCGTCGGCGGACAGATCCGTGCGCGCACCTGGGAGTTGCTCATCGCCATGCTGGTCTTCGAGGCCGCGTTCGGCCTGGCGGGACTGGTTGCCGCACCGATTTACTATGCCTACCTGAAGAGTGAGCTCGAGGCGGAAGAGCTTATCTGAGGGCTGGGCACGCATGGGGACCGAGGCGATGCCTTTCGCCGATGAATCGGCTCCTACATGAGGCAGGGGCTCCTACATAAGGCGGGGCTGACGGATCAGGCACCGCCGGCGAGCATGGCGCGGATACGCGCCATGTGGGTCGCCGCCGTTTCCATTTTCACTTCGGCATCGGCTTCGGGATCCTTCCCGTCCCAGTGCAGATCGTCCTGAGGGAGTTCCTCGAGGAAGCGACTGGGGTCGTTCGAAAGGATCTCGCCGTATTTGCGCGACTTGGCCGAGAACGACAGCGTCAGCATCTCCTTGGCGCGCGTGATACCCACGTACATCAATCGGCGCTCCTCGTCGAGGCGGCCTTCGTCGATCGCGCCTTCATGCGGCAGCGTGCCGTCTTCACAGCCGACGATGAAGACGAAGCGGAACTCCAGGCCTTTGGCCGAATGCAAGGTCATCATCCGTAGTGCGTTACCCGGATCGTCGCGATCGGCATGGCTGAGCAGGGCGAGCTGCGCGGCGATGTCGCCTGTGCGGCCGCCATCCTTGCTCATGGCGCGGAACCAGTCGGCCAGTTCGCGCAAGTTGCCCAGCCGACGCTCACGCAGCACTTCGTCGGGCGTGGAGGCGGCGATCTGCGCCCCGTAGCCGGTCTTCTCGATAATCGTGGTGACCAGGTCGGCCGCGCTCAGGTGGTTGGCGTCACTGCGCAGCTCGTCCATCAGGCGAGAAAAGTTCGCTAGCGCCGAAGCAGGGCGCGACGAGATGGTCTTCAGCACGGCATCGCTGCGCGTGGCCTCCAGTAGCGAGGCATTGCGCGTCTGCGCCATCTGGCCGAGCTTCTCCAGCGAGGTCGAGCCGATCTCGCGCTTGGGCACATTGACCACGCGAAGAAAGGCCGCGTCGTCCGTCGGATTGGTCAGCAGGCGCAGGTAGCAAAGGATGTCCTTCACTTCGGCGCGGTCGAGGAAGGACAACGCGCCGCTGAGGTGGTAAGGCACCTTGGCCAGGCGTAGCGCCTTCTCCAGCACGCGCGCCTGGAAGTTCCCGCGATAGAGGATGCAGAAATCGTCCCAGCGCGCGCCTTTCTCCTTGTACTTCTCGTGCAGGCTGGAAGCGATCGCGGCGATGCGTTCGGCTTCGTGGTCGTTGTCCTTGCACTCCAGCACGCGGATCGGCGGTCCTTCGACGTGGTCGCTCCACAGCTTCTTGTCGTGGACGTGCGGGTTATTCGCAATCAGCTGGTTGGCGGCGCGCAGGATGCGCTTGGCACACCGGTAGTTCTGCTCGAGCTTGATCACGCGCAGGTTGGTGAAGTCGCGTCCCAGCTGGTCGATGTTTTCCGGGTTGGCGCCGCGCCAGGCGTAGATGCTCTGGTCGTCGTCGCCCACGCAGGTGAAGCGCGCCTTTGGTCCGGCAATCGCCTTGAGCAGACGATATTGCGCGTCGTTGGTGTCCTGGTATTCGTCTACCAGCAGGTAACGCAGGCGCTCCTGCCAGACCGCTCGCGCATCGTCGTCGGTTTCCAGGATACGCAGCGGCAAGCGGATGAGATCGTCGAAATCCACCGCGTTGAAAGCGGCCAGTCGTTGCTGGTACAGGTCGTAGATGGTTGCGGCTTCGATCTCGCGCGGGCTCCGCGCCGCCGCCATGGCTTCCTCGGGTGTGAGGCCGCCGTTCTTGGCCTTGCCCACCAGGTTGCGAATGCCCTGGATGACCTCCGGCTTCACGCCCTTGGGCGAAAGCTCCTTGATCATGTTGGCGCTGTCGTCCGCGTCGAGTACGGAGAAGCCGCGGCGCAGCTGCGCGCGCTCATGTTCGATCTGCAGGAACTTCAGTCCCAGCGCATGGAACGTGCAGACCGTGAGGGCTTTTGCCGATTCGTCTGAAATCAGCTTGCTCACGCGCTCACGCATTTCCTTCGCCGCTTTGTTGGTGAAGGTGATCGCCGCGATCTTCTCCGCGGCCAGGTGTCGGCGCGAGATCAGGTGCGAGATCTTTTCCGTGATGACACGGGTCTTGCCGGAGCCGGCGCCGGCCAGCACGAGGAGGGGGCCGTCGCAGTATTCGACAGCCGCGTGTTGTTGCGGATTGAGCATGTGGGATCGGCCGGACAGGGCAGCGGACGAGGTCACGGATGGTAGCAGGTGCTGGCCCGCCGACGGGGTGCCGAAGCAGGCTCATGGGCGACGAGACCGTACGTGGGCAGCCAGCGGCCGGGGGCTTGGCGGTACCATGTGGGGTCACGCACCGGAACGACCCGCATGGCCAAGCTCTATTTCTACTACTCGGCGATGAACGCCGGAAAGACCACCACGCTGCTGCAGAGCGCGCACAACTACCACGAGCGCGGCATGCGCACGCTCATCCTCACGCCCGCGCTGGACAACCGCTATGGCGAGGGCATCGTTGCCTCCCGTATCGGCCTGCAGGCGCGGGCCATGCGCTTCGCCGGCGAGGAGAACCTGTTGACCATCGCCGAGCGTGACATCGCCCAGCGCGGCCCCCTGCATTGCGTGCTGGTGGACGAGGCACAGTTCCTCAGCAAGGCCCAGGTCTGGCAACTTTCGGATGTGGTCGACAAGCTCGGCATTCCGGTCCTGGCCTATGGCCTGCGCACGGATTTCCGCGGGGAGCTCTTCGAAGGCAGCAAGTACCTCCTGGCCTGGGCGGATAACCTCGACGAGATCAAGACCATCTGCCATACGGGCAAGAAGGCGACCATGGTGGTACGCGTGGATGAACACGGCCGGGCCGTCACGCAGGGCCCGCAGGTTGAGATCGGCGGCAACGATCGCTATGTCTCTGTGAGTCGCGCCGAGTTCAAGAGCATCACCGGCGGCGACGGCCGTATCGAGCTGCAGCAATCCGTGCTGCCGCTGGGCGAAAGCGAACCAGACCAAGGAAAAAGCACGTGACCGAGACGACGAACACCGCCGCCGCATGGCCGCGTCCGCACTGGCAGCCCAGCAAGGAGGAAGCCGTGCTGCTCTTCTTCGTGTTCGGCGCGTTCCCCGAAGACCTGGTCATTCCCGCCGCACGCTATGGCAGTCCGGGTCTTCCCGAGGGCGTGGAGCTGCAACGCTTCCAGAACGCCGTGCTGGCGCGCTGGGAGGGTTACCCGCTTTCGGGCGCCCTCGGTGACCTGCTGAAGGAAGACGGTCCCGAGGCTTATGCAGCCGCCAAGGCCGCGCCCCACGTGATCGCGATCCGCGGCCGCTTCCCCGACCGCGACAACCTCGACTATCTGCGCGACACGCTCGGCGTCGTCGCCGCGCTGACCGACATCGGTGGCAAGGCCGTCATCGACCCCCAGATCCTCTCCATCTTCGACGCCAACGCCTGGCGCGATCATTATCTGATCCAGGGCGGTGCTCCCACGCGTCATCACGTGCTGATCCTGTGCAGCCCGGAAGAGACCAAGGGGCGTTCATGGATCCGCACGCGCGGCATGCGCAAGTTCGGCCGTCCGGACATCAGCCTGACCAACGTGCCCGATGGCGAGATCAATCGCGCGGGTGCGCTCTCGGAGCGCTTCGTCGATCTGGGTGCACTCGGCGCCCACTTCGAACCGGAGCAGACGATCGAAGTGGACGGCGTGGCGGGCGGGCTGACGGTTGCGCTATCGGGTGATGAGAACGACCCGATGTTCAACAACTCGCACGCGGCGATGCGCTGGCCCGACTGACGGGTTGGCGACTCAGCGCTCGTCGGGGGCGGTCAAGGTAAGCCATTCGGCGAACTTGGCGGTATCGCCGACCTCATGGAAGTCGACTGCGACGAAATTGGGTTTGCGTCCGGCGGCGGGCCAGCAATGGTAGAGGTATCGGCTCGACAGGTTCTCGAAGCTGTTGTCGATGCGAGCATGCGGGCGGAAGGCAAGGCCGTGGAACTGGTTCATCGTGAACAGGGGCCGCCAGCCCGGTTTGCCGTCGATGGCGCGGCGCCCCAGCCACCGGTCCTTCTCGCCCCAGCGGCTGACGCAGGTTTGATCGTGTTGCAGGAAGGTGGTGCCGAGGCTCCAGTAGTTTTCGACGGTGTACTCGATGCTCGGCAGGATATGCGCGACGCCGTCACCGACCGGAAAGGTGCCGGTGTTTTTCTCGTTGAGGCTGAAGATCAGCAATTGCTGACCGGCATCGCGTAATTGCCGGTAGGTAGGCCAGGCGGGCGTTTGCCATGCATCGGGATCGAAGGTCCTGCCGGCCAGGCCCGGCGCCTTCGCGAGTTCCGCGATCAGCTGTGCGGACGTCGTCTCATCCTCCAGGTGGAGGCTGACGATCGCATCGGGATTCTCCTGCAGGAACGGCAGAAGGGTGTCGTTGAGCAGGTCGGCGAAGGTCACCGACTCCTCGTTGTTGCAGACCTTGTGGCACAGCCGCACGCGCCCGTAGTCGTAGTGCAGGTCCAGCATCAGGCCGCGAACACCGTTCGCGAGCTGGGTTTCGATCGTCTGGCTCTGATTGGGCACGAAGCCGTTGCTGGTGAACGCGTTGTGTGTCGTGACCCAGGTGTACTGGTCGAACGGGCGGTCCATGTCCTCGGGTGTCCGGGCCGGCGCGGACGCCGTGAAGGCGAGGAGGAAGACGAGCGTGGCGCATCTGGTGGTGGTCATGCGGCATTCCGTGCGTGCGGTGGAGAGCACTTACGATAGACAGCCGCACCTCGGTCCGGCTGTCGGCGCATGACCTGAGCGCGCGTAGGGCTAATTCAGCGCTGACAGGACGGACAGTAGAACGACGCGCGCTGGCCCAGTGTGACCACCTTGATAGGCGTGCCGCATACCTTGCACGGTTCGCCAGAACGGCCGTACGCGAACAACTCCTGGAAGAAGTAGCCCGGTGCGCCGTCAGGCGAGAGGAAGTCGCGCAAGGTGGTGCCGCCGCGCGTGATCGCGTAGGCAAGGATGCGCTTCACCTCATCGGCAAGTTTCGCGTAGCGCTCCCGCGATACCTTGCCGGCCGCGCGGCGCGGATCGATGCCCGCGGCGAACAAGGCTTCACTCGCGTAGATGTTGCCCACGCCGACGACGACGGCGTTATCCATCAGGAAGGTTTTCACCGTAGCGGTCCGGCCGCGCGATAGTTTCCACAGCAGGTCGCCGTTGAAGTCGTCGGTCAGCGGCTCAGGCCCGATGCCGTCCAGCAGTTCATGTGTTTCACCCGGCATCTGCCAGAGCAACGCACCGAAACGTCGCGGGTCGGTGAAGCGCAGGATGCGACCGGTGTCCATGGCGATGTCGACGTGGTCGTGTTTGCCGATCGGCGTATCCGCCGGCAGTACGCGCAGCATGCCGGACATACCCAGATGGAGCAGGGCCGTGCCGATCTCCGTGCGCAGTAGCAGGTATTTCGCGCGGCGGTCGACCGCATCGATGACCTGCCCGGGAAGAAGGGTGGATATCTCCGGCGGAATGGGCCAGCGCAGGTCGGGTCGGCGCAGCACGACGCCAGTGACGCGGTGTCCCTCGAGGTGCGGGGCGATACCGCGGCGGGTGGTTTCGACTTCGGGAAGCTCGGGCATCCCCGGAAGATGGGGTGTTTCAGTGCGCCGGGCAAGCGCCGGATGGCCTCACTGGACCGGCTTCATGGCGGTCGGCAGCGCCTGGGTGCGTGGGGCGCGAGGGAGCGCCTGTGCCGGGACGAACGCAATGCGTTGTCCGACCCGGGCATAGCGCTGTTTGCCCAGGGCGGTCATCTCGCCGAACTCGATGCGGGTGCCGTCGATCGTGAGCACCGCGGTCGGCGGGGCGAGGCCGATCTTGGTCGGGTCGAAATCGCCCGCGGGCTTCCAGTCGGCCACGGGGGTCGCCGCCAGTGACACCAGTTCCTCGGCGCGACCTTCATCGGTCGTGGCGGTATCGAGGTTCACCCAGCGTCCATTCCGTCGCTCGAATCGCTGATCTGGCAGGCCCTTCAACGTGAGCGCCATCTGCGTGGCCGTATCGGGATCGAGTGAGGTGAGCGTGTGCTCGCGTGCATCGGCCTCATCGACGTGCCATTGCCAGCCGACGGCTGCGAGCAGCAGCACAACCGCTGCGGCGACGAAGAGGCGGAGCGCCACGTCAGCGCCTCCGCCGACGCCATGCGATGCCCGCGCCCAGGCCGAGCAACAGGACAGGCAGGGCAATCAGGAAGCCGAACGTAATCGCGTTCAATCCATCCTGCGAGAGCGAAATCACCCGGTCCGGTGCGCCGCGTGTCGGTAAGTCCACCAGGACGTCGTCGCCAAGCAACCAGTCGACGATACGTTCGCCGAGAGCGCGATTGCCGCCGTTGCCGACATAGGTGTTGGATAGGAAATCGCCATCGCCGATGACGACCGCACGCTGCTCGCTCTTGGCCGGGCTGGGCGACAGCCGGTTCAGTGCGAAGCCAAAATCCAACGGCCCCTTGAGCTCGCCGGCTTCCGGATGGAAGGCGATCGTCGACGGCTTGTCGTTATCGATGCCATCGAAGGCCGTCCAGCTGCGCTCGCCCGAGCGCAGGAAGGGCACGACAGCCCAGTCATGGTCGGATACCTGGGCCAGTGCGGCCGTCTGCGGGAACAGGCTGGTGTCGAGGAAGCCTCGCGTAATGGCATGGAAGGGGTAGTCGCCGACTACGACGTTACGGGGATCGTTCACGCTTAGCGTGCTGCCCTGTCCATCGACCAGTACGCCGGGAAGGACACGCACGCCGAGCAGGTCGGCGAGCGCACCGGTACCGAGATCGCCGTTGTCCGGTTCGGTCAGCCAAAGCAGGTTTCCGCCGGAACGGACGTAGTCGACCAGCGCCGCAACGCTGCCGGCGGGTAACGAGGCCGTCGGGCTCGCGAGCACGACGAGATCCGTGTGCTCGGGCACGCCTTGGGTCTGGCTGAAATTCAACGGCACCGCGCGAATGCCGCGGCGTTCCACCTGGCTCATGAAGACGCCCAGATCGGCATTGGCGTGGCCGTCGGCCTGGCGTTCGCCGTCACCGGTGACGAACGCGACAACGCGCTCGCCGCCGCGAGCCAGTCGTTCGAGGGCGTTGGACAGGTTGCGTTCGTTGATCGGGCTTTCGACGCGCTGCTCGCGGCCGGCGTAGCGCACGAGCAGGGCGCCGTTCCCGGCGATGCCAAGTTGGCGCGATGCGGTGGGATCCAGGTCCGGATCGACGAAGGAGAGTGTCAGGTCCTTCTTTTCGCGCGTGTAGCGTTCCATCACGGCGGCAACCTGCTCGCGCAAGGGGCCGGTCGGCGAAAGGTAGCCTACGACCTCGACAGGCCCTTTCAGCGTGTTCAGGACGGCAACGCTCTCCGGCGCCAGGCTCGCACGCGCACCGCGCGTCCAGTCGGACGTCCATACGTGGCGCGAGCTGAGGAACCCGATGCAGCCTGTCGCGACGACCAGGGCCAGGAGGATGAGCCAGCGATCGAGGCGGCGCATTACTGGCGCTCCCTGTCGGCGCCAAGCCGACGGGTGGCGAGGATCAGCGATAGCGCGATGGCAAGGGCGAACCAGATCAGGTCACTGGAAACGACGAGCCCGCGCAGCAGGTTTTGCAAGTGCGTGGCCATGGTCAGCCATTCGAGGAAGCCGCCGCTCACGCCGGCGGCCTGGGCACCGCGATCGATCGTCCACAGCACGAGGGTCACGATGAGCGCCGTGGCCGCCGAAATCGCCGGAAACGAGGTCGCGGCGGAGCAGGCCACACCGATGGCGGCAAGGGTGGCCAGCAATAGTGCGGTTCCCAATGCGGCGGCGGCGAGCTTGCCCCAGTCGGCGGTGGATTCGGCACCGACCAGCAGGGGCATCGCCAGGGTGACCAGAAGCCACAGGGCCAGCCAGACGAGGACGGCGAGATACTTGCCGATGACGATCCGCCAGGGGGCGAGTCCGGTCGAGGCAAGTAGGGCCAGCGTGCCTGTTCGGCGCTCGCCGGCAAGCAGCGACATGGTCATCAGCGGGACGACCAGGAAGGCCAGCTTGGCCAGTTCGGCCAGCAAGGGAATCGCGACCAGATCGGTGAAGCCCGGGGCATCAGCCATGCCCGCGCGTTGCACCTGGGCACCGAGGAACTGGCCGAGCTCGAGGACGAAGACCCATGCCAGCCAGGCAATGGTCAGGGCGGCGATCGCCCAGGCTAGCGGGCGCACGGCTAGCCGACGGAGTTCGAGGCGGGTCACGGCGCCAAGGCTCATGCGCCTGCTCCTGTCGCAATGCCAAAGAAAGTCGCTTCCAGGGTCTTGCCGCCTGCCTCGCCGTGGAGGGGAGCATCGTGACGAAGTCTGCCCTCGTGCAGGATCGCGACCCGATCGCACACCGCCACGACTTCGCCAAGCACGTGGGTGGAAAGGATCACCGCCGCGCCCGCCGCCGCTCGCTCGCGGATCAGCTTGCGCAGTTCGCCGACCTGGACCGGGTCCAGCGCGTTGGCCGGCTCGTCGAGGATGACCAGGGCCGGCTCGTGGACGAGCGCGCAGGCCAGGCCCAGGCGCTGGCGCTGGCCCTGGGAGAGCACGCCGGCAAGGCGTCGACGCAAGTCGCCCAGCTGGAGGCGGCCTATCACCGCATCGGCAGCCTTTCGTGCCGCGGGTCGCGAGGAGCCACGGAGGCGGGCAAAGGCAAGCAGATGTTCGTCCACCGACAGCTCGGGCCACAAAGGCGCCCCTTCGGGCAGCCAACCAACCAGTGAGCGGGCGATCCCGGCATGGGCGACGAAGTCGCGACCGTCCAGCGTGATGCTGCCGGATTCAGGGCGTAGAGCCCCAGCGAGCATGGACAAGGTGGTCGATTTACCCGCCCCATTGACCCCGAGCAATCCGAGGACTTCGCCGCGGTTCAGGGAAAAAGAGACGTCGGAAACGGCCGCGCGACCGGCCCGGCGCCGGGAAAGGCCCGTGACGTTCAGGAGCGGAGTGCCGGTCATGCGGCTACGTCGCCGAACAACCGGCTATTCGCAGGATCGTGCGGCCAACGTGTGGGCTCGGAGAGGCGTGTCTGAACGGCGGGGAGAAAGCTCATGGGGCGATTGTGCGCAATGGGCTCCGCTTCCCACAACCGCCGGCTTCACATTTCATCAAAGACCGTGCTGGTGGGTATGGAATCGGGTGGTTAGACTCCTGATATACACTTGTACTTTCCCTTCACTCCTCGCGCGGTACCGACTAAATGCTCGACACCCTGCTCGATTTCCTGGCCAACGGTCTCTCCCGCGCAAGCTGGGGCGAAATGGTGGTCTATGTGCTCGTGGTTACGCAGCTCACCATTTTCACGGTGACCCTGTACTACCACCGGAGCGCGACCCACCGTGGCGTGGATTTCCACTGGACCCTCAACGGTTTCTTCCGTTTCTGGGGCTGGCTGACCACGGGCATGGTCGTGCGGGAATGGGTTGCCATTCATCGCAAGCATCACGCCAAGGTCGAGACCGAGGAAGACCCGCACAGCCCGCAGATCTTCGGTATCAAGAAGGTCTTCTTCGACGGCGTCGCGCTCTACCGTGAGGCCAGCTACAACAAGGCCGACATGGAGAAGTACGGCCGCGGCACGCCGGACGACTGGTTCGAGCGCAAGCTGTTCGGCAGCCACCCGTACTGGGGCCCGACCTTGATGGCGATCATCAATGTGTCGCTGTTCGGCGTCATCGGTCTGGCCATCTGGGCCATCCAGATGATCTGGATCCCGTTCTGGGCCGCTGGCTTCGTCAACGGCATCGGCCACTGGTGGGGTTACCGCAACTTCGAGAGCTCGGATACGGCGACGAACATTTCGCCCTGGGGCTTCTGGATCGGCGGTGAAGAGCTGCACAACAATCATCACGCCTTCCCGAGCTCGGCCAAGTTCGCCCTACGCAAGTGGGAGTTCGATATCGGCTGGGCGGCAATCTGCACCCTGCGTGCGGTGGGTCTGGCCAAGGTGCTGCGCGTCGCGCCGACCCTGAACATCCGGCCGAACGTCCACCTGCCGGATGCGGAGACGCTCAAGGGTGTGCTGGCGCTGCGTTTCCAGGCAACCACCGACTACTACCGCAACGTCATCCTGCCGACCATGCGCGAAGAGGTCAGTCAGGCTGGCGACAGCGTGAAGGCCGTGCCTCGCCGTGTGCGTCGCGCCCTTGCCGACGGTGGCCGCTGGCTCGATAACGATGCCCGTGAGCGCATGCACGTCGCGCTGGCCAATCGCCCGACGCTGACCACGGTCTGTGAGTTCCGCGCCCGGCTGGTCGCCCTGATGGAGGAGCGCGGCGCGGACAAGGCGCTGAAGTCCCTGCAGCAGTGGATCGTCGAAGCGGAGCAGAGCGGTATTCGCTCGCTGCAGCAGTTCGCTGAAAGGTTGAAGGGGTATTCGGCGGTCGGTGCTTAAGCAGCCCGCTCGCTGGTAAATGAAAGGCCCGCCAATGGCGGGCCTTTTTTGTTGTGTGATTCCGGATTCCGGATTCCGGATTCCGGGTCCTGGGTTCTGGGTTCTGGGTTCTGGCTCTTTGGTTTCTGTGGGAGCCGTTTTATCGGCGAATGGGTGCTTGCCGCATCCTCGCTCCGTTGGCTTTTCGCCGCTGAAGCGGCTCCCACATTTCCTATTGCAGCCAACTCTTTTTGCGGGCAACAAAAAACCCGCCTTGCGGCGGGTTTCCTGAAGATCTGCAAGGCGCGAGGCGCTCTTACTTGATCTTGCCTTCCTTATATTCGACATGCTTCCGGATGACGGGGTCGTACTTCATGAACACCATCTTTTCCGGCGTGTTCTTCTTGTTCTTGTCCGTCGTATAGAAGTGCCCGGTTCCCGCGGTGGAAATCAGGCGATGCTTATCACGCTTACCAGCCATGTTCGATCTCCTTAGATCTTTTCGCCACGGGAACGGAGGTCGGCGAGCACGGCGTCGATGCCGTTCTTGTCGATCGTGCGCAGCGCGTGGTTCGAGATGCGCAGCTTGATCCAGCGGTTCTCGCTGGCGACCCAGAAACGACGCTCGTGCAGGTTCGGCAGCCAGCGGCGACGGGTGCGGTTGTTTGCGTGCGAGACGTTGTTACCGGTCTGCACACCCTTGTTGGTGACTTGGCATCTACGGGCCATGGCGACCTCCTTTAGATTATTTGACCGCCCTTTGGCCAGGACGGCATCGGCCCAGCCGCGACCCATGGAGAGGGGGCGCCACGCGATGGCTGGAGGGGTGGAGCATTCCCGCCGCTGAGGCCCGCATCGCGTGACGGACCTGCCCGACGAATCGGGTCGGCATAGGGAAGCCGGGCATTCTCTCAGAATCCCACGTGTTCACGCAAGCCGGACTGTGCGGCGCCCGGGGTTGTGTGAAACAATCCCCGCTTTCGTGCCTCCGCACGAAGCAGCCTATAAGACGCCTTTCCGAGGAACACGCAATGGCAGACATCACCCCCAACGGCCAGGCCGGCCAGCCGCAGCTCGTCCTGCAGAAGATCTACGTGAAGGACGCTTCCTTCGAAGCGCCGAACGCGCCCCAGGTCTTCCAGGAAATGGGCGAAACCGAGGCCCAGCCGCAGGTCCAGCTCAACCTGGGCCACAAGGCCGTCGACCTCGGCAACGAGCAGTTCGAAGTGGTCCTCAGCCTTACCCTTACCTGCAACCTGGGCGAGCGCACCGCGTATCTGGCCGAAGTGCACCAGGCCGGTATCTTCGGCATCGGCGGCTTCACCAGCGAAGACCGTGACGGCATCCTGGGCTCGTACTGCCCGAACCTGCTGTTCCCGTATGCCCGCCAGATGGTCTCCGCCATGATCCAGGAAGGCGGCTTCCCGCCGTTCCTGCTCCAGCCGATCAATTTCGACGCACTGTACGCCGAACAGCAGCGTCAGCAGGTCGAGGGCGTCGGGGCCCATACGCTCAACAGCTGAGCGTGATGACTCCCGTCTCCCGACCCACCGTCGCCGTCCTCGGCGCCGGTTCCTGGGGCACCGCACTGGCCGCGCTGCTGGCGCGCAACGACGTCCCCACAAGGTTGTGGGGACGCGATGCCGACGCGCTCGCGGTCATGGCCGCGTCGCGTCGCAACCTGCGCTACCTGCCGGACCTCGACCTTCCGACCGAGCTCAGTTACGAAGCGGATCTGGCCAAGGTCTTGCGCGGCGCGGGTATCGTTCTCATCGTCGTGCCCAGTCACGCCTTTGCCTCGATGCTCGACGAAATCGTGCCCATGCTCGACCCGGACACGAAAATCTCGTGGGCCACCAAGGGTTTCGAGACCGGTACCGGTCGGTTCCTGCATGAATTGGTGAACGAGAAGCTGCCCGGGCGACCGGCCGCCGTCATTACCGGCCCGTCGTTCGCGCGCGAAGTGGCCGCCGGCCTGCCCAGCGCCGTCACCGTGCACGCGACCGACGACGCCTTTGGCAAGGAGCTGGCCGTCCTGCTGCACGCCCCGGATTTCCGTGCCTATACCGGCAATGACATCCTGGGCGCGGAGCTCGGCGGCGCGATGAAGAACGTGCTCGCGGTGGCTACCGGTGTGGCCGACGGCATGGAGCTGGGACTCAACGCCCGCGCCGGCCTGATCACCCGGGGCATGAACGAGATGCTCCGCCTTGGCGTGGCGCTTGGCGCCCGCGCCGAGACGCTGATGGGCCTGGCTGGTCTGGGCGATCTGGTCCTCACCTGCACAGGCGACCTTTCGCGCAATCGTCGCCTGGGACTGGCCCTTGGCCGTGGTATCTCGCTTGACGACGCGATACGCGAGATCGGTCAGGTCGTCGAAAGCGTCGTCACGGCCGATGAAGTCGCCCGCCTGGCGGGATTCCATGGGCTCGACCTGCCCATCGCAGCGGCTGTTCGCTCAGTCCTGCACGGCGAGGTGACCCCCGTCCAGGGCCTGCGCACCCTGATGGGACGCGAGCAGAAGCCCGAGTATCCGGTCGACTTGTTCGCCCATCGGCGCGGCTGAGGCCGCGGCGCTCCTCCCGCTTCGCTGAACCGGGGCGATCCTCAGGAAAAAAGTCTTACGGGCACGTTCTGCTGCCTTTGCTAAGCTTCCTGTTTTGATCGTGCGGGCGGGATCGATACGGATGCATCAACCGGACGACAAGCGCAAACGAACCGAGGTGGTGGCGCCGCTGCCGCTGGCGTGGCGCCGTGTGCTGGGCCAGGCCGAGCCAGCCGTGGCTGGCGAGCGCAGCGTGCTCGGCTTCTTCCTCGAGGCCATCAACGACGACCATGAGCCGGCGGCACGCCTGGACGTGGCGCCGGTGCTGCTCACGCTCGGTGCCGATGGCCGTTACTCGCGGCCCATACCGTTGGATAGCCGCCATCTTCCCGAGGCCCCGCTCAACGATACCGAGCGGCGTCTTGCGGCGACCCTGCTCGGCCTGCCGCAGACCCTGCGCAAGAGCCGTAGCTATGCGCGCTTCGCCGGCTCGCTGGGCGACCACCTCCTCGCCGACATCCTCGACGCCGCGCCTTGCTTCTTCGGTGGAGTGGCTGGTCTGCAGCTCTCGCGAGGCAAGCCGCATCCGCTGAAGTGGCGGTGGAACCTCGAAAAGGACGGCGGCCAGAAACTGGTGCCGGCGGTACCCGCGAGCCAGCGACTGTTCCGCATCGGCTCGCTCTGGTTCCTCGACGCCGAGCACGCCGAAGTCGGTCCACTCGAAGCCGACCCCGCTGAAACGGCGTGGCTCGACCTGCCGCCACTGGCACCCGAGAACACCGCGGTGTTCCGAGCCGAACTGGCATCGACGCCAATGGGGCCGCGCGTACCTGCACCGCAGGTGTTCGGCGAAATGCGCCGTGCCGAGGTTTCGCCGCGTCCGGTCCTCGTTCTTCACGCACTCACACGCCATGCGCGCCTGGCTGCCGGCACGCCTCCCTTGGCCTACGGGCGGCTCGCCTTCGACTACGCGGGCGAACGCCTGCCTGGTCGTGGCGGTGAGCCCCTCGTCCGCCGCGTGCGCAACGGTGTCCTACTCGAGATCTGCCGTCGTCGCGCCGAAGAGCTGTCGACCATGGAAACGCTGGAGACGGCAGGCCTCAATCCCGCCGTCGACACCGAGGGCCTCCCTTGGGACATGGCCGACACCTTGCCGGACGATGCCTGGCTGTTCCCCGGCAAGGGCTACGCCGGCGCCCTCGAAGTCAACACACCTGCACGCTGGCTGGCGCTGCGACCGAAGCTCGAAGCCGACGGCTTCCTGCTCGAGTACGCGCCCAGCTTCCCCTTCGAAGTTCTCGAAGGGCCGGTACGCTGGTATGGCAAGGCGAATGAAGACGACGCCGATCACGCCTTCGATCTGGAAATCGGCATCGACGTTGAAGGCAAGCGGGTCAACCTGCTGCCCGCCGTCGCGCAGGCGCTCGCTGAACATCAGCTCAGCCTGAGCCCCGCTCCAGGTGAGGCCGAGGACTCGGTCTGGTATGCGCCGGTCGATGAGCGTCGCCGCGTACCGGTACGCCTGAAGGAATTGCGCGGACTGCTCGCGCCGCTGGCGGAGTATCTGGAAAAGCCACGCCAGCAGTTGCACCTGCCACGTGTACAGGCAGGTCGTCTCGAAGAACTCGTCCAGGCCTTGCCCAGTGGTGGTTCGTTCGAAGCGCCCGAGCGTCTCCGTGGCTTCACCAAACGTCTGCGCGAAGCCGCCGAGCGTGCGAGCGACGCGGTGCCCGCTGGTCTCAATGCCGAGTTGCGCGGCTACCAGCGCGATGGCCTGCGCTGGATGAATGCGCTGGCCGAAGCAGGCACGGGCGGCGTACTCGCCGATGACATGGGCCTGGGCAAGACGCTGCAGCTCATCACGCATCTGCTCGCACTGAAGGAAGCCGGTTCGCTCACCGCGCCTGCACTCGTTGTCGTGCCGACCAGCCTTGTACCCAACTGGGTGTCCGAAGTGGCGCGTTTCGCGCCGGGTCTTCGCCTGCTCGCGCTACACGGTCCGCAGCGCGCGGAGACCTTCGCCCACATGGGCCAGTACGACGTCATCCTGACGACGTACGCCTTGCTGCCACGCGACGTGGAAACGCTGAAGAAGCAGCCGTTCTCGCTGGTTGTCCTGGATGAAGCCCAGCAGGTTAAGAATCCCCGTACGCAGGCACGTCGCGCGTTGCTCGCGATGAAGGTGCCGCGCTGCCTGTGCCTCACCGGTACGCCGCTTGAGAATCATCTAGGCGAACTGTGGTCGCAGGTCGACCTGGCCGTGCCAGGCTTGCTCGGTGACGAAGGTGCGTTCCGGCGTCATTACCGCGGGCCGATCGAGAAGCATCAAGACGTGGAATGCCAGGAGCGGCTAAATCGTCGCATTGCGCCCTTCATCCTGCGACGTACAAAGGCCCAGGTGGCGTCGGAACTGCCGGCGAAGACGGAGATCACCCGTCGTGTCGTGATGGAACCGAAGCAGCGCGATCTGTACGAAAGCCTGCGCCTGTCGCTGGCCGAAGAACTGCGTGAAGTCATCGCGCAGCGCGGCATCGCGCACAGCGGCATCATCGTGCTCGACGCCCTGCTCAAGCTGCGCCAGGTGTGCTGCGATCCGCGACTGGTAAAACTCGAGGCGGCACGCGGCGTGCGCGAATCGGCCAAGTTTGAATTGCTGATGGACATGCTCCCGGCGCTGCTCGCCGAAGGTCGTCGTGTCCTGTTGTTCAGCCAGTTCACCGAGATGCTGAAACTCATCGCGGTCGAACTCGATCGTCGTCGCCTCAGCTACGTCACGCTCACCGGCGAAACACGCGATCGCGCCGAGCCTGTCCAGCGTTTCCAGGACGGCGAAGTCCCGCTCTTCCTGCTTTCACTGAAGGCAGGTGGCGTCGGCCTCAACCTGACCAGCGCCGACACGGTGATCCACTACGACCCGTGGTGGAACCCGGCCGCCGAAGCGCAGGCCAGCGATCGCGCGCACCGCATCGGCCAGGACAAGCCTGTGTTCGTCTATCGCCTGATCACCGCTGGCACGGTCGAAGAGCGTATCGAGGAGCTGAAGGCTCGCAAGGCTCAGCTTGCTGACGCCGTTCTCGAAGGCGGTGGCAGTCGTGAACGACTCAGCTTCGACGAAAGCGATCTGGACGCGCTGCTCGCGCCGTCCGTTTAACGACCATTTGTTGACGAGGAGGGCGTGACGCGCGCCCTCTATTCGTGTCGGGATTGCACGCGCGGCTTGTAATCTATAGGTAACGTATCGTAACTTATGGGTTACGTTCGTGCCATGTACGAGATCATCCAAAGTGAAGCGTTTCGCCGCTGGATTAACGGCCTTCGCGATCGGGACGCACGAGGACGGGTCGACGTCCGTCTTCGTCGCCTCTCGCTCGGTCACTGGGGCGACGTAAAACACGTCGGGGAGGGCGTTCGCGAAATGCGCATCGACTACGGCCCCCGCTACCGCGTCTACTTCATTCACCGGGCCGCCGTACTTATCGTTCTTCTCTGCGGAGGCGATAAGCGAACACAGCAGGACGACATACTGCGAGCTACCAGGCTCGCAAAAGCATGGGACAAGCACGCATGCAAGAAAAGTGCACTCGATGGGATCCCGTGGAGCGACTCATCACTGAAGCCGATCAAATGGCTTACCTCAATGCGAGCTTCGAGGAGGATCCTGGCGATGGCAGCCTTATTCGTGCCGCTCTCGGAGACATTGCGCGGGCGCGCGGCATGAGTCGCGTTTCGCGTGCAGCGGGTATATCGAGGGAAGGCCTCTACCGTGCACTTTCGGTGGACGGCAATCCTGAGTTCGCAACGGTGATGCGCGTCATGCGCGCGCTGGGTTTGCACCTGCGCGCGACATGACTGTTTGACTCAACGCCGAAGCGGCGTGCCGCCAGCTTCCACGATAGCCAGCGCGGCGCCACCGATCAGGCCCGGCTCCGGGTTCATGATCGCCTGCGTGGGCACCTGTTCCATGGTGTCGCGGAAGCGGCCCTTGGCTTCGAAGCGCTCGCGGAAATTGCCCTTCTGGATCCACGGCATGAGGATCGGGGTCATGCCACCGGTGAGGTAGACACCATCCCATGCGCCGAGGGTGAGCACGAGGTCGCCGGCGACGCTGCCGAAGATGCCGGCAAAGGTTTCGACGGCGCGCGCGCACATCGGGCAGGTATGGTCAGTGGCGCGCTTGGTGATTTCTTCCGGCGTGATGCCTTCCTGCGGCTTCTGTCCGGAGATTTCGCAGATGGCGTCGTAAAGATTCACGAGGCCCTGGCCGCTGATCAGGCGCTCGTTGGAAACACGGCCGTAGCGCAGGTTGAGAACCTTGAGGATCTCGATGTCTTCGGCGCTGTGCGCGGCGAAGCCAGCATGGCCGCCTTCGGTCTGCAGCACGCTGACCTTGTCGCCGCGGATGAGCAGGCCGCCCACGCCAAGGCCGGTGCCTGGCCCGACGACGACAAAGGTCTGTTCGTCCTTGGCGCCGATCTTCGGCACCGCCAGGTTACCCACCGGAACGAGGTCCTGGTGGCCATCGGCGGTCTTCTGGTCGGTCATCAGCATCACCGCCATGGACTGCGCGGCGAAATCGTTCACCAGGTGGACCCACTCGAGGTCCAGCTCCTTGGCCAGGCTCTTGGCCGAGATGGCCCAGGGGTTGTTGGTGACCTTGACGGTCTCACCGTTATCGATGCGGCCGGCGGCGGCGATGATGGCGCGTTGCGCCTCGTGGCCGACATCCTTGAAGTACTGCTTGGCGGCGTCGCCCAGCGAGGCATAGTCCTTGACGTGGTACTTGCGTACGCTTTCCTGGATAAGCGGTTGATCTTCATCCGGATGCGCAATGCCGAAGCGCACATTGGTGCCGCCGAGATCGGCGAGCAGGGTAGGCGCCTTGGCGCTCACGTTGGCCATGTTTGGAAAACCTGTCATGTCACGGAAGCTCGCAAGGGTGCCTCGCGAGGGGGCTGGCGTCTAGTGACGGTTTGCTCTGCATTGCGTTGACACGCACAGGGCTTCCAGGATGTGACAGGCTAACCGACACTTTGACGTAAACGATTACGTCGGCAGAATACCGCATTGCCCGGGGCAATGGCAGGCAGTTGCCTGACATACCGGGACCCAACGGGAGAGCGAGTGATGGCAGCGGTCCGCCTGGACAAGGTGCGCAAGGTTTATCCGAACGGCCATGTGGCACTGAAGGAAGCGAGCTTCGAGATCGCCGACGGCGAGCTCCTGGTCCTGGTCGGCCCGTCGGGCTGCGGCAAGACGACGCTGCTGCGCATGATCGCCGGCCTCGAGTCGATCTCCGGCGGCACCATGATGATCGGCGACCGTGTCATCAACGACGTCGCGCCCAAGGATCGCGATATCGCCATGGTGTTCCAGAACTATGCGTTGTATCCGCACATGACGGTGCGCGAGAACCTCGGCTTTGGCCTGCGCCTGCGGGGCACGCCCAAGGACGAGATCGATCGTCGCGTGGCAACGGCATCGGAGATGCTCGGCCTCGATGAGCGCCTCGACCATCGACCCGCGGCACTGTCGGGCGGGCAGCGGCAACGCGTCGCGCTTGGGCGTGCCATGGTGCGCGATCCGTCGGTATTTCTTCTCGACGAGCCCTTGTCGAACCTCGACGCCAAGCTGCGTCTGTCGACCCGCGTGGAGATCGCGCGTATCCATCGGCGCGTCGGCGCCACGATGGTCTATGTCACGCACGACCAGATCGAGGCGATGACTCTCGGCCAGCGCATCGTGGTGCTTAACGGTGGCGTGATCCAGCAGCTCGATACGCCGATGAATCTCTACAACAAGCCGGCGAATCTGTTCGTGGCGGGTTTCCTGGGCAGTCCGGCGATGAACCTGTTCCACGGTACGTTGCGTCGCGACGATGGACTGCGCCTGGAAATGAAGGAGGGCACCGTCCTGCTCGGTACCGACGCAGCGGCATTGGCCGGATACGTGGGCAAGCCACTGGTGGTCGGCATCCGTCCGGAAGACCTGCTCACGGTGGCGGACCACGCCGGGGTGGAAGAGCGATTCAAGGCACACGTGGATGTGGTCGAGCCTGTCGGTAACGAGGTCTTCCTCAACATGCGTCACGCTGGCGACGAGCTGGTCTCGCGCGTTCCGCCGCACTCCACGGTGCAACCGGGTAACGATATCGGCCTGGGCTTCCATGCCGAGCGCCTGCATTTCTTCGATCCCGAATCCACGGCACGTATCGACACCGCCTGAGGGCTTCCGCGCCGCGACCGGCCTGCGACGGTTTGGCGCCCCGACAAGCGTATCGGGAGGAGTAAAATGGGCGGATCGCCACCGAGCAGGCAGCCGTCCCATGACCTTCCCCGCCGTACGTATGCGCCGCATGCGCCGCGACGCCTTCTCCCGCGCCTTGATGCGCGAGAACGTCCTTACCGTTGCCGACCTGATCATGGTCGCCTTCATCGTCGAAGGAGAAGGTGTGCGCCAGCCGGTGCCTTCGATGCCGGGCGTCGAGCGCCTGTCCATCGACGAACTGGTGAAGCTGGCGGCCGAATGTGTCGCCCTGGGGATTCCGGCGCTTGCCCTGTTCCCGTCGGTGGATGGTTCGGCGAAGACCGAAGACGCGCGCGAGGCCTGGAACCCCGACGCCCTGTTCCAGCGGGCGACGCGTGAGCTCAAGCGCCGCTTCCCCGAACTGGGCCTGATCGGCGACGTGGCGCTCGACCCTTACACCACACACGGCCAGGACGGCCTGATCGACGAAGACGGCTACGTCATGAACGAGCCCACCGTCGAGGCCCTGATCAAGATGTCGCTGGCCCAGGCCGAGGCAGGCATGGATTTCGTGGCGCCCTCGGACATGATGGACGGCCGTATCGGTGCCATTCGCGAAGCGCTCGAAGACGCCGGCTACATCCACACGCGCATCCTGGCCTACTCGGCGAAGTACGCCTCCAGCTTCTACGGCCCCTTCCGCGACGCGGTCGGCTCGTCGGCAAACCTGGGCAAGGGCAACAAGCACACCTACCAGATGGACGTCGGCAACAGCGATGAGGCCATTCGCGAGGTGGAGCTCGATCTGGCCGAAGGCGCCGATGCGGTGATGGTCAAGCCGGGCCTGCCGTACCTCGACATCGTGCGCAGGGTGAAAGACACCTTCGGCGCGCCGACCTTCGTGTACCAGGTAAGCGGCGAGTACGCGATGATCAAGGCTGCCGCGCAGAACGGCTGGCTTGACGAGAAGGCCGTGGTGATGGAGTCACTGCTGGCGATGAAGCGTGCGGGTGCCGATGCGATCCTCACCTACTTCGCAGTGGACGTAGCGCGGTGGCTGAAGAGCTAAGCCGTTTTCATCCAAATCGCCCGCACACGCTCATGACATAATCGAAGGCGATCTTTCGGGAGTCACGGGATGGATGGACATCATTTTCTCGAGACGGCAGTCGTCTTCCTGCTGGCAACGGTGGTCGCCGTGCCGCTTACGAAGCGATTCCGCCTCGGCGCCGTCCTTGGTTACCTGCTCGCGGGTGTCGTCATTGGCCCGTCGGTCCTCGGCCTGGTAAGCGATACCGCAGGCGTCTCCACGATTTCCGATTTCGGCGTGGTGCTGATGCTCTTCGTCATCGGCCTGGAGCTGTCGCCGTCGCGCCTATGGGTGATGCGTCGCGCGGTGTTCGGCAGCGGTAGCCTGCAAGTGCTCGCCTGTGGGCTGGCGATTGGCGCGATGGGCTACTTCCTGTTCGGCCTTACCTGGAAGGCGGCCGTCATCGTCGGCGGTAGCCTGGCGCTATCCTCGACCGCGTTCGGCCTGCAGATCCTCGCCGAGCGCAAGGAAGCCGGTGCTGCCTATGGCCGCCAGGCCTTCGCCATCCTGCTTTTCCAGGATCTGGCCGCGATCCCCCTGATCGCCGCCGTGCCCCTCCTCGGCGGTGCGCTGGCGCGCGATGCGCATGCGCCCGACATCATGAGCGTGATTCGCGTGGTGGGCACGATCTTCGCCGTGATCGTCGGTGGCCGCCTGCTGCTGCGTCACGTGTTCCGTTTCGTGGCGCGCGCGAAGAGCACCGAAGTCTTCACCGCCACGGCGCTGCTCGTGGTGATGGGTACGGCCTGGCTGATGGAGTTGGCAGGCATCTCGACCACGCTTGGCGCCTTCCTCGCCGGACTGCTGCTCGCCGATTCCGAATACCGTCACGAGCTGGAATCGAACATCGAGCCGTTCAAGGGTCTGCTCCTGGGCCTGTTCTTCGTCAGCGTCGGCATGTCGGTGGACCTTGCGCTGTTGGTCGCCCAGCCCCTGTTGGTGCTCGGCATGGTTGCCCTGCTGTTGACGGTGAAGGCCTTGCTGATCGTGCCCCTGGGCAAGCTTGTCGGCGGGCTCACCTCGGCCGATTCGGTCCGTCTTGCGGCCGTGCTCGCCAGTGGCGGCGAGTTCGCATTCGTCATCCTCAACCTCGCCCAGCAGAACCGCCTCATCGACGACGGCCAGCGCAACCTGATGGTGATGGCCATCTCGCTGTCGATGGCACTGACGCCATTGCTCGTGCTGGCGGCATCGCGACTGGTGCATGAGCGGGTGCGTAAGCCCGACCGCGCTTTCGACACGATCGAAGCCGATGCGCCGCGCGTCATCATCGCGGGGTTCGGGCGCATGGGCCAGATCGTCGCTCGTGTGCTGCGTGCGCAAGGCATCCAGTTCGTTGCCCTGGAAAGCTCGGTGGAGCAGGTCGAAACCTCGCGTCGTTTCGGCGGCACGTCGTTGTTCTTCGGTGACCCGGGTCGCCCGGAAATGCTCCGCGCGGCGCAGGCGGACAAGGCCGAGGTATTCGTCATCGCCACCGACGATCCGGAGGCGAACATCCGCACGGCGCGCCTGGTCCGCCGGCAATACCCGAACCTGAAGATCGTTGCCCGCGCGCGCAATCGCCAGCACGCGTTCCGCCTGATGGATATCGGCGTGGAAGACCCCGTGCGCGAAACCTTCTATTCCAGCCTCGAGATGACCCGTCACGTGCTCGAGTCGCTCGACATGCCCGCAGAGGTCGTCGAGGCGCGTATCGCGCGTTTCCGCAAGCACGACAGCCAGGTGTTGCGTGCGCAGTACCTCGTGTACGACGACGACGCAGCCTTGGTGCAGAGCACGAAGGATGCGCTCCACGACCTGCAGCAGCTGTTCGAAGCCGATGCGGTCGAGGAACGGGTGCGCGAGGAAGACCACTGAGGCAGCGGTCGGGCGCACCCGCCCAGTAATGCGTCAGTCCGGCTGAGCGGGCTGCCGAAGTGTCTGTCGTACGCTAGGGATGGCGCCGACGCGCGTGCCCAGTTCGTGCGCGATATCCACGAAACCCAGATGACGCGCGACATCTCCTGCCGTGCGACCGAATGCATCGGCGGCATGGCGGTTGGCACCGCGGTGCAGGAGCACACGCACCGGCGCGAGCAGGGCGTGCATGGCGCTGGCATGCAGCGCGCTCACACCGCGATGATCGGCGTGCTCGAGCTTCGCGCCGGCGTCGAGAAGCACGGGGACGAGTGCACCGAGGTGGGTTGCATCGGCCACGCTGCCCGGGCGCATATGCGCGCCGAGCAGAAGCAGGAGCGGCGTCGCACCGTCCTTGTCCGCCTTGTTCACATCGGCGCCCTTGCCGATCACGATGTCGAGCAGGCGGCGTGCACGAAGGCTGTCGCTGCCCCCGAAGCAATACTGGGCTGCTGCGTGCAGGGCCGTGTGGCCGTGCGCATCTTCCGCATTTGCGTCAGCGCCATGGGCCAGCAGCATGTCGGCGATCTCGGGATACCCGAGCGTCGCGGCGATCATGAGCGCCGTGGCATCGCCTGGCAGGCGTTGGTCGACGTTGACGCCGCGCGAGAGAAGAAGCTCGACCATGCTCTCGCGACGCGCATTGACCGCGGCGGCGAGCGGCGTGATGCCGGACGCGGCGGTGACGGTCGGATCGGCGCCGCCGGACAGGAGGTGTTCGGCGACATCGCGTTGGCCGGCACCGGCGGCGCGCAGCAACGCCGTGGCTCCTTGCGCATCGCGCGTGTCGACGCCGAAACCGAGTTCGAGCAAACGATCCACCGCCTGTGTGTCGCCGGCACCCGCCGCGGCAGGCAGGTCGGAGGCACGCAGGGCGCGGCGGGGTAGCGGCCACGCCGCCCAGCTCAGCCAGCGCTCCACGTCGCCGTGGCCGATGCCCAGTCCGTAAGGCGTTTCGCCGTTGACGTCGGCCGCCTCGGGATCGGCGCCGTTCGCAACCAGCAGGCGTACCAGGGGGAGGCTCTCGCCGCCCTGTTCCAGGGCGGCGTGCAGCGGCGTGCGTCCGCCGGCATCGCGTACGTTCGGATCCATGCCGCGCGCAAGCAGCGCACCGAGCAGGGCTACGCGACCGGTGGCCGCTGCCATGTGCACGGGCGTGCGACCCCGGCCGTCCGCGCCGAACGGATCGGCGCCGGCTTCGAGCATGGCCAGGGTAAGGCGTTCATCGGCGCCGTCCAGTCGACAGATGGCCTGGCCAAGCAGGCCTGCGCCCGCTGGCGTGGCACCGGCGCGCATCAGTTGCAGGAGGGCATCGGCGGCCTGCGGCAGCTGTGGAAGGAGCGCATCGAAGAGGCGCCGGCCAAGCAGGTTCTGTTCGTCCGCCGGGACGGCGAGGCGCGCTTCGGCATCCAGGCCGTGATCGAGCAACCACGCGCGCGCGGACTCGAAGCCGGCACCGGCGAGGTCGACGTACAGCGCCGCGAGTTCTTCAGGGGGCCATTCGCGCACCTTGCCGGCGAACGTCGAAGCCACGGCCCAGTGGCCGAAACGCAGGGCGTCGTAGAGGTGAAGCGGTGAGTCGGCACCCGCCTCCGGCACGACCGATTCACTCAGAGAGGTCGGTAGTGGCGTTTCCGGATCGAGCAGGGCAACGAAATCCCATCGGCCGGCGGCCGCCGCGTGATCGAGCGCGCTGCGGCCGTCCGCGCCGGCTTCCTTCGGCTGCGCGCCCAGGGCGAGAAGGGCGCGCACCGTGGCCGCCTGCGCCCGCGGCGACTGGCTGGCAAGGGTGAGGGCGTCGCGACCGTGTCCATCGCGCGGCGATGCATCGGCATGGGCTTCGGCAAGCAACTGGACGATGCCGTGGGCGCCGGCGCGCGCGGCCTCCATCAAGGCCGTCGTGCCGTGGCGATCGGCAAGATTGGGGTTGGCATTCGCCTGCAGCAGGGCACGCGCGATCTGCTCGTGTCCTTCGGCGGCCGCCGCGATGAGGGCCGTTCGGCCCAGCGCATTGACGGCGTTGACCGGGCCTTTGTGACGGAGCAGCACCTTCACACCCTCGGCGTCGTCGTCCGCGATACCGGCCGCGGCCACGAGGGCCGGTTCGCCGCCGACCGGCGCCGGTTTGGCGCCGTGCTCCAGCAGGAAGCGCGCAAGCGCCCAGTTGGCCGCGCGACAGGCGATCGCGAGCGGGGTCTCGCCGGCGGCGTTCACCGCGTCGACGGCCGCGCCCGCGTCGAGGAGCATCGCGGCGACGGTCGGTTCCGCGCCAAGCGCGGCACCATGCAACGGCGTGTTGCCCTCGGCGTCGGTGCCGGAAGCATTGGCGCCGTTGGTCAGCAGGGTCAGCACCGCTTCCGGACGGCCATGCCAGCTATCACGCGTGGCCGCGATCAGGGCGGTCACGCCGTTCTGGGGGCGATCGACTTGCGCCCCGCGTGCAATGAGTGCGCGGAGCAGCCGCATATCGGGCGAGAGCGCGGCAAGGGTCAGCACCGGCCGCTGGTCGCGGTCGCCGGGTTCTGCACCGGTGTTCGGATCGGCACCGGCTTCCACGAGCGCGACGGCGCGGGCGATATCGCCTTCGCGTGCGGCGGCGAGCAGGGCGCGCTCGCGCACGCCTGGCTGGCTTTCTTCGCTGGAGAGCACGGGAATCGGGGCGGGAGTGGCCGGGGCCTCGACGACGGGCTCACGGCGGGGCTCGGCGCGTGCCGTGCGGATGTGGCCGCGGCGATCGCAGAGCAGGGCGCGAAGCGTGCGGTTGGCGATCACCATGCCGCAGGCCGGCAGCAGAACGACGCCGTAGATGCCTAGCGCGGCGATGCGCATTTCCGACGGGAAGACGCCGTACAGGCCCGCCAACGCGACGGCGCAGAAGGCGAGTATGAGCAGGCCAAGGGCTGCCGGCACGAAATGCGAGAAGAACCGGTCCTCCGCGGACAGGTGGCGACCGAACGAGATGGATCGGGCGACGGCGGTGAAGATCCACGAGCCGCTGTTGCTGTCTTCCGGGTAGGCGTCGTCCCAGAGGAACAGCAGGCCGAAGGCAGGCCACACGCGCCACAGGGCGGCGAGAGCCACGACGAGGGTCGCGGCGAGCAGCAGGGCCCACCCGAGGCTGGGCTCCTGCGTCAGCTTCAGGACGGGATACGCCACGAGCACGAAGACGACGAACGTGTAGGCGGTGAACATCACCACGTGCGCCGAGCCGCGGCGCAGCGTCGTGCGCAGGTAACTCTGCTCCGGATCGAATCCGATCGCATGGCACACCGCGCCCATGGCCAGGGCGTTAGCGAGCAGGAGCGGTATCAGCGCGAGCGGTGAAGCGGTCAGCCCGGCGCACGCGACAGCGGCGAGGGCAGGGAGGAACCAGGGCAGTGCCTTGATCAGCGGTGGTCGTCGACGTTTGGGATTGGCCATGCGCGGGAGTATACGGACGCCACACGGCTCACGCGGTAACCCCGCGTTAACCCGTGTTACACGATGTGCCCGTGTGCGTATTCGGCTGGCTCAGGCGCGGACGAGCGTTTGATCGGGGTCGATCTGGCGATTGAAGTTGGGTTGATTGCAGACCGTGAGCGTTTCGTTCGACGGGGTCTGCAAGTGCCAGCCGCATCCGGCCAGATTGGTCAGGATGCGGTCCGAATCGTCGTGGGGCAGCTTCCGCTGGGGCGTCAATTCCACTTCGAGGACGAAGCGGAGTTCGCCCAACAGGAGGACGAGCGGCTCGGGAAGCATGTCGAATCCGTCGCGGCGGGTCATCCAGACGTAGGTATCGGGTTTGCGCAGGCTTGCGTAGACGTAGCAGTGCATGACGGCAGTCTCGCTTGCGATTCGGCTTACCACCCTACCAAAACCGGCGCCTCGCTGCAGGCTGTAAACCCCTGTCGTTACACCTTTGTTGCATTAGCACTTGCAAATTTCTCGTCAAGTCGTCCAGAGTTCCACCCCAGATTGTTAAACGCGCGTATGAAAACGGATAAATTTTAGGTTTTCCGCGAACGTGACGTCGACCCAGAGCAGAACAAAAAGCAGGAGCCCCACCGAATGTCGAAGCTGAACCTCCATACCCGCCCGCTGGCCATTGCCGCCCTTTCGCTGGCCATCGCCGGCGCGCTGGTGGCTCCCCAGGCCGTGCACGCCAGCGCCTTCCAGCTCAAGGAAAACAGCGCCGCCGCCCTCGGTCGCGCCTTCGCCGGCTCCGCCGCCGCAGGTGACGACGCCTCGGTGATCGTGAACAACCCGGCCGCCATGTCCCTGCTCAAGGGCAATGTCGTCCAGGCCGACGTCACGGGCATCAACTTCAGCACGAAGTTCCACGGCACCGCGACCGACGCGCAGGGCCGCCCGATCTCCGGTGGCAACGGCGGCGACGCCGGCACGACCATCCCGGTTCCGGCGCTGTATTTCGCCACCCAGGTCAGCGACCGCGTGCATGTAGGCTTTGGCCTGACCGCGCCGTTCGGCTTCAAGACCGAATACGACTCCGACTGGAAGGGTCGCTACAACGGCGTGAAGTCCGACTTCAAGTCGTTCGACGCCACGCTGTCGGCCTCGTTCGACGTCACCGACACCTTCGCCATCGGTGCCAGCTTCATCGCGCAGAAGACCAGCGCCGAGCTGACCAGCGCGATCAACTACAACACCGTCGGCCTGGGCCTGATCCAGCGCGCCGCGGCCGCTGGCCAGATCTCGCCGCTCGTCGCCCGCGCCCTGGCGCAGCAGTACGCCACCGTTGTCCCGCCGGGCAGCGACGGCGTTGCCCGCATCAAGGGTGACGACTGGGCCTACGGCTGGCAGCTCGGTGGTCTGTGGCGCCTGACGGATTCCGATCGCCTTGCGCTGAACTACCGCAGCAAGATCAAGCACACGCTCGAAGGCACCGGTAACTTCACCATGCCGTCGAACGTTACGGCCGTCCTGTCGAACCCGACGGTTGGCGCGTTGCTCGGTAGCGGCCAGCCGCCGTTCACCCACACCAACGGCTCGGCCGGCTTCACGACGCCCGCCGTCGCGACCGCCAGCTACTGGCACCAGGCATCGAAGTTCGGTTGGGGTATCGACGCATCGTGGACCAAGTGGGACTCCTTCCAGGATCTCACCGTCAACTTCGAGAACCCGAACCAGCCGCAGACGACCGAACACTTCGGCTGGCATAACAGCTGGTTCGTGTCCGTGGGTGGCGAGTACTACATGACGGACAAGTTCACGCTGCGCACCGGTGTCGCCGTCGACACCACGCCGACCGAAGACCAGAACCGCGACGTCCGCGTGCCGGACTCCACCCGCAAGTGGCTGTCGTTCGGTATGGGCTACAAGGCCACCGATCGCCTCGAGATCAATGCGGGTTACGCCCACATTTTCGTCAACAAGGCGCACATCGCTGGCGGCGAAAGCTCCACGCTGGATCGCATCGCTGGCGAGAGCGACGACAAGGGCAACCTGCTCAGCGTGTCGGCCAAGTACGCATTCTGATCGTCTGATCAGTAAGGCCTGAAAACAAAAAACCTCCCCGGCAACGGGGAGGTTTTTTTTGTGGGAGCCGCTTCAGCGGCGAGCTCTTACGCTTCCCCACTCCCGCAACACTTCTTGTATTTCTTCCCACTCCCACACGAGCACGGATCGTTCCGCCCGACCTTCGAAGGGTCGCGACGCAACGTCTTTCCATGGTCGGGATGGCGGCGCCGGTACAGCTTCGCCAGCTGGAACGGAATCTCGTTGAGCAATCCCATCCGCTCCTCGAACGACGGCAACGGTAGCGCCGCCTGGTCCGGAGTGGGTTCGGTCTGGTCTGCCGACAGCGTCATCAGCATGCCCATGAACGGATAAAGACTCTCGTCCATCCATTCGTCCCAGGCCTCGCCCCACTCGTTGAGAGCGAAGCGAAAGCCGACAGCCCAGTCGCTGGCGATCGGGAAGTCGCCTGTGTAGGTGCTGATGTCCTCGATGTCGTCGAACTCTTCCGGCGAATCGATGAAGGGCAGGGATTCTTCGCCGAGCACAGCCGGGTCGGCTGCCACGCGAGCAGCGATGACCTGCCAGAACTCCCGCAGCAGTACGTCGGCTTCGTTCGCCTCGGCGTCGGAAGCCCAGGGCGTCGCCCCACCGAGTTCCAGCACGGCCACGCAGTCATCGACGTCGACGTCGATCGGCCCGACCAGGGCGGCCGAGAACAGGCCGTCGAGGGCTTCCAGCGAGTAGCGGTTGGTCGACGACAGGAGATCGTCCAGGCGGCCGAGTTTCGTTTCGCTCATCTGCATGTGGGCGGGCTCAGTACGCGTATTCGCGGAAGACCGGATCCACGCTGCCATTCCACCGGCCGTGAAACAGTTCGAGCTTGGTGTCGGCCTGGGTCTTGCCGGACAGCGCGATCTCTTCGAGCGGTTCGAGGTAGATCGACTCGTCGGTGCCGCGATGACCCTGGACGTTGCGGCGCTTCAGCCCGTGCTTTGCGATCTTCACCGCCTCGAGCGCGAGTTCGCGCACGCTGTGGTTGCGGAAACGCAGCGCCAGGGCATCCTTCGGCACGCCGTCACGAAGCGCATGACGCTCGGCCTTGGTGAAGTCCTTCACGAGATCCCACGCGGCGTCGAGCGCCACGTCGTCATACAGCAGTCCGACCCAGAAGGCGGGCAGAGCGCACAGTGAGTTCCAGGTGCTGGTGTCGGCGCCACGCATTTCCAGGTACTGCTTGAGGCGTACTTCAGGGAAGGCGGTGGTCAGGTGATCTGCCCAGTCCTTCATGTTGGCCTGCACGCCCGGCAGGGCAGCAAGCTCGCCACGCATGAACTTCTTGAAGTCCTGCCCGGAGAGGTCGACGTACTTGCCGTCGCGGTAGCTGAAGTACATCGGCACATCGAGGATGTAGTCGACGTAGCGTTCGTAACCGAAGCCGTCTTCGAAGACGAAATCGAGCATGCCGGTGCGATCGGCGTCCGTGTCGGTCCACACGTGCGAGCGGAACGACTTGTAGCCGTTGGGCTTGCCTTCGGTGAAGGGCGAGTTGGCGAACAGTGCCGTCGCGATCGGCTGAAGCGCCAGCCCCACGCGGAACTTCTTCACCATGTCCGCCTCTGTGGCGAAATCGAGGTTGACCTGCACGGTGCAGGTGCGGGTCATCATGTCCAGGCCGAGCGAACCGACCTTGGGCATGTATTCGCGCATGATCTTGTAGCGGCCCTTGGGCATCCACGGCATCTGGTCGCGGCGCCATTTTGGCTGGAAGCCCATGCCGAGGAAGCCGATGCCGAGTTCCTCGGCCACCGAGCGGACCTCGCGGAGATGTTCGGTGACCTCGTCGCAGGTCTCGTGGACCGAGACCAGGGGCGCGCCGGAGAGCTCCAGCTGGCCGGCCGGCTCCAGGGTGATGTTGGCCATGCCCTTGGTCAGCGCGACCGGCGTGTCGCCTTCGCGGGCGACGTCCCACCCGAAGCGCGTGGCCAGGGTCTCCAGAAGCTGGCGAATGCCTGGGCGATCGCCATCGAAAGGCGGCGGGGTGAGGTCGTCCGTATAGAAACCGAACTTCTCGTGTTCGGTACCGATGCGCCAGGCTTCACGCGGCTTCTCGCCGGCGGCGAGATAGGCGACCAGATCGTTACGGTCGCCGATGGGCGTGCTCTTGGCGGCGCTGGGTATGGACACGGACTTTCCTTGGACGAGTGCGGCGGGGCCGGTTGCCGGCACACATGGGGGCGCATGCCTGCCAGGAAAAGGTGTTATGCCCGGCGGCGCAGAGTAGCAAATGCGTGGCAACCGACGCGACGAGCGCGCGAAAGCACACCGAGGGGCATTCTTCAGGTACACGTGCGCCAAAAGCAGATAGCCCCGGCGCACGCGCCGGGGCTATCTGGGAGAGAGATGGAAACGTTGGGTTGGAGGGCAGACCGATCGCCTGCGCGTTATCCGGCGGAAATGACGATGCTGTCCTTCTCGCTGAACTCAAATTCGCCTTCGCCGCCCTCGTCCACGACGGTCTCGGCGGTGACCTTGCCCTTTGCGTCCTTCATCCGGATGGTGATGGCTCCCTCATCGCCTTCTTCGTCGTTCGTGATCGTGACCTTCAGGTACTTCATGTCGTTGTGCTCCTTGGGTTTTCCCTATCGTCCTTCATGACCGGCGCCGATGCCATGGGTGTTGCGCCGCTGCCGATGCGGCGAAATGCCGGCCCTTCAGGATCTTGCGGTGGCGCTGCCGGAAGTGCACACAACTGGCGAAAAAAAGGCCGCCCGGAGGCGGCCTTTCGCTGGATCGAACGAGGCGCGGTCAGCGCTTCATCGAATTGAAGAACTCGTCGTTGGACTTCGTGTTCTTCATCTTGTCGAGCATGAACTCCATCGCGCTCAGCTCGTCCATCGGGTGGAGCAGCTTGCGCAGGATCCAGATCTTGGCGAGCAGGTCCGGTTCGATGAGCAGGTCTTCGCGACGGGTACCCGAGCGGTTGATATCGATGGCCGGGTAGACGCGCTTCTCGGAGATACGACGGGACAGGTGCACTTCCATGTTGCCGGTGCCCTTGAACTCCTCGTAGATCACTTCGTCCATCTTCGAGCCGGTGTCGGTCAGCGCCGTGGCGATGATCGTCAGGCTGCCACCTTCCTCGACGTTACGCGCCGCGCCGAAGAAGCGCTTGGGGCGCTGCAGGGCGTTGGCGTCGACACCACCGGTAAGGACCTTGCCGGAGCTCGGAACGACGGTGTTGTACGCGCGGGCCAGACGGGTGATCGAGTCGAGCAGGATCACCACGTCCTTCTTGTGCTCGACCAGGCGCTTCGCGCGCTCGATCACCATTTCGGCGACCTGCACGTGACGCACCGCGGGCTCGTCGAAGGTGGAGCTGATGACTTCGCCGCGAACGGTGCGGGCGATTTCCGTGACTTCCTCGGGGCGCTCATCGATCAACAGCATGATCAGATGGACGTCCGGATGGTTGTACTGGATCGCCTGGGCGATGTTCTGCAGCATCATCGTCTTACCGGATTTCGGCTGGGAGACGATGAGGCCACGCTGGCCGCGGCCGATCGGCGCGACGAGGTCGAGGATGCGGCCCGTGATGTCCTCGGTCGAACCGTTGCCACGCTCGAGCTTGAACGACTTGCGCGGGAACAGCGGGGTGAGGTTCTCGAACAGCAGCTTGTTCTTCGACGCCTCCGGCGGATCGCCGTTGATGTCGTCGACCTTGAGCATCGCGAAGTAGCGCTCGCCTTCCTTCGGATGGCGGACGCGGCCGGTGATGTAGTCGCCGGTGCGCAGGTTGAAGCGGCGGATCTGGCTGGGCGAGACGTAGATGTCGTCCGGACCGGCCAGGTAGGACTCGTCGGCCGAGCGCAGGAAGCCGAAGCCATCCTGCAGGATCTCGAGCACGCCTTCCGCCCAGATGCCGCCGCCGGAACGCGCGTGGGCCTTGAGGATGTTGAAGACGACGTCCTGCTTGCGCTGGCGGGCAACGCCCTCGCGGACACCGAGCGATTCGGCGAACTCGAGTAGCTGGATGGCGTTCTTGCGCTTGAGTTCGGTCAGGTTGATCAGGCGATCGTTGCTGCCGGCGTCGGCGTTCTCGTCGTCGTCGACCGGATAGCCGTTGTTGCTGCGCTGGCTCTGGTAATTGCCACCACCGTTGCCACCGCCACTGTTGCCCGGGTTGCCGCCGCCACCGCCGCCACCCTGGCGCTGCTGGTTGCGCTCGTTGCGCCGGCGCCGACCGCGACCTTCACGTTCGACGTTGTTGTTGGGATTGTTCGGGTTGTTGTGGCGATTCTGCGGCTGGTTCGGGTTCTCGACCCGGCCCATCTGCTGATTCTGGCCACCCTGCGGCTGGCCTTGCGGCTGGCCTTGCGGCTGGCTATTGCCACCATTGCCGTCGCGGCCCTCGCTCTGCGGGGGACGCGCCTCGTTGCCCTGCTGGGGGTTGCCCTGCTGCTGGCTGGACGATGACGGTGAAGGCGGGTTGTTGAGCTGGAGCTCAGCCTGCGGCGCCGGTGAAGGAACCGGTGCGAGAGCGGGCAGGGGGGGCGGTGCCGGCACAGTCGCCGGCGGACGGGCCGCCGCGGGTGCGGGAGCCGGGGCGGGCGCGCTCGTCTCTACCGCGGGAGCTTCAGCGGCGGGTGCCTTTCGGCGAGTACGGGGACGCGGTTCGGTCGCAGGCGGGTCGCCGGCGCCCTTGGCGTCGATGGGATTTTTGGTTTCGATATCAGACACGGGCAAACCTCACGGGGCGCCGTTGAAGAAAGAATGGGAGAGGGTTCGCAGCATGGGGGACAAGGCATGTCCCGGCGAACTCCTGAAGCCTAGCATCGCGTGAGGCGCGGCGTAAAGCGCCTCACGCGGCGGCTGAAGTGAAACGTACAGCTAACTATCAGATCGACTTGTCGATGAACTGGGCCAGCTGGCCTTTGCTCACGGCGCCGATCTGCGTGCCGGCGACCTTGCCATCCTTGAAGATCATGAGGGTCGGGATGCCGCGGACGCCGTACTCGCGCGGGGTCTTCTGGTTTTCGTCGATGTTGATCTTGACAATCTTCAGCTTGCCTTCGTACTGGCCAGCCAGCTCGTCGAGCGCCGGGGCGATGGCTTTGCAGGGGCCGCACCATTCCGCCCAGAAGTCGAGCAGGACGGGGGTGTCGGAATCGAGGACGTGCTCCTGGAAGGCAGAGTCGCTCGTATGGGTGATCTTGTCGCTCACCGTGATCTCCAAAAGGGGGTGAAAGGGGGTTGACGACCGTGACGCCAGCATCGGCTACACTAAGGAGCCCCATGTCGCGGGTCCAACCGGAACCGAAGGTCTTGGCCATTGCAGCCGGTGGCCCTCATTCCAACGCAACTAGGGGCGCGATACAAGCGATTCAAGGGCGCCGACGGGATGGCTTCCGTTGACATAGGTGAACAGGCTCCGCGTTCGAGCCCCTTCACCTATGCCAGCGGGAGCCCTCGGGTCGCGCGCCGCCGCCTCCGGCCATCGTGCGCCGGGCGCGTCGTATGGCCGCCGGCATGGCACCGGCCTCCTCCGACTCTCCCGTGACGCCGGCCGGATCCCCCACCGTCCCGCGGCTGTTTCATTGCTGCCGGGCCGCTGCCGCGCATTCGCGGCGCGAGACTCCAGGTCACCCACCCACCATGTCCCAAACCGTTCTCACCGACGTCTTCTACGAAAACTTCGATCTTCATCCGCTCCTCCAGCAGGGCCTTGCCGCCGCCGGCATCACCCGTACCACCCCGATTCAGGCGTTGACCCTCCCGGTCGCCCTGCTTGGCCGCGATGTGGCCGGCCAGGCGCAGACGGGTACGGGCAAGACCTTCGCCTTCCTGGTCGCGCTGATGAACCGCCTGCTCAATAACCCGGCCGCGCCGGATCGCAAGGACGCCGATCCGCGCGCCCTGATCATCGCGCCGACGCGCGAGCTGGCGATCCAGATCGAGAAGGACTTCCAGGTCATCGGCAAGGCCACCGGCCTGCGCAGCGCCCTGATCTACGGCGGCGTGGACTACGACAAGCAGCGCCAGCAGCTGCGCGACGGCTGCGACATCATCATCGCCACGCCGGGTCGCCTGCTCGACTATTACAAGCAGGACGTCTTCGGCTTTGGCAGCGTCGAGGTCATGGTCATCGACGAAGCCGATCGCATGTTCGATCTGGGCTTCATCAAGGACGTACGCTTCATCTTCCGTCGCCTGCCCGTTCGCGAGAAGCGCCAGGTGCTGCTGTTCTCGGCCACCTTGAGCCATCGCGTGCTGGAGCTCGCCTACGAGCACATGCACGAGGCCGAGAAGATGGTCGTCGAGACCGAGAACGTCACCGCCGACCGTGTGCGCCAGGTGGTCTACTTCCCGTCCAAGGAAGAGAAGATGCCGCTCCTGCTCAACCTGCTCGAGGAGAGCAAGACCGAGCGCAGCATCATCTTCGTCAACACCAAGGCCGCGGCCGAGCGCATCACGGATCGCCTCAAGCGCCACAACTTCCGCGTCGGCGCGATCTCCGGCGACGTGCCGCAGGTGAAGCGCCAGAAGCTGCTGCAGCGCTTCCAGGAAGGCCAGATCGACCTGCTCGTCGCGACCGACGTCGCCGCGCGCGGCCTGCACATCCCGGCCGTGAGCCACGTGTTCAATTACGACCTGCCGCAGGATGCCGAGGACTACGTGCACCGTATCGGCCGTACCGCGCGCCTGGGTGCCGAGGGTGATGCGATCAGCTTCGCCTGCGACCTCTACGCGATGGGTCTGCCGGACATCGAGACCTACATCAACCAGAAGATTCCGACCGCCTCGATCGAGGCGCGCCTGCTCGTGATGCCGGCCCCGCGCCCGCGTGCCGACGGCGTGCAGGACGAGATCGACGATCCGAACGACAACGATGGCCACATCCCGACCCGCGGCGCGCCGCCGGAGAAGGGTGGCCGCAGCGGCAGCCGCGATGGCCGTAGTGGCTCACGCACCGGCGAGCGCTCTGGCAGCCGCGAGCGTTCGGGCACCGGCGAGCGCCGCCCGCGCACCCCGCGTCCGGATGCGCCTGCTGCTGGCGCCGCGCCGGTCGAAGTCCCGATGAAGACGGTGATCGTTGCCGAAACGGTCGCCGACCTGCCCGCCGCCGCGGAGGCGATGGCCGCCGATGGCGCGCCGAAGAAGCGCCGCCGCCGTGGTGGCCGCGGCCGCGGTGCCCGCGAAGGCGCCGAGAACGGCAACGGCAACGGCAACGGCAACGGCAACGGCAATCGCGCTGGCGCGCAGGGCGAAAGCCCGAAGGCCTCCGCCGCACCTCGGCAGGCCGAGGGGCAGTCGAACCCGAACCGCCGTCCGTCACGCCAGGTCGCCGCCAACCGTCCGTCGGCCACGGCGCCGGCCCCGGCCGCCTCGGGCGGTCAGGAAAAGGTCGGCTTCTTCCGTCGCATTGGTCGCTTGTTCGGCGGTAGCTAAGAGCTCGCCGATGAATCGGCTCCTACACAAGGCCCGAGCTGCCAAGGCACCCCGGCCTTCTGTAGGAGCCGCTTCAGCGGCGATGCCCCTGTAAGAGCCGATTTATCGGCGATCCACGCGAAGCGCGACCCACCCACCGCAAAATCCACACCACATCCCTTATCCTCTGGGGCTTCACGAGCCAACGGGTGATGCGGTGATCGGTTTCGATCTGGTGAGTAAACGGTACGAGGGCGATCACCAGGCCCTTACCGATGTGTCGTTCAGCGTCGAAGCCGGCGAGATGGCATTTGTCACCGGTCACTCCGGTGCCGGCAAGAGCACCCTGCTCAAGCTGCTGGCCATGATCGAGCGCCCGACCAACGGTGTCGTCATTCTCGACGGCCAGAAGCTCAACACCGTCCGCCCCTCCGATATCCCTCGCATCCGTCGCAAGCTCGGCATGGTTTTCCAGGACCACCGGTTGCTGATGGATCGGAGCGTATTCGCCAATGTGGAACTGCCGCTGGTCATCGCTGGCGTGGCTCCGGCCGACCGGGCGCGTCGTGTGCGTGCCGCCCTGGAGAAGGTTGGCCTGCTCAGCTACGAGAAGCAGTTGCCTGACTTCCTTTCCACCGGCGAACAGCAGCGTGTCGGTATCGCCCGCGCGATTGTCGCCAAGCCCGCGGTGCTTATCGCCGACGAACCCACCGGCAACCTCGATCCGCAGTTGGCGATGGAAATCATGGGCCTGTTCGCCGAGTTCCAGCAGGTCGGTACCGCCGTCCTTGTCGCCAGCCATGACCTCATGCTGATCAAGCGAATGAAGAAACGCGTCGTTGTGCTCGATCACGGCAAGCTGGTCGCCGATGTCCCCGCCACGGAGGTCGTATGAACGCCGTCCGTGAGCAGCGCCGTCAGCCCGAGCCGGAAAAGACCCGGCGCAGCGGCCCTCGCCACGTGAGCGCCTGGCGAGAGCATCACTTGTGGAGCCTGTCGATCAGCCTGCGCCGCCTGGGCGCGCGACCGCTGGGCACCTTGCTCACCGTGGCAGTCATGGGTGTCGCGCTGGCGCTGCCGCTGGCTTTCTATCTGCTGCTCGGCAACGTGCAGCGGATGGGCGATGCCCTCGGTCGCAACCAGTCCATCAGTGCTTTCATGAAGCCCGGTCAGAATGGCGCGATGGCGGAAACCGCTGCATCTGCCCTCCGCGGCCGTCCCGAGGTTGCCGACATTGTCGTACGTACCCCGAAAGACGGCCTGGCCGAGCTGGCCGAGGTGCAGGGCTTTTCCGGATCGCTGCAGTCGCTCGATGTGAATCCGTTGCCCTTCGTGTTGTCGGTGCAGCCCAAGCCTGGCCTGGCGATCGACCAGGTCGACCGGCTGGTCGAGGCGATGAAGGCGACCCCGGGTGTCGATATGGTCCAGGACACCGGTGCGTGGCGTCAGCGCCTCGACGCGCTCCTGGGCGTGGGAAGCCGTGCCGTGTTCCTGCTGGCCCTGTTGCTCGGCGTCGCCGCGCTGCTCGTGGTCGGCAACACCATTCGCGTGGACATCCAGAGCCGCAGCGCCGAGATCGGTGTGCTGCTGCTGATCGGTGCCAGCCGTCCTTTCGTCCGCCGGCCCTACCTGTACGCGGGCATCTGGCTCGGCTTGCTCGCCGGCATCCTCGCCGTAGGCCTGGCTGTCGTCCTCGAACTCGCCATGGCCGGCCCGGTCGGACGCCTTACCGCGGCCTACGACGGCAGTGTCAGTTTCGGCGGACTCCCCGCATGGCTGCTGCTTTCGGTACCCTTCGCTTCGGCGTTGCTCGGGTGGCTGGGCGCGCGGCTGGTAAGTGCGCGGCAGATTCGCCGCGCTGCTGCGGCCTGAAGGGGAGACAGGGGTGGGATCTCACATCGGTTCGGGTGTCGCCGGCGCTGCGCCGCGAATTCTGTTGGTAGACGGCTCCAAGGTCGTCCGCCAGCTGATTTCGCGCGTGGTCGCGGCCGAAGTACCGGGTGTCGAGATCGTCGGCGTGGCTACAGGCGCCGAGGCGCAGTCCGAACTGCAGCGCGGTGTCTTCGATTTCGTCACGGTGGCCTTGCGCCTACCCGACATGGACGGCCTGGACGTGGCCCGTTTCGTCCGCGAGTCCGCCCCGCAAATCTACATGCCCATCGTCGTCGTCTCCGGCGACGTCGAGTCGCGCCTGCACCGGCGTGAACTGGGTGAGTACGTCACCGATTACTTCGACAAGTCGCTCGGCTTTGGCGCGCTCGCCGAATTCATCCGCGGCTATGTGCGACCCGAAGGCGGTGCCGAGGGTGAAGTGCTCTACGTGGAAGACAGCCGCGTGGTCGCGCTGGCCACGCGCCGCATGATGGAGAAGTACGGACTCACCGTCCGTCACGTGATCAGCGCCGAAGATGCGATCGACTATCTGCGCGAGGCGAAATCACGCGGTGAAGTAGGTGCCGACATCGTGCTGACCGACGTGAGCCTCAAGGGTGAGCTGACCGGCGGCGACCTTGTCGAGTGCATCCGCAACGAGTTCGGCTACGGCAAGGGCTTGCTGCCCACCCTGATCATGACGGGCGATGAGAATCCGGCGAACCAGGCTGCGCTGTTGCGCGCCGGCGCCAACGATCTGGTTGAAAAGCCCGTCGAGGAAAAGCTGCTGATCACCAAGCTGCTCTTCCAGCTGCGCGTCGCGCTCCACCTCCGGGAGAGGACGGCGGGTTGAACGATCGCGTACGACTTGAGACCTCCTGGAAGCAGCGGATCGGCGACTACCTAGATCGCCCGGACATGCTGGCGTTGTCCCAATTCCTGCGCGAAGAAAAGGCGCGCGGCAAGGACATCTATCCGCCGGGTCCGGACATCTTCAACGCCTTCGAGCACACACCCTTCGACAAGGTGCGCGTGGTCATTCTCGGTCAGGATCCGTATCACGGACCCGGCCAGGCACACGGCCTGAGCTTCTCGGTGCGTCCCGGCGTGCGCGTGCCGCCGTCGCTGCAGAACATGTTCAAGGAGATCGAGGGAAGCCTCGGTATTCCTCGCCCCGATCATGGATGCCTGACGCCGTGGGCCGATCGCGGAGTGCTCCTGCTCAATGCCGTGCTCACCGTGGAAGCGGCGCAGGCGGCCTCACATCAGGGCAAGGGATGGGAAGGCTTCACCGACGCGGCGATCGACGCATTGAATCGGGAGCGCGAGGGACTCGTATTCCTCCTGTGGGGAAGTCACGCGCAAAAGAAAGGTCAGTTGATCGATAGCAAACGCCATCTGATCCTGCGCAGCGTGCATCCGTCGCCACTTTCAGCACACCGCGGCTTTCTCGGCTGTGGCCACTTCGCCAAGGCGAATGCCTATCTCGAATCACGCGGTGAGGCGCCGATCGACTGGTCGCTGCCGCCGCGCTCTGAGCTCTGAAGAAAGCATTCTGCAGAAGTGACAAAGCCCGCGAGCCGAAGCTCGCGGGCCAGTTTAGGATCCGAGGCGCTTGTCATCGCGCATTCGGCCTGCCGCGGCTGCCACCCGAAGGTCTCACCGAGGTCTTGAGGTCGGGCGAACCGACTGACGGGTGCTAAGTTAGAAGTCCGATGGCCTCGGGTCAACGCCCTGGCGATCAAAGCTTCGTTTTTTCAGAAAACTTCGAAGATATAAGCGAGTGCTTGCCGGATCCGGTGTGGCGTCTGGGTGCCTGGCGATGGAAATCGACAGATCGTCAGGGTGCCGGCTCGAGGGGAAAAACGCAGTGCCATTTCGCCCGCCTAGGCGAGGGGGCTCCCCTTTAAAGCCAGCCCCCAGCCCCAATAACTGTAGGTACGACGGCCACATAGCCTCGTTGACGCCCCCGTCGTCGCGACCTCCGCGACCGGGGAACCGTCTGCCTCCTGAATCCCCTGGGGCCCCCTCTGGACATCCCTGGGGTATTTCTGTACCATAGCGTACAGTTAACCGATATGAACTTCGGCATGACTTAGCACTCTCACTTCGAGACTGCTAATCTGCACACCAGTTTTCAGGAGGTTCCACACATGTCTCAGGTCCTCGCCACCCGTAACTACGGGCTCCCGAGCGTCGTTGGCAGTCTGGATTCCTACATCTCGGCGGTCCATCGCATCCCGGTGCTCAGCCTTGACGAGGAGCAGTCGCTGGCGCGCCGCTTCCGTGACGACGCCGATCTCGACGCCGCCAAGCAGCTCGTTATGTCCCACCTGCGTTTCGTGGTCCATGTGGCCCGTGGCTATAACGGCTATGGCCTGCAGCTCTCGGACCTCATCCAGGAAGGCAACATCGGCCTGATGAAGGCCGTGAAGCGCTTCGACCCGGATCAGGGCGTTCGCCTGGTCAGTTTCGCGGTGCACTGGATCCGTGCCGAAATGCACGAGTTCATCCTGCGCAACTGGCGCATCGTGAAGGTCGCCACGACCAAGGCCCAGCGCAAGCTGTTCTTCAACCTGCGCAAGAGCAAGAAGCGCCTGGGTTGGATGAACGCCGAGGAAGTCCGCGTGGTCGCCCAGGATCTGGGTGTCCCCGAGGCGACGGTTCGCGAGATGGAATCGCGCCTGTCCGGTCGTGACGTTGGCTTCGAGGCTCCGGCCGACGCCGATGACGACGACAAGCCGGCACCGGCTGCCTTCCTCGTCGACGAAGGTGCGGATCCGTACGACAACCTTGCCGAGGAAGACGCGAGCAACAACCAGATGGGCGCGCTGTCGTCGGCGCTCGGCAACCTGGACGCTCGCTCGCGCGACATCATCCAGCGCCGCTGGCTGGCCGAGGACAACAAGGCCACGCTGCAGGATCTCGCCGATGAATACGGTGTTTCCGCCGAACGCATCCGCCAGATCGAAGCGAACGCCATGAAGAAGATGCGCGTCGCCATCGCCGCCTGAGTGCGTCGTTGGGCGTAAGATCCGGAACGGCCCCCCTGGTGGGGCCGTTTTCCGTTGTCCCCCTACGGAGTGAAGAGGATGCCCAGGGCACTGGTCATCGAAGATGATGAAGTCACCGCTCGCGATATCGTCGCGGAGCTGGGCGCGCACGGCCTGACGGCCGAGTGGGTGGCCAACGGGCGCGACGGCCTTGCCCGTGCGCTCGAAGACGGCTTCGACATCATCACCCTCGACCGAATGCTTCCGGGCATGGACGGCATCGACATCGTGCTTGCGCTGCGCGAGCGCTCGGTAGACACGCCCGTGCTGATGATCAGCGCCTTGTCCGACGTGGACGAACGCGTTCGCGGCCTGCGTGCCGGCGGCGACGATTACCTGACCAAGCCTTTCTCGCCGGACGAGCTGGCCGCACGCGCGGAAGTGTTGATGCGCCGTCGGCAGCCCCACGCCAACAGCAACCGGCTGCGCGTTTCCGATCTCGAGCTCGACCTGGTTCGCCACAACGCACTGCGCAACGGGCAGCCGCTGACCCTGCTACCCACTGAATTCCGACTGCTCGAATTCCTGATGCGCAACGCCGGGCAGGTGGTGACGCGGCAGATGATCTTCGAGCATGTGTGGGGTTTTCATTTCGATCCGGGTACCAACGTGATCGACGTCCATATCGGCCGCCTCCGTCGAAAGATCGACGGCGCCGGCCAGGTGCCGCTCATCCGTACGGTGCGCGGCTCGGGGTATGTCATTGCGCCCGCTGATTGACGCCTGGCGTTCCGCCACTTCGCGCCTGATTCTCATCTACGGCGCGCTTTTCGCCATCTGGTGCGTGGTGCTGCTGGGCGTCGTCCAGTGGGAGGCCTCGCGCTATCTCTCCAATGTCGTCGATGGCATGCTCGCCGCGCGCATTCATTACCTCGAAGGCACCGATCCGCGCCGGCTCCCGGCGACCGTGGAAGCCGCCAGCCAGATCGACGTCCAGGGCTTCATGTGGGTCGGCCTGTTCGACGCGGAAGGCAAGCGCATCGCTGGCAATATCGAGAGTGTCCCGCAGGATCTGACCGACGAAGGTGTCGTCCACTCCATCCGCGCGAGCCTGGTCGATCCGCGGCGCAACACGCCGACCCGAGCCCGCGGCGTCACGCGGGTGCTTCCCGACGGGACCCGCCTGGTTGTCGCCAAGGAGAGCGCGACGATCGACGGCGTTGGCGCGATCATTCGGCGTGGTTTGCTCTGGGGCCTGTCGCTGACCCTCATCCCTGGCGTCCTCGGCGGCATCCTCATCGCGCGCGGGCCGGCACGTCGAATTCGCGCCATCCAGCGGGCGATGGAGCCGATTCGCGAGGGTGACCTCAGCGTGCGGCTTCCGGTGAGCCGCGGCGGCGACGAGGTCGACCTGCTCGCGTCCACCGTCAACACGACGCTGGGCGAGATCGAGCGCCTGTTGGGCGAGGTGAAGGGGGTTACCGACAACATCGCTCACGATCTGCGTACGCCGCTCACGCGCATGCGGACGCGCCTCTATCGATTGCAACAGCAGTTCGATGGCAAGCCCGAGGGCGACCAGCTCGATGCCTGCGTGGCGGAAATCGACACCGTACTGTCGCGTTTCCGCGCCCTGTTGCGGGTGTCCGAACTGGAGGACCGCCAGCGTAGTGCCTGCTTCGAAACACTGGATCTTGGCGATGTACTGCGCAACGTCCACGAATTCTACGCACCGCTGGCCGAAGATCGCGGCCAGCGGTTCGAGCTCGACGTGGGTCGGCTGCCGCCGCTTCGCGGCGATCCGCAGCTGATGTTCGAGGCCTTCGCGAACCTAGTCGGCAACGCCATCAAGTTCACCCCGGATGGCGGTGCGGTGCGCCTGGTCGCAAGTACCGACCCGACCGGTGATGCGCGCATCGATATCGCGGACACCGGGCCGGGCATTCCGCCCAACGAGCGCGAGGCAGTCTTTCGCCGGTTCTATCGCAGTGACGAGACGCGGACGAAGCCGGGTTGTGGCCTGGGTCTGGCTATCGTCAGCGCGATCGTGCGCCTGCACGGCTTTTCGCTTTCGGTCGGCGGGACCGAGAAAGGCGCGGTCTTCTCCGTGGTGTGTCCGGCCACCTAAATAAATCTTAACTACGCCGTATTAACGTACGGGCGCAAAATCCGCTGCGACGCAACATCGCGCACGGAATCCGTCCCTCATGATTGGCATTGTCCGGATCGCACTTTCGCGACCGTATACCTTCGTCGTCCTCGCTCTGCTGATCCTCATCGTAGGGCCGCTAGCCGCGATGCGGACGCCGACGGACATCTTTCCCGACATCAAGATCCCCGTGATCGCGGTGGTATGGCAGTACACCGGCCTGCCGCCCGACCAGATGGCCGGCCGTGTCGCATCGCCCTTCGAACGCGTGTTGACCACCACCGTGAACGACGTCGAGCACATCGAGGCGAACTCGATCCAGGGCTTCGGCATCATCAAGATCTTCTTCCAGCCCACGGTGGACATCCGCACGGCTAACGCGCAGGTAACGGCGGTCGCGCAAACGCTCCTGCGCCAGTTGCCAGCAGGCACGACGCCGCCGCTGATCCTCAACTACAACGCCTCGACGGTGCCGATCATCCAGCTGGCGCTCTCAGGTGAGGGTCTCACCGAGCAGAACCTGGGCGATCTGGGCCTCAATATCATTCGTCCGCAGCTGACATCGGTTGCCGGTGCGGCGATTCCGTTCCCCTTCGGCGGCAAGACGCGTCAGGTGCAGATCGACATCGATCCGCCAGCGCTGCAGGCGCGCGGGTTGTCCGCGCAGGACGTGGCCAACGCGCTGGCTGCGCAGAACCTGATTACCCCGGTGGGTACGCAGAAGATCGGCCAGTTCGAGTACACGCTGCAGCTCAACAACGCACCATCGGTCGTCGAGGAACTGGGCAACCTGCCGGTGAAGACGGTCAACGGCGCGACGGTCTACATCCGCGATATCGCCCATGTGCGCGACGGCGCGCCGCCGCAGACCAATATTGTGCACGTGGATGGCAATCGCTCGGTGCTCATGACCGTGCTGAAGAACGGCTCGGCGTCGACGCTGGCGATCATCCAGGGCGTCAAGGATCGTGTCGCCGCGATGAAGGGCTCGGTGCCCGATTCGCTGCAGATCAAGCCGATCGGCGATCAGTCGCTGTTTGTCAGCGGCGCCATCGCGGGCGTGGCGCGTGAGGGCGTCATCGCGGCCGCGCTCACCAGCCTGATGATTCTTCTCTTCCTCGGAAGCTGGCGCTCGACGGTGATTATCGCGACGTCCATTCCGCTGGCGATCCTCGGATCGATCGCCGCGCTTTCGGCCATCGGCGAAACGCTCAACATCATGACGCTGGGCGGCCTCGCGCTGGCCGTCGGTATCCTGGTGGACGACGCGACGGTCACCATCGAGAACATCAACTGGCATCTGGAGCAGGGCAAGGACGTCGAAACCGCCATCCTCGACGGCGCGGCTCAGATCGTCACGCCGGCCTTCGTCTCGCTGCTGTGTATCTGCATCGTGTTCGTGCCGATGTTCTTCCTCGACGGTGTCGCGCGCTTCCTCTTCGTGCCGATGGCCGAGGCGGTGATGTTCGCGATGATCGCCTCGTTCATCCTGTCGCGCACCTTGGTGCCGACGATGGCGAAGTACCTGCTGCATCCGCACACCCACGACGATCCGCATGGCGAAGGCAAGAAGCCGTCGCGTAACCCGCTGGTGCGTTTCCAGCGTGGCTTCGAAGCGCGCTTCGAGAGCATTCGTGAGACCTACCACGGGCTTCTTGCCCTGGCGCTCGGGCACGGACGAATCTTCGTGATCGGCTTCATGGCTTTCGTGGTGTTGACGTTCGCCCTGGTTCCGATGCTTGGTCGCAACTTCTTTCCGGCGGTCGACTCCGGCCAGATCCTCATGCATGTCCGCGCACCGGTCGGTACGCGCGTGGAGGAAAGTGCCCGTCTGTTCTCCGAGATAACGGACGCGGTGCGTCGTGTGATTCCGAAGGAAGAACTCGGTACGGTGGTGGACAACATCGGCCTGTCCAGCTCGGGCATCAACAACGCCTATAACAACACGGGCACGATCGGCAGCCAGGATGGCGACATCCAGATCTCGCTCAACGAAGGACACGCGCCCACCGCGGAGTACGTGCGCACCCTGCGTGAGCAGCTGCCACGCGCTTTCCCCGGCACGACGTTCTCGTTCCCGCCCGCCGACATCATCAGCCAGATCCTGAACTTCGGCGCACCGGCCCCGATCGATCTGCAGATCCGCGGACCGAACCTGCCGGCGAACTTCGCCTATGCCGACCGCCTGCTACGCGAAATCCGCCGTGTGCCCGGTGTGGCCGATGCACGTATCCAGCAGTCGCAGGCGAACCCGACACTCAACGTCAATGTCGATCGCAGCCAGGCGCAGCAGGTCGGCATCACCGAGCGCGATGTGACCAACAGTCTCGGCGTGAACCTCGCCGGTTCCAGTCAGATCGCGCCGACCTTCTGGCTCAATCCCCAGAACGGCATTTCCTACCCGATCGTGATGCAGACCCCGCAGTACAGCATCGACTCGATGGCCGATCTGCAGAACGTGCCGATCAGTCCGAGCGTCGGCGCCGCCGGCTCGCAGATCCTCGGTGGCTTCGCGACCGTGCAGCGCACCGCGACGAATGCCGTGTTCAGCCAGTACAACATCCAGTCCATGGTTGAGATCTACGCAACCACGCAGGACCGTGATCTCGGCGCGGTGGCCGGTGACATCCAGAAGATCATCGAGGCCAACAAGCAGTTCCTTCCGAAGGCGACCACGACCGCGCTCCTCGGCCAGGTGCAGACGATGAACAGCGCGTTCTCGGGCCTGATCCTCGGACTGCTTGGTGCCATCGTTCTCATCTACCTGCTGATCGTCGTCAACTTCCAGTCGTGGAGCGATCCGTTCGTGATCGTGACCGCGTTGCCAGCGGCCATCGCCGGCATCATCTGGATGCTCTTCGGCACGCATACGACCTTGTCGGTGCCCGCGCTCACCGGAGCGATCATGTGCATGGGCGTGGCCACGGCCAACTCCATCCTTGTCGTCAGCTTCTGTCGCGAGCGTCTTGCCGAACTCGGTGACGCGCATGCCGCGGCCCTCGAAGGTGGGTTCGTCCGCTTCCGCCCGGTGCTCATGACCGCGTTGGCCATGATCATCGGCATGGCGCCGATGGCCTTGGGCATGGGCGAGGGCGGCGAGCAGAACGCACCGCTCGGTCGCGCCGTGATCGGTGGCCTGATCTTCGCCACCACCGCCACGCTCTTCTTCGTCCCTGTCGTCTTCAGCATGATCCACGCGCGTCGTGGTCACCCGTCACCCACCCCGGTGAACTCCGGAGAGCCCATCCATGTCGCCTGATACCTTGCACACCCCTCCGCCGCGCCGCCTTCGCCTGGCTGGCGTCATCGCCGCGATCGTGGTCCTCGCGATCGTCGTCGCCGGTGTCGCCACGCGTGCGAACGACTCCCGCAAGCTGCGCGACTGGACCAACGAACAGTCCCAGCCCACGGTGAACGTCGTCTCGCCCCAGGGTGGCCAGGGTGGCGGCGATCTCAACCTGCCCGGTCGACTCCAGGCGTACTCGCGGGCGCCGATCTTCGCGCGTACGAGCGGCTACCTGAAGTACTGGAAGGCGGACATCGGGCAGAAAGTGAAGGCCGGTGAGGTGCTCGCCGAGATCGAGACGCCCGACCTCGACCAGCAGTTGCTGCAGGCGAAAGCGGATCTCGCCAGCGCGCGGGCCAACGAATCCCTTGCGCAGACCACGGCCAAGCGCTGGCAGTCGATGCGCGATTCCGACTCGGTATCCAAGCAGGAAGTCGACGAGAAGGTCGGCGACTACGACGCCAAGCACGCGCTTGCCGCCGCTGCCGCTGCCAACCTCGAGCGCATCCAGGCCCTGAAGGGTTACGCCAAGCTCACGGCTCCCTTCGACGGGACGGTGACGGCGCGCGAGACCGACGTCGGTGCGTTGATCAACGCGGGCGGTGGTGGTCAGGAGCTGTTCGTCGTGTCCGACGTGCGCAAGCTCCGCATGTACGTGAACGTGCCGCAGAACTACGCGCCGTCGATCAAGCAGGGTGCGACGGTGAAACTCACCGTGCCCGAGTATCCCGGCCAGACCTTTGAAGGCACCGTGGAGTCGTCGTCGGCATCGATCAGCGCCGCGACCGGCACCACGCTCGTCCAGGTGTCCGTCGACAACGAGGCCGGCAAGTTGTTGCCGGGAGCCTATGCCAGCGTCGAGTTCGACGTGGCGGGTAACGCAGGACTGTTCAGTGTGCCCGCCAGCGCCCTTGTGTACGACGAGAAGGGTCTCCGCGTCGCCGTGGTCGATGCGCAGAACAAGGTCAGCTTCAAGGACGTGACGATCACCCGTGACCTCGGCAAGACAATCCAGTTGGGCTCGGGCATCGCGGCGGGTGACCGCCTGATCGAAAGTCCGCCCGATGGCCTGGCCGATGGCGATACCGTGCGCGTCAACGCGCCGAAGAAGAAGGCGGAAGGCGACCATGCTGCGAAGGCCTGATTCCGAGAGCCGGTTCGGTTCCTGGCGCGTCGGTGGGCTGGCGGTCCTGGTATCGCTTGGCCTCTCCGCCTGCTCGCTCGCGCCGACGTACAAGGTGCCCGAGGTGCCGGCCGCCGACCAGTACGCCAATGCGAACTCGCCGTGGACCGAAGCGAAGCCCGCCGATCATCTCGACCGGGACGCGTGGTGGAAACTCTACGGCGACTCGCGTCTCGACGACCTGCAGACGAAGCTGATCGCGAACAACGCCAGCCTCGCTGCCGCGCTCGCGCATTACGAGCAGTCCGAGGCGTTCACGCGGCAGGTTCGTTCCGCGCTGTTTCCGACGCTCGGACTGAACGGCAATGGTCAGCGCGATCGCGAATCGGATACGCGGCCGCTTCGTGGCGCCACGTCGCCGGCGGTGTACAGCTCGTACACGATCGGTGTGCAGGCCGACTATGAAGTCGACCTGTGGGGACGCGTGCGCGATACCGTCGCTGCCGGCACGGCCGAGCAGGCCGCCGCCGCCGGCGATCTCGCCTCGGCGCGTCTGAGCCTGCAGGCCCAGCTGGCTGACAGCTATCTCCAGCTCAACGGCCTGGATCGCCAGGTCAAGGTGCTCAACGAGAGCATCGTCGCGTTCAGTCGCGCGCTGGAACTCACGCAATCGCGTCACGAGGGCGGCATCTCATCCGGCCTCGATGTGGCGCGTGCGCAGACCCAGCTGTCGAATGCGAAATCGCAGCTCACCCAGGCGCAGGCCCAGCGTGCCCTGATCCAGCACGCGATTGCGGTGCTCGTCGGTGACTCCGCGTCCACTTTCACCCTTGCGACGAACGACGCGCAGGTCAAGGTGCCGACGATCCCGCTGGACGTGCCTTCGGTGATTCTCCAGCGTCGCCCGGACATTGCCGCTGCCGAACGCCGTACGGCCGAGGCAAACGCCCGCGTGGGCGTGGCGCGGTCGGCATACTTCCCGCAGTTGACGCTCGACGCGCAAGGCGGCTGGCAGAGCAGCGCCTGGGGCAGCATCGCCACCGCGCCGAACCGTTTCTGGTCGATTGGCCCGACCTTGCTGCTGAGCGTCTTCGATGGCGGACGCCGCAAGGCCGTCGTCGATGCCGCGAAGGCGGCGACGGACGAAGCCGGTGCGAAGTATCGCGATGTGGTGCTCAACGCCTTCGCCCAGGTAGAAGACAACCTCGTCCTGCTGCGTGATCTCGGTGCCGCGCTCACGGATCAGCGCGCCGCCGCCGACGCGGCACAGCGTTCCGTGGACCTGTCCCTCGACCGCTATCGCAACGGCGCCGTCGGCTACCTCGATGTCGTGCAGGCGCAGACGGCGGCCCTCGATGCCCGCACCAGCGTGATCGACCTCGAGACCCGCCAACTGCGTGCCAGCGTCCAGCTGATCCGTGCCCTCGGCGGCGGCTGGTCCGCGCCGACTTAATGCAGCTGTAGGAGCCGATTCATCGGCGAACAAAGACATGTGGGAGCCGCTTCAGCGGCGAAAAGCCAACGAAGCGGGGATTCTGCAACATCCATCGCCGATAAATCGGCTCCCACACAAAGCCCCCAGGGTCGCCGTACACTCGGCGCCATGCACGCCATCCTCGAACGCCAGAAGCTCGCCCAGCTGACCGATGGCTCGCCGTCGGTGTCGGTCCGTATCGATCGCCTCGATCGTGCCATTGGCCTCCTCGTCGATCACGCGGCGGAGATCGCGGAGGCGTTGCGTGAAGACTTCGGTCACCGCTCCGTGCAGGGGTCGCTCGTCACCGATGTCGTCGGCTCGATCGAGCCGCTCAAGCATGCCAAGAAGCACGTACGCCGCTGGATGCGTCGCGATCCACGCAAGGTGTCGCCCGCCGCGTTGGCCTTGCTCGGCGCGCGTGCCTGGGTCGACTATCAACCCAAGGGTGTCATCGGCCTGATCTCGCCGTGGAACTTCCCTTTCAACCTCACCTTCGCGCCGCTCGCCGGCATCCTCGCCGCGGGCAATCGCGCGATGATCAAACCGTCGGAGTTCACGCCGCGCTCCTCCGCGCTGATGCAGCGCATGATCGCCAAGGCGTTCGACGAGACCGAACTCACCGTGATCACCGGGGGTAGCGAGGTCGGCGAACAATTCTCCTCGCTGCCGTTCGACCATCTGATCTTCACCGGCGCGACGTCCGTTGCCCGGCACGTCATGCGCGCCGCTGCCGAACACCTGGTGCCTGTCACGCTGGAACTCGGCGGCAAATCACCGGCCATCATCGGTCGCGATGCCGACCTGGATCTGGCCGCGAAGCGATTGATGTTCGGCAAGACGCTCAACGCAGGGCAGGTGTGCGTCGCTCCGGACTACGCGCTGGTGCCACGGGATCGCGTGGAAGCATTCGTTGCTGCCCTTGATCGCACCGTGGCGGGCATGTTTCCGACGTTGCGCGACAATCCCGACTACACGTCCATCGTCAACGAACGCCACCATGGGCGTCTGCTCGGCTATCTCGACGATGCCAAGGCGAAGGGCGCGATGCTACGTGTGCTCGGCGGCAAGGAAGAGACCTTTGCTGACCGCCGCATCGCACCCACGGTCGTACTGGGCGCGAACGAAACGATGGACGTGATGCGTGAAGAGATCTTCGGACCGATCCTTCCGGTGATTCCCTATGACGGCATCGACGCCACCATTGCGCACATCAACGCGCATGCGCGACCGCTCAGCCTGTACTACTTCGGCAACGATCGCGCGGAACAGGAGCGTGTGCTCGCCCGCACGGTCGTCGGCGGCGTGACGATCAACGACACGATCCTGCACCTGACCATGGACGAACTGCCATTTGGCGGCATCGGGCCATCGGGCATGGGTGCGTATCACGGTGTCGACGGCTTCCGCACCTTCAGTCATGCGCGTTCGGTTTACAGGCAGGCGCGCTTCGACGTCTCGGCGATGCTGCGGCCGCCGTATGGCAAGGTGGTCGACCGGTTATTGGGCTTCAAGATTCGCCGGTAGAAAGATAGCTCTGTGTAGGAGCCGGCTATGCCGGCGATAGGCGTCGCGGCAACCTGGCTATCGCCGCTGAAGCGGCTCCTACATTGAGGCGGATCCCATGGTGAAGCGGCTCCCACATCGATGGTGCGGGGCCGCTGAGATCAGCGGGGCTCCGGAAATGAAAAGGGGCCCTGAGGCCCCTTTTCTTTACACCTTTGGGGCGAGACTTAGAGCTTCGCGCCCAACAGTTCTTCCAGCTTGCGCTGGTCGACTGCGAACTTGCGGATGCCTTCGCCGAGCTTGTCGGTGGCCATCGCGTTTTCGTTGTGGCCCCAGCGGAACTTGGCCTCGTCGAGCTTGGCCGGCTTGGCTTCCTTCGCGCCGGTATCCTTCAGGGCGACCGGCAGGTCGCTCGTGTTCTCGTCCAGTTCCTTCAACAGGTCCGGGGCGATCGTCAGGCGGTCGCAACCGGCGAGGGCCTGGATCTGGCCGATGTTGCGGAAGCTGGCGCCCATGACGACGGTTTCGAAGCCATGAAGCTTGTACCAGTCGTAGATGCGACGGACCGACTGCACGCCCGGATCTTCAGCCGGTGCGTAAGTCTTCTTGTCGGTGTTGGCGACATACCAGTCGAAGATGCGACCGACGAACGGGGAGATCAGGAACACGCCGGCTTCGGCGCAGGCAACGGCCTGTTCGAAGCTGAAAAGCAGGGTGAGGTTGCAGTTGATGCCTTCCTTCTGCAGCTTTTCCGCGGCGCGGATGCCTTCCCACGTGGAGGCGAGCTTGATCAGGATGCGTTCTTTCTTGATGCCGAGCTCGTCGTAGAAGCCGATCAGGCGCTTGGCTTTGTCGATCGAGGCATTCGTGTCGAACGAGAGGCGTGCGTCCACTTCGGTGGAGACCTTGCCCGGGACGATCTTCAGGATTTCACGACCGACCAGCACGGCGAGACGGTCGCTGGCATCGACCAGCTGCTGCTCACGGTTCTTGCTCTGACCCTTGGCCCACTGCACGGCCTCGTCGATGTAGCCCGAATAGGTCGGGATACCGGCCGCCTTCAGCAGCAGCGACGGGTTGGTGGTCGCGTCTTCCGGCTTGTACTTGGCGATGGCCGAGATGTCGCCGGTGTCGGCTACGACGGTGGTGATCTTGCGCAGTTGTTCGAGCTGAGTGGTCACGTTGGGGTTTCCGTTACCTGGGAGACCCCTATTGTCGCGCCGATTGCCGTCGGCGTGTAGGCATCCATAGGTTTCGGTTCAGCAACGCTGCGTTCTTTCAGTAAAGATCGATCGGATCGACGTCGAGCGACCAGCGCACTTTGCGTGCCTCGGGCAGGCCGACCAGCGCGTGCTGCCACGGTCGCAGGAAAGCGTGCAGGCGCGCGCGCGATCCGGCCTCGACCAGCAATTGACCCCGGTGGCGGCCCGCGCGCAGCGGCATGGGTGCGGGCATGGGCCCTGCGATGCGCAGATCGCCCGGCGGACCGATGGCCACATGGGCCTGGGCCAGGAAGGCGTCGACCTCGGCGCGGCCCAGCGCGTCGGCGCGCAGCAGTACCTGGTGGGCGAAGGGCGGCAGTTCCAGCAGTCGGCGCTCCTCGAGCAGTTCGGTTGCCACGGCGGCATAACCGCCGCGAAGCAACGAGTGCAGCATGGGGTGATCCGGATGGTGCGTTTGCAGCAGGACGCTGCCTGGCTTGCTCGCGCGCCCGGCACGTCCCGCCACCTGGACCACGAGCTGGGCGAGGCGCTCGCTGGCGCGAAAATCCACGCTGTGCAGGCCTTCGTCGACACCAACGATCGCCACCAGGGTGAGATTGGGCAGGTCGTGGCCCTTCGCCAGCATCTGCGTGCCGACCAGGATGGCGGGCTTGTCCTCGCGCAGGCCGTCGAGAATCTCGCCGAAGGCATCGCGGCGGCGGGTGGTCTCGCGATCGATACGAACGACGGGCACGTCGGGGAATCGCGCGGTGAGTGCCTCTTCCAGGCGCTCGGTACCCTGGCCCTGCGGACTGATGTTGGCCGATGCGCAGGACGGGCAGGCAGTGGGCACCGCCATGCTGTTATCGCAGTGGTGACAGATCAGCCGGCGGCGACCGGCGTGCAGGGTCATCGGGCGATCGCAGCGCGGACAATCCGCATGCCAGCCACAGTCGTAACAGAGCAGCACGGGGGCATAGCCGCGCCGGTTACGGAACACCAGCGCCTGTTCGCCGCGTCCGACACAGGCGGCCACGGCATTCATGAGGGTGGGCGACATGCCATGGTCGAGGCGCTGTGCCCGCATGTCGACGATCTGCACGCGAGTGGATTGCGTGGCACCGGGTCGACCGCGTAGCACCAACCGCTGATAACGCCCGGCCTCCACGTTGCCCAGCGTCTCCAGCGACGGAGTGGCCGAGCCCAGCACCACCGGCACGCCATGGGCGCGGGCGCGAACGAGGGCGAGGTCGCGAGCGTGGTAGCGGAAACCTTCCTGTTGCTTATAAGAAGCGTCGTGTTCCTCGTCGACGATGATCAGGCCGGCATGCGGCAGCGGCGTGAACACCGCCGAGCGCGTGCCGAGCACGACCTTGGCGCTACCGTTTCGCGCCCGGAGCCAGGCGCGGGCGCGGTCACCTTCGGCGAGATTGGAGTGCAACACCTCGATCGTGATGCCGAGCCGCTCGCGCAGGCGGCGCACGGTCTGTGGTGCCAGGCCGATCTCCGGCACCAGCAGCAGGGTCTGCTTGCCATCGGCCAGCGCCCGCTCGATCAGTGCGAGGTAGACCTCGGTCTTGCCACTGCCGGTGACGCCGTCCAGCACATAGGGCTGAAAGCGACCGAATCCTTCACCCATGGCGGCGACCGCGGCGGCCTGCTCTTCGCTGAGGGCCGGACCGGGTGCAGGGCTGGCGGGCAGGGAGGTCTCTTCCACTTCCATTTTTTCGACCAGGCCTGCGTCCACCAGCCGGCGCGCCGCCGCGCGCCACTCCGGCAGGGTGAAGGCGAGTTCGTCGGCGGCACGTGGGCCGTCGACGAGTGCTTCGAGCAAGGCGGCCGAGCCGCCCTTGCGGCTGCGGGCATCGCGTGCGCTGCGGCCCTGGGTGGTCAGCGCCCAGACCTCCCGGCCGGTCGCCGGCAAGGGCCGCGGCTCACGCAATGCCAGGGGCAGGGCATTGGCGAACGCCTCGCCCGGCGCGCCGGCCCAGTAGTCAGCTGCCCAGGCCAGGGTCGCCAGGAGTTCGGCATCGAGCAGGGGCGCATCGTCGAGGACCTCGCTCACCCGCTTGAGGCGTTTCACCCCCACGGCGGCCTCGGCCGCCGGATCGATCACCACGCCGACCATCTCGCCCCGACCGAACGGTACGCGCACGCGCGATCCCGCCTGCGCGACTCCCGCCTCCGGAGGCAGGTAGTCGAACAGGGTCAGGAGGGGCACCGGTAAGGCGACACGAAAGACGGCGGTCATGCGACCCCTAGTTTAACGGCCTATGCCGATTTCGCTGGTCAATGATTGACCAGTGCGCCATAGGCTTGGGCTGATATGAGATCCCTCAAAAGAGGAATCCGAGGTAAGTGCCCGCGCCAAAGGGGGTTTCCGTGTTATCCACAAGTCCTGTGGATAAGTCTGTGGATGAGCTCCGGATGGGGGGCATCCAAGGCGCATGGTTAGGCCCTTGGGCTTAGCTTGGGTAGATTTTAACCAGACTGAAATATTCCATCATTTCAATAACTTGAAAATGCGACATCCGCGCTGTTCATCTGGCGTCTATAAAACCTTGACAAAAGCGAAGCCGTCTTCGGGCCTGTGCACAACCGGCTGTCCGGTAGGAAAAAATCCTAGTGGGTCATGCCTACGATGGCAGCTATCACAATGGCGATCAGGAGCAGCCAGAAATAGACGCTGCCTATCAGCCAGTACTTCAGGATAGTCATGGGCCATCCCTGACGGTAGACCCTCTTTTGCATCACCAGCAGGTAGATCGGTATCCACACCCACATGGCGAACTGCACGAAGCCGATGGCGGTCCCCGCCAGGGCGAGCCGTGGAGCGATGGCCTCCCGGGCGAAGCTCAGCAGCATCAGGCCCATCAGCGATATGAAGATGAAGGCGTGGCTGTGCAGGCTGACGATGAGATGTTCCATGTACAGCCGTCGGCGGAACACATAGAACAGTTTCAAGACCACCGCGAAGACCGGGATCATGAAAAACATGGTCTGCGGCAGCACGGAGAAGAAACCGTCGAGGATGCGATGGACGGCTTCTTCTTTTCCCGGCCCCTTGTTCAGGATGGGGATGAGATTGGCCCTGAAGTGCCCGAAGGCGCTGTTAAGCCGGTGGTTCAGCGCGTCCGGAAACCAGGCGACCTCGATATGGGGCTTGCTGCCGAACCACTGGTCCATCTTGGCTTCGCCCCGGTTGGCGGCGTCCGCCGGAGCGGTCTCGTCCGCCTGCGCCGAGATCGGCGTTGCCTTGAGCTGCACCAGTCGTGCGTTCGCCGCTTCGCGGATCAGGCCCGCCGCGGCGCCCAGGCCGGCTTTGGCGGCGCCCGGTAGCGAGGGGTCGTTGCGGGCCGTACGCACCTCGTGGATCTGGTCGTCATAGAGCGTATGGACCTCTTCGGCCGTCTTCGCGCTGGCGAAGGCATCGATCGAATCGCGCGGCGCCGTGCCCTCGGCACCTTCGACCTTCATGTCGCCGATGGCCAGGTGCATGAAGAAGAAGGCGAGCAGGCAGAAGACGAACATGAGGCGGAAGGGCGCGATGTAGCGCACGCGCCGCCCGGAGAAGTATTCCAGGGTGAGAAAGCCCGGCTTCGTGTAGAGCGGCGGCAGCGTATGCACAATGCGTTCGTCGAGGTGGAAGAACAGGTCTCCCGCGTCCTCGAGCATGTGCGATACCGGCTGGATCACGCTCTTCATGGACTGCCCACAGTCGTGACAGAAGGCGCCCTGGAGTTCGGCTGTGCAGTTCGCGCACAGCAGGACGGGCGACGGCTTCAGTTCGTTCATCCTTACAACCCCGTGTTTTCCCCTTACGAATTCGGATGATGGCATGGGAGCCGGCTACAATGGGCGGCCCTCCCAGCGTGCATTCCTTCATGTCCATCGACCGTGCCCGCGCGCGTCGCGAGATCGGCGCCACCGTCCGGCTGGCCCTCCCGATGATCTTCGCGCAGCTCTCCGCCATGGCGCCCAACGTCGTCGACGCGGTGCTCGCCGGGCACCAGGGTGCGCACACGCAGGCCTCGGTGGTCACCGGCGTGAATATCTGGGTGCTTGCGCTGGTGTTCGGGCTCGGCACGATGATGTCCGTGCCGCCGACCGTGGCGCAGCTCGACGGCGCGGGTCGACGCGGTGAGGTGGGAGCGATCTTCCACCAGGCCCTCTATATCGCCTGGGTCCTCGGTGCCGTCATGACGTTCGCCGTATGGCACGCCTCGCCGCTGATGGCGCTGTTCGGCGTGGTCGAATCCATGCGCGCGGACGTGACGGCCTTCCTTCATGCGATCTGCTTCGCGGCGCCGGCGCTCACTACCTACTTCGCCCTGCGCGGTCTGTCCGAGGGGCTGTCCATGCCGCGCCCGTCCATGTACTTCAGCTTCGGCGGCCTGCTCATCCTGGCGCCGCTGGGGTACGTGTTGATGTACGGCAAGCTCGGCTTCCCGGTCATGGGCGCGCGCGGCAGCGGCATCGCCACGGCAATCGTGCTGTGGCTGGAGACGATCGGCTTCGCGATCTATGTCTTCAACCATCGCAACTATCGCGACCTCAACCTGCGCCAACGCATGGCGAAGCCGGACCTCAAGAAGATCGGCCAACTGCTCAACATCGGCCTGCCGATGGCGGTCACCCTGCTCATGGAAGCGGGCATGTTCGTCGCCGTGGCCCTGATGATCGGCCGCCTGGGCGAAACGGTGACGGCGAGCCATCACGTGGCTCTCAACGTCGCGTCGGTTGCCTTCATGGTTCCGTTGGGCCTTTCGATGGCCATCACGGTGCGAGTGGGTAACGCCGCGGGCCGGCGCGACATCACCGGTGTGCGTTACGCCGGTATGTCGGGTATCGCGCTGGTGCTGGTCACCCAGTTCGTCTCCTCGGGGATCATGTTTCTCCTGCCAGGACCGATCGCCAGTCTCTACACCCACGATCCGGCGGTGATCGCCATGGCGTCCCAGCTATTGATCCTGGCCGGTTTCTTCCAGTTCTCCGATGGCATCCAGGTCGCCTCCAACGGCGCCCTGCGTGGCCTGAAAGACACGCGCGTGCCGATGGGCATCACCATGTTCGCGTATTGGGGGGTGGGCGTGCCCGTCGGCTGGTGGCTGGCCTTTCCTGGCGACATGGGCGCGCGTGGCATGTGGATGGGCCTGATCGCCGGCCTGAGCATGGCGGCGCTCCTTCTCTTCCTGCGGTTCTGGCGCAGCAGCGCCACCGGCCGCTGGCCGGAAGACGCCGGATCCAGCCCCCTGCCAATCCACACGTGATGCGGTCGCGCCGACGCGCTACGCTCGACACAACCTTCGAGGAACCCGCTTAGATGCCGGACCGTCACGACATCACGCCGCCGCCCCTGCCGGGCCGCCCGCAACCCGTTCCACCGCCCCGGCGCGGAGGCGGTTTCGGCCGGTTCCTGCGTAGCCTTGGCCGGGGGATCAACGTCACCCGGCTGGTCATCATCAACGTGATCTTCTTCGGGATCCTGGCGGTCTTCCTGATCGCTCTTTTCGTCGGCGGCCATGTCAATGCGATCGACGACAAGACGGTCTTGGTGCTGGCGCCCGAAGGCGCCCTGGTCGAGCAGTACAGCGCCGACGCGTTCTCGCGGACCATCGCCCGGATGTCCGGCGACGGCGTGAAACAGGTGCAGGTGCGCGACCTTGTGCGCGCGATCGATGCCGCCGGGAAAGACAGCCGTATCAGCCGAATCGTGTTGCGCACGGACAAACTTCAGGCCGGCGGGTTCGCGGCACTGCGTGAAGTCGGTGCCGCGCTGGACCGGTTCCGCGCCACCGGCAAACCGGTGCTGGCCTGGAGCGTGAGCCTGGACCAGGGGCAGTACTACCTGGCCGCTCATGCCGACAAGCTCTACGTCGACCCGCAGGGTGGCGTGATGGCCACGGGCCTTGCCAATTACCGCCTGTTCTACAAGGACCTCCTCGACAAGCTTGGCGTGGAGGTGCACCTGTTCCGCGTTGGCCAGTTCAAGAGTGCGGCCGAGCCCTTCATTCTCGACCACGCGTCGCCCGAGTCCAAGGAAGCCGATGCCTATTGGCTTGGCGGACTCTGGACGTCCTGGATCGAAGAAGTGGCGAAGATGCGCCACATCGAACCTGCCGTGCTCCGCGCGGATGTGGACGGCCTTGCCGAACGCGTGCGCGATGCCAACGGCAGCCTCGCCGATCTGGCCGTGCAAGAGAAACTCGTCGACGGTATCGCCACCGAGCAGCAGTTCGTGCGCATGTTGCGCGATAACGGCGTGCCTGCAGGCAAGAAGGACCAGGGTTTCCGACAGGTCGAGCTCGACGGCTACCTCGCCGACCGCGGACTCTCCAC
>Ga0182006_1000066_pt1 | contig 151095 bp, 137 predicted proteins | sample Sormic07211104_1_FD_123022 | JGI IMG/M metagenome (GOLD analysis project Ga0182006, IMG submission 123022) | Rhizosphere microbial communities from Sorghum bicolor, Mead, Nebraska, USA - 072115-104_1 MetaG | ecosystem: Host-associated > Plants > Roots > Rhizosphere | place: USA: Nebraska...
ACTACCCCGCGCGATTCGAGCGCTGACCGATCCCGCCCTCTGCGGCCCGGTGACGCTGGCCCTTCCGCAGGACGTGCAGGCCGAAGCCTGGGATTTTCCGGTGGCGTTCTTCGAACCGCGCGAAATCGTCTTCCGCGCACCGCAGCCGACCGACGACGAGTTGATGTATGCGCTCGACGCGATCGAAGCCTCGGAGCGCCCGGTGATCATCGCCGGCGGTGGCGTTCTCTATGCGAAGGCGTCGCATGCGCTGCTCGACTTCGCCGACAAGCATGGCGTGCCCGTGTGCGAGACCCAGGCCGGCAAGGGTGCCTTGCCCTGGAACCATCCGCTGCACCTGGGCCCCGCCGGCGTTTCCGGCTCGTCCGCCGCGAATGCCTTGCTCCGTGAGGCGGACCTGATCATCGCGGTAGGCACGCGGCTGCAGGATTTCACCACCGGCTCGAATGCCTTGTTCTCCCACGTACCGATCCTCTCGGTGAACGTGAACGCGTTCGACGCGCTCAAGGGTGAAGGCCTCGAAGTGATCGGCGATGCGCAGCAGGTACTCGACGACCTGAGCTTCGGCCTCGAAGACTGGGCCGCGCCCGATGCATGGACCACCCGCGCGCGCGACGCGGCCGGTGAGTGGGTGCACGTGGTCTCGCGCATTACCGAACAGCGCAGCGCACCGCCGGGTCGCCTGCCTTACGACGGTGAAGTGATCGGCGCGGTACAGCGCTCGTCGCCGCGGTCGACGATCGACGACATTGTCGTGTGTGCCGCGGGTACCCTCCCCGCCGAACTCGAGAAGCTCTGGCGCACGGAGACCCCGGGTGGCTACCACATGGAATACGGCTACTCGTGCATGGGTTACGAGATTGCCGGTGGCCTCGGCGTCAAGATGGCCGCGCCCGAACGCGAGGTCGTCGTCATGGTCGGTGACGGCAGCTACCTGATGATGAACTCGGAGATCGCCACCTCGGTGATGCTCGACGCCAAGCTCATCATCGTGCTGCTCGACAACCGCGGCTATGGCTGTATCAACCGCCTGCAGCAGGCGACCGGTAGCGCGCCGTTCAACAACATGTTCGACGACTGCGTGCAAGGCAGCCACGGCATGCCGATGATCGACTTTGCCGCGCACGCCCGCTCGCTGGGCGCCATCGCCGAACACGTCGCCGACATCGCCGGACTGGAAGCGGCGATGGAACGTGCTCGCGACGCCGATCGCACCTATCTCATCAGCATCGATACCGACCACACGCGCACGACCGAAGAAGGCGGCGTATGGTGGGAAGTGGCGGTGCCGGAAGTTTCCACGCGGGAAGCCGTGCGCGACGCGCGCGCGGGCTACGAGACCGCCACCGTGGGCCGCAAGGCCAGGAACACGCCAGTATGAAGAACGATCCCATCCGCATCGGCATCAACCCGATCTCCTGGAGTAACGACGACCTCCCGTCGCTCGGCGGCGAGACCCCGCTTTCCACCGCGCTCAGCGAAGGCAAGGCGATCGGTTACGAAGGCTTCGAGCTCGGCAACAAGTTTCCAAAGGATCCCGCCGCACTGCGCGAGCTGATGGCCGGTTATGGCCTTGACGTCGTCTCCGGCTGGTACAGCGGCCGCGTCGCTGGCCGTCCGGCGAAGGAAGAAGTCGTCGCCGTGGAAACCCATTTGCGCCTGCTCGCCGAGAATGGCTGCAAGGTCATGGTTTACGGCGAAGTGGCCGACGCCATCCAGGGTGAGCCGCATCCACTCTATAAGCGCCCACGCTTCCGCACCGAAGACGCCTGGAAGCGCTATGGCGACAATCTCACGGAGTTTGCGAAGTTCACTCTCTCCCGCGGCGTGCGCCTGGCGTACCACCACCACATGGGCGCCTATGTGGAATCACCCGACGATGTCGACCAGCTCATGGCCCACACCGGCGACGAGGTCGGGTTGTTGTTCGACAGTGGCCACACGTATTTCGGTGGCGGCGATCCGCTGACCGTGCTGAACAAACATATCGCCCGCATCTGTCACGTGCACTGCAAGGACGTGCGCCCGGGCGTGGTGCGCATGGCGCGCAACCGCCACTGGACCTTCCTCGAGTCAGTGCTCAATGGCGCCTTTACCGTGCCGGGCGATGGCTGTATCGATTTCGCCGGCATCATCGACCGGCTCAAGGCGCACGGCTACAAGGGCTGGCTCGTCGTCGAGGCCGAGCAGGACCCCTCGGTCGCGCCCAGTTATGAGTTTGCCGAAAAGGGCTACAACACGCTGCGCTCGCTGCTGGACGGCGTGCCGGTGCGGGAGGTCGCATGAGCCTGCTGGTCAAGGCCGCCGCCAAGGGCGAGGCCATCGTTCGCGTCACCCCGGAATCCGCCCACTGGAAACATGTCGGGTTCGAAGCACGCCGTCTCGTTGCGGGCGAGACCACCGAGATCACGTTGCCGGCCGATCGTGAAGGCTGCCTGGTGATCCTCACCGGCACCGTCGACGTCGTCGTCGGTGGACACGACTGGAAGGACCTGGGTGGCCGTGAGAGCGTGTTCGAAGATCGCTCCACTCATGCCATCTACGCGCCACCGTCGTCCGTCTACAAGGTCACCGCGCAGTCGGATGCGGAACTGGCCATCGCATCGGCGCCAGCCAGCGGCCGCCTGGACGTCCGCCTGATCGAGCCCGGTTCGATGAAGCGTTCCGTGCGCGGAACCGGCGCCAACACGCGCTACGTGTGCGACGTGCTGCCGGAAACCGAGCAGGCCGAATCGCTGCTCGTGGTCGAAGTGCTGACGCCCGCCGGGCATTCCTCCAGCTATCCGCCGCACAAGCACGATACCGACGCGCTGCCGGAAGAAAGCGTGCTGGAAGAAACCTATTACCACCGCATCGACCCGCCGCAGGGCTTCGCCTTCCAGCGCGTGTACACCGACGATCGCGACATCGACGAGTCGATGGCCGTCGGCGACCACGACGTCGTGATGGTGCCGCGCGGCTATCACCCCGTGGTGATGCCACACGGCTATCGCGGCTACTACCTCAATGTCATGGCCGGTCCCCGCCGCGAATGGCACTTCCGCAATGACCCCGCCCACGAATGGATGATCGCGCGCTGAAACCCCGCGATTGGAGTAACCACGTCATGTCTGCCCAGCCCTCCAGCAACACCCTCCCCCGCATCGGTCACTTCATCGCCGGCAAGCCATACGCCGGCACCCCGTCCGGTACCTCGCCTGTATACGATCCGGCGCGCGGCGTCGTCGCCTCGGAAGTGGATCTGGCTTCCGTCGCCGATGTCGATCACGCCGTGCGCGCCGCTCACGCTGCCTTTCCCGCCTGGTCGCAGTTGCCACCGCTGAAGCGCGCGCGTGTGATGTTCCGTCTGAAGGAACTGATCGAGCGCGACATGGATCGCCTCTCGCGCATCATCGTGGCCGAACACGGCAAGGTGCTGTCCGACGCGAAGGGCGAGGTCGTACGCGGTCTCGAAGTCGTCGAATACGCCTGCGGCATTCCGGAGCTGCTCAAGGGCGAGTACACCGAGCAGATCGCCAATGGCATCGATGCATGGACGATGCGCCAGGCCATCGGCGTCTGCGTCGGCATCACGCCGTTCAACTTTCCGGCAATGGTGCCCATGTGGATGTTCCCCATGGCCATCGCCTGCGGCAACACCTTTGTGCTGAAGCCGTCCGAGCGCGATCCCTCGCTCGCGCTGGAGCTGGCCAAGCTACTGAAGGAAGCCGGCTTGCCCGACGGCGTGTTCAACGTGGTCAATGGCGACAAGACCGCCGTGGACGCACTGCTCGACCACGAGCTCGTGCGCGCGGTGAGTTTCGTCGGCTCCACACCGATCGCCGAATACATCTATGCGCGCGGTACCTCCCAGGGTAAGCGCGTACAAGCGCTCGGCGGCGCAAAGAACCACATGGTGATCATGCCCGATGCCGATCTGGACAAGACAGCGGACGCACTGATCGGTGCAGGCTACGGCGCTGCCGGCGAGCGCTGCATGGCGATCTCCGTCGCCGTGGCCGTCGGTGAAGCGACGGCGGACGCACTGGTCGCCAAGCTTGCGCCGCGCGTCAAGGCACTGCGTATCGGCAACGGCATGGACGACGCCGTGGAGATGGGCCCGGTGGTTACCGGCATTCACAAGGATCGCATCACCGGCTACATCGACGACGGCGTCGCGTCCGGTGCCGAACTGGTGGTGGACGGCCGCGGTTACCAGGTCGCCGGATGTGAGCAGGGCTTCTTCGTTGGCGGCACGTTGTTCGACCGTGTCACGCCGGCCATGCGCATCTACAAGGAAGAAATCTTCGGACCTGTCTTGTGCGTAGTGCGCGTAGCGGATTTCGCAAGCGCATTGAAGCTGGTCGATGAACATGAATATGGTAATGGCACCGCCATCTTCACGCGTGATGGTCAGATAGCGCGAGAATTTGCGCATCGCGTTCAGGTTGGAATGATTGGTGTAAACGTTCCCATCCCTGTTCCCATGGCTTTCCATAGTTTTGGTGGATGGAAAAAAAGCCTCATGGGGGATCACCACGCCCACGGCCCTGAATCCGTGCGCTTTTACACAAAACAAAAAGCCGTTACACAGCGTTGGCTGAACCACGACGAAAGCGCTGGCGCGGAATTCGCAATGCCTACGCATTAGTAAGACAAAAACACTAGAATTGCGGCGGTTGAGCGCACGGGGAGTATTGTGCGTTGCAACTTACATAATCAAAAGCCAAAAACGAAAAAGCTTAATTTTCTTCAGGGAGAAGGGTAAATGCTCAATAAATTTTCCAAGCGCCCCCTCGCCGGTCTGATGCTCGCTTGCCTCGGTCTCGGCGCTACCGCCGCTCACGCAGACGACACGATGAAGTCCGACTTCAGCGACATGTCGACCAGCAAATATCTTTTCGGTGACTGGGGCGGCACGCGTTCGCGTCTCGCCGATGAAGGCGTCACCTTCGATCTGGGCTACGGCTCGGAGCTCGCGCACAACTACTCCGGTGGTGATCGCGAGATCACTCGCTACACCGACCAGTGGAAGCTCGGCACCGCGTTCGATCTGCAGAAGCTCTGGGGCTGGAATGGCGCCAAGTTCACCATCGTCGTCACCGATCGTAACGGCCGCAATATCGGCGCCGATGCGAACATCGGTAACAACCAGCTCATCCAGGAAGTCTACGGCCGCGGCCAGACCTGGCATCTGACGATCTTCGCCCTTGAGCAGAAGTTCTTCGATGATCGCCTGACCTGGAAGCTCGGTCGTCTGCCCGTTGGTGAAGACGTCAACCAGTTCTCGTGCGACTTCCAGAACCTGACGTTCTGCGGTGCCCAGCCGGGTAACATCGTGGGCGACTACTGGGTCAACTGGCCGACCAGCCAGTGGGCCACGGTGCTGAAATACGCAACGACGGAAAACACCTGGGTGCAGCTGGCTGCGTATCAGGTCAATCCGAAGTACGTCGACGACTCGTACGCATCTCACAAGGGTCTGGTGCCTGACTTCCCGAGCGGCACGACCGGTGCGCTGATTCCGCTGGAGTTCGGCTGGAAGCCGACCGTCAACGGTCTGCCGGGTTCGTATCGTGCAGGCGTCTGGTACAACACGTCGAAGGGTAACGATCTCTACCTCGACGTGAACCACCAGCCGATCGCGCTCACCGGCAACACGGCCCTGCAGCACGATGGCCGCAAGGGTGCGTGGATCACGTTCTCGCAGCAGGTCACGGGTACGGCTGGCGGCGAAGGTGCGACGGTGTTCCTGAACATCACCTCCGCCGATCACGCTACTTCGCCCACGAACAACCAGTTCGCGCTCGGCATGGAGTACAAGGGCATCTTCGGTCGCCCGAACGACTTCATCGGCGCCGCCTTCGGTGGTTCGTACGCCAGTGGTTACGCCGCGAAGAACCAGCGCCTGATCAACGAGCTCACCGGCTCGGATACGATCGTCAACCGTGGCTACGAGCGTGTTTCTGAAGTGTTCTACAGCTGGTCGCCGATTCCCTCGATCGCGATCCGCCCGAACCTCCAGTACATCCAGGATCCGGGTGGCAGCAGCCAGCGCAACAACGCGTTCGTCCTTGGTCTGAAGACGAGTGTCGCGTTCTAAGAAGAAAGTATCGACTTTTTTTGATCGAAGGCCTGGGGAAACCCAGGCCTTTTTTTTATCTTCACCCGTCGTTCTCGGCGGACGCCGTCAGATCGAACGAGTCGTCACCATCGTCCACAACCAACCGCATCACGATCGGCCGGCAACAAACCTGGCAATCCTCGATGTAAGTCTGGCTGCCACCGGATGTATCGACGGCGACCTCGATGGTTTCGCCGCAGTAAGGGCAGGCAATGTCGGTGAATTCGTAGCCGGGCATGATGTGTCTCTGTAGTGACGTAAGAGCATCGCCGATGAATCGGCTCCCACAGTCAGGCATCATGCGAGGCCCTTTGTGGGCGCCGATTCATCGGCGATGGTGCTCGCGCTATCCTAGCCCACTGCGGAACACGGATATTGCACCCATGATCGACCTGGTCGGCTTCGACGGCGATGACACGCTCTGGCACAGCCAGGAGTTCTACGACCGCGCACAAGACGAGTTCGAGGCCATCCTCGGTCGCTACGTCGACCTCGCCCGCGACGGCCTGCGCGAAGCGCTGCTCGACACCGAACGCGGCAACATCAAGCTGTTCGGCTACGGCGCCAAGGGCATGACCCTGTCGATGATCGAATCAGCCATCGAACTGACCGAAGGCCGGGTCCAGGCTCAGGACATCCATCGCATCGTCCGCCTGGGCAAGGACGTGCTCGCCCATCCGGTTGAATTGTTGCCCGGCATCCGCGAGGCGGTCGAAGCCGTCGCTCGTGAACACCGCGTGGTGCTGATCACCAAGGGCGATCTCTTCCACCAGGAGTACAAGGTCGCCCGCTGCGGCCTCGCCGATGTGTTCCACCGCATCGAAATCGTCTCGGAGAAGGATCCGGCGGCCTATGCCCGACTGTTCCGCGAGTTTGATGTCACCCCGGATCGCTTCGCCATGGTCGGGAACTCGCTGCGCTCGGACATCGCGCCGGTGGTGGAACTGGGCGGATGGGGCGTGTACATGCCGTATCACAGCACCTGGTCGTATGAGACGGACACGGATTTCGCCCTTAATGACCGGGTGATCGAGGTGAAGGGCGCCGAAGGCATCCCCGCCGCCATCGCAAGGATGCACACGCTCTCGGTTTCGATGTAGGAGCCGATTCATCGGCGATCGGGTGCTCGCCGCGCTCCATCCACACGATTTTCGCGTAAACCCCACGAAGCTGAGCTGGCTGGCGAATAACGGAGAACGACTCGTGCATTCAAGGCTCAAACTGGGCATAACCGTCGTCCGCACCACCGCGAAGGGCTTCAGCGACGACGAGCTGATGACCCGTGCCGCAGCCCTGGCCTTCTACTCGGCGCTGTCCTTCGCGCCCTTGCTGGTGCTCCTGCTCTGGGTGGTGGCCTCGCTACGCCCCGAGTGGCAGGCGCAGCTGGTCGACAGCCTCAACGGCCTGGTCGGCGAACGAGCCTCCGAGGCGGTGCGTCTGGTGATCGAGAACGCCAAGCAGCGCCCGAGCGTGGGCAGCATGGCTGGCGTGATTGGCCTTGGCGTGACCCTTATCGGTGCCTCGGCCGTCTTCGCCCAGCTTCAGGGCGCCCTGAATCGTGTCTGGAGCCTTCAACCACGCCCGGGCAAAGCCACCCACGCGATCCTTGGCTGGCTGCGCGCTCGCCTCCATGCCCTGGGCCTGCTGCTCTCGCTGGCCTTCCTTCTGGTGATCTCGTTCTCGGCCAGCGCCATGATCGCCGTGTTCGTCCGCGGCGGCACGACGGGCTGGCACGTGCTGGAGATGGCGATTTCGTTCGGCGTGTTCGTGCTGATTTTCGGCGCCATCTACAAAGTGTTGCCGGACGCGGTGATCGAATGGCGCGACGCGATCATCGGCGCCAGCCTCACGGCCTTGCTCTTTGTCGTCGGCAAGTACGCCATTGGCATCTATCTGGAACGCAGCAACGTGGGCGGTCCATACGGCCCTGCCGGCGGCGTGGTGGTGCTGCTGGTCTGGGTCTATTACTCGGCGCTGATCCTGCTGCTAGGCGCCGAACTGACCGAGGCCGTGGCGGAGGCCCGTGGCACGCCGATTAAACCGCGGCCATACGCGATGTCGACCAGGTTCCCGGATAGGCCGCCTATTGACCCACCCGTCACGGCAGCGGCGGTATCCCTGAAGGCCACCGAAAAGGAGGACCTGCCATGAAGACCCATCTGCTCGCCGCTGCGGCGTTCATAGTCGCCACCGGCGTTGCCGTGTCTGCTCCGCCAGCCCTGGCCCAGCACCGCAGCCAGCACCAGGTGTGCCGTGATGTGGAAACCAAGCAGATCAACTCCAGTGACGATCACCGGGTGGCGGGCACGGCCATCGGCGCGGTCGCGGGTGGCCTGCTCGGCAACCAGGTCGGTCACGGCAAAGGCAAGACCGTAGCCACCGTGGGCGGCGCTGTCGCCGGCGGCGTCGTGGGTAACCAGGTCCAGAAGGCCCACCAGAACAACAACGCGACCTATGAGACACACCGCGAGTGCCACTGGGTAGACGACTGAGGGGTTTGTAAGCCTTCGGCCGGAACCCCGGTCTCTGATGGAAGGGCGCGACCTCGCGCCCTTCCCTGTTTACGGAGGCTCCATGCGTAGCACCGATCCCGACCGCCGCCGCTTCCTGGGTGTCTTCGCCGCGACCGCGGTCGCGTCGATCTCCCTACCTCTCATCCTGCGCGGCTTCCGCCCCGTCATGGCGGCCGATGCACCGCTGCCCAAGGGTGGCAACGTGACCCTGGATGAGTTCGGCGCCAACAAGAAGCTTATCGACACCCGCACCGTGCCCCGCGTCGTCCTGACTGAAGAGCAATGGAAGGAGAAGCTGAGCACGCAGTCGTATTACGTGACCCGTGAAGCGGGTACCGAAGCGCCGTACAGCGGCGGCGAAGTCTACAAAACCCATGCCAACGGGCTGTACCGCTGTATCTGTTGCGATACGGCCTTGTACGACTCGGCAACGAAGTTCGAATCCGGCACGGGCTGGCCGAGCTTCTACCAGGCGATCTCGAAGCGGAACATCGCGCAGAACACCGACCGCAGCCTGATCGAGGAACGCACCGAGGTGAAGTGCGCGCGATGTGATGCGCATCTTGGTCATGTGTTCGACGACGGCCCGGACCCGACCGGCTTGCGGTATTGCATGAACGCGGTGGCGATGCGCTTTGTCGCCTATACGGCCTAACTCCCCGTAGGAGCCGATTCATCGGCGATGCTCTTTGTAGGAGCCGATTCATCGGCGATCCCTGCGGAGCCGCACCTCACCAACACCAGAAAGACTCGCAAAAAAAAGCCCCGCTTCGCAGCGGGGCTTTCTTCATCCATCAACCGAACATCAACCGCCCGGAGGCGTCATCGGCGTGAGCTGGTATTCCTTCGGCGGCGTGCCGCCGGCGAGGTTGCGCACGAAGTAGTCCCAACGACGGCGTGTCATGTACGTCGTCGCGGCACCGTAGCCGTGATGAGCGTTCGGGATCAGCACCAGATCGAAGTCCTTGTTCGCCTTGATCAGCGCGTCGACCACGAGCAGGGACTCATACGGCGGCACGTTATCGTCGAAGGTGCCGTGGGCGATCATCAGGTGACCCTTGAGACCCGCGGCCCACTTCTGGTTGGCCTGGTCGTCGTAGTTGGACTTGCCGTCCTTATCGGTGACCAGCAGGCCCTGCCACTTCTCGGCCCAGTCGTCCTCGTAGTTACGGTTGTCGTGGTTGCCCGATTCCGAGATACCGACCTTGAACACATCCGCATAGCGGAACATCGCGGTCGCCGTGGCGTTGCCGCCGCCGGAATGACCCCAGATGCCCACCTTGTCGGCGTCGAGCCAGCTGTACTTCTTCGTCAGCTCCTTCACCGCCGCCACCTGGTCGGGCAGCGTGTTGTCGCCGATGTTCTCGAAGTACGCATCGTGGAACGCCTTCGAGCGGAACGGCGTGCCCATGCCATCGACCGCAATGACCACGAAGCCAAGTTCGGCCAGGGCCTGGTTGTCGCCATGCGACGGCAGGAAGCTGCGCGAGCGCACCGAGCCGGTCTGCGGGCCCGGATAGATATAGACAACCAGCGGATACTTCTTCGACGGATCGAACTTCGTCGGCTTGAACATCTGGCCGTAGAGGTCGGTCTTGCCGTCACGCGCCTTCACCGTGAACGCGGTGGGCGGAACCCAGCCCGCGGCCTTGAGACGCGAGATGTCGGCGTGAGCGATTTCCTTCACCGTCGCACCGGAGTCGGCGCGGCGAACCACGGCGACGGGCGGCGTGTCGATCGTCGAATACGCGTCGAAGAAATACGTGCCGTCCTTCGACATCGAGACCGAATGGTCCAGCTTTTCCGGAGTGAGCAGGGTCAGGCCCTTGCCGTCGAAGCCCACCTTGTAGAACGACTGGTAATACGGATCGACACCCTTCTCGCGACCGACGCCGCGGAACCAGATCGTCTTCGTCTTCGCGTCGATATGCAGCACCTGGGTGACATTCCAGTCGCCGCTGGTGATCTGGTGCTCGAGCTTGCCCGTCTTCAGGCTGTACATGTAGAGGTGGCCCCAGTTGCTCCTCTCGGAGAACCAGATCACCTGGTCGGTCTCGGGCACGTACTGCCAGTTGGCCATTTCGTTGCCGCTTTCGAAGTACGTCTTCGCCTTCTCGCCGAAGACCTCACGTACGTCGCCCGTTTCCGGGTTGGCCACGCGGAACCATTCCTGCTTGTGGTCACGCGAGGTGGAGACGAAGGCGATGCTCTTGCCGTCGGCAGACCAGCGCACGTCGTCCCACAGGCCCGGGCTGCACGACACGTCGTCGCAGATCGTCGAGCGATGCTGGTCGGCCGGCATCTTGAAGCGTACGGTCTTCTTCGTCGGCACGTCGATGACGACGCGCTCGATCATGGTCACGTCCTTGTCGCCCGGCAGCGGATACTTCCAGGTGTCGACCTTGGGGTGGCCCACGTTGGTGCTGACCAGGGTCATTTCACCGGTCTTGCGCTGGTCCTGCTGGAACGTGGCGAACTTCGTGGAGTCCGGCGACCACACACCAATGGCATCGTCGGTGTGCTTCCACCCGGCGTTGTCGGTGGCATAGCCATAATCCTTCACGCCGTTGGTGGTCAGCTGCGTTTCCGCGCCGCTTGCCACGTCACGTACCCACAGGTTCCAGTCGCGGACGAAGGCTTCGGACTTGCCATCGGGCGAGGCCAGGCCCGGCTCTTCGCCGTAGGCCTTGCCGTTGGCGTCCTTCTTGGCCGCGGCCAGCTCGCACTTGCTCGCCGCGCTGTCGCAGAGGTAATGCTTGCCGTGCGAGGTGATATCCAGCGTGCCGTCCGGACGGACGACGAAGCTGCTGACCGGCAACTTGGCCGCGTCGACTTTCTTGCCCGTGGCGGTAGTGAGCGCGGCGGCAACCTTGTCGCGGTCGAAGGCGCGTGCGGCCTGGCCGGTCGAGGCGTCGACGGTGATGAACTGGTCGCCGTCCTTGTCGTGGTCGCGATACCAGAAATGGGAATCGTCGGTCCAGGTGACCTTGGAGACCGAATGGTCCACCAGCGGCGCGGTATTGGTGGCGAGGAACGAGTCCGCACGGCGGTAATCGTCGGTGGTGACGGTCTGCGCCGAGGCGGAAGCCCCGACCAGGCCAAGGAGGACAGCGCCGGAAAGCGCCGCGTTACGTTTGATCGACATCGATGGTCCCCGTGACGGCAACGCGGCGCGGAAAGCGCCGCAAACCGGACGAGGCTAGCCCCCGGCGGCCCCGCCGGCCTATGCCAGAGGTCACGGGTGGCCCAGACCCCAACCCCCGGTGGGAATCCCATCCCCCCTGTAGGAGCCGATTCATCGGCGATCCCGCGCCAGCGGGCCAGGCCACGGGTAGCACCCAATCGCCGCTGAAGCGGCTCCTACATGGGAACAGAGGCGAGCCGGGGTTAGCCCGAATGCGGCCCCGAACGGTAGCGCTTGCCCTGCCGTTCGATCATTTTCAGGGCCAGGGAGTCCGGCATCAGCTTGAACATAGCCTTGATCGCCCGGTTCACCCCGCCGTTCACATAGACGGCCTTGCCGGCCTCCACCGCATCCATGCCCTGCCGGGCCACGGTCGGGGCGTCCATCCACATGAATCCGGGCATCTTCGAGACGAGGTCACGCGAGCCGGTCACGTCGTGGAACTCGGAATAGGTGAAGCCGGGGCACACCGCCGTCGTGTGCACGCCGCTGGCCTTGCCTTCGAGCGCGAGCGACTGCGAGAACTTGATCAGGTAAGCCTTGGACGCCGCATAAAGCGTATGCCCCGCCGACCCGGGCACATGGCCGGCCAGCGAAGCGACGTTGACGATGCGACCGTAGCCACGGGCCTTCATGCCTGGAATGAGTCGGTAGGCCAGTTCGGTGGGCGCCGTCATCAGTACCTGGATGAACGCGGCATGCGCGGCCCAGGGCTGCTCTTCGAGATAGCCGGTGACACCGTAGCCCGCGTTATTGATCAGGACATCGATGACGAGGCCCTGCGCGTCGAGTGCGCCAACGAGCCCTTCGACGCCATCCGTACGCGCGAGATCCAGCGGCGCGACGATAGCCTCGATGCCGTAGCTATCGCGCAGCTCCGTCGCGAGCGCTTCGAGACGGTCCGCGCGGCGTGCGGTGAGGACCAGGTCGTGACCGCGACGGGCCAGTTCCCGGGCGAATGCTTCGCCAATGCCGGCAGAGGCGCCGGTGACGAGCGCGCGACGACGATTCGATGCCATGAACGGTATTCCGTGTGTGTCGTGAACGTTGAGTATGCACCGCATGAGCATGAACAGTGCCCGCGTGTGTGTTGGTGCGCGCGACGTCTATTTCACGAACCCATGCACCCCTTGGCAGCGAAGCTTGACGTCCCCGAACGACTCAACGCGAGTCACCCAAGGAGCCACAACCATGACCAGCACCGACCACGACATCAAGGTCCTCAATAACCTCATCGAGACCACGATCGACAGCGCCGAGGGCTATGGCGAGGCGGCGAAAGACGCCGAGAACACCCGTTATGCGGCATCGTTCCAGCAGCGCGCCGCCGAGCGTCGCCAGGTTGCGCAGCGCCTGCAGCAGCAGGTCAGCTCGCTCGGCGGCAAGCCGGAAGACGACGGTACCGTTCTGGCCAAGGCCCATCGCATGTTCGTCGAGCTGCGCGCCAAGATGAGCTCGAACGACGATACCGCCATCGTCGACGAAGTCGAGCGCGGCGAAGATCACATCAAGGCCAAGTACGAAGACGCCCTGAAGGACACCGATGTCACCGCCGGTACGCGTTCGCTGATCAACGAGGCGTATGTCTCGGTGAAGAGCGGCCACGACCAGATGCGCGATCTCAAGCACGCGCTACACGGTACGCACTAAGTCTCGGCGCGGCTCTTCGGAGCCGCCCCGGTTTCACGTGTGAAAAAGGCGAGACCGGAAGGTCTCGCCTTTTTTCGTGCCTCGCAATCGCCGGCGTAGCCGGCTCCTACAGAGAGCCCCTCGCGGCGCCCCCATGACGAGCTGCGATCAGTTACCGGTCGCGTCTTCGTTCATCAGTGCGTTGATCTGCGACTTGTGGGACTCGTAGAAAGCGACGTTCTTCTGATTGACCTTGGACTGGTCTACATAGGCTGCCATCTGCGGGTTGTTCTTGGCTTCCGACGCGATGGCCGCATTGGTCACGGCGAGATTGGCAAGCAGGAACTCACGCGGGGTAAAACCGTACTTCTTGATCAGCGGCTCGATGCGCGGATCGGCGGCGGTGATTTGTGCGGCCAGATCGTCGAGTGAGTGAATCTTCGAGAAATCGGTCTTGGCGTCCTTCGGCTTGATGCCTTCCTTCTTCGCTTCCTGCGAGACCTTGACGATGCGGCTGAACACGTCGTCGTTGAGGTTGTAGTTCTGGATGGCCTGCTTGTCCGCCGCGGGGATCTGCGAGGCTGGGTTGGCGGCCGGTGCCGACTGGTCCGCCGGGGCGGCCTGCTGGGCGAAGACGGCCGCCGGGGCGACAGCGGCGGTGGCGAGCAGCGCGGCAAGGATGTAACGAGACTTCACGGGCATCTCCTGGGGTTCGCTGTCCTTGTCGGACGGTGAGGCAGCATAAAGCGGCAATTGTTACGTATGTGTCTGCGCAGTCACGTTTTCTTCAGGAATCTTCGGCACGTTCCAGCCCATGGCGTTGTAGAAATGGTACCGGGCGATGCCGACATACTCGTGAATGGCGAAGTCGGCATAGGAAAGATTATCCGAGCCGGGCAGCCAGTCGTAGCGCGCCGTGACGTAGTCGCCGCGCACCGGTTCACCGTGGATCGCGAAGTGCGAGAAATACAGCACGGCTCGCTTGAGGTGCACCGCGGATGAAACCAGCACCACCTTGTCGGCGCGGTAGTTCATCAACAAGGGCTTGCTGAACTGCGCATTCTGGAAGGTGTTCATGCTCTGCGCTTCGAGGATCAGGTCCGCGCGCGGCACGCCGAGCCGGTCCAGCGAGATGGCATACACATCCGCCTCGGCCTGCTTGAGCTTCATCGCGTCGCCACCGCTCACCTCCACCTTGCAGTCGCCACCGGTGGCCTTGCACGAACGGTAGAGTTCGGCGGCACGCAGGATACGTCCGTTCGCGTAAAGACTCGGCTCGATTGCACCTGCGCCGCTGCGTACGGTACCCGCGCCGAGCAGGATGATCACGTTGCGCTGACCCCACTGCGACACGTCCGGCGCGAAGCCGGACTGCAAGCTACCGAGCAGCATGCCGGTAAGCGGACCACAGCCGGCGAAGAACAGCCAGGCGATGCCGATCACGAGCCAAACCGAACCCGCACCGGAACGGCGACGCCAGATCAGCACGAGGGCGATGAGAAGCAGCAGGAGAAACAGGATGAGAGTCATGTCGCGGAGCGTAACCGCGACCCGCCGCTTTGTGTAGGAGCCGATTCATCGTGTAGGAGCCGATTCATCGGCGATAGCAAGGTTACCGCGGCCCATCGCCGGCGTAGCCGGCTCCCACAGTGGAGCCAGCTCCCACACTGGAGCCAGCTCCCACGGTGGACAACGCCTGCTCCAGGCAAGCCACCAGCGTATCGCCCTTAAACGGCTTGCCGAGGTAACAGAACGCGCCGGCGGCCATGACGCTGTCGCGCACGGCATCGTCGGGGAAGCCGGAAACGAAGACCATCGGATAAGTGCGCCCACGCTCGATCAGGCGGCGCTGCAGCGTGGTGCCGTCGATGCCAGGCATGTGCACGTCGGAGACGAGACAGTCGACGCCCTCATCGCCGCCGGGGCGGAGGAAATCTTCAGCGGAAGCAAAGCCTCGCACTTCGTGTCCCAGCGATCGCACGAGGCTTGCGGTCGCCAGGCGAACCGCTTCGTCGTCGTCAACGATCGCCACAATCCTGTTCGCGGCCAAGCTGTCGTCCTCATCCAGCACCCTCGTGCGGCGTTACAGTGCACCCGCCGCCCCGTGATGGGAATCATACGGAGGTGTGCGGTCTGTCACACCCTCGCATCACGAATGGGCCGCGAGCGCCTCGGCCTGGCGCACCAGCTCGGCGAGCGAGCGGGCCGCCATCTTGCGCATGACGTTGCCGCGGTGGATCTTCACCGTGATCTCGGACAGGCCGAGCAAGCTACCCACCTGCTTGTTCATCAACCCGGCGGTGACGTGGTGCATGACCTCGCGCTCCCGGGGGGTGAGCGAGGCATAGGCCTGGCGCAGGGCGCCGATCGCGTTGGCATCGCGGCGCTCGGCCGCGTCGCGCTCGATCGCCATGCTCACGGCGTCGAGCATGTCCTGGTCACGAAACGGTTTGGAGAGGAAGTCGAGCGCCCCGGCCTTCATCGCCCGCACCGACATGGGAATGTCGCCGTGCCCAGTCATGAAGACGATGGGCAGGCGGTTGTCCATGGCCGCCAGCTGGGCCTGGAAATCCAGCCCGTTGACCCCGGGCAGACGCACGTCCAGGACGAGGCAGCCGGGCGCGGAGGCGTTTTCGCGGGCGAGGAAATCGGCGACGCTACCGAAGGTGGCGACGTTTAGGCCCACCGAGCGAAACAGGGAATCCAGGGCTTCGCGCACAGCGGCATCATCGTCGACGATACAAACGACCGGCGCCGGCGCCGGCGTCAGGGGGTTTGGCATCCGGGTCACGCGCCAGCCTCCTCGGCCACCGTCACAGGTAGCGTGAAATGGAAGGTCGCTCCGCCTTCCGGTCGGTTCGTCGCCCAGAGGCGTCCACCGTGAGACTCGATCGTGGAACGGCAAATGGCAAGCCCCATGCCCATCCCGCCCCCGCGCGTTGTCACGAACGCGTCGAACAGGTGGGCGGCGATGTCCTCGGGAATACCGGTGCCGTTGTCTTCCACTTCGACAAGAAGGCCGCCGGCGCCATCCGCCCGGGCACGCAGGGCCAGCGAGCGCGCGCCTTGCACGGCGGACATCGCACGGATCGCATTACCCATCAGGTTCAGTACGACCTGCTGCAACTGGACGCGGTCGCCACGGGGCAAGGGGGCTTCGGGGTCCACGTCGACGCTGAGCGTGACGTGATGCTGGGCCATCTCGCCCTCCAGTAGCAAGGCGCATTCGGTGACCAGGGCGGCCAGGTCGAAGCGCACATGCTGGCGCGGCTCCTTGCTGGCGAGACTGCGCACGTGATGGACCACCTCGCTGGCCCGACGGGCATCGCGGACCACACGCGAGATCGCATCGCAAGCCTCGTCCAGGTTCGGGGTCGGGCGGCGCAGCCATCGCAGGCTGGCTTCGCCATGGGTGACGATGGCGGCCAGCGGCTGGTTTACTTCATGCGCGATCGAAGCGCTCATCTCGCCTAGCGCCGTGATGCGCGCGGCCTGGGCCAGTTCCGACTGGACGGCCATCAGTGCGCGCTCGGCGCGCTTGCGGTCGGTAATGTCGACCACGCTGACCAGCACGCGATCGAATCGCGTCGGGCCCAGCGGCATGTTCAGGGCAAACAGCACGGTCAGTCGTTCGCCCTTGAGGTTGACGATGTGTGTCTCGCCCTCCGCCACGCCACCGCCCTGCGCAATGGTCAGTATCACGCGGCCAAACGTCGTATCCGTGGTGGGCAGGAAGCGATCGAGGGGGCCGAGCAGGTCCTCGCGACTGGGGGCGCCGAGCATGCGCACGGTGGCATCGTTGACGTCCGTCACCAGGGTGAGTGCGCAGCATTCGCGGATGAAGGCCGGATTGGCCTGCAGATAGGCGGCCAGATCGGTGACGCCCTGCGCGCGCAGCGTGGCGACGCGGGCCATGACGGCCGTCCAGTCTTCCTCCCAGAACGAGAACCGTGCCTTCTCGAACATGCTGCGGTAACGGTCCTCGCTTTCGCTCAGGGCGGCGTCGGCAGCCCGGCGGGCGGTGACGTCGGTACCCGCCTCGAGGATCACCCGGGCCTTGCCGCGATCGTCGCGCAAAAGCGCGCAACGCGTGGCAACGATCACGGTGCGGCCGTCGCGGTGCTTCTGGATCACCTCGCCCTCCCAGCGCCCGGCGCTGAACAGCGCGGCGTCCACCACCGTGTGGTGACCCGGCAGTGCGGTAGCGAGAAGGACGGTGGCGCGTTGTCCCATGGCCTCGTTCGCTGTCCAGCCGTAAAGCTGCTCGGCGCCCGTATTCCACAGCACGATGACATCGTCCATGTCGCGCACGTAGATCGAATCGTGCGTCAGCTCGATGAGCCGGGCCTGGCCGGCGATCGTCGCCATGCGGTCGCGCGCGCGTAGCGACAGCACCGCGGTGATCGCGATCGCCGACAAGCTGACAAGGCAGCGGAGCATGGCCGCGTCGAGGTCGGGCCAGCCGTGGCCACGGACGAAGGACACGATCGTCAGCCCCATGCAGCCGAAAGCTGCGCCGCCGATGGCGCGACGGCTGCCGCTGGCCGCGACCAGCAGCACCTCGACCAGGTAGACCACGGCCACGGCGCCTTGAAGCGGGGTAAAGGTATCGACCAGGAACACAGCCAGCGCCAGCAAGCCGCCAGCTGTCATCAATAGCGCGGCCACGCTCCGACGTGGCCCGATGAGGGACGCGCCGGCGCTGGCTTGTAGGGGGCGGTAAGGCGGCATCGCAGGTTGGCTCGGCCCGTTCGTCTTGTGCAGATTCGGCCTGAAGCGTGTCCGAATGACGTCAGACCGTCTTGCACGCCGGTGATGGTTTTTGACCGTTACGGCACGACAGCTACAAGATATTTCAGACCGGCCGGGTTTAACCCTTTGGTATGGGATTTACAGTCCCTTTGTAGAATTCAGTACACCCCCGCATCGCGGATAGGCTGCTTCGGTGGGCAGACCGTCCACGCCCGTTGCCGTGGAGCTCACGCAGATGCGATACGAAACCAACACTTTCGCCGGGACCGGTGGCGCACGTACCACCCAGGCCATGCATGCCCTCGCGCCTTTTGAACCGGACCAGGAACCGACCGTGGCCCGCCTGCTCGAACAGGCCCTGACCGCCGTCGAAACCGATCTCGCCACCACCCGGGCCTGCGTCGCACGGGTAGCCGCCCTGCTCGATCGCGAAGAAAACCACACGGAAATCAACACCACGGTACGCCGCCGCGTCGGCGCAGGCCTGGCGCCGTGGCAGGCCCGCCGCGTGGCGAGCCATGTCGAGGAGAACCTCGGCTTCCCGATCACCATCGACCACCTGGCCACCATTGCCGGCCTGTCGAGCAGCTATTTCTGCCGGGCCTTCAAGGACAGCTTCGGTGATCCCCCGCACGCGTACATCATGCGTCGACGCGTGGAGCGCGCGCAGACCCTGATGCTGCAGACCCGTGAACCGCTCAGCCAGATCGCCCTGGCCTGCGGGCTTTCCGACCAGGCCCATCTGTGCAACCTGTTCCGCCGCCTGGTCGGACAGAGCCCGAGTCATTGGCGGCGTTCGCAGTGGCAGGAAGCGTAATCGTTAACCGAACACCTTCGCCGCTACCTCGGCAATATGCTTGCCCTGGAAGCGTGCGCCGGCCAGTTCGTTTTCGGAGACCTGGCGGGAACCGTCGCTGGCGGCAATGGTCGTAGCTCCGTACGGCGTACCACCCGTGACCTCGTCCAGCCTCATCTGACCCTGGAAACTGTAGGGCAGGCCCACCGGAATCAGACCCAGATGAAACAGGTTGGTAATGATCGAGAACAGGGTCATCTCCTGACCGCCGTGCTGCGTCGCCGTCGAGGCGAAGGCGCCGCCGATCTTGCCGTTGAGCGCGCCACGCGCCCACAGCGGGCCGGTCTGGTCGAGGAAGCTGGCCATCTGCGAGGTCATGCGGCCGTAGCGGGTACCGGTGCCGATGATGATCGCGTCGTAGGACTCCAGCTCATCCACGCGTGCGACAGGCGCGGCCTGGTCGAGTTTGAAATGCGAGCTTCTGGCAACGTCTTCCGGAACGGTTTCGGGGACGCGCTTGATGTCGACGTGCGCGCCGGCCTCGCGGGCACCTTCAGCGACAGCGTTGGCCATTTTTTCGATGTGGCCATAGGCCGAGTAGTAGAGAACGAGGACTTTTGCCATCGGGGTAACTCCTCTGCGAAAGAATCGGGAAGGGAAAGATAGGCACGCTAGTCGTAGAGGCGAGGTTATTGGTATGTCGTATGCACGCATTGTCGAAATTCGCTCCGCCGCCGAAGGCCCGGCGCGGAAGTCTCACGCCTGGCAGGTGCTGCGCGAGGCTGCGCGCGTCGAACCCGACGAAGGCCGCCGCATTGCCTGGTATCGAAACGATCCCATCGAACACCTGGACCTGCAGACCGCCGAGGTCCTCGTCGCCTCCGGTCGCTACGAGGAAGTCCTCGCCTTCCTGCGTGGGGTCAAGATAGACCTGGGTCTGGAAATGCCGCACGGTTTCAGCGCGTTCTGACGCCACCACCCGTTGGACACCACCGCCACTGCCCGTTGGACGCCACAGCCACTGCCTGTTGTAGGAGCCGATTCATCGGCGATCCCGCGGCAGCGGGCCAGGACGCGGCTAGCACCCAATCGCCGATGAATCGGCTCCTACCGAGCTGAGCGACCGGCGCCGTACCAAGCTGAGCGATGAGCGCCGCGGTAGAGTGTCATCCAGCCAGGGAAGCCGGGACCCCCAACGTGTCGATCGAAGAAGCGCTCACCGCCGAACGCAACGAACGCCTCACCGCCGAGCGCGCCTATGAGCTCTACTGGGCCGACCTGCTCGGCCAGGCGCCCACGTTCACCTGCGTTGGCCACGATTGCGCCGCGCCGCTCATCTGCGCCTGCCTGGACAAACCTGAGCAGAACCTTCGAATCCGTCCCTACTTCCGCTCGCGCCGCCTGGAGGACCACGCGGCCACCTGCGAAGTGGCCCACGGCAAGGGCGAGACGAAAGCGGAGAAACGACCGGACGTCTTCGAAGCCGAGCGGCCGGCCGATCATTTTCGTTCCGTGCCCGCCGTCTCGAAGGCCGCCGCACCCCTGTGGGATTCGCTTCAGCGGGGATCGCGCGATGGCACGTCAGGTTCGGGCGAGCACCCTATCGCCGCTGAAGCGGCTCCTACAACGGGTGCGGCGGCGGGGCTTAAGCGAAGGTCGAGCCACTTTTACCGGCTTTCTTCCCTGGTTCAGAAGTTCCTCGAGCACCGCCGCGACAAGGATCTTGCCGATGCCACAGTGGAGATCGGTGGGGAAACCAGCACGTACGAGGCGCTATTCCGCAACGTCTACCGGCAGAAAGTGGCGGACCAGCTCAACACGCGGGCGGTCTGGTGGGGTACCGCGTCGTTGCGCGCAACAAAGGAAGGCGGCTACTACCTGCGCTTCTCGCGCCCCTTCCGCCACGACGACGCCGAGCTGAAGCCGACCATCACGCTGACCGCGAAAGATATCGACGCCTACCCCGTACGCAAACTGTTGCGCGCAAGACTCGACAAGATCATCGCCGAAGCGGACGGCTACTGTGTCGTTTTCGTCTGGGCAAAGCCCTGGATGCCGAAGGAGGCCGAGAAGCCCTTCGTGCGTTTCTACGTGAACAACCTCGACCACATCGATGTACGCGGCCCCGAGATTCTCGAGGAACTGAAAAACACCTCGCGGATCGGTGGCGACTGAACCTTGACCCCGTCGACACACCCCTGCCGCGAGCATCTGTTGCATGCCCCGTAAACGCCGCCGCCTGCCCTTCGTACGTCGTCCCCATGACGCGTCCCATGAGTACGACGACGCCAGCTACGACGGCGGGGTATCCGGCGGACCATACCTGCGCCATATCGTGATCGGCGTGGTGGTTCTGATCGTGATCGTTACGATCGTCCGCTGGGCAACCTGATCAGGCGCGGTAGATCCGCGCCTCTCCCGCACGTAGCAGCGTCGGCGAAGAGCCCGCGACGGTCGAGAGGATGCATTTCCCCGGCGGTGGTACCGGTAGCTTGCGGTCGACATCGGTGAAGTTGAGCGCGACCACACAGCGCTCGTCGCCTTCGCTACGTTCGTAAACCATCACCGCATCGTCGACGGCCAGGAGCTGGAAACTACCGACGCTCAGCGCGCGATGATCGCGACGCAGCTGAAGCAAGATCTTGTAGAGCGACAACAAGGAGCCGGGGTCATCCGCCTCGCTGGCGACATTGCATGTGGCGACATGATCGCCGACGGGTAACCACGGGATGCCTCGCGTGAATCCGGCGCCCTCGCGCGGAAACCAGCGCATCGGCGTGCGCTGTGGATCGCGGCCGAGACCCTTGCCGGGCTCGTTGATCTCGAAAGGATCGCGTATCTGGTCCGGCGCGATCGGCACATCGTGCATGCCGATCTCATCGCCGTAATACATGGTGGGCGTGCCTCGCAGGGTCAGTAGCAGTACGGCGGCAACGCGGGCCTGCAAGTCGCCTACCCGCGAGGCGATGCGCGGCTTATCGTGATTGCCGAGCACCCAATTGGGCCAGCTGCCTTGCGGTAACGCTGCCTCGTAACGTTCTACGAGGCTGGCGATGTAACGCGCATCCCACGGCGCACCGATAAGCAGGAAATTGAACGGCAGGTTGGCGCCATCGAGCTTCTCGCCGTAATAGGCGACGATCCGGTCCAGCGGCAGATAGAGCTCGCCGATCAGGACACGCTCCGGAAACTCATCGATCACTTCGCGCATGGCCGAGACAATGCCGAGCACTTCCGGCAGGTCGGACGTATGCACGGGCAGGAAACGGTTCGCTTGCGAATCGATCCCTTCGCGGTAAGCCGGATTGATCGGGTTGTCGTGAAACTGCGCATCCTTCATGACGTGATACAGCACGTCCACCCGGAAGCCGTCCACACCGCGGCGCAGCCAGAAGCGCATGGCGTCGTACATCGCTTCGCGAACCACGGGATTGCGCCAGTTGAGGTCGGGCTGCCTGTCGAGGAAAAGGTGCAGGTAGTACTGGCCCGTGGGTGGATCGAAGGCCCAGGCGCTGCCGCCGAAGTTCGACAGCCAGTTGTTGGGCGGACCGCCACCGGGCGCGGGGTCCCGCCAGATATACCAGTCACGGAAGGCGCTGCTGCGCGAGCGACGGCTTTCACGGAACCAGGGATGTTCGTCGGACGTGTGGTTGGGCACGAAGTCGAGGATGAGCTTCAGGCCGAGCGCATGCGCATCGGCGATCAGGCCGTCCATGCTCTCGATGTCGCCGAACAGGGGGTCGATGCCCCGGTAGTCACTTACGTCGTAGCCGAAATCCGCCATCGGTGAAGGGAAGATCGGCGAGATCCAAAGCGCGCGCACGCCGAGGTCCGCCAGGTAGGGAAGCTTGGCGCGGATGCCTTCGAGGTCGCCAATGCCGTCGCCGTTCGCGTCTGCGAAGGAGCGGGGGTAGATCTGGTAGATGACGCCGTCTTGCCACCACAACGTTTGTGACATGCCCGTACCTTTTGGAACCATGGATGTGTCGCTTCGGCCCATCGCCGGCGTAGTTGGCTCCTACAGAAGCAGGAGGAATGTGTAGGGAACGCCTTCACACCACACCTCGTAGGCTCGTGTTCCAACTCCGCGCACCGGCTGCCGTCATGATCAACGACCTCTGGTACAAGAACGCGATCATCTACTGCCTCTCCGTCGGGACCTTCCAGGATTCCAACGGCGACGGCGTCGGCGATTTCCAGGGCCTCGGCCGCCGGCTCGATTACCTGCAGGGCCTGGGCGTCACGGCCGTCTGGCTCATGCCGTTCCAGAGCTCGCCATGCAAGGACGGCGGTTACGACATCAGCGATTACTACAACGTCGACCCCAGCTACGGCACGCTCGGCGACTTCGTCGAGTTCACCCATGCGGCACATCAGCGCGGCATGCGGGTGCTGATCGACCTGGTAGTGAACCATACCTCGGACCAGCATCCCTGGTTCCGTGAAGCCTGTCGCGATCCGACATCGAAGTACCGCGACTGGTACGTCTGGTCGAAGACGCGGCCGGCCAACGCGAACGAAGGCATGGTCTTTCCCGGCGTGCAGAAAAGCACCTGGAATTACCACAAGCGCGCCAAGGCCTGGTACTTCCACCGGTTCTACGATTTCCAGCCCGATCTCAATACGTCGAACCCGTACGTGCAGGCCGAGATACTCAAGATCATGGGCTTCTGGACCCAGCTGGGCGTATCCGGTTTCCGCATGGATGCGGTGCCCTTCGTCATCTCGACCAAGGGTGCCGACGTCAACAAACCGCAGGAACAGTTCGACATGCTGCGCTCGTTCCGCGAGTTGCTGCAGTGGCGCCAGGGAGACGCGATCATCCTGGGCGAAGCGAACGTGCTGCCGAAAGACGATCTGGAGTACTTCGGCGACGACGGCGACCGTCTGCAGATGATGTTCAACTTCCAGGTCAACCAGAACCTGTTCTACGCGCTGGCCGCCGCCGACGTGCGGCCCCTGGTCGGCGCGCTGGAGAAAACCAAGCAACGACCGGCCACGGCGCAGTGGGCCATGTTCCTGCGCAATCACGACGAACTCGATCTCGGGCGCTTGACCAAGCGCCAGCGCGAGCGCGTCTTTGCCGAATTTGGCCCCGACAAGAGCATGCAGCTGTACGACCGCGGCATACGCCGGCGCCTCGCGCCCATGTTGCGCAACGACCGGCGTCGCCTCGAGCTGGCCTACAGCCTCATGCTGACCCTGCCGGGCACACCGGTCATCCGCTACGGCGACGAGATCGGCATGGGTGACGACCTTTCACTACCCGAGCGCGAGTGCGCACGCACGCCCATGCAATGGTCCACCGAGCCCCTGGCCGGCTTTACCGACGCGCGTCGCGCGGTGAGCAAGGTGATCGGCGAGGGACCCTTCGGCTTCGCCCATGTCAACGTGGCCGAGCAACGTCGCGACCCCGGGTCCCTGCTTAACTGGATGGAACGTGTCATCCGCATGCGCAAGGAGATACTCGAGGTGTCGTGGGGCGACTTCGAAGTCCTCCCCCTGGATGACAACGCCATCCTGATGGTGCGCTACACGTGGCGCGGCAATTCGGTGCTGTTTTTGCATAACCTTTCCGATGCGCCTTGCGAGGCGGCATTCACCCTTCCCGAGCCCCTGATCAACGTCTTGTCGGACGATCACAGCGACCCGGAAGGTCGCGGAAAACACCGGATCCTGCTGGAGCCGTATGGGTATCGCTGGTTTCGCGAGGGCGGGCTGGGGTACATCCTCAAGCGGAAAGAAGTCGACGGGGTGTGAGAACCAGGTGTTGCATCCGTGACATACCCCATTAGGGGGTAGCTGCCGATCCTTGCATGCGCAATGCTTCAATCCACATCCGATTTCCTACGAGGATCGGCTCATGTATCGCGCCGAAGCAGCCTGTCTCGCCCCGTTACCGCGTACGTCCACGGTCATTGTCGACCTTGCCCAGCGTTCCGCCGCGCTGGAACGCAGCGACGGACCGAGGGGACGACACAGCCTCCTCGACGAGCTGCGCCAGCGTGACGAAGTCACCGAAATCCTGCTCGACGCCGTCGACGGCCTCGAAGACGAACTGCTGCTGGTCTACCGGGCAACCCGAGCTATCGACGAGGGCGCGGGCGCCATCCTGTTTCGCCGGCAGCGACCCGCCGGCGTCGAAGCGGTCCACCCCCCGGCGGTGAACACGCTGGCCCAGATCCTCTTCGACAGCCTTCGCGCCGAAGCGCCGAACACCCCCCTGCTCACCCACGTGGCCCTGGCCTTGCGGGCCATCCTGCCCAGCAGCCCGGCGCGGGACGATCCCGGCGCGCAGCGCGGCGGTCTCGCCAGCTGGCAGGAACGACGAGCCATCGCCTACATGGAAGAGCGGCTGGACCAGTCATTCCCCGTGGCGGACGTGGCGGAGGCCTGCGGCCTTTCGGTCAATCACTTCTCGCGGGCGTTCCGCCGAAGCGTCGGCAAGCCGCCCCACCGCTGGCTGCTCGATCGGCGCATCCGGCGGGCACAGGACATGCTCCGGATCAACCACCTGTCGCTGGCGGACATCGCGCTGGCCTGCGGCTTCGCCGAGCAGAGTCACTTCACCCGCGTGTTCACCCGCACGGTCGGCATGCCGCCTGGCGCGTGGCGCCGTTCCGCCGATTGATTCATGCAAACGCGGGGCGGAAATGCCAAACGATTGTGTTTTCAGTCAAGCCATCATTCCATCCGCTGCGTATGCTGGGTTCGACATCACGCGGCAGGAACCCACGTATGACCGCGGCATCGGCAGGCCCATGAGCGGCGACGACGACACTAACGGCACCGCGCTCGATCTGGGCCGCGACCTCATGTTGGCCGGCTCCCGCTTGCGCGACGCGGTCGGCCGTCGCGCCCAGCGCGAATTCGGCATCACCGCCTTGCAGAGCGACATGCTCCTGCTGCTGGCCACGCGCGGCAGCATGATATCCACCGAGCTCGCCACCGCCTGCGGCGTCAACGCCAGCACGGTGACGCATGCGGTGGATGCCGGCATCGAGCGCGGATTAATGCGGCGCGTGCGCAATGAAGCGGATCGCCGCCTCGTCGACATCGGCCTGACCGTGGCCGGCAAGCGCATGGCCGAAAGGGTCCGCGCACTGGTCGCCGACCTCGCCCGTAGTGCGCTCGAGGGTCTGGGCACGCCCGACCTCGCCGTTCTCGCGGAAAGCCTGGCCCAGGTGACGAAGAATCTCGAGAAAGACTAGGCCGTGCGGCGGCCGAAGATCAGGTACAGCCCGAACAGGGAGAAGATCGCCCCGGCCCCGCCGTCGATCCAGCGGCTTGCCCGGACGTAGCCCCGGCGCATGGCTGGCAGGGCGAAGATCGCCGCGACCACCGCGAACCAGAGCATCGTTTCCACCGTGATCATGGCCCACAGGCCCCAGCGCGCACCGGCGGACATGCCCTCGTGCACGAGGGCCGAGAAGATCGACGCGAAGTAGATCGCCGCCTTCGGATTGGCCAGATTGGTCGCCAGGCCACGGACCAGGGCCTTCCAGGGGCTGGAGCCGCGGACATCCACCGTGGGCGCCGCCGCATCGGGCTTGGCCTTCCAGCCGGCCCGGAGCAGTTGGAAGCCCATCCAGCACAGGTAGGCGCCGCCGAGGATAGCGATGCCCCGCTCCAGCCAGGCCACGCGTTGCAGCAACACATGCAGGCCCAGCAGGGCCAGGGCGGCCCAGGCGGCCACGCCCAGCGCGATGCCGAACACACCGGCCAGGGCCTCGCGTCTCGAGCGGCTCGCCGCCAACTGGGAGACGAAGAAGAAATCGGGGCCCGGGGTGATCAGGGCGACGATGTGGACGAAGGCGATGGTCAGGAAAAGGCTCATGGCTAAAGGGTAACCCAGGCCAGCCCCGGCCCCAATTTCGCGGGCTACCTTGCCCGATAAGTCCACCTCCCGTAACCTCCCGTTTTTACAAGCGGTCACGGGGCTACCCCCGGCCTTCATAGGGGTAAGTCACGATGTTGGGTCTGTTGGGCCACGTAGGGTTTGGCCTGTTCGGTTTGGCGATGCTTCTCGCCATCGCCTTCTGTTTCTCGAACAATAAGCGCGTGGTCGACTGGAAGCTGGTCGCCACCGGTATCGCCTTGCAGATCGCCTTCGCGGCGGTCGTGCTCAAGGTGCCGCTGGGCCGCGATATCTTCGACGCCATCGCCACCGGTTTCGTGCACCTGCTCGACTACGTCGACGTCGGTTCGCGCTTCATCTTCGGCAGCCTGCTGGACAGCTCCAAGTTCGGCGTGATCTTCGCCGTGAAGGTGCTGCCGACCATCGTCTTCTTCGCCTCGCTCACCGGCGTGCTGTACCACATCGGCGTGATGCAGCAGATCGTCAAGGGCATGGCCTGGGTGATCACCAAGGTGATGCGCGTCTCCGGCGCGGAAACCACCAGCGTCTGCGCCAGCGTGTTCATCGGCCAGACCGAAGCGCCGCTGACCATCAAGCCTTACATCGAGCGCATGACCCAGGCCGAGCTCATGACCGTCATGATCGGCGGCATGGCGCATATCGCCGGCTCCGTGATGGCCGCCTATGTGGCGATGCTCGGCGGTGACGATCCGGCGCAGCGCATGTTCTATGCGAAGCACCTACTCACCGCTTCGGTCATGGCCGCACCGGCGACGATGGTGCTGGCCAAGATCCTCGTCCCCGAAACGCAGGAGCCGCTCACCCGCGGCACCGTGAAGATCGAAGTCGAGAAGACCACCGCCAACATCATCGACGCCGCCGCCACCGGTGCGGGCGATGGCCTCAAGCTGGCCATGAACGTGGGCGCCATGCTGCTCGCCTTTATCGCGCTCATCGCGCTGGTCAACGGCCCGGTGCAGTGGATCGGCACGCTCGGCGGCGACCACAGCCTCAATGCGTGGCTCACCGCCACCAACGGCCACGAAGTCAAGCTCAGCCTCGAAACCATCTTCGGCTGGGTGCTCTCGCCCATCGCCTGGCTGATCGGCGTGCCCTGGCAGGACGCGACGCTCGTCGGCAGCTTCATCGGCGAGAAGGTGGTCATCAACGAATTCGTCGCCTATGCCGACCTCGCCAAGCATCTCGACCAGCTGCTGCCGCATAGCCGTCTCATCGCGACGTACGCGCTGTGCGGCTTCGCCAACTTCTCGTCCATCGCGATCCAGATCGGCGGCATCGGCGGCCTCGCCCCGAACCGTCGTGGCGACCTCGCCCGCCTCGGCCTGCGCGCCGTGCTGGGTGGCTCCATCGCCACGTTCATGACGGCGACCATCGCCGGCGTGCTCGAGCAGTTCTGAGGAATGACCGCCGTACGTCTTATCGTCATCGGCGGTTACAGCGAAGAAGAGCGCTGGCAGACAGCACAACTGCCGCGCAATGGTGAACCCGCCTACGCCGACGCCTTCGAGCGCCGGCCCGGCGGGAAGGCGTTTCATCAAGCCGTGGCCGCCTCGCATGCGGGTGTTGCTGTCGGCCTGCTCGCTGCGATTGGCGATGACGTGATCGATCCCGCCGGCTTGCCGCCGTTGGTCGATGCGCGCTGGCAGATGACGCCGGGTGTACGTACCGGGCGTACAGCGTTGATCGTCGATGCCAAGGGCCAGACGATTTCCGCACTGTCGTCGGGCGCCAACGATCATCTCTCCATGGAGTTCGTTGCCACGCAGTCGGATCTCTTCGACACGGCGAAGGTGCTGCTGATCTCTGCCGAAGCGAACATCGATACGGTGGCGGCCACGCTGGAACTGGCTGGCTCGAAGCGTCTGATGCGCATTCTCGATCCGGGCCCGCTTCCGCCCGCCCTGTCGGTCCGCGAGTTCGCCAGTACCGACGTGTTGTTGCTGAGCCTGCACGAGTTTGCCCGGTGCTGCGCCCGCTTCCTCTCCATCGACATCACCCCGCAAGCGGTGACCGGCATGGACGACACCACCATCAACGCCCTCGCCCGCCGCCTCTGCGCCGGCACGGTGGTCGTCTCACTCGACAAGAGCTGCCTGGTCTCCCACGGCACCGATCGCCACGGCGACAGTGCTGACGTCTACCGCGCCGGCTCCTGCGGCCTGGGCGACGCCTTCAAAGGCACCCTGGCCGCCAAGCTGGTCGACGCCAAATGCTTCCGCGACGCGTTGACCGAGGCATGCCTGGCGTAACCGGTCCGCCCCCTGTAGGAGCCGCTTCAGCGGCGATGCTTCTACCGCTCCACCCCAACCTCATAAACCGCCCCCCACCGCTTCCCAGTAACAAAAAGCCGGTCCCGCGCAGCGTCATAAGCGATCCCATTGAGAACATCGTTCTCAGGATCCCCCACCTTCTGCGCCTCAACCAGCTTCGTCATGTCGATCCACCCCACGACACGCCCCGTCTTCGGATCGATCTGCGCAATCCGCGCCGTCTGCCATACGTTCGCGTAGATCTTCCCCTTCACCCACTCCAGCTCATTGATCTGCTGTAACGGCTCACCATTCGCCGTCACGCTGATCGACCCGGTCTGCGCGAAGGTCTGCGGATCGAGGATGCGGATGACCGGTGTGCCGTCGCTCATGTAGATGTGGTCGGCGTCACGCGTCATCGCCCAGCCTTCGCCGGGATAACGGATCTGGTCGATGAGTTTGAAAGTCGCCTTGTCGTAGATGAAGCCGACACCCTGCTTCCAGGACAGCTGCAGAATGCGCTGACCTGAGGCGATGATGCCCTCGCCGAAGTAGCCTGCCGGCGTGTCACGGCGCTGGACCACTTCGCCGGTCTCCAGCTTGACCTTGCGCACGCCCGCGCCGTCGAACTCACCGGTGCTTTCGTAGAGGTAGCCGTCTTCGTAGAAGAGGCCCTCGGTGAAGGCGGTGGGGTCGTGGGGGTAGGTGTGGATGATGCGGTAGGGGTGGACGGGGATGGTGTTGCTGTGGGCGCAGGCGGTGGTCGCGAGTGTGACGGTGAGGCAAACCGCTAGGGCGTTGCGGGAGAACGCAGGCTTCATTGCAAGGATCCGACTTTCGGTAGTGGCGAGTTTAAACGGATGAGTTTGTTGTTAGGTTGGCGCGAGCACCCTTTCGCCGCTGAAGCGGCTCCTACAGGGAGCAACGTCAAGTTGTTGCGGCGGAGCCGCTTGGGCATGGACGCGTTGCGGCGGAGCCGCTTGGGCATGGGCGCGTTGCGGCTTTCCTTTCAGGCATAAAAAAACCGCCGACCCGAAGGCCGGCGGTGTCGTTACCTCAAACGTTTATCAGCCGTTCTTCTTCAGCCATGCATCCACCGCCGGCAGGCGCTGCGTGCGCACCATGTTGCGATAACGGATGTTGGCCACGGCTGTTTCGGCATCGCGGCGCGAGGTCGCGGCGATGTTCTTCTCGGCGAATGCCTGCATCTTGTCGATCGTGGACAGCTCGAGCGAGCTGGCGGCGAGCATCGGGTAGTAGCGTGCCGACGAGGTCGAGTCGACGAAGGTGTCGACCTTGTCCTTGTGCGCCACGGCGAAGTCGAAGGCCAGTTCCGGGTGACGACGGGCGACACCGGAGATCAGCGCGGCGCTGTTGGTCTCGCCGGCTTCACCGGTCAGGGCCAGGTCGAGCGCACGCTTTGCCAGGGCTTCGTCATCGGTCTGCGCGAGCAGGCTGTACAGGCGATCCTTGATCAGCGGGGTCTTCTCCGCCTTGGCCGCTGCGTGCATCTTGTCCCACGTGGCCGCGTCGGCATGCTGGGCGACCACGGCAAGGATCACTTTGCGCAGCTCGGCCGGCATCTGGTTGGCCTCGTAGCGATGACGCGCCTCGGCGATGACCTTGGCATCACCCAGGTTGCCGAGCGAGGCGATAAGCGTCGAGCGCAGGATCGCGACCGGAGCCTCTTCACCCGCCTTCGCGTCCCAACCCACCTGCGCGAACTTCGGCGACAGCCGTGCGATAGCGTACTTGCGCAGCACGGCCTGGCGCTTGGCATCGCCGTGGTAATACGCGTCGAGGGCGGTGAAATCCGCGGCGATGTCTTCCCACAGCTGCGGCGGCGCATCCAGCGGCGCGACCTTGATCAGGTCGAGCACATCCGAAGCCGGCTGCAGGCCAGCCATGCCAAGCGCCCACACATCCGCGAACACGCCCAGCTGATCGATCGGCTCGAGCTTGGCAAACGTGCCGGTCAGCGCCTTGACCTGCGCCGGCAGGTACAACGTGCGGAAATAGCCGGTCTGGCCTGCATTGACGAGCACCGGCGCGCAGCCGGCGACGGTCATCGTGCCCGAACCGTTTTCGAGCAGCGTGGTGGTCGCGGCGCCGCCGACGGTCTTGGCGATCACCGGCACGTGCCAGGCAATCGCCTTCTTGTCAGGACGGTCGCGGGTGAACTCACCCTGCGAAAGCTTCAGCGTGGTCGAGCCATTGGTGCAGGTGACCGATTCCACGCGCACCAGCGGAATGCCCGGCTGCAGCGTGAAGTCGTGCGCGATGGTGCTCACCGGCTTGCCGGCGGCGGTATCGATTTCCTTCCACAGATCGTTCGACACGGTGTTCGAGTACGCGTGCGCCTTGATGTACGCCTGCACGCCCTTCTGCCATGCATCGGGGCCGACATAGGCTTCGAGCATGCGGATGACCGACTCACCCTTGGAGTAGGTGATCTGGTCGAAGGCCTGGCTGGCTTGCTCCACCGTGTCGATCTTCTGCACGACCGGGTGCGTGGTGGCCACGGCGTCGCGAGCCATCGCGCTCTCGCGAATCGCCACGGCTTCGAGGTTGGTATGCCATTCCGGATGCAGGCGCTCGGTGGTACGCGACGCCAGCCACGATGCGAAACCTTCGTTGAGCCAGAGATCGTCCCACCAGCGCATAGTCACCAGGTCACCGAACCACTGGTGCGCCATTTCGTGCGCAGCGGTGTTGAACACTTCCTGCTTGTCGGACTGCGTCGAGATGGACGGGTCGAGCAGCAGCGCGTATTCGAAGGTGTAGATCGCGCCCCAGTTTTCCATGGCGCTGAAGAACTGGCTCTGGCCCGGCGAAGCGATATTGTCGAGCTTGGGCAGCGGGTACGGCACGCCGAAGTACGCGTTGTACTCCTGCAGTACCGCCTTGCCGGAGTCGAGGGTGAACTGCGCCTGCGAGGTCAGGCCTTTCTGCGTGATCACGCCGATCTCGACACCGTCGGACATCGTGGTGGCGCGATCGAACTCACCCACGCCGAAGAACAGCAGGTAGGTCGACATCTTCGGCGTCTGCGCGAAGGTGACCTTCTTCAGGCCGTTGCCGAGGTCCTTGCTGGACGCGACCGGCATGTTGTTCACCGCCATGTCGGCGGCCGGCACGGTGGCATCGACGGTGAAGGTAGCCTTGTACGCCGGCTCGTCCCACGAGGGAATGAAGCGGCGCGCGTCGGAATTCTCGAACTGCGTGTAGAGCGCGCGTTTCTTGCCGTCGCTCTTGGTGTCGTAGTCGATCGCGAACAGGCCGTTGGCCTGCGTGCCGATCTTGCCGGTGTAATCCATGGCCAGGCGATAGCTGCCGGCGGGAATCGCATGGTCGAAGGTAAAGGTCACCGTCTGCGCTTCCGCATCGATGGCCACCTTCGGCGCGGCGAACTTCGCCTTGCCCTTGGTCGGCGTCAGCGTGACGTTGGCGAACGTCATGTCCTCCGCGTTCAACGTGATGGACGGCGTCGCATCGACCACGTCCACGGCGATCGCGACCTTGCCGTCGAAGGTCAGCTCTTTGGCATGCGGCACGACGGATACGTCGTAGTGCGTCGGACGCACGCCACGCGGCAACTGGGTGGTAGCGAGCTGGTCGCTGGTGTCGGCGGCCGGGGCGGCGAACGCCGCGGTGGTCAGGCCGGCGAGCGCGAGGGCGATCGCGGAGACGAGAGGTGTACGCATGACGGGGATCCCTGGGGTGCGTCGCTACGCCGGAACCTCCGGCGCAGTCGATTGCCTCGATGCTGGGGCACCCGACGGGGGTGGGAGAAGCGCCGGAAGTCATGGGCGCAGGATTTTGCGGAGGGGAGAGCGTCGCCGCTGAAGCGGCTCCCTCAGGGGACGCGCGCAGTTGTAGGAGCCGATTCATCGGCGATGGGTGCTTGCGGCGGCCTGGCCCGCTGCCGCGGGATCGCCGATGAATCGGCTCCTACAGCGTGGCAGCTGCTGGCGCGGTTACCAAAGCTTCCACCAGGTGCGCTTTTCCAGGCGGCGCATGGCCTTGAGGTGGCCGCGCTTGGCCGCCTTGCGGTACCAGGCACGGGCGATGGCGGCGTTGCGGGGCACGCCTTCGCCGCGCTCGTGGAGCAGGCCGAGTTCGAACTGGGCGTCGGCGTGGCCGTGGCCGGCGGCCGAGCGATACAGGCGCACCACCTCGCCGAGGTTGCGCGCCACGCCGCGACCGTTGTCGATCATCTGCGCCAGGGCGTATTGCGCGGGCACGTGGCCGCGGTCGGCGGCCAGGCTCAGCCAGCGCACGGCTTCGGGTTCGTTGCGTGCCACGCCATCGCCCGAGGCCAGGCGCTGGCCGAGGAGGAACTGGGCCGAGGCATCCTGCGGGCCGATCTGGCTGATGCGTTCGGGTCCGCTCGGCTCGCCCACGGCAGGGGCCTCGGGGCCCATCTCGGCCAGGCGTTGTTTCGCTTCGCTGTCGCCCTGCTCGGCCGCGCGACTCAGCCAAAGGCGGGCCTGGTCACGGTCGCCGGGCAGATCACTCGCCTCGAGGTACATCTTGCCGAGGGTGAACTGGGCGATGCTGTTGCCCAGTTCGGCGGCGCGACGGAAATGATGCGCACCCATGGCGGTATCGCGGGTCACGCCGATACCGTCGACATACATGCGCCCGAGGCTGCACAGCGCATCGCTGAAACCGCGTGCCTCCGGCTGCCCGCGCTCCACGGCCTTGCTGTAGAAAGCGAACGCCAGCTCGGCATCGCGCGGTACGCCGCGACCGAAATAATGGGAGACACCGAGGTTCACGCAGGCCTGTACGTGCCCCTGGTCGGCGGCGAGACCCCACCAGTGCAAGGCCTGTACGCGGTCGGCGTTAACGCCATGCCCGCGCGCGTAAAGGGTGCCGAGCGCGCACTGCGCTTCGGCAAAACCGGCTTCGGCGGCGCGGCGAAACCAGCCGGCGGCCTCGAACGGATCGCGTGGCACACCCATGCCCTCGGCATAATGCCCGGCGAGGCGGCACTGGCTTTCCAGGTGTCCCTGTTCGGCCGCACGGCGAAACCAGTGCACGGACCGCGAGCGGTCCTGGGTGATGTGCTCACCTTCGTAATACATGTTGGCTACGCGAAACTGGGCCTGCACGTCGCCGAGCTGGGCATCCCTTTCCAGTGAGCCAAACCGCTGCAAGGCATCCATTTCCGCGGCGAACCGACGGTCGCCCAGCAGCGTGCCTGTCTTCGCTTCCGACATCCCGTTCCCCTGAAAACGCCTGCCGATCGTGGGCGCATCATAGGGGGATAAGCGGCGGGAAGATATCAGCTTTTTGGGCAGGTGATTTTCCACGTGACAATGAAACTGATCACGCGGCCGGACGGTTTATCCCCCCTCTGGCGAGGGCGATCATAGGCACCTGTTCCCCAGAGAAGCCCCCATGAAAGCCATCGTCTACACCCAGCACGGCCTGCCCATCGACGACGCCAACGCCCTGGTCGAGATGGATTTACCGCGTCCGCAGCCGGGCCCGCGGGATCTGCTCGTCGCCGTGCGGGCCGTTTCGGTCAATCCCGTGGACACCAAGCTCCGGGCCGGCGTGCCGGTCTCCGAGCCCCGTACGCTCGGCTTCGATGCGGTAGGCCAAGTGGCCGAGGTAGGCAGCGAGGTCAGCCTGTTCAAGGTAGGCGACGAGGTGTTCTATGCCGGCTCGATCCTCCGTCCCGGCAGCAACGCCGAGTTCCAGCTGGTGGACGAGCGGATCGTGGGACACAAGCCGCGCAGCCTGGACGACGCCCATGCAGCCGCCCTGCCCCTCACCGCGATCACCGCGTGGGAGCTGCTGTTCGACCGGTTGGGCGTGGCCGAGGGCGGCGGTGAAGGCGAGTCCATCCTGATCATCGGTGCCGGTGGTGGCGTGGGGTCCATCCTCGTCCAGCTGGCCCGCCGGTTGACCCGCCTCAACGTCATCGGTACGGCCTCCCGTGAAGACACGGTGCGCTGGGTTCGCGAGCTCGGTGCGCATCACGTCATCGACCACGGCAAGCCGCTGGCCGCCCAACTGTCCGCGCTTGGCGTGACCACCATCGACCACGTGGCCGGCCTGACGCATACCGCCGACTACTACGAGCAGATCGTCGAGATCCTCAAGCCACAGGGCCAGTTCGGCATCATCGACGATCCCGCCACGCTCGACGCGATGAAGCTCAAGCGCAAGGCGATTTCACTGCACTGGGAGTCGATGTTTACCCGCTCCATGTTCCAGACACCGGACATGATTCGCCAGCACGAGTTGCTCAACCGCGTCGCCGCACTCATCGACGATGGCACGCTGCGTACGACGCTCGGTGAGAATGTCGGCAAGATCGACGCGGCCAATCTCCGCCAGGCCTACAAACTCGTCGCCAGCCACAAGGCCAGGGGCAAACTGGTGCTGGCGGGCTGGTAAGCGCTAGTCGAACATGGCATGGACACTGGCCAGCAAGCCGTCGATCTCGAACGGCTTGGTGATCATGTCCATGCCGATGCCGAGGAAGCGGGAGCGCTGCATGGCGTTCTCGGCGTAGCCGGTCATGAACAGCACCGGCAACCTCGGGCGCCAGGCACGCGCCACCTCGGCCAGGTCGCGACCGTTCATGCCGGGCATACCGACATCGGTCAGCAGGAGGTCGAGCCCCTCGTCGCCACGCAGCACGCGCAGGGCGTGCTCGATGTCTCCCGTGGCGATGCATTCGTAACCGGCCCGGACCAGGATCTCCTCGGTCATCATGCGCAGCGAATCGGTGTCCTCGACGACGAGGATGCGTTCTCCCCGGCCGCCGCTGATCGGTGCCGCGCGAAGGGCAAGGGGCACGACTTCACCCTGGCCCACGGGCAGGAACAGGGAAACATCGGTGCCCTTGCCCACGGTGCTGACAATCCTCGCCTGGCCGCCCGACTGTCGGGCGAAGCCATAAATCATCGACAGGCCAAGACCGGTGCCCTGGCCCAGCGGCTTGGTGGTGAAGAACGGCTCGAACACCTTGTCGAGGATCTCCGGCGCGATGCCACCGCCGTTGTCGGCAACGGTGAGAACCACATAGTCACCGTCCGCCAGTTCGGCGTCACGTTCGATCCGCGCCTGCGTTGTCGTCACCCGGATCAAGCCCTGGCCATCCATCGCATCGCGCGCGTTGATGACCAGGTTGATCACGGCGTTCTCCAGCTGGTTGGCATCCACGCTGGCGATCGCCGGCGAGGCACCGAGCTCGAGCGCCAGCGAGATGTGCTCGCCAATGGTCCGACGCAACATGTCTTCCAGCGAACGCACCCGCTCGTTGACATCGGTGGCCTGGGCGTCGAGCGGCTGCTGACGCGCAAAGGCCAGCAACCGATGGGTCAGGGCCGCGGCGCGGCGCGCTGAACCCAGCGCAGCATCGGCGAAACGCTGCACGCCCTCGGTCTTGCCGGCTTCCACCGAACGATTGATCAGGTCGATGCCGGTGATGATGCTGGTGAGGAGATTGTTGAAGTCATGCGCGATGCCACCGGTGAGCTTGCCCAGCGCATCCATCTTCTGTGCCTGCAACAACTGCGATTCGCTGCGCTCGCGCTCGGCGATCTCGATGGCCAGCTGGGTTGTCGCGGTGTCGATCCGCTGCAGCTGCGAGCGTTCACGCAGACGTTGTTCGGTGACGTCGTCGATGAAGACCAGACCCGCGTCGTCGCGGTACGCGGTAACGCGCCACTCCGTTTCGCGCGTGCCCAGCGAGCTGCGCATGGAGAGGTCGCCGCGCCAGCGTTGTCGTGTCGCCAGCGTCTGGCGCATCTCCTCGAGTAGCTCGTCCTGCCCGGGCACGAAGCAGGTCTCCAGTGAATCGTCGCAACCGGCGTCGCCGGCAAGCCGGCGAAATGCATCGTTCGCCTCGATCACCTTGAGGCGGCTGTCGACCACGCCGATAGGCGCAGCGATATTGATGAATATCTCGCGGAAGCGCGCCTCGGACTCGCGCAGCGCGTCTTCGGTCTCGCGCACACGCAACAGCGTACGGATGGTCGCCAACAGGACGTCGGGATCCACAGGGTGGATCAGGTACGCGTCGGCGCCGTTATCCAGGCCGGCAATCACGTCGCCGGTTTCGATCGACGCAGCGGACACGTGGATCACCGGCAGGAGCAGCGTTTCGGGCACCTCACGCAGCTTGCGCACGATGTCGAAGCCGCTCATGTCCGGCAGGTTCACGTCGAGGATCAGGCCAGCGAAGTCGTTCGCGGCGATCATGTCCAGGCCTTCCGAACCGGTGCCGGCCTCCGTCACGATATAGCCGTGGCGTTCGACCGTTCGACGCATCGCGTAACGCGTGGCCGCGTTGTCGTCGACGATCAGCAGGTGGTTATTCTGCAGCATCGGCCGTTCCTTCCGTCAGCTTCAGCGGAAGCACGACATGGAAAACCGACCCGACGCCCGCCTTGCTCTCCAGCCCCACTTCGCCACCGAGAAGATGCGCGAACTGCCGGCATAGTGACAATCCCAGGCCCGTGCCGCGCAAGCGTTTCTGCAGCGGCGAGTCGACCTGGGCAAAGTCCTCGAACAGCACGCTCTGCAGTTCTTCGGGAATGCCGATACCGGTATCGCTGACCGCAAAACATACGCGGTCGGTTCCTTCGAGGCGGGCGGTCACACGCACCTCGCCACGCGGGGTGAACTTGAGCGCATTGGAAATGAAGTTGCGCAGGATCTGGGCAAGCTTCTTGTCATCGGTATAGAGCCGGGGCATGCCCTCCGGCGCCTCGAAGATGAGGTCTGCTTCGGTCGCGTCCACGATCGGGCGGAACATGCCCCGCAGCGCCGAGAACAGATCCATCAACTCGAACCATGCCGGCGAGATGGTGATCCGCCCTGCCTCGATCTTGGCCAGGTCCAGCAGGTCGTCCACCATGTCGCTGAGGTCACGAGCGGCGCCGCTGACGAAGGCCAGCTGCTTGTGTTGCTCGGTGGTCAGTGGGCCGTCGAGTTCGTCTTCGAGCAACCGCGTCATGCTCAGTATGGAGCCCAGCGGCGTGCGGAATTCGTGGCTCATGTACGACAGGAACCGGCTCTTCAGTTCCGACGCCTGGCGCAGCTGCTCGGCCTGGTTGTCCAGCTCCGCGTACAACGCGAGCACACCCTGGTTGGTCTCATCCAGCTCGGTGCGCAGCGCGTCGTTCTCGGCGCGGAGGCTGTCGATATCGTCAGCGCCACTCATACGGAAGTCTCCAGTCGGATCGCCAGCACGATCGCATCGTCGCGACCGCGAGAGAAATCCCGATGCAGCAGGGCGGTCACCACCGCCGGATGGCGCGTTACCAGACCGGGGTAGTCGAGCAGGTTCCAGCGCGACTGCAAGCCGTCACTATGGAGGATAAGCAAGCGGCCGTGCGCCGACAAGAAGTCGAAGGGTCGGCTACGCCGTGCCTGCACGCCAACGATGCCGGGGTGCGATGCCAGGCCACGGGAGCCCTCCGGAGTGTTCAGGCTGCCGGCGATATTGCCGATCCCCGCGTAACGCAGCATGTCGGATGCCCGGTCGTACCGGGCTACCGCCACGGCGCCGCCGCGCGTGCCATGCATCGCGGCATCCATCGCCGCGATGGACGCGATGGGCTCGGCCCGCGCATCGTCGAGCCAGGCGTCGGTGCCGGCACGGGCGGCATCGTGTGCCTGTGGACCGTGACCAAGCCCATCGACCACCATCGCCGCGATGGCCTCGTCGCCAAGGCTTATGGCCCAACCGTCGCCGCTGACGGTTTCGGAGCGCAAGGCGTGATGACTCGCACCAAAGCGCACGTCCGCGTGGCCTAAGCCTTTGGGGTACGTGCGTGTGAGCACCACCGAGCCGCGGTGGTCGGCATACATGTCGAGCACATCAGCCACGCGCTTGACCGCGCCCAGCCCTTCGCCGCGGGTGCCGCCCGTCGAATAGCCATCCGTCAGGCCGTCGACGAGGTTGAAACCGGGACCGCGATCCACGGCGATCACTTCCACGCCGCGGGTGCCCGCGCCGGGAACGATGGCCACGTGGATCTCGCCCGAGCGCGCATGCTTGAACACGTTGGTCGCCAGCTCCGTGGCGATGAGCGCCACGCGCGCCGCGTCGGTCTCGTCGAAGCCGGCACGAACGGCCTCCTTCAGCGCCATCCGGCGCGCGTGGCCAATCTGGCTGGTCTCTTCCACCGGGAGCACCACGGTGGGCTCCCCGGCGTAGGTCACGTCCATTTGCAGATCATCACCCGGGTACCTTCCCCGGGCACGCTCTCAACGGAGAAGTCGTCGACAAGGCGCTTTGCGCCAGTGAGGCCAAGGCCAAGACCGCTGCCCGACGTCCAGCCATCGGTCATCGCCAGCTTCATATCGGTGATACCCGGCCCCTGGTCCCGAAAGGTCAGACGCAGGCCCTTGCCGCGCTCTTCCTCGACAATCTCCCAATCCATGTCGCCACCGCGGCCATAGACCACGGTGTTGCGCGCCAGCTCGCTGGCCGCCGTCACCAGCTTGGTCTGGTCGACCAGACGCAGGCCGGCCTCGACCGCCAGCTTGCGCGCCGTCTGTCTGGCCAGCACCACGTCCTGCTCGATGCGAACCGCTTGCGAGCCGCTCTTGAGGACGCTCATTCCGATTGCACGCGTGCACGCAGGAGCTTCATGCCGCGCTCCACATCCAGGGCGGTGAGCACGCCCGGGAGTGTCAGGCCGAGTTCGACCAGGGTGATGGCCACCGCCGGCTGCATGCCGACCAGCACCGTGTCGGCATCCATGATCTTGGACAGGCCCGAGATCGTGCCGATCATCCGACCGATGAAGGAATCGACCATATCCAGCGCCGAGATGTCGATAAGCACACCGCGGGCCGACGTCTTGCTGATGCGCTCGGAGAGGTCGTCCTGCAGCGTCATGGCGAGCTCGTCGTGCATGTCCACCTGGATGGTGACCAGCAGGAAGTCGCCCATGCGCAGGATGGGGATGCGTTCCACGTCAGCTCGCCTTGGTGACGGTAAGACCCGAACGCTTCAGTGCCAGCGCCAGCGCGTCGGCGAGGTTGGCCTTGGTCACGATGCCCTGCAGGTCCAGGCCCAGATGCACGATGGTCTGCGCGATCTGCGGACGCACGCCACTGATGATGGCATCGGCGCCCATGAGGCGAATCGCGGTGACCGTCTTGAGCAGGTGCTGCGCGACCAGCGTGTCGACCGTGGGAACGCCGGTGATGTCGATGATGGCGATCTCCGACCCGGTTTCCACGATGCGCTGGAGCAACGACTCCATCACCACCTGGGTACGCTGCGAATCCAGCGTGCCGATCATCGGCAGGGCGAGCACGCCATCCCACAGCTTCACCACGGGTGTGGAGAGCTCCAGCAGTTCTTCCTGCTGGCGGGAGATGACTTCTTCGCGCGACTTCTGGAACGCGCGGACCGTGTACATGCCAAGCGCGTCGAGCCATTCGGTCACCGCCCAGAGCTGACCGGCCATCTCCGATGGGTTGTTCGCGTACTCGCCTTGAAGAAGGCCGAACAGCGGACGCTTGAGTGAAAAGATGAAGTTGGCCGTGGACTGCGAGTCGAAACCCTGCAGCGCGCGGCTGCGCGACAGGCCGTCGAGGAATGCGCGCACATCGGACCATTCGCTGCCGGTGATGTTGCTGCTGTCGCCGGCATTGGCGCCGGCCAATAGCAGGCGGAGAAACTCCCGGGTCTGCATGTCGAACTCAGCGCGGTCGATGCGGGTATCGCGTGACGCGCCGTTGGCATCCAAGCCTGCCTGCCAGCTGGCCAGCAGCTGGCCCTCGTTCTTACGGGTCGCTTCAATCGTCTGCGTGCTGAGTGCGGTCATGATCTCCCCCTAAAACGACTATGATGCGGCCCAGCCGATGGCAATGGAATAGCGTTTGGCACACATACGTCGTTGACGCCGGGTTCACATCAAACCCGCTATCTGCGTCGCCGATAACCTCGTCGATCACCTCGTGAAGTCCCGTCCATGACCACTGATAAACCCCTCTTTATCCTCCTTGTGGAGGATGACGCCGCCATCCGCGAGATCTCCGCCATGATTCTCGAGGACGCAGGCATGACGGTGCACACCGTCTCCAGCGGCGACGAGGCGGAACGGTGGCTGGAAACCGGCAAGAGCCAAACCGACGTGCTATTCACCGACGTACGCATGCCGGGCAAGATCTCCGGGCAGGACCTCGCCACCCGCCACAGCGACATGCACGTACTGGTGACCTCGGGTGAATCGAAGGAGCAGCACGGCTGGCTGCAGGAGACGATGGCTTACCTGGCCAAGCCGTATGACCGGAAGTCGTTGTTGGCGGCTGTTCGGGGTATTGCGGCCTGAGCGAAGAGCATCGCCGCTGAAGCGGCTCCCACACAAGGCACTCCTTGTGCGAACCGCTTCACGGGCCGCTCCTTGTAGGAACCGCGTCAGCGCCCGCTCCTTGTGGGAGCCGCTTCAGCGGCGAAGGGTGCTCGCGAAAATGCCCCTACTTACCAACACCCGCCGCGTTACCGCCACCCACCGCCTTACCACCAACCGGCGCCTTCAACCCGCGAATCCCCTCCATCCCAGCCTTCGACTTCGCATCGTTCGGCATAAGCCTCAAACACGCCCCATAGGCTTTCTCGGCCTCGTCGTAGCGCTTGAGCTGGGCCATGTCGAATCCCTGCCCGCCGTACGCCCGGCAGAGAAATTCGTTCTTCTCGGCGTCCGGCCACGTATCCATCAGGTCGATGTTCCTGATCGCGGCACGGTAAAGCTTGAACGAGTCGTCATAACGGCCCTGGCGCTGATTCACGTACGCAAGCTCGCCCAGGTACTGGGAATCCTTCGGCGAAAGCGCCAGCGCCTTGCTCAGTTCGGTCTCGGCCTCCGGGTAGCGTCCCATGTCGCCATAGGCATATCCGCGCGCCCAATACGCCATGCCCCAGGCCGGCCCGATGTTGATGATGCGCTTGCCATGCCCCGGGTGCTTCTTGTCACCCACCGCCAGGCCCGCGTAGTCAGCCGTCAGTGCCGGGCCCCGGGGCGAGTAGATCTGGTCCGGGCTGTTCGCGTACTGCCTCTCGAGGCGGTTCGCGACATCGGCTAACGGACCGTCGATCGCCGCCTGCATCTTCCCGGCCTTGATCATGCTGATGCCGTCGGCGACTTCCTTGTCGTCGCTGTTCTGCTTGATGACCTTCGAGGACTGTGGCGTTTCTTTCGGGGGCAGCGCCGCCGCGCAGGCCGCGAGCGACACGACCAGACAGGCGACAGCGCCGTGTTTCCATACCCTGGGCATTGCAGGAATCCTCATCTTTGATGAGGCGGAGCTTGCCACAATGAGGGTGAATCGTTGCTTGTAGAAGCGTACCTGTCGGCGGGCTTTCATCAGCAAGATTTCGCGGCTTACCCTCGATCGATAATCCGGTTGATCTTGCCGTTGTGGAAGCCGAATTCCGAGGTGCCCTGCATCTCGATGATGCTGCCCGCGCCCGGACCGTCCGGAATGTCCTCGGCGATCTCCCCATGGAAGTCGATGGTGGCGATGACGACGGTGCCTTCCTCATGCATCTTCACCAGCTTCTGGTGGCGCGACGCGAAAAGCGCCGCACCCACCCGGGCCAGCTTCTCCAGTTCCGCCTTCCCGCTGGTCGCCACGCTCAGCTCGTCGCCGGTGTGATGCTCGAAGCGCACGTCATCCGTGACCAGGGCCAGCATGCGTTCGATGTCGAAGTGGTTGTACGCGTCGATATAGGCGTCGATGAGGGCATGGCGTGCGGCGTCGATCATGGTCGCGGTTCCCGGGGTGGTGACGAAGCGTGGCGTTCGCGGAAGAAGTCGATGAACACGCGCAGCTTGCGCGGCACGTGCACCCGGCTGGGATAGTACAGATGGAAGGCACTGAAGGTAGGCCAGAAATTTTCCAGTACCGGCAACAGGCGGCCGCTGTCGAGATCCACCCGCACCAGTTCCTCGAAGTGGCAGCCGATGCCGACGCCCTGCCGGGCGCCTTCAATCAGCAGGTCGGCATCGTTGCTGATCATCGACGGCGTGGCCTCCACTTCGATAAGACGACCGTCCTGCTCGAAGTCCCAGAGCATCAGGCTGCGCTCCTGGTCCAGGCGAACGCAGGCGCAGCGGTGGGCGAGCAGGTCGGCCGGCGTGCGCGGCTCGCCGTGGCGCTGCAGATAAGCGGGCGAGGCGAAGGTCGCCAGCCGGTGCGGGCCGCCGATCGGCACGGCAACCACGTCGTTGGCCAGGCTTTCGCCCAGCCGGAAGCCCGCGTCGAAACCGCCCGCCACGAGGTCCTTGAAGCGGTTATCGCAATGCAGCTCCACGACCACGTCCGGATAGGTGGCCATGAAGTCGCCGAGGTGGGGCATCACCACGAGGTCGGCTACCACGCGCGACAGGTTGATGCGCAGGACGCCGGCAGGTGCCTCGCGCGACTCGTCCACGGCATCCACGGCCCGGGCGATGGCGGTCAGCCCCGTCTGCGCTTCGGCCAGGAATCGACGACCGATCTCGGTCACGCCGACCCGCCGGGTCGTCCGGTCGAGCAGGCGCACGCCAAGGCGGCTCTCCAGCAAGCGAACGGTCTGCGACAGCGCTGAGGGTGAGATGCCCATTTCCCGGGCCGCGCGGGTAAAGCTCTCGTGGTGGGCCACGCGGGCAAAGGCAGATATCCCCGGGAGCAGATCGGGCGACATGGCGCTCTCCATTATGAAGCATTGCTTCAAAGCCTATGCCCTGATCACCGGTTTATCCAGAGGCAATCGCGGGGCTATCGTTTGCGGCATCCCTCCACGGAGACATCCCATGAGCAAGCGCCTGAACGACTACATCACCCTCGGCCGTTCCGGCCTCCGCGTCAGTCCCGTCTCGCTGGGCACGATGACCTTCGGCGAGGAATGGGGCTGGGGCGCAGGAGAAGCCGAGTCCCGTACCATGCTCGACACCTATATGGAGCGCGGCGGCAACTTCATCGACACCGCCAACTTCTATACCGGTGGCACGTCGGAAACCCTGCTCGGCAAGTTCCTCGCCGGCCGCCGCGACCACGCGGTCATCGCGACCAAGTACTCGCTGACGACCGATCCCGCGAACGCCAATGCCTCGGGCAACCATCGCCGCAACATGGTCCGCGCGGTGGAAGACAGCCTGCGTCGCCTGGACACCGACTACATCGACCTCTACTACCTGCACGTGTGGGACGGCCTGGTGCCGGTCGAGGAAATCATGCGCGCCTTCGACGACCTGGTCCGCGCCGGCAAGATCGTCTACGCCGGCATCTCCGATACGCCGGCCTGGCAGGTAGCACGCATGCAGACGCTGGCCGATCTCCGCGGCTGGGCACCACTGGTCGCACTGCAGATCGAGCACAGCCTCATCGAGCGCAGCGTGGAGCACGACCTCCTTCCCATGGCCCAGGAACTCGGCCTCGGTGTACTGGCGTGGTCACCGCTGGGCAGTGGCGTGCTATCGGGCAAGTACAGCCGTGCGGATATCGAAGCGAGCAAAGGCAAGGACATGTTCAACGGTGGCCGTGCCGCCGTCGCTGCCGGCATGGGCGCGTTGAGCGAACACAACCTGGACATCGTCGACGCGCTGAAGGCCGTCGCCGAGGACGTAGGCCATACGCCTGCGCAGACCGCCATTGCGTGGCTGCTGGCGAAGCAGGCACCCACGATCATCCCGATCCTCGGCGCACGCACCGCCGCGCAGTTCGAAGAAAACCTCGCGGCATTGGAAGTCACCTTCACCGACGAGCAGATCCGCAAACTCGACGAAGCCAGCGCCATCACCCCGATCTTCCCTCACTCGTTCCTGCCCCGCGTCCACGACACCGTCCGCGGCGGCGCCAGCGTCACCCGCCCTGCCTAGGGCGATCGCGCTTCGCTCCGTGTAGGAGCCGATTCATCGGCGAACGGGTGCTCGCGACAACGTTGCCCGCTGCCGCGGGATCGCCGATGAATCGGCTCCTACAAAAAGCCCATCCCCGGTCCCCACACAGGGCGCGTCCGGCGTGTCCACGAGCATCGTCCGCGGACACACCGGAAGTAAGTCTCGCCGGCTTCTCGCAGCGCATCCCCCTTGGCCCGCTGCTTGCAACGCCGCTTCCGAACACAGGGAGCAGCTATGGCAGGCCTATCGAAACGCGTGTTGATCTTTATCGTCGCAACGAGCGGCATTTCGCCACTCGTCCGCGCAACCGAGCCACCGCCCATCCATTACGACATCGGCCTCGACGTGAAGCAGGGCCAAGCCGAAGCCATCACCGTGCGCGCAACGCTACGTGCCGGCGACGATGGCATCGTGGAGTTCAATCCACCTTCCCAGCACTCCGCCGAGGTGCACGCCGAAAACGGCACGCTCGATACGTCGATCAACGGAAGTTGGCGTGTCACCAGCGCACCCGACACCGAGATCGTGCTCACCTGGCGCAGCGCCCTACCGGAACTCGTGCCCAAGGCCAATCTGTCCGTCTGGCCAAGCGTGCTTGTTCAGACCGGCCGGGTATTCGCGTTCGACAACGCATTCCTGGCGATTCCGAAGGGCCCGTCCACGCGTCGTGTCACGACGACGGTATCGCTCCCCCACGGGTGGCGAGGTGCGAGTGGCGTCGACAATGGCTCGACCACTATCGAGACGCTCGGCTTGACCTCATTCGTCGCATCCCGCGATCTCCACACGGTTACACGGCCTATCGGTGCGACGCACACCCTCCAGGTCGCGGCCACCGGCGCTAACCCGCAGGATGTCGACAGCATGGCGACCACGCTCGCGGCCGCGCTTGGCGCCGAACCGAAGGACGTGACCCTCAACCTGTTCATCCTCAACGCAGGCGGGGGCCACGGATGCACCACGGCGGGCTCCGCCGCCACGCTACTGCTCTCGCAGTACGATCCGTCGAATCCATGGTTGTTCGGGCTCGTTGGATACCTGGCCGCCGACGACGCCCCAGACCAGGCGAGCAACGCATGGTTCACCCGAGGCGTCACCGGCTACCGGATCGCCACCGCTCTCCTTGCCAATGGCACGTTCGATAACACGACCTTCGCTCGCCACATCGACCAGACACTCGACATCTATGGCGGATCGCCGCTGCGACGCGCGCCCAACGCACGCATCGCAGAAGATTACGACCGTATCCGGGAGATGCGCGACCTGCCCGCGGCACGCGGCGAATTGTTCGCCTGGCTGATCGACGCCCGGCTCCGCGAGGCGACACAGGGACGCAAGCGCCTGGCCGATGCACTGCAACGAATAGACGTCTCAACCGCCGACCCTGGCCGTGCTCTGATCGAAGCGGTGGCCAGCGAGGGCGGCGGCGACATCGCTCCGCTCTACCAGCGCTACATCGTCGACGGCGACCTGCTGCAGTTGCCAGCCGACACGCTGGGCCCCTGCTTCCGCATCGGCACCGTCGCCTACGACTACGGCTGGCAAATCCAGCACGTCTTCGCCAAACCGCCCTCGCTCTGTGTAGGAGCCGCTTCAGCGGCGATGCCTTATGTGGGAGCCGCTTCAGCGGCGATGCCCGGTCGCGACCCCATTCGCCGCTAAAGCGGCTCCCACACAAAGCCGCCTTGCCGTATGGCGGCCACCCCCGTATGTTCCGTTCTTCCGTCCCGATCGAGCTACCGCCGATGTCGCACCCGCAGGAATCGCCACCCGAACAGCATCTCAGGCGCAGCCTGTCGAACCGACACCTGCAGCTGATCGCCATCGGCGGCGCCATCGGCACCGGACTGTTCATGGGCTCGGGCAAGACGATCAGCCTCGCCGGGCCGTCCATCCTGTTCGTGTACCTGATCATCGGCGTGATGCTGTTCTTCGTCATGCGCGCGATGGGCGAGCTGCTGCTGTCCAACCTCGAGTACAAGTCGTTCATCGACTTCTCCACCGACCTGCTCGGGCCATGGGCCGGCTTCTTCTGCGGCTGGACCTACTGGTTCTGCTGGATCATCACGGCCATCGCGGACGTGATCGCCATCTCGTCCTACGCGCAATTCTGGTTCCCCGGCCTTGCGCCGTGGATACCCGCCCTGCTCTGCGTGATCCTGCTGCTGGTGCTCAACCTCACCACGGTCAAGCTCTTCGGCGAGCTGGAGTTCTGGTTCGCACTGATCAAGATCATCGCCATCTGCGCGCTCATCGTCTGCGGCTTCGGCATGGTGGCCTGGAGCTTCCATTCGCCGGACGGCCACGTGGCTTCACTTCATAACCTGTGGAACGACGGCGGCATGTTCCCCACGGGGATCAGTGGCTTCTTCGCCGGTTTCCAGATTGCGGTGTTCGCCTTCGTCGGTATCGAGCTGGTCGGCACCACGGCCGCCGAGACCGCCGATCCGGAGCGCAACCTGCCCAAGGCGATCAACTCGATCCCGGTGCGCATCATCCTGTTCTACGTGCTGGCCCTTGTCGTCATCATGTCGGTGACGCCGTGGCGCCAGGTGTTGCCCGGCAAGAGCCCGTTCGTGGAACTGTTCGTGCTGGCCGGCATTCCGGCAGCGGCGAGCCTGATCAACTTCGTCGTGCTCACCTCGGCCACCTCATCCGCCAACAGCGGCATCTTCTCCACCAGCCGCATGCTCTACGGCCTGGCCGAGGAAGACCATGCGCCGTCGGCGTTCAAGCGCCTGTCGAAACAGGCGGTACCGTCGCGCGGCCTGCTGTTCTCCTGCATCTGCCTGCTCGGCGGCGCCACCCTGGTCTACGTCATTCCCGACCTCGTCACCGCGTTTACGCTGGTGACGACGCTGGCCGCCATCCTCTTCATGTTCGTGTGGTCGCTGATCCTGGCCGCATATATCGCCTATCGCCGCAAACGGCCCGAGCTGCATGCCGTGTCGAGCTACAAGATGCCCGGCGGCGTGTTCATGTGCTGGGTGTGCCTGGTGTTCTTCGCCTTCGTGCTGGTGCTGCTGGCGTTGGAAGACGATACGCGCAAGGCGCTGATTGCGAGCCCGGTGTGGTTTGCGATCCTGGGCATTGGCTACGCCTTGCGCCGTCGCAAGGCGTGAACCTCGGCAGCCGGCTCTCTGTAGGAACCGGCTCCCTGTAGGAGCCGGCTATGCCGGCGATCCCGCGGCAGCGGGCAAGCGTGCCGCTAGCACCCAATCGCCGCTGAAGCGGCTCCCACATGGTCAGGGGGCGGCGAGGACGGCGCCTTGCGCCAGCGCCGCGGTGACGAAGGCATCCGGGTCATCAGGCGACAGCACCAGCTTGCGGCCGCCGGCCAGAACCAGGACCACGCCATGCTCGCGATTGCGCGCATAGCTGCGAACAAAGCCAAGACGGCTCGAGTAGAACAACCCGTCGAAGGCGAAGAAGCCGCCGTTCCCGAACACGCGCGTCATGCCCTTGAACGCCAGCGCGTCCGGACCCAACGTCGCACCGCGCAGCTCGAATGACGTGCTTCCCATCACCTTGCGTACGACCAGCTTGCCTTCGCCGATCTCGTACTCGCGCGTGGAGACCAGGTAGGTCACCAGAAGAATCATCACGAGCGCGCTGCCGAGCGGCGGGCCGACCGAGCGCCCCGCATCGCGGCCGAAGAGGATGACCAGGGCGACGACGAGGATCGCCACGGTCGTCATTCCGAGCCAGCGGACGTTGGCGGACATGCTCGTGGGATAGGTCGTCATGAGAGAACCTCGCTTAGTGCGTTTCGGGCGGCGGCGCTGATACGGGTGCCCACAACAACAGGCTACCGCGCACGACATTGACGTACGCCGAGGCGACCGCCTCGAGCTTGCCGTTCTTCAACCGCCAGGCCGACACCATCCAGTCATCGTTGGCGCGCCAGCCCACGTGGCCATGGCCGATATAGCCGACGAGCGTCTCGCCGCGGAAAGTCAGGGGAAACAGGGTCGCTTCGCTGTCGTAGCCCGTCATCGAGCCGACGGCGAGGTCATCGCTACCGAAGTCCGGAAGTGTCGTTGTCTCACCCTTCGAGGCGAATCCACCCGGTGCCTTCGCACGCGCTACCGCAGCGTCATAGGCGACTTTCTCGGCGCCCTTGAGGGCGCGGTCCAGCGTGCCTTCCTGCGGATTGCGGTCGTACTTCGCCACATAGGCCATCGCCGCCGTACCGAACTCATCGCAAGGCGACTGTTTCGGCGCACAGACCGCACTATCGAGCTTCAGCGCATGATCGAAACGCAACACCAGTTCCAACGCCGGACCGAATCCCTTCCCCGTCCAGCGGCTCGCATCGATCGACTGCTGGTCCGCGTCCCCTATATCGACATTCATCGCGGCGAAGTCGTCGCCAAGCTTCGCCACAAGGTGGTTCGTCATGCAGTCGTCGCCCCACACCGGCGGCCCGTCGATGGCGACGGCCTTCTTGCCATCGATGCGATAAGGCACCTCGGAAAGGCAATGCGCCGTGCCACCCATCGAATATGCCGAGCTGAAGGGTGAGCCGGCGAGCACGCGATTGGTGAGGCTATCGTCGAGTTCGGCGAGTGCCTTCTTCAGTGCCTCGTCTGGCTGGAAGGGGAGCGCCGAGACGTCCTTCATCTCCACGTCCTTGGCGAGCACGATGGGTGCGCCCTGGCCTTTCAGGTCATTGAGCACGTCGCGCGAGCCGGCCGGAAGCCTGGGCAACGCATCCGCGATGACGGCTAGCGGTTGCCCGGGCTTGCCCGCGTCCAGCCCGGCCAGAAATTCGATGCGCTGCTGGTACTGGCCCGCCATGACGTTGACCAGCTCCTTGCCCAGGTTGCCACTGAGGTACGTCCACGCCGTGTCGTCGCGGGTGGCTAGCCAGTGGCGTTGGTCGAGCTTGAGGGCGTCGGCCTTGTCGGGGTGATTCTTCAGTGCCAGGCGGAACGCATCGGCCAGCTTGCCATCCAGCGCCGAGACTCCCGGCGAAGCGCAGACCGCCTTCTCACTCGGCGTGCCTGCCCTGGCACAATCGAAGCTGGCTGCGTGGGCCGTCAGCGGCGCGGCAAGCAGCAGCGCGGCGCTGACGACTCGTAAGTTCTTGGACACGGGCAACCCTTCGTCTTGCCGGCGAATGACGGCATACCTGCATCTTGTACAAAACCGTGGGCGACGCCAAGGCTCCGCCGCTAACGGCGGAGTGGGTCACGCGCCATCGCTGGGAGACATCGCCGCGGATGCGGCTACCTCGAGAGGGAGAGAGCCAGGGAAGGTCGTGAATATCCAGATGGCCGCTACCAGGGCACCCGTGGCCCCCAGCGCGAGCGCGCCGACGACACCGTAGTGATCGACGACCAGGCCACCGAGCAGGGCGCCAGCGCCGATCGCGAGTTGAGTGATGGCGACGAATAGCGCGGCGACACTCTCCATATGGTCCGGTGCCGCGCTGAAGATCCAGCTCTGAATCGCGATAGGCAGCATCCCGAATGCAAAACCCCAGGCGACCACGCTGGCCACCGTCGCGGTTCGACTTTCCCGTGTCAGGAGCAACAACAGCAGCGATCCGCCCATCAGCATGGCGGTGCCCAACACCGCACGTCGCACATCCCGGCCGACGAGCCAACCACAAAACAGGTTGCCGAAGATGCCGCTCACACCATAGGACAGCAGGACACCGCTCAGGAGCGTCGGTCCAATGCCGCTGACCTGCGCCAGGAAGGGCGACACATACGTATAGGCCGTGAATTGCGCAACGAAGATGAAGACCACCGCGACAAGCCCCACCTGCACCTTGCGCAGGCGCAACACGGCAGGTACCTGTGAGATGCCTGACGAGCGCTCTGGCCGAATCACAGGCAGCACCCGCACCAGCGCCAACGCAATCAACAACGCCAGCGCAGCCGACACCGCAAACGCGACGCGCCAGCCCAACAGGCCACCGAGTAACGTGCCGGCGGGAACTCCCGCCACCGTCCCCAGCGTCACGCCGGAAAAGATGATGGATGTTGCTCGGCCTGCATTGTCCGGCCGCAGGCGAGCGCCCAGGGACACGCCTATCGTCCAGAAGCCGCCGACGGCGACACCCAGAAAGAGGCGTCCCGCAAGCAAGGTAAGCAAGCCACCCGCGCAGGCAACCACGAGGTTCGACACGACCATCAGAGCGAGAAAGAACCACAGCACGTAGCGGCGGTCCACCGCCTTTGCGACGCTGATGGTCAGGATGGCCGAGCACGCGGCGGCGATACCCGGCATCGTGACCATGAGGCCGGCCTGCCCGTCACTTATCGCGAGGTCGCCAGCGATCTGCGGGAGCAGACCGACCGGCAGGAACTCCGCCGTGATCAGAGCAAAGGCACCCGCACCGAGAGCGGCGATGGCACCCCACGACGCTGGCTTCTGACCGGCCGTTACAGGTGGATCAATAGCCAACCCCACGCACGCCCCCTGCGGACCGGATGGACTCGCCCGTGACCCAATGGGAGTCGTCCGATGCCAGGAACACAGCCAGCGGTGCGATGTCTTCCGGCTCGCCAAAGCGGCCCAGCGGCGTACCGGCAAGGATCTTCTCGCCGAGTTCGCCCTCGAAGTGGCCGCGCGTGGCGGGGGTGTTCGTGTGCCCCGGCAAGATGGAATTGACCCGAATGCCGCGAGCGCCGAGTTCTCGCGCCAGCGCGAAGGTAAGCGTATCCACTGCGCCCTTGGTCGCCGAATACACGCTGGAAGCGAGGTACGGATCGGTACTGAGGATCGAGCTGATGTTGATGACGCTGCCCCTGGCGCCAAACAGCTTGGTGGCCTCTTTCACGGCGAGCAGATATCCCAGCACGTTGAGGTTGAACTGCGTGTGGAAGGCCTCCTCGGTGAGGTCGTCGATCATCTGGAACACCGCGACACCGGCATTGTTCACCAGGATGTCGAGGGTGCCGAACTCTGCCTTCACCGTATCGAACAGGCGCGACACATCGCCCGCCTTGCTCATGTCAGCCTGGATGGCCAGGCCCTGACCGCCGAGCGCCTGGATCTCCGCCACGACCGCGTTGGCTTCGCTCCCGCTGGACGCGTAATTGACCACCACGGTGGCGCCCTCGGCGCCTAACGCCCTGGCGATACCTGCGCCAATGCCTTTCGATGCGCCGGTGACGACGGCAATCTTGCCTTTCAGTTTCATGTGCGAGTTCTCGTAGGGAAAAAAATGCTTGAGGCAAGTATTCGCTTCACGGACGGCGTCACGCGTGCCCTTTCTTCTCGCGTCCTTGCCTATTCTTCTCGCACCGCTGGCATTCACCGTTCCGCAGGGCCATCATCGAACCCATGAAAGCTGCACTCGACGAACTGCGCGCGATCGTGATGCGCGCTGGCGATAAATGGACCGACACAGGCATCCCACGCGTCACCATGGTCAGGGCCGAGGCGTGTGCAAGCCAGGTCTACCAACCCATGCTTCACCTCGTGCTGCAAGGCTCCAAAACGCTCTCCATCGGCGAAGAGATCGCCGAGTATCCCACCCTGAGTTATTTCGTCGTGCCGATCGACATGCCGGCCACGGGAGACATCCACTCCGGGGGTCCCGACCTGCCCTACCTCGCCGTGAGTCTCGCGCTCGAGCCGGAAGCCATCAGCACCGTGCTGACACAGGGCGGCGAAGCATTGGGATGGACCCCAGGCGCCGGCTTTTCCGCGGTGACTGCGCCAGGGGAAATGATCGACGCATGGCTGCGCATGATGCGACTCATCGACCACCCCGACGAGGCCGCGGTGATGGCCCCATTGATTGAACGCGAGATCATCTTCAGGGCCTTGCAAGGACCGCTAGGCAGCGTGCTGAGGGACATCGCCTGCCCCGGCGGTCACATCTCGCAGATCCGCCGCGTCATCCATTGGATCCGCGAGCACTTTGCGGAACCGCTCCGGATCGAACCGCTGGCGGCCATGGCGAACATGAGCGTCGCCGCGTTTTATCGCCACTTCAAATCCGCCACGTCGATGACACCCATCCAATACCAGAAGCGCCTGCGACTCCTGCGTGCGCGGTGGCTGCTCCTGTTCGAGCCGCGCGATGCTTCTTCCATCGCTTTCACGGTGGGCTACGAAAGCGCATCCCAGTTCAGCCGCGAATACGCGCGCCTGTTCGGCATGCCGCCGACAAAAGACATCGCCAGGTTCCGAATCGGCGAGGAGCCCCTTCTGCCCGGACTCAAACCTGCGCCTGCCCCCCATCCGCAAAAATCTCGGCACCATTGACGAAACTCGCATCGTCCGAAGCAAGAAACAGAGCGACCCTGGCAATCTCCTCAGGCTCACCCACCCGGCCCAACGGAACGCGCGTGCCGAGGTAATCGAGCATCCCCTGCTGCTGTGCCGGATCGTCACCGGCGAAGTCGAGCAGGAACGGCGTGCGAACCGGACCGGGGCTGAGCACATTCACGCGGATGCCCGTGCCCTTGAGATCCATTGCCCAACTGCGTGCCAGGTTGCGAACCGCCGCTTTTGAAGCCGAGTAGACACTGAAGGCCGCCGTGCCTTCGATGCTTGCACTTGAACCGGTGAGGATCACCGACGATCCACTCACCATCATGGGCAGCGCTTTCTGCACGGTGAAGATCAACGCCTTCACGTTGCCACCAAACGTCGTGTCGATCTGTTCCTCGGTGATCTGCGCTAGCGGCAACATGGTGCCACCGCCCGCGTTGGCGAAAAGGATGTCGATACGGCCAGCATCCTTGCTGACGCGCTCCATCACGCGATCGAGATCGGCAGGATGCGACGAATCGGCCTGGATGGTCGTCACATTGCCGCCTATCTCCGCCTCTGCCGCCTTGAGCGCATCCAGGCGACGCCCGGTAATGAACACGTGCGCGCCTTCAGCGGCGAACACTTTCGCGGCGGCGAGGCCGATGCCACTGCTGCCGCCTGTAATGACGGCGATCTTGCCGTCGAGCCTGTCTGCCATGGTGATTCTCCGAGAGGTCGGGAGTGGCCGCCGGAAGGTTTCCGGTCGGCGTCCTGACGCAAAACTTAGAACCAGCGGAGGTCATGCGGAAGCTCGTGGCGCCGATAACACCATCCATCAGGAGGGATGATGGGCAAACAGCTCCACGATCCAGTCGGCGAAGACGCGCGTCCTGGCATTCGGGTGACGGGCCGCCGGGTACACCAGGTGAAGCGGCAACGAGGGCTGCGCCCATTCGTCGAAGATCGTCACCAGCTGCCCGTTGGCAAGGCGATCGCGCACGCTGAAGGTAAATATCTGGCCAATGCCCAGCCCGGCGACGACGGCCTCAATCTGCGCGGTACTCTCACTCACGCTGATTCCCGAGCGTGCATTGATCTCGTGAGACTCGCCACCCTTGCTGTAACGGAGTGCGAGCGATTTTCCCGTCTGCGGGAAGAAGTAACGGATAACCGCGTGCGCCGTCTCGAGATCCTTCGGATGCACTGGCGTGCCGTTCGCCAGCAGATAGCCAGGTGTCGCGCAGGTCACCGAACTGAGCGTGCCAAGCTGCCGCGCGATCAGTGCGGAGTCGGCAAGCACCCCTCCCCGAATGACACAGTCCACACCTTCCCCGATGAGGTCGACGGGTCGGTCATTGACGCCAAGCAGCAGCTCGATATCCGGATAGCGGGCACGGAAGTCAGCTAATGCGGGGATGATCACACCGTTCGCCAGGGAGGAACCCACGTCCACGCGTAACTTGCCGCGTGGCGATGCCAGGGCGCGGGTGGCGGCGCCGTCCATCTCGTCAAGATCCGCGAGCAGCGCGAGCGCCTGGTCGCGATACGCCTCTCCGGCGGGCGTGATAGTGAGCGCGCGGGTGCTGCGTTCGACCAGCTTCGTGCCGAGATGCTGCTCCAGGTCCTGCAGGAGCTTGCTGACCGAAGAGCGCGGCAGATTCAGGGAATCTGCCGCCTTGGCGAAGGACCGGGCGTCGGCGATGCGGACGAAGACGCGGATGGCTAAGAGTTGGTCCATCGAGTTAGCTTACGGGAGGTGGGTAACCGTTGTCCCCTCAATGGTTTCAGCGAAGCCATGGCCGAAGACACGGGCGGGCGTCTGGAAACCGGGGCGTACGTCGCCGGCGAGCACGCGGCGGGCGGCTTCGACCGCAGCCAGCGGTGTATAGGAATACCCATTAACCGTCTCGATGACAGCTCGCGTGACGGTGCCATCTCCGCTGGTGACTTCCACAACAGCCGCGGCACCGTGCGCATCGCGTTGCTCCGCCGTGGGGCCATCGGGCAGGAGCGATAGGTCGCCTTCCGGGAATCCGTCACCGGCTACATGCACATACATGGCGATGTTGCGCACACCCGTGGAGTGCCACGCCGTGATCAGGTCGCCGAACGAGAGCGGAAAGCAATCCACGAGACCGTCGCCGAAGTCGAACAGCGCCGAAGGCGCGTCGGGACGTGGCACGAGGTCGCCGTCCACACGGGCGAGAATGCCCGCACTAACAATCTCGGACGCACTCACCGCCGAACCACGCGACATCCCTCCCGCGACTTTCAACGCGATACGCAGGGAGATCGGATCCTTCACGCGCTCGACCACCTGCATGGCCAGGCTATCCGTCGGCACGACATCCCAACCGACGCCCGGCATCAGCATGACGCCAGCTTCCGAGGCGGCGGCAGATAGCGATTCCGCCAGCTGGTAAGTGCCGATCTCCGCCGTGATGTCGAGGTAGTGCATGCCCTGCTCCAGGCAGGCCTGCATCAGCGGATTAGCGGTACGAACAAACGGCCCCGCGCAGTTGAGTACGGTGTGGATGCCCTCGAAGTGGCCAGGAGACAGATCACCCTCAAGCGAGAACACGCGGAAGGGCACGTCCAGCTCGAGCGCCAGCTCCGCGAGGCGCGCTTCATCACGGCCAGCGATAACCACATCGAGGCCGGCTGCCTTCGCGTTATGGGCGACCATGCGGCCGGTGTAACCGAGGGCGCCGTAAATCATGAGTGTGTTCATGCGGCGTGCTGCCAGTTCTTGTACACGAACTCCAGGCTGTAGCCATCCGGGTCGAATACGTTAGCCGCGTAATAGCGGGGGTCGTAGTACAGGCGAGCGCTCGGAACACCGTTGTCCACGGCGCCTGCCGCCATCGCAGCCTCATAGGCTGCATCGACCATGGCGTTACTGCTCGCGACGAATCCGACATGCGCGGCCTTGCCTTCGACGACCCCCTTCCTCAGCCAGAAAAAGATACGCCCCTCCACGCCGAATCCCTTCAGATCGGGGTGACCGGGCGGCCCGTACTTACCGTCGTAGTCGACCCGCTGGGTGATGCCCAACGGCGCCAGCGCGGCGGTGTAGAAAGCGATGGAGCGATCGATATCGCTCACGGAAATAAAAACATGATCAAGCATGGTGAACCCTCGGGTCAGATGTTGTAACCGCCAGCGACTTCGATCGACTGCGCATTGATCCAGCCACTCGCGTCAGACAAGAGCGTGGCAATCACGCGACCCACATCTTCCGGCTCACCGACACGACCCAGCGCCGTCTGCGCGGCGAGCATCGCTTCGAATTCGTCGTTCAGGCCGCCGCCGAGCTCGGTGCGAATGGCCCCCGGTGACACCGAGTTTGCGCGAATGCGCCGCTCGCCAAACTCCTTCGCCATATAACGCGTCAGCACCTCGAGGCCACCCTTGAAGGCCGCATAAGGCGCCACACCGGCGGTGGCGACACGCGTCGTCGCGCTCGTCAGGTTCACGATACTCGCGCCCTCCGCCAGCAGCGGCAGCAAGGCCTGGGTGAGGAAAAACGGGCCCTTGAGATGAACGTTCATCAGGCCGTCGAACTGATCCTGCGTCACGGTTTCCAGCGGATTGAACAGGCCATGGCCGGCGTTGTTCACAAGGCCGGCGAGCGAGCTGGCACCCCAGGTGGAAGCCAGCGTACGACGGACAGCGTCGCGAAACGCGGCGAAATCGTTCGCATCGCTCACGTCGAGGGCCAGGGCGACTGCCTTGCCGCCGAATGTTTCGATGCGTTCGACCACCGATGCGGCGGCCTCAGGCTGATGCTTATAGGTGAGGATCACGCCCATGCCTTGCTGTGCGCACTGGATGGCGGCGCTAGCGCCGATGCCGCGACTGCCGCCGGTAATGACAATGACTTTCATGAGGACGCTCGTTGTTGTGGGTACGAGGTTCACTCTAGGCGTGGCACCGAAAGGCTTCGCACCGGTTCCTGCCGGATACCTGCCTATTCCTCTCACCTGACGCAGATAGGGCGCGATCTGCCGGTACCATGGCCGCATGAACGACGCACTGCAGGAATTGAGAGCTCTCGCCGCCGGTGCACAGAACCGGGCTACCGCAACGGGCATTCCTCGGGTGGCCATGGTGCAGGGAGCTATCCCGCAGCATGAGCTGGCCGGCGTCTACGACCCCATGATCAACCTGATCCTGCAGGGCGGAAAATCCATGACCGTGGGCGACCGGACCCTGCATTACGATCCCGCGACCTACTTCGTCATGTCGGTTGACCTGCCTGCCGTCGGCGCGGTTCGGCCCTCCGCCCTCGGCGAGCCCTATCTCGCGGTCAGCCTCACGCTGGATCCGGCGGTCGTCGCCACGCTGCTGACCGACCTGCCCCGTCCGTCGACGGAAAGCCGGGGCGTTGCCGCGTTCGAGGTCGCTGCCGTGACGCCGGAACTGATGGATGCGTGGGTACGCATGCTGCGCCTGATGCAGCGGCCGCAAGACATTCCCGCCCTGGCGCCCGCGTACGAACGAGAGATTCTTTACCGTGTCCTGCAGGGCCCGCTTGGCTGGATGCTCAGCGATATCGCCACACCCGACAGCGCCCTGTCGCGAGTAGGCCATGCCATCGAGTGGATCCGCCGGGACTTCGCCCTGCCCTTGCGCATTGACGCGCTGGCGGAACGGGCTGCCATGAGCGCTTCGGCGTTCCACCGTCACTTCAAGGCGGTCACCGCCCTGAGTCCCTTGCAATACCAGAAGCGTCTCCGGCTCCTGCAGGCGCGAAAGCTGCTCATGGGAGGTGCGGGCAACATCACCACTGTCGCGCTGGATGTCGGCTACGAAAGCCCTACCCAGTTCAGCCGTGAGTATGCGCGAGCCTTCGGTTTGCCTCCCACACAGGACGCCGCGCGCATCGTCGCCGAGGCCCGGCGACATGGGGCGCCTTCCGCGTCATAGGGCGACTCAGACGCCCGCAAGTACCGCTGGATCACCGTCACGCCACACGTTGTCGATCGCGACATGCTGGATGACCCACGAATCGCCCTGCCTGACCAGCCGCACGTCGTAACGGTTCTTCATGAGGTAGTGCATGGCGGGGTTGTTTCGCGGCACATGCTGGGCTTCCACCATCGCCTCCATGTGCGCCGAGTCTGCGTCGATGCGCACGCGAGGATTGCTCACCGAATGGGTCGTATCGAGCGAGGCCAGCGAAGCCGACAACGCGTCGACAATAGCGTCGCGCCCTTCGAGCACGGGATAGTCGAAGCCAGCCTTCGCCGCAGCGGCACGGAAGTCGGAGACTGCATCTTCCGACAAAGAAGACGCGAGCAGATGGCGGTCGTTAAGGTCGATGCCGGCGGCGAATCGATAAAGGGCGTCGACGACGGCGAGTGTGTCAGTGGCGAGAGAAAGGTTTGCGGTGGTCATGAGGAGGAGCTCGATGGAGATGATGTCCTCATGGTATACGTTGGATACCTAGTGTAAATAACGCACTTTTAAGTCATCAGGTATCCCCGAGGTAACCACATGCCACGTAAGAAAGTGCCCGAGGACACGTCGAACCGTCTCCTGCTCGACCAGATCGCCGACAAGTGGTCCATCCTGATCCTCTCCGCGCTATGCGCGGGGCCGCTTCGATTCAATGAAATCAGGCGTCGCCTGGACGGCATTACCCAGAAAGCGCTGACCCAGAGCCTGCGTCGGCTCGAACGCAACGGCATCCTTGCCCGGCGCGTCATTCCCAGCTCGCAGGTCGCGGTGGAGTACAGCGTTACCCCGCTGGGCCGAACCCTGGAAGAACCCTTCCGGGTGCTCTTCGACTGGACGGTGGATCACTCACCTGCCGTCATGCAGGCGCGCGCGGCTTATGATGCCCGGCCCGCCGAATTGGCCTAGCCGGCGAGGCTGCCCGGATCAGATTGCCATAGCAGCGAGGTGGCTGTGCACACGATCAGCGACAGCGGAAACCCTTTGCGGCCTGTTCCAACCCCGCTGAGTGATTGTCAAAGTTCGCCTCGTCGGCCGAATACATGAGCAAGCACACGACATTCCCGGGCGCTTGCGTCATGAGTACTCGTTGGCGCACCTTGCCGTCGCTGCGGGTTAAGACGACATCTTCGCGAAGGGCAGGACCACCCGCCCACACGTCCTGCACGGCTGGAGAAACGGACGACGGCAGCCCACGTTCGTCGGCTCTTTTCACTTCTTCGTCTATAAATTCCTTCAGTTCATCAGGCAGTGCTCGCTGCCTGTTGTCCTGGACGATAGTCGCCACGATGGCTGCCACCCGATGGCCGTCTTGCACGACCATGGCCAGACCCCGATCGGGCCTGGGAACCTTTTCGGGCGGTGCCACCGTCCAGCCGGCAGGCGCCCAACCGTCAGGAATGACCAGCGACCGTGAGGGCGCGGCGGCTCCCGCCGCCAGCGATTGCAGTGAAAACGCAACGAGCGAGGCCACGAATCCCAGTCTTCCCGCCCGCTTCAAGCGCCGCGTGAAACAACGATGGGTGCGTGTGACACGTTCTTGAATATGCATCGAATTCCTCTCCCCTGTTTACCCGCTTCCCTGGGCGGCGGCCGGAGCTTATCGCATTCCATCGGCGGGGCGCACGAACGCGCAGCCGCCGGGCCCTCGTTGCTATAGCAACGTTGTGCAGTTGTAGGGATTGGCCTACAGGAATCCACACGAAAACCCGCTATATTCCACCGGCCTGATCGCGCCGCCGGGGGGCTGGCGGCCGTCGAATGGGCATCCATTGGGGGGATAGTCATGGAAGTCTTACCCGGCGCCCATGCGCGCCGTTCGATGCCGTACCTAGCGGAGTCGCGCCGATGAGGCCCGGCATGCAGTCCGTTCGCCATCGCCACGACGACGCGCTGAGCCGGGTCACCTGGGGCGCTTTCGAGCACATGGTCGCCGAGCATTTCCGTCGACAGGGCTACCGCGTCGAGCACACCGGCACCGGCGAAGGGAACAGCCACACAGACAGCGGTATCGACCTCAAGCTCTACCGCGAACAGGAACTCATCGTTGTCCAGTGCAAGCACTGGAACTCCTTCCAGGTGCCGCATAACGACGTGCACCGCCTCATGGGCGTGATGCACACCGTGGAGGCCACCGCCGCCATCGTCATCACCTCGGGCGAATTCACTACCACGGCCATCGAGGCGGCGGCCAAGTTCCGGCATATCCGGCTGATCGACGGCAAGACGATCCGGGCCATGCTCGGGCCGGTCGCGGAGCCCGTGGTCGACGCGCCCGCGTCGCCGGATTTCCCGGCCTGGACGGGTGCGACACGACCGCCCGTACGGCACACACGCCAGCCTCGGACGGATCGTGCCGCGGCTATCGCCGCCGTCGCCGCGATAGTGGTGATGTCCGGTGCGCTGGTGATGCTCTACACCTTCTACATCCGTGAGATTCAGCAGGCGCAGATGGCGAAGCTGCTGGTACCGAAGCCGGCGGCGACGCAGCAAAAGACGGCGGCTTCGCTGCCATCCGTACTCCCCGGGCTGACTTCGTCCCTGAGGCCTGTTGAAGGCGCGCGGCCAAAGCCGGCGATCATCCATAGCGCCCCGGCTGGGCGGAACGTCATCGCGGAGTGGAGCGACAAGCCTCCGGTAGCCGCCGCGCTGAAAGATCAGTAAGCCCGCGTGGCCAGGGGATACAGGAAGGTCAAGTTCCGGCATGCCGATCCGCTGGCGAGCATGCCTTGGGATGAGTTCGAACGGCTGATGGCGCGGCACTACGCGTCTCGCGGCTACCGGGTGGAGCACTCGGGCACGGGCGCACAGACATCGAGGCGCCACTTCGATGGCGGCATCGATCTGAAGCTTTTCCGTGACGACGAATACATCGTCGTTCAGTGCAAGCGGGAAAACGTCTTCGAGGTCACACACAACGTCGTTCATCAGCTGATCGGCGTCATGCACACGCAGCACGCAACGCGCGCGATCGTCGTTAACACGGGCGAGTTCAGCGCCGCTGCCATTGTCGCGGCGGCCGAGTTTCCGCAGATCGAGTTGGTCGATGGCCTGAAGCTTCGGCGCATGCTCGGCGAAACAGGCGACCTGCCGACCACGCATTGGACGGATGACATCCTTGCCTCGTTGGCCGACACACGTCGACGCCGACATCGATCCTCCCGAAACAGCGGTAGATCGTGGAACGCCACGATGGTGTCCGGGCTAGCAAAGGGCGTATTGGCGGTCGGTTTTCTTGTCCTCGTCGCCTATGTCGTCATTCCATTCGTCGTCAGGACCGCGACAGCTCCTCTTGTCCAGGCATCCCAGCGCGCGGCGAGGCCGCGACCGGCCTCGAAGACCACCCACCCCGTGTGGGAGCCGGCTACTGCCGGCGATCCCGCGGCAGCGGGCCAGCCCATAGCGAGTGACAACCAGCCCGCGCGCCCGACAACAGCAGCTCAAGCAGTCTTTACGAAGCTCAGTAAGAAAGAAGCGGCGGAGTGGGACAAGAAGAACGCGGAGTCGATGCGGATTCTTGAGAAGACCACTCCATCGCTGGAATAAGCGATGGGGCCGGCAGTTCATCCGTGGGGAACGGGCTGCGCTGGATGTTTTTCAAGCGACTTCAGTTCCTCTTGGGCTGACCAAAGACCTGCGTCGGCCGCCTTATGCAGCCAGAACAATGAACGTTGTCGTTCCTCACTATCCCGACTGGGATTGAGCACGATATACAGCCCGAATGCGCAGCCGCTGTCGCCGTTCTCCGCTCCAACGGTGAACCACTTCAAGGTCAATGCGCGGTCGCCGCGAACATAGAAATGAAAGTTGGCAAGCTTACGCGCAGCTTCCTTTGATCCCTTAATAGCCTCCGCGGCAAGCTGGGCCTGCTGAGCTTCGGTCAAGTCCAGGTCGGCGGACAATCGGATGGGTTCATTCTGGGCCGCCGCCGCGCTCGACGCTTCCCCTGCGAACGTTAGTCCGGCACTCAGAATCACACTTCCTACGAAGAGAAGATGTTTCACGGTCTTACCTCAGGCGGTCCACGTTAGAGGGGCCGGCGTCGAGTCATGGCATTGTGAGATTTGCATCCGCCCCGAAGCGCTGTCTCATACGGGATATCGCCTCGCCATTGGCTTCCGCAATCCGACGAAAGTCACCGCTAATCTCGGCATGCTGAAGTACCCGGCGCCAGAAAAGCTCTCCCAACGCCGCGGCTTCCCGCCACTGAACGAGATCAGATGTCGGTGTGGCCGGACGGAATTCGCGCGTTACGACTTCACCACTGCTCGCCGGTCGATACATCATCGGCAACATGTCGTAGTTAGGAGTGAGCTGCAATGGCAGTGCGTCACCCAGGAAGAAGCTGAGATTGCCGAAATGCATGTCGTTGTTACCGATCATCCGCCCGAACCACCAGCGCTGTCGCGCCTGCTTCTGGGTGCCGGGACCGATCCATCCCTGTTGTTGCATCCGCTCGGTTGCGCGCGCCCAGTCGTCGCGCTCGCCGTCGTGTGCATCGCTCCATGCGGCCAGCGTCACGCAACCTCGCCGACCGTGCGTGCCCACGCGGTCGAATCGAGTCACTTCCAGACACATGCGACCATGCGACCACACGAGCTCTGTATGAGCACCGGGATTCCCGTGTTCAGCCAGCACTTCATTGGCGAGGTGCTCACAGATCAGAAGATCGGCCCAACGCCTCGCGGCAGAATTACTTTCGACCGGCTCACTGAACTTCACGATGACATGGCGCACGGCGCCATCAGCGTCCTGGACAGTTGCCGTGAACTTGGGCTGTTCGCCCGCTGCTGACGAACCGACCGACTCACCGGCAAGCGCGGCCTCTGCGAGCTCTGCATAGCGGTGCGTCCGGGACGCGGATGGGATAGCGTTGGGCTCCGCTTGCAGGGCGCGCTCAAGCGCGTCTTCGCCCAGCACAAAGTCACCCGTCCCGTCTTCGCCGTGCAGAAGGAGGGCGGCAAGTACTGCGTCGTCGTCCCATCGAAGAATATCGGTGGGTAAGCCGAGATCACTTGACCAGCGACGGGCGAACTGACGCCCGAGAAAGCCCTGCGGGCGCTGGTCATCGAGAAACCAGGGCACGCCAGGGAAGTAGCCGTCGATGAAGTCATCGCGCATCCAACGAGGCGGATTAGCGGTCTGGACCAGGCTGCCCGCACCGTAGAGTGCGGTGAGCCGACCGAACTCGCGAGGACGCCCTTGGGTATCGATGCGGAAAATTGGCCATTCCGTGCCAAGGCGACGTACATCCCGCAATGCGGCGTAACGCACCCGGTTCGTCTGTCCCCAACGCACCACCCGCCCCCCCGCAGCCGCGATGGCCCGGGAGATCGTCGGCTGACTCACCCCTAGCGCCTCGCTAAGCTCACGGGCAGTGGAAGGCCCCCGCAGGCGAAGAGCGTCGATCAAGCGAGAAATCTGGGCAGTTTGCGGAGGCATAAGTGAATAAATACTTGAATAGAGTTTCTAAGTCAAATATTCATTCATTCAATGCCTTATAAACTTTATCGAATAAAATATGAATAGAGTTTTGTCTTGAGTTTCAAGAAGTCCTATCACGCAGATTACTGCTGGGTGGAACGCGACTAGCCTCATCACCACCCAACCGCTCAAGCACCCGCCCAGCCTCCACCCGCGTACGCGGGCAAACATGCTCATCGGCGATAGCCCGCAGCAGTTCGTCGGTGGCTTCGTTACAGAAGAAGTCAGCCAGCGACAGGGCCATGCGCCGCCGCATGAGGTCATTCGCAGGTTTCCCGCAAATCGTGGACGTCTCGATGTCGAAGTAATACTGGTCCGACAGTGCGCCCGAGCCATCCTGGCTCAACAGAAGATTCAAGGATGCGGTTGGTGCGGCAGGCGGAAACTGCGCATGCACATCCCGCCCCTCGAGAAACAGCAGCACGGTGCCTGGCGACAACGTGGCCTCTCCGGCAAACGTCAGCGGCACATGCTCGCCCATGTCGCCGCGCACATGCGTTCTGTCGTAGGTATACGTGCGCGTTCGGTACCCGGGCCCGTAGTAGTTCGTGGTCAGGAAAGAAAAGCCGTGATCGTGGTAAGCGAAGAAACTGAGATTCTCATTGTCCTCGCGGGTGTTGGCTTCCTCGGGCCAAAGATTGATCCGCACCACGAAGGGGCCGAAGGCGTCCAGCACGCAGGTCTGCCGCGAATACATCCGCACCGGGCCACCGTCGCGCGACAGGTCCGCGCGAAGCGTTTCAGCCAACAACGCCGGATGCCGTGCGAGCGCGGCGATGTCGCCGGCGACATTCATGAGTGTTTCGGGCCGCTCGGGATCCACGTGCGTGAGCACACGGCGGCGAAACTCCCGCAAATCGATCGAAGAGCCGTGCTCGTGAAGCGCTGACATCACCAAGGGCACACCTCAGGCGTTCATCCGTCGCAGCGTATCGGCTGCGACGGCGGCTACGTGAGGATGGCGGTCGTGCGCTAGCAGATGCAACGCTTCGCGCGCGACGGCCGCGTCCAGCGCACCGAGGCAGCAAGCCGCCTCCCATCGCACCTGGAAATAGGGGTGATCCAACAAGGCGCGCACGTCAGGTACCGCTTCGACGTGGCGCGCCCGCGCAAGTTCGGCAAGCATCACCAGGATCGCGCGCGTCTCGTTGCTCGTTTGCACCGCCTGCACGGGGCGACCCGTGCCACGTTCAAACTCCCACCGTTGCCAGACCACGGACGAGGCCGCAAAGGTGAGCAAGCAAAGCGGATCCTCACCAGCGTCGAGGTGGCATGCTTCGCGAGGCGCATCCACGTCGAAGCGTCGCCACGGCTGCAGCGTCTCCGTGCGACGAGGGACAAGCCACGCGAAAGGGTCGAAGACCTCGATGTCCGATCCCGCGGCCATGCCGTAGCGCTCGGCAACGACGGCATGCGGCGACAGCACCGCGAGCATCTCGGGCGCGGCCAGCGTGGTAGCGATATACGTATCGGCGTGAGAAGGCGTGGCGGTGCGGCCGCGGTCGCTATGCGTTTCCGAGGTCAGCATCAGACTGAACGTGGGCGCCTCGCACACAGTAACGCCATGCCACTGCCACTCCGGGAGCTCCGTCAGCGGCACGGCGTCGACCAGGTCGTGCAGCATGGCGTTATGGAAGGCGCTCCATATCGCCGGTGTCAGCAACTCGTCGAAGGCGTCCCGAAGCTCCCAGAAGCTGGCCGGCCGCTCCACCTCGATGATGGACGCGGCCAGCTCGGCAAAGCGCCGAAGTTCCGGCACGGCGCGGGCGGCCCTGGACAGTCGAACCATGCGTGGGGCCGCTTAGTCGGCGGAGGCCGTGGTGTCAGCCTGGTCCGCCGCCATGCGAGGACGGAGGGTCGGGTAGCTGGTGACGATGTCGACCGTGCAGCTCTCGTCGCGGGCGGCGACGGTGGCGTGGACGCGGTCGACCTTCCCCACGGCGGCGGCAGGATGCGGCAGCTTGGCGAACGAGATTTCCCAGGGCATTGACGTACTCCCGTGCATCGCGGCTGGCTCAGCCGCCAGACCAGCCTACTAGGCGTGTCGCCTCGCCAAATCGGACGCGGTTCGCACATTGGCAACCCGGCGCGCTTATCCCGTGCCGGAACGGGCCCCATCCGATAGTGCGCCTACGTCTCACCGAGAGTAGAGAATTCCAGTTGTCCGAAAGGCTACGGGGTTTCCACCGGCGGGCGCTGTTACGTAGCTAAATTCCTCAGCGAGGCAGGATCCACGGCATCCTGCCCGAACTATGCATCCGTCCATTCGAAAGTCGGACAACCGTTCCTCCCTTGGTTATCACCGGGCAAGGGCATCGCCACTAGTGCGAGTCCAAGTTCGGAAACCGCGTGCATGCCGTTCATGACGGACGTATACAGCACTTTGGGGTTACCGTTGAGCGCCTCTTCCAATTGAGTCAGCATCAATGCGTATTGACGATTGAAGGCGTAGCTCACTTTCTCCAACTCGGGGCTACCCGCATATTCCGCGTGCTTCGCGTCTACTTTGACGGGGTATACCGCATCGTAACGAACATCCATTGCGTCTCCCGTTGGAAGCTGCGAGGGGTCGTCCCCAGGCGCGTAGCGGCGCGCATGGCAAATCTCCTTGAATCGATAAAAGTGAGCCACCTCGTACGGCTGGGCAAATACGGCCTGGTCTCCGTCATTCAACGAACCGGGAGTAGCCTCGCCTTGCTCCACGATGATGCGCAACGCCGCCTTGGCCGTAACCAGATCCTTCACGACAATCGGCTTGCCGCCCGAGGACCAATAATAGCCTTCGCTTATTTGAACGCTTGTGTCGCCAACAAACATGCCTTGGCCCATTTCAGCGTGAAGCTCCTCCAGAAGCTCGCCGATCCTGTCGTAGAACTCTCCGATCGTTGATTCCGAGATCGTGATGTGTCCCCGTGTGAACCTATTGTTCATCAGTCTCGGCGCGCGTGGTTGTTCAATGGCCATGAATGTCTTCACCACCTCCAATGTCAGTGGCGCAAGATGCACATCGAAATCTCGGTCGGCGAATCCGTGGCCCTTGAACGTTAGCCGCAAGGGATAGGTGGGAACACGATCTTTCGTGATGCAGGTCCTACCGCCGAGGCTCGACATGAGGTTTGCAACCAATGTGAGGTGCAGCATCTCCTCGATGACGACGCTGCGTATGTTCTCCGCTACCGCCCTGTTGGACGGGCGTTTAATGCTAAAAAGGGCGACCAGGTATGCGGGGATCGTCGCAAGCTCCAATTCGGCGGCTGTCTGCAGCCTGCCAAGCAGATCATGCATCTTGTTAACTGTATTCATCACCGCTCCCCCGCTGACTGGGCAAAAGGTGATCACCCAACTTGAAGGCCAATGCAGTCAAGGTTAAGGTTGGATTGACCGCGCCAAGGTTGGGAAAGGCCGCGTTTGAGCAGACATAAACGTTCTCCACACCATGGACACGAAGATCGGAATCAAGCACGCTGGAGGTAGGATCCGTACCCATGCGGCACGTCGATGCAGCATGGTCGGCCCGCCACGAGACCGAAGGCTTCCCGCTCAATGTGGCGCCCATCGCAGCGAAGATCGGGGCGACGTGTGCTTGTATCTCCGCTATCCGCCCTTCGAATCCGTCATCCTTTGTAAAATCGATGATCGTCTGTTCCAGGCCGATCCGATTTTGCAGTCCCGGCCCGATGCTGAGCCGGTTCTTGTATCGACCAAACACCTCGACCATGCCATGCACCGCGAGCGTTTGCTTACCCTCGATGGCTGCATCGATTTCCGCCCGGGTCTTTCCCTCCTTCATCATTGCCAGAATCCGCGGGTCGCCGGTATCGGGTGGGTTGACGAGCAAGAACTTTCCCTTCGCTTGTTCTGAAGTGCTATCGAAGTGCCGCGTGCAGAGAGTCGGAAAGTCCATTTCCTTCTGCAATCTGAGCGGATTACGTTTCAGATCTCCTTTGAACACAAAATATGGATGCGTGATCAGATATCGACCTACTTGGTCGTACTCGTTGCCGAGGCCATTTGGCCATGACGGCGACTGGGACCTAAGCAGTAGCTTTGCGGATTCGATCGTCCCCGCAGCAATGACGATGCAATCTGCTTCAATGATTTCCCTGTCCTTGCCACGGCGAACCATGACGCCGCGGGCCCGCCCTCGCGCATCCATCACGATTGACTCAGCGATCACCTCCGTTTCCACGCGGAGATTAGGAAAGTCGTTCCACGCCCTCATGTCGTCGAGCACGTTCGTCGCGGCAAATCGAGCGCCAAACGGGCAGTACTTACACGTTCCGGTGGTCTGGCAAGGCGCCTGTTTCGAAGTTGTATCAGTGACGCCGTGGCGGGCGATAGGCACCCCGCCATAGCCGATGTTAAGCGCATCCAGTGCATCAGCCAGCGGCTTATCCTGCAATGTCAGGGGGAAAGCAGGAAATGGCAATGGGCGCGATCGGGGGAGGGGCGCATCGGTCGAATCACCAGAAACCCCGATGAAGTGCTCCGCCTTGCAATAATAGGGTTCGAGCTTCGCGTAATCGAACGGCCAGTCCGCGCCATCTTTCGTGTGGCTGAACAGGAGGAAGTCTTCCTGCTTCAGGCGGAACGACCAACCTCCCCAATGAATCGTCGAACCACCGTAGGTCATGACCCGCGCCCCCGCCAACGGCATGTCCGTACCGCCGACGCTCATGTTCTCCCCGGAAAGATCGTTCTGCGGGTATTGGAGATCTTTATATCCGTCGTAGGGCAGCTGACCGGTAATGAGGAAATGTTCCCAGAGACCAAAGTCCTTGGTCTTAACCCGGCCACCAGCCTCAAGGATGTGAATCGAAGCCTTCGCGTCCTTGGACAACAGATCATTCGCCAGCGCCGTGGCCGCGACGCCCGATCCGACGATTAATGTCTTTTTGACCATTTGTCAGGACCGCGGCCGATATGGTGGAGCGCACCCGGGAACGTTCGCGCCGCCGAAGTATCCGACACCGTTCTTTGCGCCAAACACTGTGCATGCTCCTAACGCCATGTGCAACGTCGTGAATTCATTGCATACCATCTGACGGGTTAGCGCCAAAGGCGTGGATGGTGGCTGCTTGGACGCATCTCGGCTACTGACCCACTCCGCGCAAGCGGCAGAGAGGTCGCCTGCGTGTGCGTCGACGAGCTCCTTGAGCACACGAGCGGCGATGGAGTAGTAATCCGCATAGATGGGCATCAGCGCAACGCGGTTCCTCATGAATGAGGATAGCCTCGAACGATACTCAAGCGAGTCGCTCTCGGTAGCCCAATGTTTTCCAATCGCAGCGAAAAGTCGCCACATCGCAGCTTCGGTGTCGGGAGCTAGCTCCACGATCAATGGTCCGGCTAGGTCCCTGACCTTCTTCTCGTACATTCGCCACCTCGCCCATCTTCCTAAGCATCTGATCAGACGCGAGCCACTACGGCGTAACCGCCCCGACTTATCGGCCAGAATGCAGCAATAGGTCCTTTCTTATTTTTTAGATTGCGCGCGCAGTGCGCCCCCGACCGATTGGTATCGATCGTTCGCAGCGCGCGAGGCTCTGGACCCTACGCCGTCGGCTCGGAGATTCAACCTGGCCAAACGGCCTATTCGATAGCCGAAGTGCCTACCCGAAACCATGCGTAATTTCGGCCAGGTGCCGGTTTATCGCCTGCATTGATCGCGTAGTGTGATGCGGGGGAGCCAAGGGGATCACGCATGATCAGCGAACGTCCGTCGGGCAAGACCGCGTATGACACCTTGCGGCAAGACGTGCCGATGCGCTCGTGGACCATTCTTGCCCAGGACCCTTCGATCCTCGGTCCGGGAGGCAAGGCGCTGACGACCACCGTCAACGTGCCGTCCGAACGCCTGGAGCGTGGACCCAAGGGTTTTCGCGTCCACGTGATCGATTACGACGCTTCGTCCGATACGTTCTACCGGGCACGCGACAAGGACATCGACACCGACGTGTTCGCCAGGGTGACGGACATCGACAAGCTGGTCCGCAACCCCTACTTCCATCAGCAGAACGTCTACGCCATTGTCATGGCGACCCTGCAGGCCTTCGAAGGCGCCCTGGGGCGACCAGTGCCGTGGGGATTCCAGGCGCCGAGTCACCAGATCAAGGTCGCCCCGCACGCGTTCGCCGATGCCAACGCCTACTACTCGCGCGAATCCGAGAGCCTCAACTTCGGATACTTCCCCGACGGGAAGGGAAAGCAGATATTCACCTGCCTCTCCCACGACATCGTCGTGCACGAGACCACGCACGCCTTGCTCGACGGCCTGCGCCCTTACTACCTCCTGCCCTCCTCGACCGACCAGGCCGCCTTCCATGAAGGATTCTCCGACATCGTCGCCTTGTTGTCGGTGTTCCAGAGCGAGGCCATCATTGAGCGCCTGCTGGTCCCTTTGACCAACCGCAGCGGCCGCATTCCGCTGGGTCAACTGTCGGCCGCCGCACTGGGCGGTACGCAGATAGCCAAACTCGCCGAGGAGATGGGTTCCGCGCTCAACGGTGTTCCCTCGTCCTCGTTGCGCGCGTCACTCAGGATCAAACCCAACAAGGGCCACTACACCAGCGCAGACTTCGAAGAAGAGCATGACCGTGGCGAGTTGCTGGTCGCCATCGTCCTGAGGTCGTTCTTCGAGGTCTGGGCACACCGGCTCAAGCCGCTTACCCAGGGCAATCCCGACGGCATTGCGCGTTCCGTGGTAACGGACGAAGGCACGACCGCCGCCAAGCAGTTGCTGCGCATCCTGATTCGCGCCCTGGATTACATGCCGCCGGTGGACTTGACCTTCCCCGACTTCCTCAGCGCGCTCATCACAGCCGACATGCAGCTCTATCCCGACGACACGAAGTACCGATATCGCGATGTGCTGAAGAAGTCGTTCGAAGCGTACGGCGTGGAAGCCGCCAGCCGCACGCAATCCGATGGTGCCTGGCAACCACCACGGGCCAGCGAATTCACCCTCACGGGCACGCATTTCGAACGCATGCAGCGCGAACCACTGGAGGTTTTCCGCTTCGTCTGGGAGAACAAGGCAGCGCTCGGCATCGAGCGAAACGCCTTCACGCGGGTTACCTCGGTGCGGCCGGTACTACGCATAAGCAACGACCAGACCCTGCTGCGCGAAACCGTCGTCGAATACATCCAGCAGCTATCGATCTACGCCAGCGAACTGAAGGCACTGGGCATCGAGAGGCCCGAGGGCATGCCGACGAACCGGTTGGTCCAGCTGTACGGCGGTGGCACGCTGGTGTTCAACGAATACGGCTTGCTGAAATTTCATATCGGCACGGGCGTCAAGAGCCCTCGGCAGTCCGACCGACTGGCAAGTCTCTGGGAGCGCGGATACTTCAGCCGGCAGATCACCGCGTCCGCGCGGATCGCCAGCGTGCACCGAAACCGCGTCCTGCGCCCGTTGTTCTCGCCGAAGGAGCAATGGTGACATGGCAGCCACGACCCAACCCAAAGCCAAATCGAAAGCCCGCGCAAAATCCGCACCAACCGACGTGACCCTGCGCAGCTACAACGTCGGCTTCGGCGACTGCTTCCTGCTGACCTTTCACTACACCGGATTCAACCGCCACGTGCTGATCGACTTCGGTTCCACGCGAGCGCCCAAGGGCAAGGTCATGAAAGCCCACATGCTCGCGATCGCAAAGCAGATCGAGGACGACTGCGAGGGAAAGCTGCACGCCCTCGTCGTCACCCATCGGCACAAGGACCACATCAGCGGCTTCGCCTATAGCGGCGGAAAAGGCCCAGGTGCCGTGATTCGCCGGCTCGACCCGGATCTCGTCATCCAACCCTGGACCGAAGATCCCAAGGCTCATCGCAATGCAAAGCATGCCGTCGCAAACATGCGGAACGGCCATCCCAAGGCGACGCTCCAGCATATCGCCGCCCTTGAGGACATGAACGAATTCGCCGGCTACGTCGTCTCGGCCAGCAAGCGCCTGCGCGGCAATCACCTGAAGGCCACGAGGGAGCAGCTGGCCTTCCTGGGGGACGACAACGAGCTAACCAATCGCGACGCGATCACCAACCTGATGACGATGGGAAAGCGCAAGCGCTATGTCTACTTCGGCGCAAAGTCTGGCCTGGAGTCCGTCCTGCCCGGGGTCGTCACCACCGTACTGGGTCCACCCACACTGAAGCAGGAGCCAGGCATCGCGAGCCAACGAGCCAGGGACCCCGACCAATTCTGGATGCAGCTGGCGGGGCGGGCGGAGTTCTGGGCCCAACATGGCCAGATAGCCAGGCACGCCCTGGCGACCGAAGCGACGCTGTTTCCAGCCTACGTCGAGAAGCGGCATCCCTGGGACATGCGCTGGTACCGATACCAGGCCCAGCGCGAGCAGGCCGACAACCTGCTGTCGATCGTCCGCACGCTCGACAGCGCCATGAACAACACCAGCGTCGTCCTCTTGTTCGAAGCAGGAGGCAAGAGCCTGCTCTTCCCCGGCGATGCCCAGTACGAGAACTGGATGTACGCGCTGTCACACCCGAAGATCGTTGCCCGCCTGGCCAAGGTCGACCTCTACAAGGTCGGCCACCACGGCAGCCTCAACGCCACCCCCAAAGACCTGTGGAACGGCTTCGCGGCCAGGGGAACCAAGACGAAGAAAGGCCGGCTGACCTCGGTCCTGTCGACCCTGGCCGGCGTGCACGGCAGTGAGAAGGCGGGTACCGAGGTACCGCGCGATCCGTTGGTCACGGCGCTGACGAAAGAGTCCAACCTGTGCGACACGCGGACACTGGCCGATCACGAGCCAGTCATAACGACACTCAAGCTGTAACGGGACAACGATGAAACGCATCATTGTGTGCGCCGACGGCACCTGGAACATCCGCGACCAGATGAGTAGCGGCAGCAAGACGCGCCGCCCGACCAATGTCACCAAACTGGCCAGGGCCATCCTGCCGACCGACCCGCATGGTGTTTCCCAGGTGGTCATCTATCGCGAGGGCGTCGGCACGGGAACCGGGATGGACAAGTTGACCGGCGGTGCGTTTGGCGACGGCATCGAGGACAACATCATCTCGCTGTATCGAAGCATCCTCTACAACTATGAGCCCGGCGACGAGCTGTTCTTTTTCGGCTTCAGCCGCGGGGCGTTCACCGCTCGCAGCCTTGCAGGTTTCCTGAGATTCGCCGGCCTCCTGCAGAAGACCGACGACTACTTCACGCCCGACTTCTACGCCTGCTACGAAGGAGGCCAACGCGAGGGATCGGTGGGATGGACCAATGCCAGCAAGCACCTCGAAGGCAAAAGGATCTTCCCGAAGATCAAGATGGTTGGCGTTTGGGACACCGTCGGTTCGCTGGGCGCGCCAGGCGTGATGGGACAACTTTTCAACAGCAAGAAGTACCTCTACCACCAGGTCGGGCTGCTCCCGGAGATAGAGAACGCCTTCCATGCGCTGGCCATCGACGAGCGGCGCCAACCCTTCGTCCCCACACTATGGGAAATGCCACCCGACTGGACGGGACATCTGGAACAGGTCTGGTTCACCGGTGTCCACTGCAACGTCGGTGGTGGGTATCCGTACGACGGGCTTGCCAATGAAGCCTTGTGGTGGCTCGCCGGCGAGGCGGCCAACCTCGGCCTGGCCATCGACAAGCGCTACCTCGATCCCTTTAAAGCACGCCCCGATGGTCAACTCTACGACTCGATGGACCTCAAGTACCGGTTATTGGGTTCTGTCGTGCGCCCCCTGGGCAAGCAGGCGAACGGGAACGAGGCTATCCACGACTCGGTGATAAAACGCATGGGAATGACCAAACTCGAGTACGACCCGCCGTACAACCCGCCGAATGCAAAGCAATACCTCGCCCGACCCGACCACAAGGTCGCGACGACCAAGCCCATCCCCTAGGTTTCATGCTCTTGCGGAGTGCGCGCTATGGATGAGGAAGATTTCGCCCTGATCGAACGCGATCTGGCCGAACTGGCCGAGATGCTGGGTGCGCCGGATGCCGTGGACGACCATCTGTTCAGGCGGCGGAACATCGAAACAGGCATCGAGAGGGCCATGCCCGATCGCGAACGCGTCGTGGAAAAAATTCTTGCGCTCGAGCGCGTGGCCGCCCTGCTCGATCGTCGGACCTTCGAGACCGCCATGCAGACGATCCAGACCGTCGCGGACAACGGCGATCAGGATTCCGCCCCCAACGGCGCGCCCGCTCCCATTCCCACATCCGCTTGGGTTATCGCCGACGATGGCGAATCGATCGCCATCGCTTTCTCCAGCCTGCCTGATCTACGTGAGATCAGATCCTTGCTCCTTCGCCTCGCCAACGACATCGCGGAGGGCGCATGAGCACGTTGAACGGAAAGAAGGCGCGATCGGAGATCAGGCGGATCCTGACGCTCCTGGGTGTTGCAAAATCGGGATTGCCCGCACTGAGCAAGCTCGCCAGCGGAAAGTTGTACGAGCTCTACGTCCTGTCACGGCTTCTGGAAGAACTGGATGCCGACGATTACAAGCTGCAGTTCTCCCATCCGGTCGTGACCTTCAAGACGGGCGGAGGGCCGATCAAGCCAGGCGACTTCCACGTGGCCCTGCTCAAAGGCGGCACGCTGGTCGGCGAGGTGTATACCGATGTGGAGGTCAGGACGCTGGGTTGGCACCTGGGGCGTGTGACCGACCTCAGCCAGTACCATGAGATCGACATCGTCATCGTCGATCCGGGTGCGACGGGTTTTCCTGCTCACAGCGAACTCATGCTCGGCATAGAGTGCAAGGCCACGGCCACCTTCCACAAATCCCACGTACGCGAAGCACTGGGGCGCCGGCGGGAGTTGAGCTTCTATGACCTGCACGGCCAACCTTCGAGGGTTTTCAGCACCACCTCGGTTGCAGCGGACCCGCCGTCCGAATACTGGCTGGCCTTCATCGACCCAGCCGGTAGCAAGTACGTGCAAAGTCCGGAAGTGTTCGCCGTGAATCTGAAGCACTGGCAGCCGTGAGCTTCGGCGAGGCGACTCAGCCCCGCCCCTTCAACATCTCCGCCGCCTTCAATGAATCCAGGTCCCGATTGACCGTAGCCACCGCAATCACCCGCCCGTCCTTCTCGTAGCGCACCTCGGCGTCCTTGTCCGCCACGGACCCTTCCTCACGAATCGCATCCCAATCCTCGGCGTGGCCGACATAGCGGATGGTCGTGTCGTAATGAACACTCCAGAAGAACGGCGGCTCCTCGAACGGATCGTCGATATCCAGCATCCCCGCCGCCGCGACCTGGCCGTGGCGCTCGGCGAGCACCCAGTGCTCGACACGTGCCGGCTCACCATGCGCGCCCGGATAACGGGCAATGTCGCCGGTGGCGAAGATGTTCGGATCCGATGATCGCATCGACGTATCGACGATGACGCCGCCCTCGATGCGCAGACCTGCCGTCTCGGCCAACTGCAAGCGCGGCTTCACGCCGATCCCGAGCACCACCCGCGTCGCAGGCACCGACGTGCCGTCGTCGAGCTGTACAGCCCCATCGGCATACCCTTCGGCGCGGCGACCCAGATGAAACACGACACCATTGGCTTCGTGCAACGCCTTGATCATCGTCCCGATCGACGGACCAAACTTGCTCCGCAGTGGAATCAACTCGGGCCCGATCACATGAACCCTGGCACCGCGATGACGAAGCGAAGCCGCCGCCTCCAGTCCAATGAAGCTGCTGCCAATCACCGCAACGACATCCGACGAGCTCACATCGGCAATCACCCGCTCGGCATCCTTCATGCTACGCAGCGTATGCACGTGCGGCGTATCGAACCCCGGTGCCGAGGGGCGAATCGGCTCCGCACCGGTCGCCAGAAGCAACCTGTCGTACGTAAGCGACTCGCCCGATGCCAAAGCCACAGAACGCGAAGCCGCATCGATCGAACGAACCACCGCACCGAGCTTCAGCGAGATCTTCAGATCCTTGTAGAACGCATCGTCCTTAAGGGGCATCCACTCAGGCTCCGCCGTCCCTGCCAGATAATCCTTCGACACATTGGGCCGGTCATACGGCGCATCTTCATCGGAGCTGATCATCGTCAGCGCACCGCCGAACCCATGCTGACGAAGCCGCTGCGCCGCAGCGAAGCCTGAAGCTCCGCCGCCCACGATCACGAAATGCTTGTCCGTCATCAACACCGGGGAAGGCGCCGCCTCATCCGGCAGCGCTTCACGAATGAACACTTTGCCGCCCTCCTCTTCCACCTTCCAACGCGCCACCGGGGCCAGCGCAGGCGCTTTCAACGCCCGGCCCGTCCTCAGATCGAAACAGGCGTGATGCAAGGGACAGTTGATGGTGTCGCCCACGCGCAAGCCTTCGTGCAGCGGGCCGCTGTAATGGCTACAGGCGCCACCCAGCGCGACGATACCGTCGCTGGTGCGCGCCACGATGATCGCCTCGCCGCTCACATGGCCGGCAAAGACGCCGTCCTCGGGAATCGTGGACGCGTAGACGCCCTGGCTGAAATCGGGACCAACGGGTGCGGAGTCAGAATCGGTAGACATGGCAGGTTCCCGTGCTGGCGTTGGCTAGCCTTCGAATGTATGGGGCGAATATGACGCTGGCTAGGCGGTTCTGTGTGTACATCGTGATGTGTGGACAGCACCAATGCGGCCGGCGTTCCGTGTGCTATGCAATTTCGGAAGAAGTTGATGGTTTTGTGAAGACGCCGTAGTGAGACGGCGGTCTCTTGGCTTTTTATCCTGCGTTCGGCAAGCTGCGGGGTCGCAAGAATCCAGACAAAACGCACGATCAGGAGCTCCATGATGAGAACGGTCCGCACGCTCGCCATCACCTTCGCCCTTCTCGTCACCGGTAGCAGTGCCTTCGCCGCCGACAGCACCAGTCAGGTCATCAAGCGCCAGGCGCCCAAGGGCATCACGGCTACCTTCTATGCGTGCGTCGACAAGGCCGGCTCCGACACCACGGCGCAAGGGGCCTGCCTCGCTGCTGAAAAGAAGACGCAGGACACGCGCCTCAATACGACCTACAAAGCGCTGACTGCCAAGCTCACCGGCAAGGCGAAGGACAACCTCCTCAACGCCGAGCGTGCCTGGCTCGACTTCCACAACCGCAACGGCGACTTCGAAGCGTCGTTGTACGGCGACGAACCGGTCGCCGACCTCCAGGTCACCCAGAACGAAATCTTCCGCCTCGCCGAGCGCGCGGACGCCCTGGACAAGTACCTCACGATCGCCAACGACCAATAACCCAACGCTTCACGGAGAGAAGTCATGGCCGGTATCGATACGCACGACGTCAACTCGCTCGCAGGCGCCACGTACTTCGTGGTGGGCCGCGGCACCGAAGGCGGACCGTCTTCGTACCACCTGTCCATCACGGGCGTCACCAGCGGCACGTCCGACCCCAACTGGGGCCACGCGGACAAAATCATCGCGGACAGCGGCTACTCGCTCGGTACCATCCAGGTCGACCTCGGCAAACGCGGCACCTGGGCACTGGGCGCTACCGATGGCGCGGCACTGAAGCCCGGCCAGACCACCTACGTAGACGGCATCATCGATCAGTCCTCGCAGTACGCGAAGGATCACGGCCTCACCTACACCGGCGATACCAGCAAGCTCCGCAGTGACCTGCTCACGCACGGCAACGGCGAACACGGCCGCACCACACTCAACTTCATCGACAAGGACACGCGCAACAGCATCAACGCGTGGGCCGGCTCGCAAGATGGCCAGAAGTGGGTCCATAAGAATATCGACTACCCGCAGATCAAGAATGCGACGCAGTCGGCCATGGATACGCTCGACAAGTACGGCAAGAACATCCCGGAAGATCGTCGCCTGGAAACCGTCGCCATCCTCGCAAAGACGGAAAACCAGATCCCGTCGCAGATGAAGAAGTTCGAAAAGGTGCTGCAGGACGGTGGTAACTACGACGACGTGCTCGCCAAGGCCAACCAGATCAAGGAAACCTACTCGTACTACGACGGCCCGAAAGCAGCCGCCCTGGCCGAGCAGTACAAGAACGCATACAAGGACCCGGAGAAGGCCGCAGCCCTCGACCGCGCGCACACCAAGGTCGGCGACGCCAACTTCGATCCATCCAAGTCAGGCGACGATGCGGATATCAAGGCCGCGCTCAAGGCCATCGGCCAGGGTGGTCGTACGCATGCGGCGGCTGGCCATGGTTCGCTGAAGGATGGCTCGCATGGCGAGAAGGTGACCGCATTGCAAACCGATCTCGCGAAACTTGGCTTCACCGATGCGCATGATCGGGCGCTGCACCCGGATGGCGACTTCGGACCGGGCACCAAGGCCGCGGTCGAGAAGTTCCAGCGCGCGCATGGTTTGACGGCCGATGGCGTAGCCGGACCGAAGACACTCGACGCGGTGCAGAAGGCAGCGCATCCGCCGCAGGCCAGCCTTGCCGATGCCAGCCATCCGGGCAACGCGATCTACAAGCAGGCGCTGGAAGGCGTCAAAGCCATCGACGCGCAGCATGGCCGCAAGCCGGACCACCTGTCGGACAACCTCGCCGCATCGCTCGCGACGGCCGCCAGGGCGGCAAACCTCTCGAAGGTCGATCACGTTGTGATGAGTGACGACGGCAAGCGGGCTTACGCCATGCAGGGTGAGCAAAGCTCACCGTTCAAGCGGGTGGCTGAGGTGGATGTTGCGCAATCGGTGGCTAAGCCGATTGAGCAAAGTAGTGCTGAGTTTCAGAAGGTTGAGAAGCAGCAGGCGGTTCAGCCGCAAACACAGACCCAGCAAGCCCAGCAGCCACCGCAGCATCAGGCGCCTCAGCAATCACCGGGCCTGCATCCTTAAGCTCGCTCCATCACTTCTCAGGAAACCGCGGCAGCAAACAACTCACCTGCCGCTTGAAGTCGACGAAGAGATGCACATCGATCAGGGATCCCTCGCCGAGGATGAACTTATAAGGCATCTTCAGATCCTCGATCGAGGCGTAAGTCACCTGATAGTTCTTACCCGCCATCTCGACGTTGGAGGTCTTGCGCGCAAAGCGTACCGCCTGGCTTCCCTGGGTCACGTCACGAAGCTTGAGCTCGCCACCGCGCTGCAAGGGACCCTGCGTGCTGGGCTGGTTCGATGTGAGGTAGAAGGTCGTGCCCGTATCGGACAGAGCGTTCTGCGGGACGCCATCCACGCGCACTTGCTCGAGCACCTTGGGCGGGGATCCCCAGAACGTCGTGCCCAGCAGCAACGGTGTTTCGCAAGCGGGCTTTGAGGCGCCCTCTCCGTAGATCAGGACGGCATCCTTCTGGACTTCAAAGGCGCCCAGTCGCTGCAGGGCGTCCATCCCGATGATGTTGCGTTCTTCGTCAATGATGGAGACGGGAAGATTCACGAACTCCACGTTCCCTAGCTGCAACTTCTCGATGAGGCCCAGCTTCTTGACGGATGCACCACCGAGCGCGCCGTGCACGTTACCGTCTTTTTCGAGAAGCACTTTGACACCGAGCCTCTTCGCCGTCTCCTCGCCAAGGATGCTGTAACCGCCTGTATCCATCACAAGCTGCAAGGATGTGCCGTTGACGGTCGCCTCCACCAGGCTTGACCGCTTGGGGTTCCGCTTTAACGGAATGCTCGTGATTCCGGCGGGGATACTCACCTTTACCGGCGGCAGTGTCTTGTACAGCGGCGCCTGCGTCAGATCGGGGTTATTAAGCTTCTCGGCGGGCAGTACGCCCTTGTAGCGCTCCGCGATGCTCTCTTCCTCGATCGCCGCCTTCTGGCGCTCACCCATCAGGCGGAGGTTGGCCGCGGCAAACCGCGCGCAGTAGTGCGCGACAAATGGCTCGGAGGCCTTGAGGCTCGATTCGCACGTACCCGCAATGCTGTTCGACTGCTCGAAGTTGCCATGGACGCGTTCGATCGCCATGGCGGCCAGTGCATGCTCGACAGCATCCTGGCTACGGTATTGCGTCGTCAGGCCGTCAATATCGGCAACGACGATGGCGTGGTTGATTGAAGCGATGATCGCATCGCGTGCTGTCGTGCCATGCGCGTCTTCAGCCGCGGCGGTTGTGGCGAGGGGCGCGCACAGGGATACCGCCAGGGCAAGCAACTTCCGTTTAAGCACGACGAGACTCCATTCGAGGTAGCGCAAGATACTGAGGTAAGTCTCATGCCTTTTGCAAGGCGGGATCGTGACTCAGATATGACAGCCGGAGCGCTTCCATGCGCTCCATGTTTCGTTCAAACGCGACGCGATGAAGCCAGACGGTCATCCACCAGGACGACATAGCGGCGGCCCGCGAGAGCGCCGCCAAGTGCCGCGGCCATGGCGCCCAGGATCAGGGCAATCGCGCTGCCAAGTGCGGCTTTGGCGGCAGCTTTTGCTGCGGCATCGGCAGCTTCGCGCGCTTTGACTTCTGCATCAGCTTTCGCCTGCGCGATCTTTGCCTTCGCCTGCTGGTACTGGGTGATCCAGGTGTCCACTCGCTGCTCGGCTTCCTGTTGCGATACGCCGGCGCGTGCCACCACGACATTTACCAGCGCCTGCCTGTCGGCTTGCTGTACCGTGTCGCTGCCCGAAGCGATGATGCGCTGTGCGACGGTCTGCACGTCTTCGCCCGTATCGCCGTTGGCTTGGTTCTGCGCTGCATTGTTCAGCTGGTTGGCTGCGCCGTTGGCCTGTTGCTTGATGGCGTCCGGCTGCAGTGCCGGCTTGCCTGTCTGCGCCATCAGCTGCTGAGCCTGACTCTTCAGCGAGTCCATCGTGATGCCGTTCTCCTGCAGCTGCTTTTTCGCTGCATCGGTCACCGGCCCTGCAGCGGCGGCAATACCGCTGCCCGCGGCCGCGGCCGCTGTGCCGGCAGCCGTGGCGCCGCCCTTCACGATGGACGTGACGGCTGTAGCCACCAGATACGCACCCAGAAGGCTAGCCAGACCCCAGGCAACGAGGCCGTGGAGCATAGCGTCCGTCCGCCCTGGTGCACCTGCGAGGTGTCCAGCAACCCAGCCACCAGTAAACAAGGCGAGCACACTGCTCACACCCCACCAGACGGCAGCGCCGATGCCGACGCTAGAGGCATCCGGCGAGTCATGAGCGATCGGGTCTGCCGTGCTGAAACCAATCCCTGCACCAATGAGGCTGAGGACAAGCTGGATCACCACGGCGATGATGACGCCTGCAAAAATTGATCCCCATGACATGCGACGAAAGAGTGACGCGTCACGCTCGACAATTCTTGAGCCGACCGGCGCGTTATAGCCGGATTCGGTGTGGATAGTGTTCATAGAGTTCCTTGGGCCGTCGGCCAGATAAGAGAAGCCGAGCGTCCGTCTGTGGGAAGCGACCCGGGTGTGCTTGCGACGGTGTGCCGCCTGCCGTGATCAGGCTGTGTTGGGCGCGTGTGGTCAGGCATCGCAGTGGTAGCTGGCATGGCGAGCTGCGATGGCTGTTAAGCGACCGACTCCCGCACCAACGGCACCGCTGCCCGAATAACCGACAACCCCGTCTGCAGAAACAACGCAGCCAACGCCGCACCAACGATAAGGTCCAGCCACCACCAGCCGGTCCAAGCGATCAGCCCGCTTGTAACCAGAACCCCCGCGTTACCGATAACGTCATTCCGCGAACACTGCCAGACAGACCGCATGTTGATGTCGTCGGCGCGGTAGCGCGTCAACAAGGCCAGGCAAGCGCCATTGAGGACGAGTGCACCGGCCGAAGCCAGGCTCATCAAGCCGGTCACGGGCGGCACGCCGTGAGATAGCCGATAGACGACCTCGGCCATCACCACTGCCGCGAAGCCCACCTGCAACACACCCTTCGTCAAAGCGGACATCGCACGGGCACGCAGGCTACGCCCCACTACCAGCAGACTGATCCCATAAACCAGGGCATCGCCCAGGCTATCCAGCGAATCGCCCTGCACCGCGCTGGAACTGGCGACCCAGCCCACCCCGAACTCGCCCCCGAAGATCACCAGGTTGATGACCAGCACCGTCCAAAGCACCCGCCGATGCGCCGAGGTTTCGGCCAACGTGCGGGCCTCGCAGCTATCGTGGTCGCAGCAGCCCATGAAGGAGTTCCAAACAAGAAAGGCCTAGAATGAGGTCCGTAGTAACTACGGAGTCAACCGATGCGCATCAGTGAACTGGCGGCCGCCACCGGGTGCAACCTGGAGACGATCCGCTACTACGAGCGAATCGCCTTGCTGCCTGAGCCACCCCGCCTGGGGACGTATCGCCAGTACGGCGCCGATGACGTGGCGCGCCTGGACTTCATCATGCGGTGTCGGCACCTGGGTTTCAGCCTCGAGGAGACCCGGAGCCTTCTCGGCTTAAGCGCCAAGCGAGACGACTCATGCGCGGCGGTGGACGTGATCGTCCAGGCGCATCTTGAACAGATCGAGGCGAAGCAGCGGGCGCTGGCCGAGATGGCCGCTGACCTGCGTGGCATGCTGGCCGCCTGCGCACAGGACTCCGTCGCCACGTGTAGCGTCGTGCGCACACTGGCCCACTGATCACGAGCGCAACGGCGCTACTCCAAAGCAGCCCGCAGTCTGGCTGCCAACTCAATGCGCTCCTCGGTGGTGTAGCGCTCTTTCGTTCCCGCACGCAATCCGTCGTTTGAGTAACGAGGAAACACGTGAAGATGAAAGTGCCACACATCTTGATCGCCGGCTGGCCCATTGTGTTGGCGAGTGGAGATTCCTTCACACCCGAAGGCATTTCGCATAGCCTGTGCCAGGCGACGCGTGGCACGAAAGACGTCGGTGCCAAGGGCGTCCGGGATGTCCAAAACGTTCTCATAGTGGCTTCGGGGGATCACCAAGCAGTTGCCTTTTATTCCACCGTAGTGGTGAGTCGGAACCAAAGCGAACACGTTGGCATCCACAAAGACAATGGCTGCTTCTGGTGCCGGCGACGGAAGCGTCTCAGCAATACGGCAGAACGGACACTCGTACCCGGGGGGAGCATTCTTCATAAGGCCTAACTCCCGATGGGGGATGAGTCCGCTTGAGTGAAGACGCCGACGCATCGATAGATGCGACGGCACCGAAGCGAGAGTTGATCGACACGACTTGCGGCGATGACAGATTGTGCTGAATATTGAAGCGAGGTCGAGCGGGCGTTGATTTAAGCGGGCGACCTTTTCAAAACGAGCGACCTTCTCAAAGGTACTAATATGCGCACCAGCAGGCCAGCCCGGAAAAGGGCTCTCTGTAAAACACTGCTTGCAACGCTAGCCTTCGCCGCTGGCACTGCTCCGGCAATGGCTGAGGTCCAGGTCACGGCCGACCGCATCACCCAAGCGAACGGCACGTACTGGCTCCATCTGACGCTTTGGAATTGCTCGGCAGTTCCCTTGAAGGTCGATGGAGCTTTCGCTCCGTGGGGTGCGCACACGCTCACGTTGGCGCTCTTCGGCGCGGACCCCATCCCGAGTCATTTCTGGCCGCAACAGATGGCCGTGGAAGACGTCCGCCCGTCCGAGGTGGAACTGGTACCTGGCGGTCATACCGATGGCAAGGTGGCCCTACGCTTTCCGCCATTCCGTAGTGAGAAGAACAAGGCGACAGGCCCCTTTGTGCTGTTCTGGTCCTACAACACGGATCTGCTGCATGAACGCCCTGCACGCCAACTCTCAGGAGCGATCAACATGGGAATCGGGGGCGATCAAAGGACCAAAGGCTCCCCTTGCACTGCTGAAGCGAAGTAGGCCGGACGAAGCGAGCTACGACCCCTGACCGGATAGCGCCCGCGCAAGCACCTTGAAGACCCGCGCATCCAGCGATTGCGCCACATTGAAGCGCACGAATCCTGTCGCACTCGATGCCTGGCTGAAAGCATTCCCTGGCGCCAGCACCACACCGTCCTTCAGGCACGCGCGCGCCACCGTCGCCGCATCGACCCCCGCCGGCAGCTGGCACCAGACAAACATACCCGCGCCAGGAATCAGCCACGGCTTGATGTCCATGTCGGTGAGCCTCGCGACTGTTTTCTCCATCGCTTTTGCCAACCGTTCGCGCACGATTTCCATGTGCTTGCGGTAGCCGCTATCGGTCAATGTCGCAAACAGGATTTCGGCGGAGAGGCGACCACCGCCGAAGGCAGTCGCGATCTTCAAGTCGGCAAGCCCTTCGATCCAGTCGGGACGGGCCGCCACATAGCCACACCGCAACGACGCCGAGATCGTCTTCGAAAAACTGCTGATGTGGATCACGCGATTGAGCCCATCGAATGCCGCCAAACGCGGCGCAGGCACTACCTCGAAGTCTGCGAAGATATCGTCCTCGACGATCACCAGATCCGATGCCTCGGCAAGCTTCAGCAGGCGATGCGCAACGACCGCCGACAACACGGCGCCCGTCGGATTATGAAGTCCGGAATTGGTGATGTAGAGGCGGGGCGCATGCGCCTTCAGCTTCGCTTCGAATAGAGCGACATCGGGTCCGGTCGGCGTATACGGAACACTGACGACGTTGACGCGATGTGCTTTCAGCAACGCATGGAAATTGAAATAGCAGGGATCGTCCACCATCACCGTGTCGCCTGGCTCCAGCAGGAACCGGCAGATCAAGTCGATGGCCTGGATCCCCGATTCGGTGAGCATGAGCTGGTCGGGCGCCGCCTCGACGCCGATACCATGCATCCGACGGGCAAGCAGCTGGCGTAACCCGGGGTGTCCCAGCGGCGTTGCGTATTCGACCAGCTCCAGTGCGTTTGCCCTCGCCACGGTGCGCAGGGCGCGACGCATGCCGGCCTCGAAGAGCCAGTCCGGCGGAAGCCAGCCGCAACCCGGCTTGAGCAGTGTCGCGTCCGCTTCCAGGGACTGGCGCGAAATCCATAGCGGGTCGACTTCTCTCTCCACCTTGGGACCCATGCCAGCCAGGGCTAAAGGAGCCACCGGCCCCGCCACGTAAAACCCGGCGCCACGCCGTGGCGTGATGACGCCCTCGGCGGCCAGCCGCTCATACGCTTCCACAACGGTCGAAACCGACAGCTTCATGGCCAGCGCTTGCGCGCGCACCGACGGCAAGCGCGTGCCTGGCAGATAGCTGCGCGATGAAATGCGCGACCTGACCTCGGTCATCACGGTTTCGATCCGGCTACCGATACGCATGCGCACGCCTCGACTGTGCTGGGTTAGAGAACACTACAGTTTCTTTTAATTGTACTGATTTGTGCCTCGTTCGCGCCCTTTGTCAATGCTCAACTGCATCGGTCTGATGAAGGAATGACCGATGGAAAGAACAGCAAGCGGATGGATCAACGGATTCATCGGGGTCGCCATCTTCGCCGGTTCGCTGCCGGCAACACGCGCCGCCGTGGCCGACTTCGATCCCATCTTCCTGACCTGTGCGCGAGCATCCATAGCGGCCCTGTTGGCACTGTCGCTCTTGTTGGTGCTGCGGCAACCGCGGCCGAGCCTTGTGCATCTGGCGCCCCTGGCGCTGACCGCGTCAGGCGTGGTGGTCGGCTTTCCGCTATTGAGCGCCCTCGCGTTGCGGCACGTCACATCCGCTCATTCGGTGGTCTTCGTCGGCCTCCTCCCGCTATGCACAGCCATCTTTGGCGTGCTTCGTGGAGGCGAGCGTCCCCGACCGTTGTTCTGGATGTTCTCAATCTGCGGTGCCGCGCTCATCGCCGGCTATGCGGCCATGAGCAGCGCGGGAGGGTCGACCGAGGGCGACCTGCTCATGCTGGCGGCCATCATCGTGTGCGGTATGGGGTACGCCGAAGGCGCGCGCCTCTCGCGCATCCTGGGCGGTTGGCAGGTCATCAGCTGGGCGCTGGTGCTATCGCTACCGGTCATGTTGCCCACGGCGCTCGTCACCCTGCCGGCGTCGTTCGAGCATGTGGGCAAGGCGGGATGGCTTGGCCTTGCCTACGTGTCGGTCTTCAGCATGTTGATCGGCTTCGTGTTCTGGTATCGCGGCCTCGCGCAAGGCGGCATCGCCGCGGTGGGACAACTGCAGTTGTTCCAGCCGTTCATGGGCCTCGCGCTCGCGGCGCTGCTGCTGCGCGAGACGGTGAACTGGACGATGTTGCTCGTGACGCTTGCGGCCGTGGTTTGCGTGGCGGGATCGAAGAAGTACGCAAGCCGGGTCGCATGAATCAGAGGCACCTACGAGGGATGTCGCGCCAGGGTTGGGACAACAGGCGCCGCCCTGATCGGCGGCGCCTGTTGTCCAATCCTTTCGGCTGAAAGCCTACTTCTTCGCAGCAATAATCTCGCTCAGGTAATCAGGCGTCCCTTCAACCCGCACCAGATGCGGATACTGCAGACCACCGTGGTAATCCACGGGAATCGTCCGGAACCGACCCTGATACTTCACCGTCAGCTCGATCGGCGTCTTGCTGTCTTTCGCTGCCGTAATCGCGCTGGTCAGGACGTCCTTTGAATAGGCCGTGCCATTGACCGCAACCACGGTCGCACCCGTGCTGACGCCAGCCTTGAACGCAGGACCATCCCAGCGCACGTCGTTCACCTTGCCACTGCCGGTCATCGTCAGGCCGATCGAAAAGGTGAAGTTCACCAGATGGCGAGGCGATTCGGGGCGGCTGTCGTACTGCTTCTCGTACTCGCTTTCCTTGTCGTCATAGACCAGCTTCCAGCCTGTAGCCGCGAGGCCGTCCTGCAGCGGCGGGTTGACCGTGCCGACATGCGCCTTCAGGAAGCTTGCCCAGTCGTACTTGGCGACACCGTTCAGGGCGGCCACCACGTCGTCGAACGTATAGGTCTTCGGCACATAGCTGCCGTTCTCGACACCGAAGAACGCACGCGCGAAATCGTCGAGCGACTGCTTGTCATGCGTCAGGTTGCGCAGCTTGGCGTCCACCGCCAGCCACATCAACTGCCCACCGCTGTAGTAGTCCTCACTCATCTGCCAGCTGCGGTACGGCAGCGATGTGCGGCGAGCGACGGTCGGGTCGTTGGTGGTGTCTTCAAGGGTGCGCCACTCGAAACCTTCGCGGTTACGCTCGTAGTTGGCTGCGACCATGGCCAGGCCATCGCGGAACTCCTGCGGTGACCACATGCCGGAACGCGCGGTCAGTACGAAGCCCCAGTACTGCGTCTGGCCCTCGTACACCCACAACAACGAATCGCCCATCGGGACGTTGAAGTTCGGTGTCCACAGGTCAGCAGGGCGACGGAACTTGCCGTTCCACGAATGCGTGTATTCGTGAGCCAACAGGTCGCGCTCGGACGCGTTTTCTTTCCAGGCAGTGAAGTAATCGGCGCCCAGGCCGTCTTCGCTGGACTGGTGGTGCTCCGTGCCGTTGCCAGCCAACTGGTCCGATAGCGAGAACAGGAAGTCGTAGTGATCGTAGTGGTGCGAGCCGAACAGCTTCGTCGCCTGTGTCACCAGGTTGCGATGCACCGTAAGCTGCTCAGGCGTCATCTCCAGGTACTTCGGTTCATCGGCGACGACATCCAGGAACACCGGCGCCTTGTCGCCCGCATTGAGCGCGACACGCTTGAAGTACTGCCCCGCATAGACCGGTGAATCAACCAGGTTGTCGAAGGTCACCGGCTTGAAGGTGGTGGTGTCGCCCGACTTCGAAGCCGTTTCCAGGGCGGTGCCGAGCTGCCAGCCCTTCGGCAGCGTCAGGCTGGGCGTGAAGGTGATGCCGCGCGTGTAGTAGCCCGCCGGATAGAGCGCCACCTTGCTCCATTCCATGGACATCATGCGGTCGGTGATCTCGAAGTCCGCATCGTCCGAGCGCGAGGACAGGTACTGGAAATCCGCATCGATCGCGGAGACGTCCGCAGGCACGTCGAGATGGAACGCGTAGACGTTGTACTTATCGCGCGTCCACGGAATCGGCTTGCCGTTCGCGCTGAGCTTGAGGCCAGCGAGCATCGCGATCGGGCCCGTCGGCGAGTGGTCGCCAGGAATCCACTGCGGGTACAACAAGGTCAATGCGCCCGGTTTTACCGGAATCGATTCATGGACGCGGAAGATGCCCTGCGCCGTATCGTTGGCATCGACGTGAAGCGCTACCGTCCCGACATACGGGGAGTCCTGCGGGGGTGGCACCTGGTCGGTAGCGACCTGTTGCGCGTTGGCCGCGCCAGCGATGAGCGCCAGGGCGACGGCCAGGGAGAGGCGCGAAAACTTACGATGCGTAGCAGCCGGCAGACCGGCGAGAGGGACTGGGTGCATGAAAGGCTCGGCGAGTGAGTGGGTAGGGGCACATGCGAACCATGCGTCCGCGATGAATCATAGTGCCCATCGCCCTCTCTGCCTCAACCCGGCCCCTCATATCACCCGAGCGTCTTGGCGCCCCGAGGCTTGACGACGGTCGCGCGCTTGCCCGCGGCGCGCACCCCTTTCGGCAGCGGGGCGCAGCTACCGCCACTAGCCGCGCAACAGTTCTCCGTCAGGTAACCGACAAGGCCATTCACCGCGGCGATCACCGGCGCGTAGTAAATGAATCGACCGCTCTGGCGACTGGTGACCAGGCCCGCATGCAGCAGCTCTTTCAGATGAAACGAGAGCGTAGCGCTGGGCAAGCCCAGACGCTCACCGACCACGCCAACAGGCAATCCTTCCGGGCCCTGCTCGATGAGCAAGCGGAAAATGGCCAGGCGCGACTCCTGCGCGAGTGCGGAGAGGACCTTGATGGCGTCGGCGGTCTGCATGGTCGAGGTGCCGTTTGTTTCGATATCTCTAGAATGATAGAATCGTCAGCGCCAAGCAACCCTCGGAGAGCGTCGTGACGTCAGTCGATCTTCCCCACCTGACCGGCAACCTGCCGCTGCCCGAGTGGGAACGCCTCACCGTCCAGGGCGACGGTGGCCATCCTCCGCGCATCCTCATCCTGTATGGCTCGCTGCGTCCTCAGTCCTTCAGTCGCAAGCTCGCCTATGAGGCCGAGCGCATCCTCCAGCACCTGGGCGCCGAGACACGCGTGCTCGATCCGACCGAACTGCCCATGCTCGACAGCGTGCCCGCCAGCCATCCGAAGGTGCAGGAACTTCGTGCGCTTTCGTTGTGGTCGGAAGGCCAGGTGTGGATCAGCCCCGAACGGCACGGCACCATCACCGGCGTCTTCAAGAATCAGATTGACTGGCTACCGCTGGAAGACGGCAGCGTGCGCCCGACCCAGGGCAGGACGCTTGCCGTCATGCAGGTGTGCGGTGGCTCGCAATCGTTCAATGTGGTCAACGCCCTGCGCGTGCTGGGTCGCTGGATGCGCATGGTCACGATCCCGAACCAGTCCTCGGTAGCGAAGGCCTGGAACGAATTCGACGCCGCCGGCCACATGAAGCCCTCACCGTTCTACGATCGCGTGGTCGACGTCATGGAGGAACTGATGAAGTTCACCCTCCTGGTCCGTGGCCGCAGTGATTATCTGGTGGACCGCTACAGCGAACGCAAAGGCGCCGCTGAATCCCGTGCACTGGCTGCCGCCGCAGCCGTAGTGGAACCTACGTCATGACTATGAACGCAACGATCTATCACAACCCCCGGTGCGGCACCTCACGCAACACGCTGGCGATGCTCCGCTACGCCGGCATCGAACCGACCGTGATCGAATACCTGAAGACGCCGCCGGATCGCGTGACGCTGCTTCGCCTGCTGGTCGACGCGGGCCTGACGCCACGCGAGGCTGCACGCCAGAAGGAAACGTTGTTCAGCGAGTTGGGCCTGCGCGATCCATCGGTCAGCGATGAGGCAATCATCGACGCCATGCTCGCAAACCCGATCCTGATCGAGCGGCCGTTCGTCGTCACGGAACGCGGCACGCGTCTGTGCCGGCCGTCCGAGAAAGTGCTCGAGATCATTCCGCCGCTGCCGGGTCCGTTTACCAAGGAAGATGGCGAAGTCGTTAAGGGCTGACCGGGGCACTTGACAGGACCCCACTCCAGCTCCGCTAGAATGTCTCCCCCATGCGTCCCCGCTTCCGCCTAAGCCGTCGCCGTCGAGCCCTCTCCATTGGGCTGGTGATGTTCTGCCTGCTGTTCCAGCAGCTGGCAATGGCGGCTTACGTGTGCACATTGCCGACGCAGCCGACCGCGATGGCCATGACCGGTGCCTGCGCCGACATGGCGATGTCCGCCGCGCCAGCCAGTCACGCCCCCAGCATGCGCGCCGCCGATCCGCGTTGCACGGAACACTGTGCCGACCACGCCTCGGCCGTGCCCGACGCCCGCGTGCCCGCGCTGCCGCCGCTGCTTATGCCGGCTGACTGGCCCACCCTCGCAGCAACGATGACCGATCGTCCGGAGCGCGTGGCCTTGCCGGACCCGACGCTGCTTCGGCCGGATCCACCGCCTTCGCTGCGGTTCTGCACCCTCCTGATCTAGACCCCGATCGCACGTCCCTAGTCGGCCGTGTGCGCACGGCCGTGTGTGTCTGCGATCGGAGATCACCATGGTTTCGTTCAAGCGGCTTTCTGCCGCTCTTCTTCTTGCGCTAGTTCCCGTCCTGGCGGCCGCCGCGCCGCCACCCGTGCTCACCTTGCAAGCCGCCGCCGATCAGGCCGTGGCGCAGGCACCGCTGCTCGAAGCGCGCCGCGCGCAGGCGGAGTCCGCCCGTCAGGAAGCGGCGCGGGCCGGAGCCCTCCCCGACCCGCAGCTCACCTTCGGCATCGACAACCTGGCCACGCAAGGGCCAGGCGCGTTCACCGCTGGCGGCGACACCATGACCATGCGCACCGTCGGCATCAGCCAGGCGCTGCCCTCGCACACCAAGCGTCAGGCCGAGCGCGCCATGGGTCAGGCGCAGGCCGTCGAGGCAGGTGCCGCCGAGGTGGCTACCTCCACATCCATTCGGCAGACCGCTGCCGGTGCGTGGGTCAGCGTGTGGGGCGCGCAGCAGGAGATCGCGATGCTTCGCGCCCTGCGCTCCGCCTGGAATCAGGACATCGATGCCGCGACCGCGCGGTTGCGTGGTGCATCCGGTAGTGCAGCCGACGTCCTCGCGGCACGCATGGAAGCGCTGGACCTGGACAACCGCCTCGACGAAGCGACAGCACAAGAAGCGCAGGCACGAGCGAGCCTGGCGCGGTGGATCGACACGGCGAACGATGCGCCGCTGGCGGATCCGCCGGACTTCGCCGTGCTTCCCTTCGACGAGTCGAGTCTGATCGCTCACGTCGATGCGCAAGGCGTACTTCTGGCATGGCCCGCACGCGAGGATGCCGCGGCCGCCGCGCTCACGGTCGCGCAAGCGGATAAACGCCCCGCCTGGAATCTTGGCGTGAGCTACGGCTCGCGCGTGCGCGGCCTGTCCGACATGGTCTCGTTGCAGGTGGGCGTCAGCCTGCCGTTGTTCACACGTAACCGACAGGACCGTGGCATCGCCGCGCGCGCCGCCGATCTGGACGCGGTGCGCCTTGAGCATGCGGACGCGAGGCGTGCGCAGATCGAAGCCATCCATCGCGCCTGGTCGCAATGGGAGGCGTGGGGTGCCCAAGTGCGCCGCCACCGCGACGTACTCCTGCCACTCGCCCGCGATCGTGTCGCGCTTGCGCTGGCCGCTTACCGTGGCGGTGGCGATATCGCTCCCCTGCTTAGCGCCCGCCGCGACGAACTCGCCCACCACGCCGACTACGCGCGCATGCAGGCCGAGTACGGCCGCGCCTGGGCCGCCTTGGCTTACCTCATTCCCGCCGGAGCTGACCGATGAACCGCACTGCCCGTTTTACTCTCGGCGCGGCGCTAGTCGCCGTGCTCGCTATTGCCGCTTATCTCGTCGGTCGCCACAGCACGACACGACCCGAACCCACCTCAACGCAGGCGACCGCGAAGGCGCCGCCGAAGCCCGTCCGCTACTGGTACGACCCGATGGTCCCCGAACAGCACTTCGACCATCCTGGCCTGTCGCCGATGGGCATGGAGATGGTGCCCAAGGTCGACGAAGCGAGCACGCCATCGGGCGGTGTGCGCATCGACGCGGCGACAGTGCAGAATCTCGGACTACGCACCGCCCTCGTCGAGCGACGCAGCATGGCGTCGTCAGTGGACGTCCCCGGCAATGTGACGTGGGATATCCGTCAGGCAGTCACGGTCAGCGCGCGTGTCGACGGCATTGTTCAACGGCTGGATGTCCGCGCACCGTACACGGCGGTAACGAAGGGCGCGCCCTTGCTCGAGCTCCTCGCCCCACAGTGGCGTAGCGCGCTGGCCGAAGCCGAAGCGCTGCGCCACGTGCAGTCCCCTGATGCACAGGCGCTACGCGAAGCGTCGCAGGCGCGCTTGCAGGTGCTAGGCCTATCGGCAGCGGACGGCGTGACCTCTCGCGGCGATGGCGCAGCGATTCGTGTAAGCGCTCCGATCACCGGCACCGTCACCACACTCGAGGTCCGCGAGGGCCAGCGCGTAAACGCCGGACAAACGCTGATGACGATCAACGGCCTGGGCTCGGTCTGGGTCGAAGCCGCCGTACCGCAGGGACAGGGATCGGCAATTCGTCCGGGCACGCCGGTGACGGTACGCGTCGATGCGTGGCCGGGGCGCGTATTCACCGGCCAGGTCGAGACCTTGCTGCCGGACATCGACAACGCCACGCGCACGCAGCGCGCGCGCATCGTGTTGACCAACCCGGATGGCGCGCTCGCGCCGGGGATGTTTGCGCATGTCGCGTTGACGACGGCCGCAGCCGCTGCGGTCATCGTCGTGCCTGACGAAGCCTTGATCGCCGATGGGGACAGTGCCCGCGTCATCGTGGCCGAGGGTGATGGTCACTTCCATGCGGCGACGGTCGCCCCTGGCCGAAGCGCCGGCGGCATGACGGAGATTCGCAGCGGGCTGGAGGTCGGTCAGCGCATCGTCGTGTCGGGTCAGTTCCTGATCGACTCGGAAGCCAACTTGTCCGGTGCACTTGATCGACTGGAGCATCACCCATGATCGCGCGCGTCATTCGCGCGTCGATCACCCACCGAGGATGGGTGCTTCTGGCCGCCCTGGTCCTTGCGGCTGCCGGCACTTATTCCGCAGCGCGCACACCCATCGATGCCCTGCCCGACCTCTCCGACACCCAGGTGATCATTCGCACGAGCTGGGCCGGTCAGTCGCCGCAGATCGTCGAGGATCAGGTCACCTACCCCCTCGTCACCACCATGCTCTCGGTGCCGGGTGCGACCAGCGTGCGCGGCTATTCCTTCTTCGGCGACTCCTACGTCACCGTGCTGTTCGACGAGCAGACCGATCTGTACTGGGCGCGCTCGCGCGTGTTGGAGTATCTGAGCCAGGTGCGTGATCGCCTGCCGTCCGGCGTCTCGCCCGCACTCGGCCCCGATGCTACGGGTCTGGGATGGATCTACGAGTACGCGCTCGTGGACCGCACGGGCCAGCACGACCTCGGGCAACTGCGAGGCCTGCAGGATTGGTTCCTGCGCTACCAGCTTAAGACCGTGCCGGACGTGGCCGAGGTCGCTAGCGTCGGTGGCATGGAGCGCGCGTGGCAGATCGTGCCCGATCCTGCCGCCCTCGCCGCACGCGGCATCACCGTCGATCGCCTGGTCGACGCAGTACGCGCCGCCAACGGTGCGAACGGCGGCTCCGTGATCGAGCAAGGCGAAGCCGAGTTCATGGTCCGCAGCGAAGGCTACCTGCGCACCGCCGAAGACTTCGCCACCGTCCCCATCACCACCTCGACTGATGGAACGCCCGTGCTTCTGCGTGAGGTGGCCACCGTGCAACGCGGACCGATCTTCCGCCGTGGCATCGCCGAGCTCGACGGCCAAGGCGAGGTGGCCGGCGGTGTAATCGTCCTGCGCTCCGGCAAGAACGCTAAGACCGCGATCGCCGCCGTGAAAGCGAAACTGGAAACCCTGCAACGTAGCCTGCCCGCCGGGGTACAGATCGTCCCGACCTACGACCGCGCACAGCTCATCGACGCCGCGGTGGACAACCTCACCGGCAAGCTGATCGAAGAGTTCCTCGTGGTGGCGCTGGTCTGCGTGCTGTTTCTTGGTCACCTGCGTTCCGCCCTGGTCGCAGTCATTACCTTGCCCCTGGGTGTACTGGCTGCCTTTGTGGTGATGCATCTGCAAGGCGTCTCGGCCAATCTGATGTCGCTGGGTGGTATCGCCATTGCCATCGGTGCGATGGTCGACGCCGCCGTGGTGATGATCGAGAACGCGCACAAGCACCTCGAACACTGGCGGGATCGACACGACGGCGTGGAACCCAGCGCCGCCGTTCGCTGGACACTGATCGCCGAGGCGTCGGCTGAGGTCGGGCCGGCGCTGTTCGTCAGCCTGCTCATCATCGCGCTGTCGTTCGTGCCGGTGTTTTCCCTGGAGGCGCAGGAAGGTCGCCTGTTCAAACCGCTAGCCTTCACCAAGACCTACGCAATGGCTACGGCCGCCGGTCTCGCAGTGACGCTCGTGCCGGTGCTAATGGGTTACCTCGTGCGTGGTCGTATTCGCGCCGAGGGCGACAATCCTCTCAATCGCGTGCTCATCGCCGTGTACCGACCTATCCTCGACGCGGTGTTGCGCTTTCCGAAGACAACACTGGCCCTGGCGGGGCTGCTGCTTCTGAGTGCGCTGTTTCCGTGGAGTCGACTCGGCAGCGAGTTCATGCCGCCGATGGACGAAGGCACGCTGCTGTACATGCCAACGGCGTTACCGGGCTTGTCCGCCGGAAAGGCGGCGCAGCTACTGCAGCTGACCGACCGGATGATCAAGACCGTGCCGGAGGTCGATCACGTCTTCGGCAAGGCCGGCCGTTCCGACACCGCGACCGATCCCGCACCCCTGGAGATGTTCGAGACCACGATCACCTTCAAGCCCAAGGACCAGTGGCGTCCCGGCATGACCATGGCGAAGCTCAAGGAGGAATTGAACCAGGCCGTGCACGTACCCGGACTGACGAACCTCTTCGTGCCACCTATCCGCAATCGCATCGACATGCTTGCTACCGGCATCAAGAGCCCGATCGGGATCAAGGTGCTGGGCAGCGATCCGACCAGCTTGCAACAGATTGCCGATCGCATCGAAGCGGTCGCGCGTGGGGTGCCGGGTGTGGCCTCCGCCGTGGCCGAGCGCAGCGCGAGCGGGCGCTATGTGGATGTGCGAGTGCGTCGAGAGGACGCGGCACGCTATAGCCTCACCCAGGCCCAGGTGCAAGGCACGCTTGCTACCGTCGTCGGCGGCGAGCCGATCGGGCAAACGGTCGAAGGACGCGAGCGCTATCCGATCGTGGTGCGCTATCCGCGGATGGATCGGGATTCACTGGCAGCGTTGCGGCAGCTGCCCTTGATTACCAACAGCGGTGCGCAGGTGACGTTGGCGCAGATTGCCGACATCACCGTGGTCGCCGGGCCACCGATGCTCAAGAGCGAGAACGGGTCGCTGGCGACGTATGTGTACATCGACACCGCAGGTCGCGACCTAGGCTCCGTGGTCGCCGATCTCCAACGCACGGTCGGCGCGCAAGTGGTGTTGCCTCCGGGAACGACGCTCGCCTGGTCGGGTCAGTTCGAATACCTCGCTCGCGCGATGGATCGGTTGATCTGGGTCGTACCCGCAGCACTGGCGATCATATTCGGACTGATCTACGCGGTGTTTCGGCGTGTCAGCGAGGCGCTGGTGATTATGGCCAGCGTCCCGCTCGCCCTGGTCGGCGGTCTGTGGCTGATCTGGGCGATGGGTCACGCGGTGTCGGTAGCCACAATCATTGGGTTCATCGCACTCGGCGGCGTGGCGGCGGAGTTTGGCGTGGTAATGCTGCTGTATCTGCGGCACGCCTGGGATCGCACGTTAGCGGCGCATCCCGATGCCGGTGAAGCCGAGCTGGACGAAGCGATCCGCGAGGGTGCCGTGCAGCGTGTACGGCCGAAGGCGATGACGGTGGCGGTGATTCTTGCGGGTCTATTGCCAATCCTGCTGGGCCACGGCGCCGGGTCCGAAGTCATGCAACGCATTGCCGCGCCCATGGTCGGCGGCATGCTGACGGCGCCGCTGCTTTCCATGCTGGTTCTTCCTGCCGCGTTTCACCTTCTAGTTCGTCGGCGCTTGCGTCGGCGGGCTGGTGTCTGATCGAACCATCACCTCATCACCAATTCCATCGAAGCCCCACCTTTCCATCCCAAGCGTCAAAGTTCCGGCCGAAGCCCCGTTGATAGCCCAGGTTGGCGTACAGCGAGGTCGATTCATCCAGTTGCCAGCTCATCCCACCATTGAGTTGCCACCATGAGCCACGCATGTTTGCCTGAAAGGGTACGTAGCCATCGGCCGAAGAGAACTCGGTGATCGGCCGGCCCTTGAATTCGCGCCACAGGTTCAATCGAAGCCAGCCAGTGAACAATCGACGGAGTCCTTCCGAGGTCGGCTCCAGTGTCCAGGTGTTGGCCCAGCGCACACCCAGGCGCGCAGCCAGCGAATCCATCTCGCGGTAACGAATCAGGGCCGCTCCATCCTGGCCATCGTCGTTATCGATCGTCTGATAAATAACCTGCGCCTGGGGCTCGAACAGCTGTGTGTCCTTATGGAAGGGATAACCTCCTTCGAGCGAAGCGGCCCAGCCAAAGCCGCGACGCTCCAGATCGAACGCACCTACGGAACGGGACGTCGCCTTCGCCCACGTGCCCTGCCACACGGCGTCGAGATACTGGCCTTCATCCCAGAAGTGGCTCCAGTAAAGTCCGAGCGATGTTCCTTTGATTTCGTCGTGACCCGCCTTGGTGCCGTTGTAGTGGGTGACGTCACTGGTGATGCGGCCATAGCCAAGGTACAGGCCGGCATGATCGCGATGACCGTTGTCGTGCTCCTCGGCATAAGCATCCAGTCCCACCTGCAACGCGCGGATGTCGTAGTCGTAATGCGGACCGCCGCCGTAGATGCCACGGCGGTCTCCGTCCACATCGCCGGATTCACCGATGAGACGCACCCATGAGCCGTTCAAGGTGTCACGCTCGCGCAAATCCGGGCGATCGCGCAGTTGCTCTTCTTCGCCGACGCGCTCGTGCAGGTTGCCTAACGTGGCCCAACCGTAGCGAAGTGCAAGCGCCGGGAGTGCGGAATACAGCGATACCTCGGCGCGATAGTTGGGAATAGGCGCCGGTGCCGGCGGCGCGGGCGGAGTGGGCGGTCCCGGCGGTGTGGGAGTCGGTGGCTCCGGCGTGGGCGGCGGCGATGGGCACGGCGGAACCGGGCCGCCCGCAGCGCAATCGATCGTCGAGCGGAGATACCACGCCTGTGCATTGCTCGCATCGCGGCTGCCCCGCGCCAGGGTGTACTGGTACGGACCTGCCGCAACGGTACCCGCCAGGACGAATGCGGTCGGCACCGTCGTTCCGGCATGGATGGCATCGACCACGAGGATGCCGTTACCCCGCGTCAATGCACCCTGCCCTCCCGCGTTGGTGATCGCGATCCGCGACTGACCCGTTGCCGCGCCACCGTCGATGACGAGCTTATCAGAGGGTGATCCATCGCCTTCCACGAACGTATTCAGTCCGAGCAGACTCTGCCCCTCACCGACGTAGTTCACGACGGTGAGGGTCTTGAACGTGTTGTTCGTGGGCGCCGAAAACAGGATCTGGCTGGGATCGTTTACCAGGTTCGTCAGGTTCGAATTGCCGGTGAGGTTCCACACCGAGTTGTCCCGCAAGGTCACGTTGGAAACACTCCCCGCCTCGGTGATGGCCGCACCCGTCAGCGTCGAGCCACTCACCGCCACGTTCCCCAACCCCGGCGTCAGCACGGGCGCACTGACTTGCGGGACAGAAACAGGAGGAATGGGTGCATCCGGATCGTCCAGATCCACGGCAGGCATCGTCAGGGGTGGCTCGGGCACCGCGAGCAAGGGGAAATCGGCGAGCGTTCCCACGTGAAGCCATAAGCCGCTGCCCGATACGGTGCTTCGCGTGAGCGAGACCTCGGCGGGTCCCGCGATGCCGATGGTCGCGCCACTGGTATTCACCAACGTACTGTCGCCGAACGAAGCCGTCGGGACACCCGTCGCATCGCCCACCGCGAACACGGCGGACGACAACGCACCGGTCGGTTTAAGCGTGGCGTGATCGCCGATCAGGCGCCCGCCCGTTTCCGCGACCGCGCCATGGGACTGCGGACCCGTCGGCAAAAGCATCGTATTGATGAGCGTCACGGAGCTTGGGTTGCTCCGCGCAAGGGCGCCATGGGACGACGCACCTTCGGTCGCGACGTTGCTCCCGCTTGCGGTGACCGTCCCTGCGGAGAGCGCACGAAGCCCGATTGCATCGTCGCCATGGGTCGTGACGTTGGTGTCGGTGAGCGTCAGTGTCGCGGGCGCGGCCAGGAAATTCTGTTGCGCGGTCGCCCCGTGCGCGTGGATCCCGAAAGTCTCGACAGCCAGACGCGCTCCCGTGACGGAGGCGGCGAACTGACTGCCGACTTGCTCGACGACTGAAAACAGGCCAAACGAAAATTCGCCGTGCGTGACGATGCTGTTGCCGGTAAGGGACAAACTGCCGCCGTCGTCCGCCACACCTCCCATCCCGCGGCTGCCGGTCGTAAGGACCGTAGTATCGGAGCTGGTCAGCACACCACCAGGGCCGCGCGCCGTGAGCCCGTGCGTATAGGTTCCCGCGCGAGCGCCCGTGCCGCCATTTCCCGATGTCGTGACGGAGCCGCCGGTCAGCGTGATCGTCGAATTAAGCTCGGCCACGACGCCCATGGCGTTCTCGTTCCCGCTGGTGACTACCGCAACACCCGATGCGGAGATCGTCGCGTTCGACGCTGCAAGGCCGGCGGCATTCACGCCCTGCGTGCTGACGGTGCCTCCGGTGATACTGGCGGTGGATCCCAAAAGCGTGCGCACTGCCGGCGCAGTGGCATTCGTGGTCAATACCGTCGTGTCGGTAAGGCTGAGGCTCGAGCCACTACCCGAGGCCTCGGCACCGACAAAGGCCAGTCCGTTCGCCAACACCGTGCTTCGCGCGACATCGACGACCGCGCCGTCGAATACCGAAAGACCGCGCGAGCGCGTGCCGCTGACGGTCACCGTCGCGTCCGATAAGTGCGCGACCGCCCCGGTCCCCCGTGCGTCGAGACCATAGTTGCGCGACGCATTGGTCGTCACCGACCCGCCGACACCCTGGAACGTCAAGCTGCTTCCATCGGTCACCTTGAGTGCGGCAACGGGATTGAGATCCGTGGCACCGGCGCCGGTGGCATTGATCGTGCTGCTTGTAAGCACGACGGTGCCGCCCAGTTCGGCCAGGGCCCCATTGCTTCGAATGCCTGAGGCGGTGACCTGGATACCGGTGCCCTGGATCGCGCTGTTCGCCCCCGTCGCGTGAAGACCGTGGCTGCCAAGCGGTGCATTGAGTACGGTCTGGCCGGACGTCTGTACGATGGTGCCGCCACTCAGTGTCACCTGACCACCCGACTGGGCCAACACGCCGGCGGAGTTGGTCGACGTGGTCGTGACGCTGCCACCGGTGAAACTGATCGCCCCGGCGTTGACGGCTTGCAGGCCGATGTTGCCGCCCACGGTTCCAGCGCCCCGGGTGGTAACGCTGGACGACGCCAGCGTCACGGTACCGCCATCGGCAAGGACACCCACGTTGTTACCGGAGTTTCCGCTCGCAGGTCCGACCGTGATGGTCGCACCGGTACCCGTGATCTGACTGCCGGAACCCAGCGAATACAGCGCTTTCTGTCCGGCAGCGTTGGCTCCCGTGCCCGTCGTGGACAGGGTGCTTCCATTAAAGCTGAGGACACCACCGCCCTCGGCCCGCAGGCCGCTCGCATTCAACACGGCGCCCAGTTGCACCGTGACGCCGTCGGCCGTGATCCGTCCGCCAGGATTCAGCGCGTAAAGCGCGTTCGCGGTCGGCGCGGCCAGCGTCACCGTACTACCGGGAGTGACCGTGCAAGCCGTGCCATTGACGGTGACGGGCCCCGGAGAGCAGACCTGGCCCAGCGCCGAACCCGCCCAGCCACCGACACACAGCACCAGAATGCCCGACCAACGTGTCCGTGCATGACTTCCCGACATAACGTCTCTCCTCGCCATGCAGACGCGCGAAGCATGGGAACGAGAAGGCCTTGTGCATAGCGTGGTTACACGCAACCCGGCATCCGTAAAAACACGACACGCAATTTCGGCATCGCTCCAAAGAGGTCGACCGGGTACGGAGTTTCGGCACCGTGGTTTTACGTAGCCGATGAATGCGCGTTTTCCGATTCCATGGCGACGCAAGGACAGGAGAATGCGATTCCGCACGACTCACGGGAACGCCCATGGACACGCCAACCAAGCCCAACATTCTCGTCATCATGGGAGACGACATCGGCTGGATGAACCCCAGTTGTTACCACCGCGGCATGATGGGTTACTGGACACCGAACATTGACCGCATCGCCAGCGAAGGCGCCATGTTCACCGACTGGTACGGGCAACAAAGTTGTACCGCCGGCCGCGCCGCATTCATCACTGGCCAATGTCCGATCCGACCCGGCCTGACGAAGGTGGGGCTGCCCGGCGCCGACATCGGCATACAGCCCGAAGACCCGACGATCGCCGAAGTCCTCGCGCCCCTTGGCTATGTGTCGGGACAGTTTGGCAAGAACCACCTGGGCGACAAGAACAAATTCCTGCCGACCGTCCACGGCTTCTCGGAGTTCTTCGGCAACCTGTACCACCTCAACGCGGAGGAGGAGCCGGAAGATCCCCAGTACCCGAAGGATCCCCGCTTCAAGAATCTCTTCGGCCCACGCGGCGTGCTCAAGGCCAAGGCGACCCGCAACGACGACAGCACCGAGGAGCCACGCTGGGGCGTCGTTGGCAAGCAGACGATCGAGGACACCGGGCCGCTAACGAAGAAGCGCATGGAAACGGTGGACGAGGAATTTACCGGCGCGGCACTGGATTTCATCGAGCGCCAGGCAATGGAAGGCACGCCCTTCTTCTGCTGGATGAACACGACACGCATGCACGTGTGGACCCACCTCAAGCCCGAATCGCAAGGCGTCACCGGCCTGGGGCTCTATCCCGACGGCATGGTCGAGCTCGACGGCTTCGTCGGACAGTTCCTCGACAAGCTGGATGAGCTCGGCATCGCCGAGAACACGATCGTCGTCTTCACCACGGACAACGGTGCCGAGGTACTGAGCTATCCCGACGGTGGCCAGACCCCGTTCCGTGGCGAGAAGGCCACCAACTGGGAAGGCGCGTTCCGCGTCCCGATGGCGATCCGCTGGCCCGGTGTCATCAAGCCCGGATCCGTCGTGAACGATATCTGCGCCCACGAGGACCTGATGCCAACCTTCGCGGCCGCCGCCGGAGACACCACCGTGAAGGAGCGACTCCTCAAGGGCGTCAGGCTCGGCGAGAAGACCTTCAAGGTTCACCTCGATGGCTACAACCTCATGGAGGCGCTGCGCGGTCATGAAAACGGTCCACCGACATCGCGAGGTGCCGCCAATGACGCACAACACGACGATGTAGTCGCGACGTGGCCTCGCCAGGAATTCGTCTACTGGAACGACGATGGCCAGCTGTGTGGCATTCGCCTCAAGAACATCAAGCTGAATTTTCTCCAGCAGCTGCACAAGGGCCTGGACGTGTGGACGCGCGAGTTCACCAACTACCGTATCCCGCGTGCCTACAACCTTCGCTCCGACCCCTTCGAGCGAGCGGACGAAAGCGGCATGCAGTTCCAGACCTCGAACCAGCTCTATTTCATCGTACCGGCGCAAGCCGTCGTTGCCCGCTGGCTCGAATCGTTCAAGGAATTCCCGCCGCGGCAGAAGTCAGCGAGCTTTAACGTGGACGATGTGGTGGAGAAGATCATGGACGCAGCGGCAAAGGGACCGGGCCGCTGATCAGCCGTGCCCGCTTCGTTTTACCACCGTGATCTTTCCATTAGGCTCGAGTCTCGCCGCGACAACGCTTTCATCCGATTCAATACCTGCCGCATGGAGTGCTCGATCCAGCGCGGCGTCGGGAATGTTCTGCGATAAAAGCTCGTCCCGGTGGCGGTGGCCGGCCGAAATCAGGAGGGAGGGAAATCCTTCCATGATCCGATTGAACGTGGCGGAACGTGTACATGTCCATGCGAGGAGCTTGTCGGCAGCAAGGATGCTGGCCACGCCAATGAAGGGACCGGCAAACCCATTGTCATTCCCAATGATCGCGGTCCGCAGCACACCGCCGACAAGGACCAGAAGGATCACGTCGAACGCGGACATTTCCCCGAACGCCCGCTTGCCTGCCAAACGAAGCAGGATCAGTAATCCGGCATACGTCATCACGCCACGGACCATATATGTCCACCAGGGCGCCGTCATCTCAAGAAGGCTGGGCATGGCTCTCTCCACGGGAAGGGGGCCAGCCTTTCTTACAGGTCGTGGTGCGTAGCGCGCGTAAAGGACCAGCCGGGTCTTTTCAATCGACGAAGCCCGTACGAGCATGCTGCTTCTCGTACGTGAGATTCACTGTGCGCCCGACCGCTAGTGTTCGATGCACCGTCCCTGCGGAATGACCACGCACTGCCACGGTGCGAGCTGAAGGCGACGACCATCGGCGAGGTCGATACTCTAGTCGAGATTCAAGGTCACCGAATCTGCGGTGATTAGTACACCCTCGATTCCCGAGCAAAGCGCGACAAGCGACTCAAACTTTCTTATGTGACCGGGCACGTTCACCGGCCTCGTGGGCACACGTGACACAGAAATCCACTCAATGTCGTCAAACGCAACGGGGCCAGATCCAAACCCAGGGTCTTCTATCCGACCCTCCTCTACCTTTGATCTCCCCCAGGGGGCTCCTTCGTCATACACCGAAGGGCTGCTTCGATACTTGACGCGTACAACCAGCGAAGGTCCCGGCGCATCGTCCGCATCGGCGAGCGCATAAGCAAAACGTCGAATCTCTTGTGTGTTCACGATCTGGCGCTCCAAAGCTCCACACGACGCGATTAACATCTCGCTCGGTCGGAACAAACGACATCGCAAGGACGCACAACCGATAAAGGCTGTGCGTCCCCACCCTCACTTACTGCGTCAAACCCGCATCGATCGCCCCGGCATACGCCGCCGAGAGCGTGTTGCCGTTGTACGTCTTGCCAGCCACATCGTCGTAAAGCCACAGGAAGGCACCAGTGATGTTGCACTGGTCCGCCCACGCGGCGATCGTGCTTTGCGCGCCGGGTACCGTGCTACCGCCAATCGACGAATCGCCGAGCCCAGGGTAGACAGGCACGCCACCGAAGTCCCAGCCCGAACACGGGTTGTTGCCCGAGCCGCCGGCATAGGCCTGCAGGTGCACGCCATCGACCGTACCGGCGCGCTGGCTGTTGATCTGCTTGACCACGGAGGTCCAGTAGGAGGCATTCGTGTAAGCGTCCGGCATGACGTGGTAGCCAAGCTTGCCGAGCATCACCGAGAACGCGACGGTCGACGCGGCGTCATAGCCGTTCTCGTCGTCCAGGTCGATGGCATCGATCGAAGGGATCGCCTTCTTCAGCGCCTGGAAATTCTTGTACAGGGTGCTCTTCGTGCCAGTGCCGCCCCCGGTGCCCGTGCTGTTCACAAGGGCCTTGATGTCCTGGAAGTCACCGAAGTTCGACGAGCCGATGCTGAAGGTGATCCGTTTCACGCCCGCCGTCTTCAGGCTGGCCAGGTTGGACGCGAAGGCCGGGTAGGTCTGATTGCCGATATAGGCACCGTTGGAAACGATCGGGAATTCACCGTTGAGGTTGAGGTCGCCATTCGCCTTGACCTCGACACTCCACACAATGACTTCCGTAAAACCGGACTGACTCAGCTCCGTGATGTTGTTGTTGAGGTTCTTATAGATCGGCCCACCGCCGAAAATGCCTATGTACCCGGTGGTATCGGCGAACGACGCCGAGGAGGCGGCCAATCCGACGATCGAACAAAGCAAGGCAGCGGTGATGCGCGTGCGCTTAAAGCGAGACTTGAGACTCATTAACCTGCTCCGATGGTTGTGTATGAGCTGACGCCACTACCCAACGCGCACCCCGAATTCCGTCGCTATCGGAGCGGTTTCCCGCGTCACCCCGTTAATGGCGTGTCGTATTTTCTTGCTGGAATAGATGCGGGGCGCTGCAGCACCCCGAGTCGATTTAGATCGATCTAAATCGACTCGGCAAACACTATAACGAGCCACCCGGAGACGCACGCTGCAACGCAAAAGGCCGGGACCGCCGGCCCCCCAAGGCTCAGTCATGCGAAAATGCCCGGTCATACCGCCTGACCACCTGCCGACATGATCCGACTCACCGACATCAAGCTCCCGCTCGATCACGCCGAAGGCGCCATCGAGGCGGCCATCCGCGCCAAGCTGGGGCTGGGTAAGAGCGGCGTGCTCGGCTACACGGTGTTCCGCCGCGGCCACGACGCACGCAAGCGCGGCAACATCCAGCTGATCTACACGCTGGACGTGGAGGTGGCGGACGAAGCGAGCCTCCTCAAGCGCTACGCCGACGACAAGCACGTGCAGCCGTCGCCGGACACCAGCTATAAGTTCGTGGCGCAGGCACCGGCCGATCTGAAGCAGCGCCCCATCGTGATCGGCCTTGGCCCATGCGGCCTGTTCGCCGGCCTGCTGCTCGCGCAGATGGGCTACCGGCCGATCATCCTCGACCGCGGCAAGGCCGTGCGCGAGCGCACCGTCGACACCTGGGATCTATGGCGCAAGCGCAAGCTGGATCCGGAGTCGAACGCACAGTTCGGCGAAGGCGGCGCAGGCACGTTCTCCGACGGCAAGCTGTACAGCCAGATTTCCGATCCGCTCCACCACGGCCGCAAGGTGCTCAGCGAATTCGTGAAGGCCGGCGCGCCCGAGGAAATCCTCTACGTCAGCAAGCCGCACATCGGCACCTTCCGACTGGTGACGATGGCGGAGACCATGCGCCAGACCATCGAATCGTTGGGCGGTGAGATTCGCTTCACGCAACGCGTCGACGATGTGCTGATCGACACCGCCACCGACGGCTCACGCCAGTTCCGCGGCGTGGTGCTGGCGAGTGGCGAACAGCTGCTGAGCGATCATGTCGTGCTCGCCGTCGGCCATAGCGCGCGCGATACCTTCTTCATGCTGCACGACCGCGGCGTGTACATGGAAGCCAAGCCATTCTCCATCGGCTTTCGCGTGGAGCATCCGCAGTCGATCATCGACCAGGCACGCTTCGGGCCGCAGGCAGGTCACGCCCTTCTCGGCGCCGCCGACTACAAGCTGGTGCACCACTGCAAGAACGGTCGCTCGGTCTACAGCTTCTGCATGTGCCCGGGCGGCACCGTGGTCGCTGCCGCGTCTGAGCCGGAGCGCGTGGTGGTCAACGGCATGAGCCAGTATTCGCGTAACGAACGCAACGCGAACGCTGCCATCGTGGTGGGCATCGAGCCGGCGGACTTCGCCGCGTTCGACGACAGCGGCAGCCCGCTGGCCGGCATCGCCTTGCAGCGTGCACTCGAATCGCGTGCGTACGACGTCGGTGGCCGCGATTACAGCGCGCCGGCCCAGTTGGTGGGCGACTTCGTCAAGGGCAAGCCGTCCGCCGAATTCGGCAGCGTGCAGCCTTCGTACAAGCCTGGCGTGCATCTGACCGATCTGGCGCCACTGCTGCCTGAGTACGCGATCGACGCGATCCGCGAAGCGCTCCCGGCATTCGATCGCCAGATCAAGGGCTACGCCATGCACGACGCGATACTTACCGGCGTGGAAACCCGCACGTCATCGCCGGTGCGCATCCGCCGCAACGACGACTACCAGAGCCTCAACACGCGTGGCTTGTTTCCGGCCGGCGAAGGTGCCGGTTACGCTGGCGGCATCCTTTCCGCGGCAGTCGATGGCATTCGCGTGGCGGAAGCAGTGGCGCGGAGTATCAACGGCACGCCTTAATTTGCCGTTTCGCTCAAGCCTTGCTCTGGGGAAAGAGACATCCGCCACTGCGGACCAAAGCCTTTACCTTCTCGCTCGTTTGCGTAGGGCTTCGTGTTAGTCGAGCAAGGAACTCCTTGGCGTGTCGCACGTACGATTTCGAATCGTGCTTCGCGCTCCAAAGGATGATGTTTAGCACCACGGGAATGAGGTCCAGGCCCTTCTCGGTCAACGTGTAGAAGTCCTTGCGCCCGTCGTCGGGGCTGGGCGACCTCGCGAGGATGCCTTGCTCTTCAAGAAAGGCGAGGCGCGACGCAAGGACATTGGTCGCGATGCCCTCCTCTGATTTCAGGAACTCGCCATACGTCTTCTTACCCTCAAAGACGATGTCGCGAATGATCAAGAGCGACCAGCGGTCGCCGAAGACCTCCACGCCGTAGTTCACCGCGCAGTGGGACCGAATGTCTTCCTTACCCGTCGTTTTCATGACCCAATCTTAACATCACTTGCACTACGCAAGTAACCATCACGCCATTTCACTTGCTATTTGCAAGTAAAGCGACCAGCATGGTTTGTAAGTTAAGCGAAGGAAACGGCACATGGGCACCATCAGCATCATCGGCTCGGGAGGCATGGCCGCAGCCATCGGCAGCCTCGCCGCCAAGGCCGGACACACCGTCGAGGTGACCAGCCGCGATGCCGCCAAGGCACAGGCGCTGGCCGACCAGTTAGGAGCCGGCGCGACCACAGGAACGTTCGGCGCCACCCCGGCCGGGGACATGGTGATCCTGGCGGTTCCCTATGCCGTGGTTCTCGATGTGGTCAAGCAGTACGGCCAGGCACTGGCAGGCAAGCTGCTGGTCGACATCACCAATCCCGTCGGCGCCGACCTCACGACCTTTGTGACTCCGGAGGACAGCTTCGGTGCGCGGGAGATCGCCAAGGCGGCGCCTGCCGATGCGCACGTCGTCAAGGCATTCAACACCCAGTTCTCCCACGTCCTGGCTGCCGGTTCCACTGAGGGCCGCCCATTGGACGTGTTCCTCGCCGGAGACGACCCGCATGCGAAGGCGCGCGTCTCAGCGATCGTCGAGAACCTCGGACTGCGCCCGCTGGACGTTGGGCCGCTAGCCATGGCGAAGACGCTGGAGCATGTCTGCCTTCTGTCGCTGGGTCTCATGACCCACTCCGTCAAGCACACCCACTTCGCCATCGGCCTAAGCCTGTTCGGCTGAGTACGCCGGCACCACGACGTCTCGAATCCCACTACCCACAAGGATTATCAACATGCATGTTTTTGTCACTGGCGGGACCGGCCATTCCGGTCCGTACATCATTTCCGACCTCATCGCAGCCGGTCACACGGTGACTGCGCTCGTCCGATCGGACAAGGCCGCGGAGGCGGTATCCGCGCTCGGCGCCACGCCGCGTCGCGGCGACCTCGATGATCTCGACGGGCTAAAAGCGGCAGCCGCTGCTGCCGACGGCGTCATCCACGTCGCGCATCGGCAAGACCTGCTTCCCACCGGCGGCCTCGACGCGGTGGCTGCCGCGGAGCACAAGATCATGCTCGCCTACGGCGAGGCACTGAAGGGGACCGGCAAGCCGCTGGTCACGTCGGGCAGCATCGGCTCGCCGGGTTGGGAACATCTCGGCCGTCCAGCCACTGAGGAGGATCCCACCCTCTCTGGCGGCGAGCAGTTCAAAGGCACCTTGCGAGTTCGCAACATCGTCGAAACCACGGTGCTCGGTCTCGCCGAGCAAGGCGTGCGCTCTTCGGTCGTGCGGATTCCAACGATCATGCACAGCTCGACCGACAACGCGGGTTTCCTCCCGATACTGATCGGGCTCGCGAAGGAGAAGGGCGTAGTCGGCTATCCCGGCGACGGCAAGAACAACTGGTCGGCCGTGCACGCCCGCGACCTCGCCACCGTGTTCCGTCTGGCGCTGGAGAAGGGCCCCGCCGGCAGGAATTGGCATGCAGTTGCCGACGAGGCTATTCCGTTCCGCGAGATCGCCGAAGCCGTCGGCAGCCGCCTCAAGCTGCCGGCCGTGCCGATTCCCGCGGATGAACTGATGCTGCCGGGCTTTTTCGGGTTCCTCGCGAACCTGGTCACGCTGGATGTCGCCGCGTCCAACGCCATCACCCGCCAGACCCTCGGCTGGAAACCCACTCAGCCCGGCCTCTTCGCCGATCTGGACAACGGCCATTACTTCCCTGCCGGCTAAGCCTTACCCCATCGCATCAGGAGACTGCATATGAGCACCATCAGCATTATCGGATCAGGCGGCATGGCCGCGGCGATCGCTGGCCGTACGGCCAAAGCGGGACACACCGTCGAAGTGATCAGCCGCGACGCTGCCAAGGCGCGCGCGCTGGCCGACCGGCTCACCGCCCCAGCGACCACTGGGACCTACGGCGCCACGCCGGCGGGCGACATCGTCATCCTCGCCGTGCCGTACGGCAGTGCGGCAGCGGTGGTCGCCGAGTACGGCAACGCGCTCGACGGCAAGGTGATCATCGACATCACCAACCCGGTCTCCAAAGATGCCACCGGCCTCGTCACCCCCGCCGGCAGTTCGGGGGCGCAGGAGATCGCCAAGAGCGCACCAGCCAGCGCGCATGTCGTGAAGGCGTTCAACACCCTCTTCGGCCCCGTCCTCGCTCAGCGTGAACACCTCGATGCGTTCATCGCGGCCGACGATCCGAAAGCCAAGGCTCGTGTCTCCACCTTCATCGAGAGCCTCGGACTGCGTCCGTTCGATGTAGGCGGCCTGCACATGGCTGCGACGCTGGAAGCGCTCGGCCTGATGCTCATCGGCCTGGCCAAGAACGGTGCCGGCAGCTTCGACATCGCCATGAAGGTCGATCTCGGATGAGCGCGCAAGAGAACGTCCAGGTCGTGAAGAACTTCTTTGCCGCCATGGGCAGTGGCGATAAGGAAGGCCTGCTCGCATTGTCTGCCGACGATATCGAGTGGATCGTTCCGGGCAAGGACTGGCCGCTGGCGGGCACGCACCGGGGGCACGCGGGGTTGCGTGCGTTCCTTCAGAAGGCTTCTGAAACGATGGAGACTTCCTTCCCTGAGCCTCCCGAATACGTGGCGCAGGGAGACCGGGTTCTGGTCGTGGGCTTCGCTACGGGAAGAATCAAAGCTACGGACAAGACGTTTAAGGATGATTGGGTGTTCGCTATTACCGTTCGGGACGGCAAGGTGGCGAAGATTCGGGAGTATGTTGATACGCAGGCACTGGCGCGGGCCAGCATCATGCCCCGCTCGTTCGACTAGGCGCAGTTTTCAACGCAAGGGCAATCGTTTCCCGCAGAGGCTTCCGATGGTATCGGTCGTCATAGGGATTGGGACGAGCGGGTTTTCCATCGGCGCGCTTCCTTACGTCTCGCAAATAGCTGTACTTGTCGCAGATTCCCCAGAGGAGGAAGGTTTTAACCTCCTTGAACGACAACATCTGATCGAGATATAGCCTGGCGATCTGCGCCACTTGTCGATCACGCTCCTTCACGGTGCCCGATACCAGCTGATCGTTTACATCGAACTCCGTGATGGCCATGGACAAGCCCATGGCTGCTACATCATTCAAGAATACGTTCCATCGATCTGGATCGAATGGTGTCTGGGCAGTCTTGATATGGCTCTGCACGCCGAGCGCGTGGACGGGAGTGCGCTGCTCTTGTAGCCACCGCAGCAATTTCAGTACACCTTGCCTGTGTGGCTCCCGGTCGGCACGCCAGTCCATATAGTCGTTATAGAACAGCTGCGCCTTGGGCATGCTTTCGTGTGCAGCCTCGAAAGCGATGCGAACCGCATCGCGTCCCAGGATACGAGTGAAGACGCAGTTTCGAAGCTCGCCGGTCCCGACGTCGACGGCCTCATTGATCACATCCCATGAGGTCACCATGGGTCCGAAGTGCTGGGTCACCTCGTGAATGTACTTCCTGATGAACGCCTCGGCTGCCACGCGAGGGCGGGGGCCGAAATCATGGCTTAGCAGCCAAGGCTGCGCCACCTCGTCCTTCATCCAGATCAGGTTATGACCACGCAGTAACTTACCGTGGGCCTTGGCAAAGGCGACAATGCGATCGCCATCGCTGAAATCGGGCGCGCCACCTTGATCAGGCAAGATGGCACTCATCTTAAATTCGTTTTCGGGAACGACGATGGCGCATTCGTTCTCGATCAAGCGAACGACGTGTGGATCGTCTATGTTTCCGAGCCCAATCTCGGAACCGAAGCAGATGCCTTTCGCTGCGGCCAGGCTGCGCAGGGGTACATCGGTATCAGGTGCGGCAATCAGCGTTGACGGTGCCAACACGGCAGCACCTAAGAGCCCTTGTAGAAAATCCCGTCTGGTGAGGTTCACTGGAGCGCGCATGGATTATCCATTCATCTACCGCCGCTACGCATTGAAGGGACACAATCTACAACGAATATAAGAACGCGGTGATCCCGTGCTCCTGCAACATGACTGAACGCTCCAGCGGAGTCACCATGTCGTCGATCTGCTGATTCGGGTCAGCGCGGGAAAACGAGAAACTGATCCAACTTTCCGCCCGGCGTGAAGTAGGTTGAGACTCCAACGGTCTTGCCAGCGCTCTTGATGCTTCGTTAACGATGGTTCCGGCAACCGCACTGCCTTCATCAGGCCCCTTTACTCCGGCCCGATGGCCGCCTGACGGACTTATCGATTCTTTGATGCGTCGGAGCGGCGCCTTGCCAGCGCGCCTGCGGTGAAGCACGCCTCAGTCAGATCCGCACGCACGATGGATTCTTCACCGAAGCGATCCTTCGGAAGAGAAATGGGACCGTCTGAAGTCATGGCCGCACAACGATCGCCTGCGCATTCCATAGGAATCGCACGGATAGGCTCGTCGCCCTCGAACCGCCTGACGCTTACGACGGAGACATCGACGAGGCCGTCGCGAAGCTGCCTCAGCTTCGACTCGTACATGACGACATCTTTCCTTCCTTGAATGAGACCCTCGCCTCCTAAGGCAAGCAAAGTTAGTGCTGGCGCGAGCGCCACCATGGAGATGAGGATCTGTACTGCCAGCAACGACAACGCCACACTCGTGAAATATCCTCCCGACTTATCAATCTCATCAAGGATACCTATCACCCTTGGGCTCATGGGCGCGATCGACGGATCTTCGCGCCGCGCAGATAGCCTGTTCATCGCATAGGCAACGCCCCACTCGATGCCCCGGTATACCGCGACGACGACAACCGAAACGATCATGATCGTTAATACGGGATTGAACTTCGGACCAAGAAACGAACTAACCCAGAGAACGTAACCGAGGAAACCGTCGTAAAGCATGTCCGCGAACTGCCGGTCAGTCGCCATCAAAGGTAGGCCAATCCCACGCCAGTACTTTGAGTTGAATTCCCGACCGGCCAGGTAGAGGATCACGGTTAAGAATGTGAGGTATGGCAGTGATGCGCCAACGCGCTTCAGAATAGCTAACACCTTCTCCATAACCTCGTTCCCTCGATGTCGATCACGCCGACGGCGGATCCTTCATTGGAATATCGGCTCTACCGTTTCTAACTTGAGGCGGTGCCGTCCAATGTGGCGATCAGATTCTCTGCCTCTTCCCCGTCCAACGTCCGCTCTCGCCGCGCCTACCGAGCCAAATGGCTGTCCCACTCGCATGATAGTTTGGGTCTGCCGCCCCATCGTCAATCCGAGCTGGAGGCTCCACGCGACGATGGAGACGTCCTTCCCGAAAGCTCCCGAATGCGTGGCTCAGGGGGACCGGGTTATGGTCGTGGGCTTCGCCACCGGGAGAGTCAAAGCTACGGACAGGACGTTCGAGGATGATTGGATCTTCGCCAATACCGTTCAGAACGGGAACGTGGCGAAGATTCGAGAGTATGTCGATACGCAGGCGATGGCGCGGGCCTCGGAGAGGGACGCGAGCTGACGAGCCTTGCGGCAGATCAGACGAAGTGACGGCAGATACCAGATCACTATTCGCAGTGATCGGAAACCGCCTGCCGAACTTGGGTCGACCTCCCCTCGATGACCGCGATAGCGTTCTCAATTTGCGGGACAGGACTTATCCCGAACATCACCGTACCTTTCGGCGGATGCTGCTCTCGATCGAGAAGTCGGCGTAAAGCAGGAAGTGATCCTTTGGCCCCAGGACTAATGAGAGCGAGACTTCGTACACTGAAATATCGAACGCCGTTGTCTTTGCTATCCAATGCACCCTCGAGCGCAGGGACAAGCTCTACAGGTAACGCCTGATCTGGTCGCCTATGTCGAATCGCGCCGCATATTGAAAGCGCGGCATCTCTCGCATCGCCGATGTACTCGGGCTTATTCAGGCGAGATATGTCTCGCCGCATTTGCTCGGTAAATGAAGGCTGTTCCGCCCACGCGACAGACGTACATAGCAGGGCTACAGCTACCGTCCATCGAGCAATGCTATTCATCGCGGCCACTTCATCGATTCTTGAAGGTTGTTGGCGGTCTATGTTTCGAAGGCTGAGCGGCCGAGTGGGCTGAGACGTTCGCCGGCTGCACCACGGCTTGCAATCGCTGCCAGATGGCAGGATCGATGCGGCTCGGCCAAACGCATGATGCGGCCACGCGGAAGCGTCTGTTCTGACGGGCACGTTCTATGATTCGATCAATGTAATCGCCGCCGTGGCGATTCAGCAGATCCTCGAGCGGACCGGCACCTATCGAAGCGATCAGCAGTTCTTCCTCGTCGCGCAAGAGCTCCAGTATTTCGAGCGCGACCGTCCATAGCCGTTCCGGCGCGTGGAAAGATAGGTCAGCTAAGGCAATGATCCCTTCGCCTTCCCGATGGCCGTTTCTAGACTCGTCCAACCAAAGTCGGGCTATCTCCGCGTCCGTAAAATCAGTCCATTCCCGGGCCATGTCGTTCTCCTGCTGAGTTCGTTCGCCCTGTCCGCTCCGCCTCGCTGCACGGTGGAGGTCCTCACATCCTTCCGTCGTCCGAAAACTGACGTTCGTCACGCACCCCTGGACCTCCGTTCCTACAAGCTGTAGCTCACCTTCGTTCCATCAATGACGGCGTGACCAGCCTTAGCCAGTTCGCCCAGGACGGCCTTGATGTCACTCTCCCCCAGCTGCTTCTGAAAGAGTGCCCCGATGGTGCTCGACAAAGTCTTCACCGTACGGGGCCGCGCGGCGCCCCGCTGCCGAAGATTGGCTACAACAACTTCGACCTTTTCGGCCAAGGTTTTGGTATTGGCGGCCTTCAACAACGGGATGTCGCCGACGTCCTTGTGCCGGGCTGCGAGAATCTTCTTCGTCTTCAGGTGCGCGATAAGTGGATCAAATCCCGCGTCCTTGCTGATGATATGGAAGAAGGCCGTCGGATCCTCACAGGCAATCCGGCCGATGTAGTAGGCGACATGAAAATCCAGCGCGTTCGAACCATTGCCGCTGATCTTGATGTAGCTGGCATTTCCTCCGAGTGCCTGCATGGAATCAGCGACCTCAAAGGCCACCTTCGCCTGACTGGCGCCGACGAACAGCAGCACCTTGAAGGGCTGGTCACCTGCGAGTGCCGCCAAGGATTTAGGTTGGACGTTTTCGTAGTCCACCAGAACATAGTTCGTTCTCATCGTGCCCCTCCCCACCGTCCTTGTCATTGTGATCGTCCGGCTATTCCCGCTTCCGGTCAAGCGCATGGAACCACCTCGAGCCATGCTTCGGGCCCGAGCGTAATCACGCTCCTACCGTTGCTACGACTGCGGCCGGCGCAATCGCTCAACCCTCCGGGCGAATTGCGGCGAAGGAGAAGTAACGAACGCTTGCGTTAAGAGACCCAGTTCGTCCGGCTCGAAACAATATGCCAACCCCACTGGTCGTGAGACACGATCGACGTAATCGAGGCTGCGCAGAGCACGCCACAGTAGTAACCGTACGTGACGTCGTAATCCCCGTCCGGTCGCTTTACCGGGATGCCGATGCCGATGTGATAGTCCCATTGCGCAGGACTGTTTCCCGCTTTAACGGTTGGCGCCGCGCTTGCCGGAAGGATCTTGATGCCCGGAATCTGTGCCTTGGCGATGGCGGTTGCCGGGAGATCGACAGGTTTTTCTGCACCCGTGCTGACACTGACATACCACGTACTTCCGTAGCCTCCCGGCGACGGCGCCTTGCTTGGAGCAATCCTGAGCAGGACCGTGAGCCAGAGGTCTTCAAGATCCGGCGGCGGATGCAGCCTTGCCTCCCCGCTCGCCTTGGCAACGGCCTTAGCTTTGGCGATCTCATCGCTCGCGCTGGCCTCGGCGGCGCACTTGTCCTGATGTTCGAACAAGGCACAGATTTCACCGGTGCTCTCGTCCAGGGTAACGATGAAGCCATCCCCCGTGTTCGGCTTGAACAGGGTCACCCATCGATGATTGGCGGCCTCGTAAGGCATGGGGGCGATAACCCGATCGGTCACCCCTGGCACCTGGCGGGCTACGCGACTACTAAGGTCGATAGCCTGCATCTGAGAGAGGATGGGTGCGTCGTTGGCGATGGCGGGAGCGGCGATGGAGGCCACCAGGGCCAGCGCCGGCCAGCGGGCGTGGAGACAAAGGGTGCGAGCGATCACTGTTCTCATGAACTTCCCCTACGCCCACCGTTCCTGTGGGCTCGAGGCCGAGCATAGGATCGCGTGTGGATGAAGTCGAGTCATCCGGGGGGCGGTCGCCCGGTCGCGTAACTGATCACGTCCGCCCGGTCCGTTCCCACGTCATACGTGCATGTGCCTCCGCTGTGCAGCGCACACCCAAACGTGTCAGGGAGCTGATGGCCTCGAGTCCGAGTGCCATACGACGGCAATCGACCGTGTCGGACTCATGCACGAGTTCGGCCAATAGCTCGGTAAGGCCTCGGGCGTACTGCAGCCACTCGGTGGCTTGGTTCAAGAGATCGTGGGTGGTGGTTTCGGCTTCGCAATCGTTTGAGCAAGCCGTTGGCGCTGCTTTTGATGCACTCATGATCTTCTTCCTTTCGGATGGCCTCCCCGCGTCTAAGTTGCGGCACGCCGTGCAAAGCGCGGCGTGCCGCGGACCATAGGACTCGCGGGTTCAACGGCTGCCCGTGTCCGGGCGCCGGCGGCGTGATTGATGAAGTTGATCGCGGCGTTAGCCCTCTGTTCTCGGGTCACACGGCGACGCGCCGTGTTGCTCGGCCGAGAAAAAGCTCAGGGAAACGGCTGTCGCCGCGGTTCTTCAACCGTGTCTGCGCGGAATGCAGTCGGGCCGGTAACCGTTGGGGGTGTCACCTAGGGGATTCGGCGGGCGAGCGGGTGCCGTATGATCGGGGGTAGCCATTATCAGCTCCGAACAGTTGGTTATGGTCAGCAGGCTAAGGGTGTTGGTAGCACCCTTGGTCTGCGCTTTTCACCGCATTGAGCGATGGTTGTCCGCGCGGCTTTGATGGCGACGACGCAGGCAACGGAATGACCGTATCAAAACAACATTGGGTTGTCTGTAGGCGCGAACTGTCATTGCGTCGGACCGACCCGCTTCGACATGGATTTCATCAAGGCGAGCCTCACTCGAACGATCCAGCCACCCTAGGAAAAGTTGATCGAAAGCGCTTACGAAGGCGTTGCCGCGCTAACCGATCGACCATTGAACATCAGTCCGAACCGATGCCCTTCACCGGCTGCCTCTATGCGTTGGCTCCCATCACAAGGACAGCCATCAAGTGATGGCAAAAAATCTGAATATCAGTCGTCACAAGCAGACCTCTCGGGCGACTTAACTGGCACTCGCGCACCCGCTTGTGTAATCGTTAACTTTTGGCGCAGGGGTAACTCGATGGACGATAACGAGAAAGAGGATGGTCGAATAGATCTTTGGTACCTACTCGAGTCATCCGTAGAAGTCCAAGACCTGATTACCGAAGCCTTCATGGAGACGATCGAAGCTTGCCGGTCAAGCGACGCCACTTATGCCCGCTACGCCGGCGCACAAATGCACTACTACTCTTCGCGCTGTCGTGCGATGAATGCCCTCCTGCAAAACTGGATGCTATGGGACAGCGACATAATCTTTCGTTCCGCGCTCGAGTGCGCGACCCGCTACCTCTTCGTCAGCATTGCCGAAGGACCGGAGCGCCACGACCGAACTGCCGAATACACTGAATTGCTGAGCGAGATCGAGGACATTCATAGGACCGACAAGGTTCGGATTGCGGCTAGAAATAACAGTGATGCACTGCAATCCATGTTGCTTTCAGGCGCAGCTCTTCCGCCAGATCGCCTAGAAGATCTTCGCTCAAGATGGCCACGATCAAGGCGAAGTGCGCTCAAGCAAAGATGGTCATTCTCGGAAATAGTCCGCGTTCTTCAGCAATATAAAAGGAATACTCTAGACCTGACCGGCTATGGATCGTTGCTTCATAGTTACAGCATAAGCAGTCACCTAGTTCACGCCGATCAGACTGCTATGACTCTCATGTTTGACAGAGCGACACGCGATGATCACGAGCGCGAGATGCTCGAGCAAGCTCACTTTTGTCGTCTAGTCACCGAGCAAACTTCTCTTCTGTTTATCTGCTGGAAAGCGATGGAGCACGCTCTGGCTAGGACCAGCGGGCGTTTAGATATCACCAAGGCTTTACTTGATCTTTACGAGATCAGTCGCCCCTTCCACGACGAATTCGGTAGATCTCAAGAACACCTTTATAAGCATTTATGATTGACTCTGGGTAGCCGCCGCAAGGTATCCGTGCTCCGCTGACCCGGCTTCACGACCGCCGCCGAATTTACCTACAACTACTCGTTGCGCGTATTTTGAGAGGCGCCTGCAGTTAGGCAGGATTTTGGACGAAGCGGGCGTCTCTGTATATGGAGCTTCGCTTGACGCGGAATGGCGCGGTGCGTCGTCGCCAGGTGGCCAGTTGGACGATGGGCCTGATAGCGGTCGCCAGATCACCCGTCCAGGCATTGTGACTAACTGTGCAAGGTCGATAGTTAGCCTATGGGCCCATCAAGTTCTCCGAGCGATACTTCCGCCTAGACTAATGTGTCCGACGTAAACGAATGTATGGCCCATCGACGTGCCGTTGCATCATCAACTTGCTTCGTTAGAAGCTGGACTCTTGACGCATAAAACGTATCCGTGTGAATTGGAAGTCGAGGGCTCTTTCTCGGGCTACGCCCTTAAGATGTCGCATCGGCTGCGGCCTATGCGCCTCGGGCTTCCATACGCTGACCGTGCTAACCCTACCCCTTGTCTCCCTCTAGAATATTGAGATACTCCTCTTCATAAGGGGGCCAATGATGACGACTGGCGGACGCAGAGATTCACCTCGGACTCGGGAGGAGATCACCTGGGGCTGGAGGCGCTTGTTGGGGGGCGTCCTCGACGGCTGAAGTCGCGGCACAAGAATGGCTTGGGTGCCCACACAAATCCATCTCGCGAATGGACATTGGCGGGATGCGGGGCGTTGCCTTTGCGGAGGGTCTACACCAGGCACGCCTCGCACTTCGCTAAAACGTGTAAATCACTAGCCGACCAACTCACCCCGACAACGTTCCTGCGCTCTTGCAGGTCCGAGCCAGTACGGTATGGAATAAAGAAATGGAAGTTTTCAACTACGTGGATCAGTCCGAGTCACAGGGCGGCACAAATATTGTTGTCGGTAGAAACGGGGCCGGAAAGAGCCGCTTTCTACGAAAAATTGCAGAAGACAGCCAGGCCCGGGGGATAAATACGCTCATCATCTGCAATACCCCATTCGACAATCTTGGGCCGGGTCGAGCAAAGAAGAAGATCTCTGCTAAGTCCGGGGCACTTCTTGCCGAAAGGATGCTGAAATCGGTGATCTCAGGAACCTACAGGCAATCGAAATCACGCGCCTCGAACGTCGGTGCTGTCCTCGAATACTGCGGATACTCACCAATAGTCTCAATCGTCTGCCGCGACGTGAACATGCAGCACACGGAGACGATTAGGTATTCCAACCCTCCAAACGGTGACGGCGCTTATTTCGCAGACATTCTAGCTGCGGCGAGGGGACTTAATGACAAGACGAAGTTCCCCTTCGACCTTTCTGGCGGCATAAGCGAACGAATGTCAAACAACGAAACATACCGCTTGCTAAGGTTGGAGAAAGAGCTAAAGCGCGCTGGAATTTTGTCATCAATTGACATCGTGCTCTACAAGTCGAGCGACAGAACAGAGGTTGACCTCCGAAGCGCGAGCTCCGGTGAGTTGAGCCTTATCTCCACACTGGTCTTCTTGATCACGAAGATTCAAAAGCAAAGCGTAATCGTAATTGATGAGCCGGAGAACAGCCTCCACCCTCAATGGCAAAGGGAGTATGTCAAGCGCATATATGACGTCCTTTACCTATACGAGCCCACAATATACATAGCGACCCACGCACCACTCATCATTTCGGGGGCACGGACAACCGACCTTGACATCAACGTGATGAGAATGGACGGCAATGGCGGCAAGGCGGTCGTCGAGTCCGAGAATATTGAAGAGACAATGTGGGAGCTCTTTGGAACAATCACTCCGGAAAGCCACTATTTAAGCGATCGTCTCGTTCGCTCGATCGCACAACTGAAGCGAGGCGAACTTAGCCTCGACGAGGTCCTCGCACAAATAGCGCTTATGGAAGTCGCTGCTTACGACCCAAAACAGATGGACGTGTTTCGCGCAGCATCTGCTTTGTCGGCGAAGTTGGCGGGGGAGATGGAGCATGATTGATCCATATATCCCGGCTCTAGATACATTTTCTTGGAGCGACGACGAGGAGGAGGCGATTAGGATTGCGCTTCTGCATGCGGACCCTTGGGACCACGATGCGTCCGAGCTAAGGCAAGTGCGAACCAAGCTGAGACAAATCAAGGGCCGGATCCTTGAGTTTCACCTTGCGAGACAGGGTCACACCTGCTGCTATTGCAGAACGAACCTCAACGGAGGTGGCCACTTCTTAGTTGACCGTGAACACGTTCTACCTAAATCGAGATTCAAGAGCCTGTCTTACACGATTTCCAACCTCTCGGTATCGTGCAAGAGGTGCAACATGCAGTTCAAAGGCAACGATCTTGGCTTCTTACGTGATTGCGACACCGTTGAGGACAAGCACGACGATAGCGACCAATATTTATTTGCACATCCTAACTTCGACAGCGTGGACGACCTGATCGAGAGGGTCACTGTCCAGATAAGTCGGAAAGTAGCGGTAGCATTCAGGGTATCTGATCACCCCAAGGCCCAATTCACATACACGTACTTTGACCTCAGGGGGCTTGAGGTCAGTAGCTTTGACCATGTTCAGGGCAGCCGAAAGATGGACGATCTTGAGCTAGAGATCAGCAAGCTCCTGAGCATCGAAGTTGAATCTATCCGACACGACGATGGCGAATCTCAATAGATGGGTTCGAGATATTGCCCGCGATCGCAAGATATCCATCTGAGCGGCGCCAGCATTGACATCTGTCGCCCCACCCTAGGCTTGAGTGCCTATAAAGATATGATTAGGCCGGAGCGTTTCGGGTCGTGACGGTCAACGCAGAATCGATTGTTCTGATGACAGAAGCGGCAGATTCCGCCAGAGCGTGCTGGACCCCAGGTCTTCTGGCACTGAGGCGGAGCTCGCAATCCAGCAGGAATTTGGCCGTCCAAACCGTGACCGCGATGCTCCGCATCTGAGTGCAAGAGGCGTGGTTAGGCGCGCGCCCCAATGACGCAATTCAGTCTCGTCGAAACCTATTGTGATTGCCACCAGAGTTCAGGCGACGACCAAGAATCTCGGCTTCGCGTAAGCGACTGCAAGGCCGAAAGAACCGCATGGGCACGCGATCAATCCGGCCAGATGTAGGACCAAGGGTTACCGCTTGTCCGAGTCAATGCGGCCTGAAAGGCTCCTATACAAACCAATCACCGCGCTTGTAGAACGGAAAGCCGACTATGAACTCCCCGGCAACATCGTTCGATTTAAGCATGGCCTCATGAAGGCCTAGCGATTTAATGCGGTCAGCGATGTGCGTCAACGATGCAGCCTCGCTAATGCCGAGCGCACTGAGGTCTTGAGGCTTCACGTTGGGCACCTTGTGGATGATCCAGCTGAGAAGCATTTCACGGTAGTCGGTGGCTGCGACCTTGAAGTGGCTCAGATACTGAGACGCAAGGATGACACCAACACCAAACTCGCGCCCCTGCAAGAGGATCTTACGAAGAACGTCAAATTCGTACTTCATGATGTTATCTGCCTCGTCTACCAGCAATATTGAGTCGACGACGCGAACATCATTGTCTTCGCCTAGAAACGGGCGCTTCGGTATCTTCAACATGTGTTCGTAGAAGATATTAAGCATGATCGCCACGAGCATGTTCTTGGTGAGGTCATCCTGACCAAGCTCATTGAGGGAGATCACGACCACGCCATCAAGAAACTCATCCAGTGGGACAACGTCATTCGCGTCCGCGACGAACAGACCCATGTCCACAATGTCGCCCAAAACTCCGGAGAGTGAATCCGGCTTTCCCGACATCGCTTCGTATGCTGCGTGAACATCGTAGATCGTGGGATAAGAAGAAGAACCTTCGGCCGCTTCATATGCTGCCTTTACGGACCGCTTGAGTCGGTCTCGTTGCACGGGACCGATTCCCGCGTAGATCTTTGCCAAAACATCATTAAAGAAGCGGAATCGATCGTGCCGCGGATTCTGCGCGTCGGCAGTTGCCGCAAGATCGAAGATGTTCAGTGGAAGCTGAAATGGCTTCACGACCTTAGCTCCGACTGCGGCAACGAAATCGGCGGACGTATAGTCCTTCTTATAGTCAAAGATAAGAACCCTTGGGCGTATCCCGCGATTCAGCCTTGTGGATTCTGACAACTGATAGATGATCGACTTCAAGAGCTGAGTCTTTCCGGTGCCCAGATCGCCCACAACTCCGACGTTGAGTTGATTCATCGCAGTGCTACCTAGCGCTAGGCTACGCGCGGTCGGAACGAAGCTGTCTATCACCTGGCCGACGCGAATACTCACGCCCTCCTGTTCTGAACTAGCCTCGGCGCCGAAGTCCTCCGCCGGCTTACCCAGCTTCTCAACTGTCGCGTAATTCGCTTCCACACCTCGCATTCCGTCGTAGTTAGCCCTGGGCTCACGCACACTGAGCTCACCAACGCCACGATTACTCAAAGGCATGGCGTCGGTGGGAATCGCGTCGATCTTCGACCCTCGCGGAGGTGCGGCTTTGTCATCGACAGACGTTTCCGATCGAGTGTCGTCGTCCCGCGAGTTCGAGGCCGATAAAGGCATTGTCGCGTCAAAGGCGACGCCAATAGGCGTATCGGACGCGTGCACCTCAGGCTCCAGATCCCAAAGTCCGAGCCTGCTCCGCACTGCGTCGAGTACACGCTCACCCGCGCTCAATACGATCGATGCGGCGTCAGCTGCGCTGATCTGAACCGTCTCTCTGAACCCGTCAGAATCGCTATCGGTCGCCGCACTGAAGGGCGACCCGTCGATCACGATCAAGCGTCCGCGGCCATCAAACTCGATAGACATCTCTCCCGCCAGAAGCGAGGAAATAGTGCGAGCGTGAAGCGCTGACCATTCCGACGAACGCCCTGTGTGTACTATATGTTGGCTGTAGACACGGAATCCATATGCCAGAATCGACGATAACAGATTTTGAAAAGCCAGCATCCAAATCGTCATTGTTGAGTCGCTCGCGAACACCGATCTCAGCGCTTCGAAAAGGCTAGTCAACGATTTCGCTTGGCCCAGGGCAGCCTGTCGTTCGATCACCGGCATTGGTGACGGTCCCGTGCGGAACTTCACTTCCACCGGAGTGATTTTGCACGTAACGTTGCTCTCAGAGATCCTTAGCGAGACAACCACAAGGTCCGGCCGATTAAGCCGTTGTGACCGAAGCGATTTCGCTAGGTCTTCGACGTGGGCCTTGAAGGGATCAACGGGAACGACCATGTGAATTGCCGTCGTTCCAGACTCCTGTGTCCAAACTGGGAGCAACCCCCTCGCCACATCGATTGGCGCAGACAACTCCTGAAGAAAACGCGTCGCAATGAATAGCCCTAAGTCGCCAGACGCGCCCGAATTGCCTTTAGATAGCCCGCGGACGGTCGGGATGCCTCGACGTGCCACTTCCAGAACGATCCTCTTGAGCGTCTCGTCGTCCAGCTCTTTGCAGCTTGGCAGGCGACCTAGCACAGCACGCAGAGTGTCGAGATCCAGATCTTTCACCCGCGACAACAAGTAATATCCACTACTTTCGCCAGATCGACTCGTATACGCTGGAAGGTCGTAATCCCAGAGGTACGCTCCATTCAGCCATCCACCAAGGAAGCACGCTGGATCCACCGCCGAAGATGAAATGGCTACAAACTCCGCCCGCCCGATTGCACGCGAAATGGCATGCACACTCGGCGCGAACACATACCCGATCCGCTCCCCCCCCAAGTTCTCGAATTGGGCCAGCGTGGAACCAATCAAGTCCGAAAGGACGTCCCCCGTCGCCGGCGCGCCCCCAGCAATTCGCGATTCAATTAGTAGCTCGCCATTCGCGCCACTCAACTGCTCCCTGATCCTGGACCGCGTTAAGCCACCGATCGAAAGAGGCGAGCCAAGTTTCGAAACTTCAACACCGACGTTTGAAGTCTCAAGCTGGGCAATGATGCCCAGATCTGGCCTATCGGTATCCGCGACCTTCGTGAACCAGAGCGCTGCATTTCCGGTATCTTCGGCGATGTTTGATATCTCCGCATCCCCTGGACGCGCTTCGCTGCGTCGCTCGTCAAGGATGAACACTTCTGTAAGTGCAACCTGTCGAGCGACTCCGCCCGAGTCCTCCGAGGAGAGATTGGCACGCAGCCAAGAAGCCAGACCCTCATTGCACGAGTTGCTCTGGCCAGCGGCGCTTGAAATAAGAACGCTCAGCTGGGGCTTCGCGACGAGCATCTCACTTACATCATAAAGAGCTCTGTGCACTTGTGAAACGCTAAAACCATCCGCCATGCCGCCCACGATGAGCCCCATTTCTCGATCTAGCGGTGCGTTTGTTGCGAAGTCAGCAAGCCGGTCGAGCCTCGCGGCATTCCAAAGGATTCCCCAATAGTCAGAGCTGCACTGAACGGAGAGGAAGGGCGCAAACCTGATGGCGCCGGTAGCGTTACGCAGAGGTAACGCCATGAAGTCAGGAACGGTATCTGGATCGAGGATGCCCGCGGCGGGGCAGGGAATTTTTCTCTGCGAATAAAAGAGCGCCCGCTGCGCGATGCAATGCCACGCCAGGCGAATCGGATGAAGCGGAGAAACAATGATCGCGTCGGGATCTTGCATCAACGTTTCGCCGTCGGACTCAAAGCGCGTCACCATCGCAACGTCGCACCAACTAGCGTTTTCAGGGGCCTGCGACAGCCACGCGGAGTAACTCTGGACGTATGTTTCTATCAGAGCAGCGAACTCGACATCAGTTGCGAGCCACTCCCCTAGCGGCGCGGCTTCGACCAGTGCATGTGCATCTTCGCCGTCGCCCCTTATCCGCATAGCAATGCGTTTGCGGGCCTCGATGAAGTCGGGCGGAGCTGCCATCTCTCCGGGACTAGGCCTTGGGTCGTTGACGAAGCGCCCCCTTGACGCGATCGTGTCGGACTGCGAGTTCCAGTCTCGTACGCGCCAGCACGCAGCGTAGTCCGACGCGAATACCAGTGGGTAGTAAGATTGCTCAATGTTGGACTCATCGAGCATCCAGCCCTGTAGGTGCGCGGACCTTACCTGGGCATTGACCTGAACCCCTCGAGGCTGAGCTCCGCCGCGCACGGCGTTCTGACGAAGCAATAGCTCAAATTGGCTACCACAGTCATCGCTCGAGACCTCGTCAGCCGACAAGTTGATTCTGAAGGTCTCGCTGCTCGAACTATCTGGCCTTTGTATGTTTACTTCATAGAATCGATCACCCGGGCACTCGACTTCTAGCCCAAAGTCGTTCGCGGATACCTGGACGATATTGACTGCCGAAGATGCATCTGCTCGTCCTCGTTCGTCACTGGGAATTGCCTTTAGAGAAGTGAGCAGTACCCCGTCTCGCAGAAAGATATCAAGGTAGTGCCTCCCCGTGCCATTCATTAACAACGAGGCCTCAATTTGGCCACCCTGCGCCGTCTTTGGCAGCCTTGCAGGCGTGCCCTTTTCTGCGGTCCTCGACTGAACCAATACGCCGGGGATCCAGGCGTTCAAACTAATGCCCTTGACCGTTCCGCGCTTTAGCACCTCTTCTCCAGCCGATGTCGCCGGTACCGCCACGTAACGAATCGGGGACTTATGGGACGGAAGTTCGTCATCGAAGACTTCAACAGGACCGTCAAGATGAAGAGTCCAAATCCGCCGTCCCTTTGCGCCGCCACCTCCGTCCCTCGTCAACGTAATGTCGGCGGGCAGCGCTCCTTCAGGGAGGCTCACCCTCACATTTATTCCATCGCGAACGACAGGCACGAAGCCCCGCCCGTGCGGCCCGAATGAATTGGTAATCTCTAGCTTGATCGCACCTTTTCGCGGCCGATCCTCTTCCAGAAGCTTTGCCCAGCGTTCGACCGTCAATGCGCGCCACCACGGCTCATCTGAGTCGACTAGGTAGTAGTACGGTATCGACCGCTTGAGTGCAGTGATGACATCGCATCGCGACTGCAAATGAGAGAGTGCGGCTTCGAGGTGAGGAAGCTCATCTGCTTCTGCGCGCTCTTTAATTTGGGCAAAGCCTTGCCTAAAGTTGCTGTCCTCGAGTTTCTCGGCCAAGGCATCGAGGACTGCGCGCTTTCCGTCAACATCTATCGAGCCGTCACTCGATGGCGGAAAGCCGGTTGCGAGACTCACATAAGTCCCGAAGCTCAATGGCTGTTGGCCCAGTTCCCACAGCCGCGAGACGACATTCCACGAATTCCTTCGAATCGGATCGTGCTGTGATGCTAAGTCCGCGGCATATACAGCGAGCTCGACAAGCCGAACGGAATCTTTGACGTCTGCGGCTGACGGCCGCGAGTGGGAACACCTTAAGGCTTCGCGAACCAACCAATGAATGAAGTCGTCACGCCACCATGCAGCAATCGACGCAGCCCCGCCATTAACTTCCGGAGCGACGCCCAAATCGACTCGGGTCGAGGTCTTGGACAGGTTCGAGCGTTCTCCCGGCGATACGAGGCCAACATATATGCCGCAGCTCTCTGCGTTTCTAAGATCCAGAAGATAGCCCGCGTCGCAAATGCCTGAGGCACCCACCGCGGGGTTGCTCATCCCTTCCGGCAAACTAGACACTTGCAAGAGAACCGGGACGATTACGGCAATGCCGTCTTCAGTGACGGCATGTATACCCCCCCTCTGACCCACAAGCTCACCGAACAGTTCCTCCAGCATCTCCGCTGGAGGACCATTGAAGACGGCGCGATATTCGGGCGCAAGACCGGATAGGGTAGCGACGACTGCCTTTACACGCGCATCGATCCACGACGCCATTGCATCTGTAATGCTGCTCATCGACCTACCTTGATCTCTGTCCAAACGGGGAAACCAGAAGCATTCCGCTTTCTGCATCCGGGCTGTCGAGCACTAGGCCGAGCATTCTGAGTTGCTGACCGAGCTCACTGGAGCCTAGCGACTCAATATCGAACTCGAGACCATATGCAGCCAGATGATTGGCAAGACGCTGTACTGAGCGTGGTCCGCCAACCTCATGCAGGCAGCAGTGGACCATTGTGATACTCGCCACTGGGCCAGGCGACAGAATCCAGCGAGCACCGCGACCTACCCCGCGCCGGTGCAAGAAATACCCCTGGTCGTAGCCTCTAAGCGCCGTGTTCGATGGCTGTCGCTGCCCCAGCGTGTACTGCGCAAACTGGGTCATATTGGCGCCGATACCCTTCTTGCAGGCGAGGGTCCGCGACTCTGCATCCTGAAGATCGTAGAACTTCTTGAGCAAGCCACCAGCGCGCAGGTCATGCGCGCTGGCACTAATCACCTTCAGGAACTCATATATGTCGTTAGAGGATCGCAGCGTTATTCTGGGCTTCCCCATTTCTTCGAGCGCCCATAACACCAGATTCAAGCCCAATCGCGCATTTAGGTATCGAGAAACCTGGTCGCGAATAACTGGAACCGCCACATTTCCGTACGATAGAACTCGCACATCGCCCTGCAAGAGGTTCGCTGCAACGTCATCAGGGTTTTGCGGTACATACTCCCCCTCGCCATGTCCCAGCATCGAAGCGATTACGCGCCAAATTCTGTCGTTTACCTGACACAACCAGAGCACATGAGTGACTACGCCCAACCTAAGGAGGGCTTCGAGCAGGCTCGTCCATTGACGGCGCGTCATACGATCCTTAACCGCGATGACCGATCGCAGGTCGAGCACGAACTGCTTCGCCGGAAAGGTCAGCGTCTGGAGGTCGACGCCAAGGAGGTCTGCCCCGGGAAGAGGTGCCATGCTCCACGCGATCGATCCATCTCTTCTGTTGGCGAACTGACCCTGCAGCCAGCGAGCCCATACGTCGTCGCCGCTCCCGACGGAGACAGAGGCGAAGAAGTGCTTCCAAAGGTCCTCTGCCTCGGCATCCCCAGAGGACCCCAGCCGGATAATGCGGCCGATGAGATCACCAGGATCCCAGGCGATGCCGCCCACACGGGGCGCTCCTGAATACAGGGCAACGTCCGGCACCAACGGAGTTAAGGACAAGAAGCGCTTCTTCGATTGGTTAGCTAACTTTGGGCTCTGCAGGACCTGATGCAAAACCGTTCTCCAGATCGCCGCCTCCGTTTCTGCAGCGTCCGTACTTTGGCGCCCTCTTCGATCGGCTCGACTTTCGAGGTCCCGCCCTGCCCGAGTAACTTTCTCCGTCCCGTGGCCGGCAAAGCCTAGCGCCCTGATTGACGAAGCCAACACAACCTCCCCTGTCGCAAATTCCGGAGCCGGGCGAACAGCGAAGAGGCTGTTGTAGTAGCTAGGGTGGTTCTTGTTCCAGGGCGAAGACTGGAACTCAGCAATCGACGTCATTCGCCAGCCTTCCTTATGAAGAACTCACCCATCTCCCAACTGACCACTTCCTGACGAATGCCAAGTTGGATTTCGCTTCCGTAGAGAGCATCGTCGTCACGGACGATCGATCCAGCTAGCTTGGCTTTCGTGGTGTCCAAGAGCGCCATTACAGATCTAGGTAGCGATGCGGCGGAAAGGCCACGACGAAGACCCTTCGTCGCCTTATACAAGTCATAGCTCAAAACGACAGCTTGCGCGGAATCCGCACTCCCAACTCGGAGAAACCTAACAGGCGAGAATGGGCGTCCACGATCGTTTGCATCTGACGACCTGACACGCTGAGGGTCAGTCCTTAGAACGGCCTGCCTTTCCTCCGGGGGTGACGGCTCACCGAACGTTGTATTGAGCATTACGGAGAACTTATCCTTGTCATTTAGCAGCAATTCGACCTGCCTGACGGCCTCTCGAAGTAGCGCTGGATCACCTGCTGTTACTTTCTCGAAGTCAGAAAGAACGTCTGCATCACGAGTGGAACATATTCTCGCGCCTATCGATCTGCGCACAAGTCGGCAGGCGAACATCCGCAAGGCCCCCTGAATTCGCTCCACAGGGGCCGGGCGCTGGCCCCGTACTTCTTCCGAAGAAAGGTGGTGATCGAGGTCTTCCAACTCTCTAAGGAGCTCAATCTCTACCACGGACAACAGCCGGGAGCGCCCCAAAAACTCCCGACCCTCTCGGATAGACACGCTAAACCGTCGATCCAAGTCCCCGAGCGTCGTGGTCCGCGACTGATTGAGTTGAATGACTGACGCGGGGTGTGCAAATCCCGGATCCAGCCGTAGCGACACAGCTCCCAACTGATGCCGGAGTGTGGCCGTGAGATCTCGATGGCGATCTGTGCGAAGAAAACTTACGAGCGCCATAAGCGTCGGATTCTTCTGTAGCTTCACCTCGTTCATATCGCTTCTGAGCAACCGTGCCAGGCTTCGTGGCCACTCGCCAAACAGTGCGTGCTGATATTGCGCTGAGACGAGCTCTAAGAGCCCCCTCACTCGCGCTTGGCGAAGCTTCGGAGAATCGCCGCCCGAAGGCTTGTATAGGGAGGCTGCCCATGCGCATGGATCGCCGCCGTAACCTACAGCGCTCGCCGACGTACCGGCCAAGAGATAGGAGACCAGCGAGAATAGATCTCTGAAGTTCCACCGCTTGCCGCTGGATAATTCGCACCATCGCAAAAGCTGCACCAGGCTTGTACGGGCCTGGCTCGCCCTCAATAGAGAGGCGCTCGTACAAAACGGGCAGCGCTCGCCGGCTGCGCACGAGCTCGGCCAATTGTGGGCGTCTGTCGCAATATCGAGGATTTGGACTGCCGCTGGAAGGGCGCCGTCATCTTTCCCTACCAGGGTCTCGACATCCATCGGCCATACAGCAAACGATGCGTAACCAGCGAGAGGCCAGCAGCTCGGAGCGTCGGGGCTAAGAGAAACAGCCTCAACTATGGCGCGGAGTACCGAGTTGGCTGCTTCGTCGCCCGACTCCCCGGAGGCGATAAGTGCATCGTCGAGAATACCGCGGTTGACGCAAGCTACGTACTTGCGACGAGACCCATCAGCTAGAAGCGATGCCAGGTCAGACACTAACGACTGTGCTGGCGACTCGTGCCTTCCGTGCTCGCCGACCGACGCGTCCTGCACGATGGACAGGTCTAAGTCCGCGCCTCCTGCGAGACCGCTCGCACAGATTGAGCGCACAAGCCTCGGGGGTGTAGAGCCGTCTCCCGCCGAGAACTTGGACTTGAGATCGTTAACGAGCGCGCCGCTTAGCGAAAGCGATTCATCAACGGCAAATGCCAAAAACTCTACTGCCTCTGTCTTTCCATTGCCTGGGCCGCCAACCAGAATCACAAAGGAAGGAACATCCTCACCAGTCGACAAACCTTGCGCCCAGTCGCCGAGTCGACGCAATAGCGGAGTGGCGATGATATCGCCGGACGGTCGCCCGCTACCGGCGTAAAACATCTTCTTCACGCCTCCGGCGCGATTCCCTGACCAATTCAACAGCGCCTTTGGATACATCCCCCCTCCCTCCACCGCGCTAGGCGGCAACAACTCCAAGCTTCCTGTCTCGAGCAGAACTACGGTCGATAACCGTGTCCCTCGAGCCCTGAGCAACGTGCCCGTCCAAAAATGCGCGAATTCCCATCCCAACCGCCCGTGCAAGCAACGGGGGAACGGCGTTCCCAACTTGCGAATAGCGTGGACTCTCCACCCGACGGCGGTCTCCACCAGTTGTGTACTTCCCGCGAAATACGAATGAATCCGGAAAAGACTGAATTCTCGCGTACTCTCGCACAGTTAGAATTCGAGGATCGCGATAATGCAAAACATCGTCAGGGAGTGTTGTTAACGTCGGTGCAAGCTGATCCGCACCCATCGGAACGGTCCGGTGCTTAAGCAATCCAAGCTTCTCCCTATCCCGGACTGAAAGGGTAAGTCCTCGTTTGCAGGTGGCTAGTATCTTCGAGAATCGTGCTGAAATCTCAGGGCGGTGATTGGCGAGGCGCATGCTATCCATAGCGTTTACCGAGACCGAAGCATTCATCAAGCGCTGATAAGGCGTGCTGGGACCCATGTATCGGATTTGCTGGAAACTGCCGCGCACACCGTCGCTAGGATGAGCAATTCGCATGTCCATATCTGCGTCAAGATCCGAGATTGCGTCAGCGGCTGTAACAGGTACGGATATCCCCAGATCATGAAGCTGTAATCGCCCCTGATCTTCGATAGCACCAAACACATCATCGAGCGAGGAACGCTGGCCTTGAAGCAGGTCATTCCTAAGTCCGATGACGACAAGCCTCGGCCGTTTCTGCGGTACACCGAACGCGGATGCTTGAAGTATTTGGCCTCTCGCGGTGTAGCCGATGGTCGCTAGCTCACGAACGAGCTTCTCGTAATATGAGTTCGCCTCACTATTCGTCTTTTCCGCACCGTGGGCGATGCGCATACCAGGCACATTCTCCAAGATCAGCGCCTTCGGCCTGACAAGGTCTACGATCGAAACGTATCTTTCGAACATTGCATTTCGAGGATCGGACGCATTCCGCTTGCCGGCGAACGAAAATCCCTGGCACGGGGGACCGCCAGCGATCAGATCGATCTTTCCCCTAAGGCCGTGAAGCTTTCCGAGATGCATCTCAAGGACATCGTCTACTGAGTGAGCTTCTTTCGACAACCAATTTGGCCAATCGAAAGGATACTGTGCGGCCTCGGAGAGAAAATTTGCACTAAAAGTCTCAAACGCATCCGTGGCACGTTCGATAGCGAACACACCCTTCCATCCGGCCTGAGAGAGACCCAGAGACAACCCGCCGCAGCCTGAAAAAAGATCTATAAATGTCGGAGCCACGAGTGAACCTTAAAATTGTTTCTTCTAATCGGCCAAGGAAAGTAGGGCGAAGGCAGCGTGCTGGCCTACTCATGCGCTTGCGTCATCACTACCCGCGCCCAAGATGCGCCTCTCTAGCCGAGACAAAGCCCGTTGACGCTTGTGGCTCGTATTTAGATTGCATTCCCATACTGTTAGCACCCTCCATCCCATCCTTCGAAGTGCCCGTACATTGCGAGCGTCCCTGACCCTATTGGTGCAGAACTTCCGCTCCCAGAATGAGCTACGAGTAGCCGGGACGCGCCCCTTCTGACACGAGTGTGCGTGCCAAAAGCAACCATGGACGAATATTGCCACGCTGTAGCGTGGCAATACCAGGTCGGGCTTACCAGGAAGATTGGAGACGTGCAGCCGGTATCTGAAACCGCGAGAGTGCAGGTACCTGCGAACCGTCAGCTCGGGAACCGTGTCTTTTCCCCGAATCCGCGACATCCGGTCACTTCGTTCGGCGGGAGTGAGGCTATCCACGGGTGGAAATCCTCGCGCTACAGGCGGCTGGCTCTCAGGTGATGACTAAGATCTGCGTCACAACCGGCTCAACTAACCGCACTTCGAATACCCACAATTCAAACAAGTCTGGCACCCATCCATCAGCACCAACGCCTGCGTATTGCACTTAGCGCAGAGCGTGGCGCCAGCGGGGAAGCCCGAGGCGTTCATGTGGGCGGCTTCTGCGGCGGCTTGAGAGGCATCGCCGGCGGAGCCGGCTCCTACAGGAGCGGGCGCGGCGGCGGCCGGCGTTGCGGGCTTGGCGGCCTTTTCGTAGGCGGCGCGCTTTTCGGCAATGAGGGCGCGGGTCGCGTCGCTCATTTCCGGGTCGTGAATGAGGCCGATCGACTTCATGTGCTGTTCGACCACGGCGCCAATCTCGGCGACGATGCTCGGCATGTAGACGCCGCCGGCCTTGAAGTAGCCGCCGCGCGGGTCGAAGACTGCCTTGAGCTCTTCAACAATAAACGTCACGTCGCCACCCTTGCGGAAGACGGCGGACAGGATTCGGGTGAGCGCCACGATCCACTGGAAGTGATCCATGTTCTTCGAGTTGATGAACAGCTCGAAGGGGCGGCGCATTTCGTGTTTGGTACCGGCGTTCAGGACGATATCGTTGACCGTCACGTACAGCGCGTGCTCGAAGAGCGGCGACTTGATCTTGTACGTGCTGCCGACGAGGGTCTCCGGTCGTTCCAGGCTCTCGTGCATCTGGATGACTTCGGCCACGGGCGCGGCTTCTTTCACCGGCACGGGCGCGGGGGCCGGAGCGGCCTTGTCTTCGGGCTTAACGACGTTATAGCCCTTGATCTTCTTTTCGATCTTGATCGCCATGACTCTTCTCTTATAGGTATCCCGCCCGGCGCCTGGCGCCGGGCGGGATAGGTGCTACTTACTTACGACGGCCACGAACGGCGCTCTTGCGTGCCGCTGTACGACCGGTCTTGCTGGCAGTGGACCTCTTGACCGCCTTGGGGGCGATCTTCTTGCCGACAGCCTTGCGGGCAGTCGTCTTACCGGCGGCCTTGCGGACCGTCTTCTTTACAGCTGCGACGCGGCCGGCGCTCTTGCGAGCAACCTTGGCTACGCCCTTCTTGACGGCCTTACGAGCCGTCGAGACCTGCTTCGCAACGCGACCGGCAGCCTTCTTGACCGTCTTGCGGACGGCTGCTGCCTTCTTCACGACGCGACCGGCTGCCTTGCGAGCAACCTTCTTGACTGCTGCCGTACGGGTCGAACCCTTCTTGGCGGCGGCCTTCTTGGCGACCTTGGCAACCTTCTTCGAAGCGACCTTGCGAACCGGTGCCTTCTTCACAGCCTTCTTGGCTGCTGCCTTCTTGACCGCGACTTTCTTCACGGCCTTCTTGGCGGCGACCTTCTTGACTGCAGCCTTCTTGGCCGGTGCCTTCTTAGCAGCGACCTTCTTGGCAGCCACCTTCTTCACGGCAGCCTTCTTGACGGCCTTCTTCACCGAAGCCTTCTTGGCGGCGACTTTCTTGGTCGCAGCCTTCTTCGGCGCAGCCTTCTTCACTGCGGCCTTCTTGGCCGGAGCCTTCTTGGCGGCAGCGGCAGCCTTCTTCGGCGCAGCCTTGGCAGGCGCAGCCTTGGCGGTTGCAGCCTTGGCAGGAGCCTTGCGGGTTGCCTTCTTCGCAGCCTTCTTGGCCGGAGCCGGCGTCTCCACCGGGGCAACCTCGACGACAGCCGCCTTCTTCACCGGCGCCTTGCGAGCCTTCTTGACGACAGGTGCGTCGACCGGAGCCGAGACGAAGTCCGGCTCACCCAGATCACGTTCCACCGGAGCGTCAGCGACCGGAGCCGGGGTCGGCTCGATGGTCTTGATCGCGACCGGCTTCTTCTTGACGACTTTCTTGGCGACGACCGGCGACGGCGTCACTTCGGCGGTGACATTCGTCTCCGCTTCGGGCGTGTCGCTGGTGTCATTGGTGTCGATATCGGGCAGCTCACCCTCGACAACCTGGTTTTCATTGGACATGTTTTTCCCTCTCCGCGGGGTCAGAACTTACCGTAATAGCCTTCCTTCAAAGCATCAAAGAGGTTCGCGGCGGTGTGCATTTCACCGTCGTATTCGACCTCTTCGTTACCCTTCAGTTCGACAACGCTACCGTCTTCCAATTCGAAGCGATAGAGGGTGTTCTCCAGGTCGGTTTCTTTTACGAGCACGCCCTGGAACGCGGCGGGGTTAAAACGGAAGGTTGTGCAGCCCTTCAGACCCTGCTTATGGGCGTACATATAGATGTCCTTGAAGTCCTCATACGGATAATCCGTCGGGACGTTCGCGGTCTTGGAAATGGACGAATCGATCCACTTCTGCGAGGCCGCCTGGATGTCTACGTGTTCTTTCGGGCTGATGTCGTCGGCGGAAACGAAGTAATCCGGCAGGCGGGTCTTCGGGTCGTCGGAGAACGGCAGCGCCTCGGAATTGATGAGGGCGCGGTAGGCCAGCAGCTCGTAGCTGAAGACCTCGACCTTCTCTTTCGACTTCTTGCCTTCGCGGATCACATTGCGGGAATAGTGATGGGCAAAGCTGGGCTCGATGCCGTTGGAGGCATTGTTGGCCAGGCTGAGCGAGATCGTGCCGGTGGGCGCGATGGACGAGTGGTGGGTGAAGCGCGCACCGGTCTCGGCCAGCGCCTCGACCAGCTCGGGAGCCACTTCGGCCACGCGCTGCATGTAACGCGAATACTTCGCGTGCAGCACGCTGCCACGGATAGCCTGGCCGACCTTCCAGCCGTCCTTGACCATCTCCGGGCGCTTGCGCAGCATCTCGGCGGTGACGTCGTACTCGCGGATGAGGACGGGCGCGGCGCCCTTTTCCTTGGCCAGCTCCAGGGCGACTTCCCAGCCTGCGACGGCCATCTCACGCGAGACTTCCTCGGTGAAGGCGACCGCATCGGCGTTGCCGTAGCGCATCTTCAGCATGGTGACCGTGGAGCCCAGGCCCAGGAAGCCCATGCCGTGGCGACGCTTGGAGATGATCTCTTCGCGCTGCTGGGCGAGCGGCAGGCCGTTGATCTCGACCACGTTGTCGAGCATGCGGGTGAACACGCGCACCACTTCGCGGTACTCGTCCCAGTCGAACCGAGCCTTGGGGCCGAACGGATCGCGCACGAAGATCGTCAGGTTGATCGAGCCCAGCAGGCAGGAGCCATACGGCGGCAGCGGCTGCTCGCCGCAGGGGTTGGTCGCGCGGATGTGCTCGCACCACCAGTTGTTGTTCATCTCGTTGACGCGGTCGATGAGGATGAAACCCGGCTCGGCGTAGTCATACGTCGAGACCATGATCATGTCCCACAGGTGCCGCGCACGGATGTGACCGTAGATCTTGCAGGCGACCAGACCGTCTTCGCGCGTGACGTAGTTCTGCTTGGTCGGCCATTCGCGCCAGAGGACCTTGGCCGGATCGTTGAGGTCGATCTCGTGCTCTTCCTTGACGTGCACCGGGAAGACCGTCGGCCAGTCGCGATCGTTCTCGACCGCTTCCATGAAGCCATCGGTGATCAGCAGCGACAGGTTGAACTGGCGCAGGCGACCGTCTTCGCGCTTGGCGCGGATGAATTCCTTGGCGTCCGGATGCGCGATGTCGAACGTGCCCATCTGCGCACCGCGGCGACCGCCGGCGGAGGAGACGGTGAAGCACATCTTGTCGTAGATATCCATGAACGACAGCGGGCCGGACGTGTGGGCGCCGGCGCCGGAGACGTAGGCGCCGCGCGGGCGCAGCGTCGAGAACTCGTAGCCGATGCCGCAACCGGCCTTCAGCGTCAGGCCGGCTTCGTGCACCTTCTCGAGGATGTCGTCCATCGAGTCGTGGATGGTGCCCGAGACGGTGCAGTTGATCGTGGAGGTGGCCGGCTTGTGCTCGAGCGCGCCAGCGTTGGACGTGATGCGGCCAGCGGGAATGGCACCGCGGCGCAGGGCCCAGAGGAATCGCTCGAACCAGTGTGCGCGCAGCTCGTCGGTTGCCTCGACATCGGACAGTGCGCGGGCGACGCGCTGGTAGGTCTCGTCCACCGAGCCGTCGACGGGCTTACCCGACTTGGCCTTCAGACGGTACTTCTTGTCCCAGATGTCGTACGAGGCAGGCTGAAGCGGAATGGCCGCGGTCTCAAGCCCCATGGCTTGCGCACGTGCAGTGCTCATGTATGTGTCGTCCTCGAGTCTCGGCCCTTATAGGCCTCTTATTGGCTTGCTTGACGCAACCACTCGACAGCTCTCCCCCCGGAGCCTCTGCCGACCATCCTTAGCCCCCTCGCCAGCCCCTCGAAAAGCCTTTGCCGACGATGGTTTGACGCTTGAACCTGGGTAACCACAGCACCAGTGCTAGGTAACAAGGGAAGCTGGGGACACAAGATGTTGTGGTTACGACCGGAGTGAACCTTAAACCCGGAAGGGGTCGAAGTAAAGTGTCCGTGATCGTTGTCTCACCGTTTGAAATCCGCGGCCCACACCATTCGAAATCCCGTTCCAGCCTGACAACCAAGGAGTTCCTGTATGACCGCCAGAGCACATCGGCGAACCACCCTTTTTTCCGTCCTCGCGGCCCTGGGTTTTGCCCTGGCCTCGCCCGCGTTTGCCGGCCTGCCACCGTCGATCAACGGTGAGCCGATGCCTTCATTGGCACCCATGCTGGCCAAGGTTACGCCGGCGGTGGTGAACATCTCGACGAAGACCCGCGTACGCGCACGCGATCCGTACTTCGAGTTGTTCGGGGGTCAGGGCGTGCCGCGCGAGCGCGTGGAGCAGAGCCTGGGCTCGGGCGTGGTCATCGATGCCGTGAAGGGCTATGTGCTGACCAACCACCATGTCGTGGGGGGCGCGGACGATATCACGGTGACACTGCAGGACGGCCGCGACTTCAAGGCGAAGTTGCTCGGCAGCGATCCGGAGACGGACGTGGCGGTGCTGCAGATTCCCGCTGAGCGACTGCAGGCGCTGCCGATCGCCGATTCCGCGCAGCTGCGTGTCGGTGACTTCGTCGTGGCGGTGGGCGATCCGTTCGGTCTCGGTCAGACGGCGACGTCGGGCATGGTCTCGGCGCTGGGTCGTTCGGGGCTGGGCAAGGGCTACCAGAACTTCATCCAGACCGATGCCTCGATCAATCCCGGCAACTCCGGCGGCGCGCTGGTGAACCTGCGCGGCGAGCTGGTCGGCATCAACTCGATGATCTTCAGCCCCTCCGGCGGCAACGTCGGCATTGGCTTCGCCATTCCGACCGACCTGGCGACGGGCGTAATGAAGCAGCTGCTGTCTTACGGCAAGGTGCGACGCGGCAACCTCGGCGTGGAGGTGCAGGACATCACACCGCGCATCGCCCAGGCGCTTCACCTGAAAGACGCCAATGGCGCCGTGGTCACGCGCATCAATGAGGGCTCACCGGCCGATGGCGCGGGGCTACAGACGGGCGACGTGCTCACCGCGATCGACGGCAAGGCCGTGCGCTCGGCGCAGGACGTACGCAATACGGAAGGCCTGCTGCCGCTGGGCGCGAAGGTGAAGCTCTCCGTGCAGCGTGAAGGCGCGTCGCGGGATGTGGAGGCGACGATCGCCGCCGCTGCCATCGCGACGGTGGACGGCGGCAAGGTGGATCCGCGGCTGGCCGGCGTGACGTTGAGCGATCTCACGGCGGATCAGAAAGCCGGCGGGTTGTTTGGCGTGGCGTTGAGTGGGGTGAAGCGCGGATCGGCCGCGGCGGCGGCTGGGCTGGAGGATGGGGATATTGTTGTGGGGATTCAGCAGCGGCGGGTGGCGTCGGTGAAGGCGTTGCCGCTGGGCCGCGGGTTGGGCGCGGGGCAGCTGCTGTTGACGGTGGTTCGTGAGGGTTCTGTGTATTACGCGGTGCTGTGACGCCCTTTCGCCGATGAATCGGCTCCTACCGAGCAAGTTGCCTCAGCTCGGTAGGAGCCGATTCATCGGCGATGCTTTTCTGCCGCAATGCCACAATCCCCCGACAGCCTACGTTCCGAATCCCCCCGGCAGGATGCCGATTGACGTCAAAGGTGCGCGCGAGGCCTCAATAGCCCACAATTGCGCCCCAATGCCCAACCCCGCTTCCGTCCCGAGGTTCTTGCCGTCCATGTCTCTCCGTCTTGCGCGACTGTTTACCGCCACGCTGATCGGCCTTAGCGCCTCTGCAACCCTTTTCGCCGCCGATACCGCTCTGGTGTGGCGTGGCGATATCACCACCGCGCGCGGCGTGGTTATCGACGTCGCCAAGGCCTGGGAGAAATCCGGCAAGGGCAAGTTCGAACTGCAGCCCTTCAATACGGCCTCCGGTATCGACGCTGTGGTCAAGGGCTCGGCGGATATCGCCGGCTCCGCGCGTCCGGCTGTCGGCGCTGCCGAACAGTCGCTGACCTTCACGCCGGTGGCGTGGGACGCCCTGGTGATGGTCACCTACCCGTCCAACCCGGTGAGCAACATCACGCTCAAGCAGCTCCATGAGATCTACATGGGGCACATCACGAACTGGAAGGACCTCGGCGGCGCCGATCTTCCGATCAACCTCTACGCCGTGGCCAGCCCGGCCGACGGTGTGGAATACAGCATGCGTCGCCTGCTGTTCGGACGCGGCAACCAGCCCGTCGCCGCACCGCGTCTCTACGTCAACGTGGCCAAGCTCGAAGAGGGCGTGACCCTCGACAAGCAGGGCCTGGGCGCGACGACCCTCGCGGGCGTGGCCTCGAACAAGAAGGTGAAGATCCTGCAGATCGATGGCGTCACGCCGTCGGCCTCGACGGTCGCCAGCGGCGCCTACGCGCTGTACACCGAGATCTACCTGGTCACCAACAGCACCAACCCGAAGGCCGACCAGATCAAGGAATTCCTTGCTTTCGTCACCTCGAGCACGGGCAGCTCCCTGCTCCGTTCGCACAGCCTCGTGCCTTACGCCGACGGCGCCTCGCTCGCGTCGGGCGATGCCGCTCGCCGCGCGAAGATCGCATCCACCGTCGGCACGCGCGCCAACGTGGGTGAGGCGATGACCACCGCGCCGACCGTCGCCGCTGCCGCACCGGAAGCCGCGAAGGAAGTCGCTGTCGCCAAGGCCGAGACCAAGGGCAAGGGCGCCAAGGCAGCGAAAGAGGCCAAGGCCTCGGCCGCTGCCACCGCCGAGCCGTCGCAGTTCGCCAAGGTTGTCGCCAGCGTCAGCACCTCGGCGCACATGGGCTTCTCCGGCGTCCACGCGGAAGCCTTCTCGGTCTCCGATAACGCCAAGGTCGGCGGCAAGTTCGCCAAGGTCCTGGCGGACGCCGTCACGGTGAAGGGCAAGCTGGCTACCAAGCCGGCCGCCGCACCGATCGACAGCTCCGAGAAGTCGAACAAGATCGTCACGCCGAAGGTGAGCGAGGCCAAGCCGGCCGCCGCGAAGCCGGAAGCCAAGGTCGCTGTCGCCAAGGAAGCGAAGAAGCCGGCGCCTGCCGCCGCGTCGCACACCTACAAGGTGTCGGCCGGTGACACGCTGTACTCGATCGCCAAGAAGAACGCGGTGGACGTGAACCAGCTGCGCGCCATGAACGGCCTGAAGGACAACAACGTCCATGCAGGCCAGGTGTTGAAGGTCAGCGCGCGCTAAGCCCTATGGCCGTCCGCGCCGTCTCACTCGATCTTGACGATACGCTCTGGCCGGTTCTACCGGCCCTTATCGAGGCCGAGCACGTCGTCGACCGCTGGCTCAGGCAGCACCATCCCGACGTCGCAAACGCATGGCCCATCGAGGCCATGCGTGAGCTTCGCGAAAAGATCGCCCGCGACAACACCCATCTTTCCCACGACTTCAGCGAACAGCGCCGGATGACCATCCGCGCCGCCTTCGCACACTGCGGCATCGACGATGCCCCGGTGGACGAGCTGTGGCGGCTCTACTTCGCCGCTCGCAATAACGTGGAGCTCTACCCCGACAGCCTGGCCGCCCTGGAGCGCATCGCGCACCGCGTGCCCATCGTCAGCATCTCCAACGGCAACGCCGATCTGGAGATCATCGGCCTTCACCATCTCTTCCATACGCGGATCAGCGCGGGCGGACTGGGCGTGGCCAAGCCGGATCCCCGCATTTTTCTCGCCGCCGCCGACGCCCTGGGCGTCGAGCCGGGCGACATCCTTCACGTCGGTGACGATCCCTTGCTGGACGTCGCAGGCGCACAAGCGGCAGGTTTGCGAACGGCCTGGCTCAATCGAACGGGCGAGGTGTGGTCGCATGGTCCTGCGCCCGAGCTGGAATTTCCTGATATGACGCATTTAGCCGATTGGGTTGAAGCGTCGGCGCTTACGGACAGTTAGAATAGCGGCCTACCGATTGCAACAATCCATTGACGCGGTTGCCAACGACCGCGAGGCACGGGAGGCCTGATGTCGCCGCTGATCGAACGCAAAGCCGGGAAACGTACTGCCATCGCCATTGAGACCGTCGACGCCGCTGGCATGCTGGCGGCCGAAGCACGGCTCGGAGCGGCACATCGCCAATGGTTGGTATCGACCGGTTTTCGTCCGACGCCGGGCGCCGTGCTCGTGCTGCCCGACGTCAAGGGCACCATCTCGCGCATTCTCGTCGGCGTCGATCGCGCTGATCCCATCGGCGCACTTGGCTCCCTGGCCACCCGTCTGCCCGAAGGCCTGTACGAACTCGCCGAAGAAAGCGTGATCGAAGACCGCGACCTGCTCGCACTCGGCTGGGCCCTCGGCGCTTACCGCTTCGATCGTTACCGCACACGCGCGCGCCCGCCGGCTCAGCTAGTTGTGGACGCGGCCACCCTGCGCTCAGTGCAGCCGGTGATCGATGCCACGGCGGAAGTCCGCGACCTGGTCAACACGCCTGCCGAAGACATGGGCCCGGAGCATCTCTCCGCCGCCATCCGCGCCCATGCCGAGGAACACAAGGCAAAGGTGCAGGAATGGGTAGGCGACGAACTTCTCGCCGCGAACTTCCCGACCATTCACGCTGTAGGCCGCGCGAGCCATCGCGCGCCGCGCATGATCGAGCTCACCTGGGGCAAGAACTCCAACCCGAAGCTGGTGATCATCGGCAAGGGCGTGTGCTTCGACACCGGCGGTCTCGACATCAAGCCGTCCGACGGCATGCGCTGGATGAAGAAGGACATGGGCGGCGCGGCGCACGCGATCGCGCTGGCCGGCCTGGTGATGAAGGCGCGCCTGCCGGTGCGTCTCACCCTGCTGGTGCCTGCTGTCGAGAACGCCATCGCCGGTAACTCAATGCGCCCGGGCGACGTCATAAAGACACGCGCAGGCCATTCGGTGGAAGTCGATAACACCGACGCCGAAGGTCGCCTGGTGCTGTGCGACGCCATCGCCTACGCGGTCGAGCAGGCACCGGATCTCATCGTCGATTTCGCCACGCTCACCGGCGCGGCGCGTGTCGCGCTCGGTCCCGAGCTGCCCGCCCTGTTCACCAACCGCGACCAGCTCGCCGACCACGTGATCGGCTCAGCGGAACTCGTCGGCGACCCGCTGTGGCGCCTGCCGCTGTGGCGTCCGTACCGCCGCATGCTCGAGTCGTACGTCGCCGAATTCGCCAACGCCGGCCCCTCGCGCCACGCCGGCGCCATCACCGCCGCGCTCTACCTCGAACGCTTCGTCCCCGAGAGCCAGAACTGGATGCACCTGGACACCTACTCCTGGAACGACACCGACCGCCCCGCCCATCCGCGCGGCGGCGAAGCGCAAGGCCTGCGCGCGTTCTACCGGTTCCTCTCCGAGCGGTACTCGTAAGTTACTCGTAATCTGTAGGAGCCGATTCATCGGCGATCCCGCGGCAGCGGGCAACGTTTCCGAAATCTGGCTATCGCCGCTGAAGCGGCTCCTACCAAGCAGGCAATCGCACCTTGTGGGAACCGGCTATTGCCGGCGATGCTCTTTGTAGGAGCCGATTCATCGGCGATCCCGCGGCAGCGGGCAACGTTCCCGCAATCTGGCTATCGCCGCTGAAGCGGCTCCTACAGGAAGCGGGGCGCCGCTATTCCTTGGGCTCGTTATCAGCTGCGTCGTCTTCAACAGCAATCACAGCCGCCGCCGCGTCCGCAGCCGCATCGATCGCCTCAGCCCGCTGCTTCTTCATCGCGACGACCGCGCGCAAATTCCGCTCCAGCTCCGCAAGCGACAGCGGAAAGTACGCATCATCCCGATCGCTCACTTCCCAGCTATGCAGGCGCTTCTCGGTAGCCGCTACGCCGCAGGCCACCAATGCCGCGCGCACTTCCTCCGCATCCAGATCCGTCGCCTGCAGGATCAACTGCCAAAGCCAGTTCATGCGCTGCGGATCCACGCCGCGCGTCATCGGCGGGCGCGTGTATTCGCGCGGCGGCGCTTCGAAGTCGCTCATGAGAAGTCCCTGCGTTTGGCCCGTACGCCCGAGATTATGGCAAAAAATGTAGGAGCCGATTTATCGGCGAATGGATGCTCGCGACAACCTGGCCCGCTGCCGCGGGATCGCCGCTGAAGCGGCTCCTACACGGGGGGTGTTGCGGTATGGTTGGGGTCTGACTGCACAGGACTCCCCGCCATGCGTCGCACGCTCATCGCCCTCGCCCTGCTCTGCACCGCCACGCCGCTCCTCGCCGACGACACGCCAACGATTAAAGACCTCGGCCCGCGCCTCGAGCACGTCGACTACCCCTACCCCGTCACGCTCTTCCCGGTGAAGAGCCAGGGCCAGTCCCTCGAGATGGCCTACATGGACATCAAGCCGGACAAGCCGAACGGTCGCACCGCTGTGCTCCTGCACGGCAAGAATTTCTGCGGCCCGTATTGGCAGGCGACGGCCGAGCACCTTCGCGTCGCTGGCTATCGCGTGGTGATTCCCGATCAGATCGGCTTCTGCAAATCATCCAAGCCCCGCGGCTATCAGTACGGCATCGCCCAGCTCGCCGCGAACACGCACGCGCTCCTGGCCAGCCTCGGCGTGGATAAGGTCACCGTCGTCGCGCACTCAATGGGCGGCATGATCGGCGCGCGTTACGCGTTGATGTTCCCGCAGGGTGTGGAGAAGCTGGTGCTGGTCGACCCGCTCGGCCTGGAAGACTGGAAGGCCAAGGGCGTGCCATGGCGCAGCGTCGATGACTGGTACACGAGCGAGATGAAGACGTCGTACGCCACCATCCGCGCGTACCAGCTGAAGAGTTACTACGACGGCAAGTGGAAGTCCGACTACGATCGTTGGGCGGTGATGCAGGCCGGCATGTACGAAGGCAGCGGCCGCGAAACGGTTGCGTGGGCCGGCGCGCTCACCTACGACATGATTTTTTCGCAGCCCGTGATCTACGAGTTTCCCGATATCCGCGTGCCCACGGTGTTGATCATCGGACAGGCCGATCGGACAGCGATCGGTAAGGACGCTGCGCCTTCGTCAGTGCGGGAGAAGCTCGGTGACTACGCGACGTTGGGCAAGGAGGCCGCCGCGAAGATTCCCGGCGCGAAGCTGATTCCACTCGAAGGGCTCGGGCACGCACCGATGATCGAAGCGCCCGAGCGTTTCTATAAAGCGCTGGACGAGGCGCTCTAACGCCCTTGCTCTCGTAGGAGCCGATTCATCGGCGATCCCGCGGCAGCGGGCAAGGTTATGACAACCTGGTTATCGCCGATGAATCGGCTCCTACATGAGCAAGGTGCGCGCAGCAATGGGTGCTACTGCACGAACGAGATCTCGCGCTGCACGGGCCGAATGACGTAACCGACGGGCATCCACCCACCGCTCCCGGGCGCCAGCGACACGGTCTCGAAGAGCACCGCCCGCGAGAACTGCGCCACGAAGATCACGTTGAGGTAATCGCCGCCAGGCAGCCCGACAGGATCGCGGACGCGAGTGACTTCAAACCACTCCCGGCTCATCAACGAGCCGCGGTCCACGCGAATCTTCCGCAAATACCGCACCCACTCCGAACGCGGCACCAGCCGCTGCATCATCGCGCCGGCTTCGAGCCACATGGCGTCGGGACGGCGGGCGTTGGACAGCTGTACCCAGTGGGTGGCGTTGGCGACGGCGTTGTCGAGCGAGTTCGGCTGGGGGCCCAGGCGCGGTTCGTGGGCGACGGTGAGAATCGCCCCGAGGGTATGCGTGCCCGTCAGCCGTGGCGCCGGGATTTTTCGTGCAACTGCGCTCGCCGGTGACATGGGCTGCCTCCACCTTATCGTGGAGTCCAGCTTCCGGCGCCAGGGCGGCCCTGCCAAGTCGGCCGGATGGGATACGGCGGTTGGTGGGGTGCAGGTGTGGGTGGGTCTGTGGGCAGGTCTGTGGGAGCCGCTTCAGCGGCGATCCCGCGGTAGCGGGCCAGGTTTCGGCAAGCACCCAATCGCCGCTGAAGCGGCTCCCACAATTTAGCGGCGGCCGAAGGTCAGCACGTCCGCGGTGTACGTCTCGACCACGAGGCTGAAGGGCTGGTTGCCTTCGGTGAACAGCACGGCGCGGTGCCGGAGTACGTCATGCGGGATCGCCAGGGGGCCCTTCTGCGAAGGGGGCAGCGGCGCTTCCATCTCCCAGCCCTTGGGCAGCGGCGACCAGAGCAGGTCTGCGCTGATCGTCTGGCGGCGGAAGTGCAGCGCCTGGACGACCTTGCCGAACGGCTGATCGGTGCTGTCGAGGATCTGGTTCATTTCCGGGGTGAGGCGGGACGGGACGTACCAGTTGTCCGCTTCGGAGAGGATGTGCTCGCCGCAGGCCAGTTGGACCCGGCGATATTTTACGGGCTCCTCCGGACTGATCCCGAGCGTCTGGCGGCCGTCGTCCGGGAGCGGTTTGTCCTGCCCTTTCACGCGGCGCGCGAGGATCTTCGCCTCGCCAGCCAATGCGTGGTCACTGCACCAGCGCTCCAGCGTGAGTGTCGCGCTGGGGTGGCTGAGCAGGTCCGAGTTCAAGGTTTCCAGCAGCGCCAGCGCCTGCGTTCGTGAGGCGACATCGTCAGAGAATGGCTCGCGCGCCTGAACAGACGGCGTAGCGGTGGCGGCCATGACGGCGAGACTTCCTGCGGCAATAAAGGTGCGCGTGCTGGTCATGAGTTTCATTCGGTCCGTGACGTTGGTGCTTATAGGGTTTGAAGCGGTTGCGATGTGCTTATTGTAGGAGCCGATTCATCGGCGATAGGGTGTTTGCCGCATCCTTGACCCCGCTGGCGCGGGGATCGCCGATGAATCGGCTCCTACAACGGCAACAAGGCTTACAGGCCCTTGGCGGCTTGTGCCACCGCGCGGAACAACGCGCGGCCTTTGTTCATGGTTTCTTCCCACTCGGCGGCTGGATCGGAGTCGTAGACGACGCCGCCGCCGGCCTGCACGTGCAGGCGGCCATCCTGGATCACGGCGGTGCGGATGGCGATGGCGGTGTCCGCGTCGCCCCACCAGCCGAGCCAGCCGATGGCGCCGGCGTAGATGTTGCGTTTAAACGGTTCCAGCTCCTGGATGATTTCCAGCGCGCGGATCTTCGGCGCACCACTCACCGTACCAGCGGGGAACGTCGCCTTGATGACATCCATGTAGGAGAGGTCGTCGCGGATATCGCCTTCGACCTGGGACACGATGTGCATCACGTGCGAATAGCGCTCGACGACGAAGGACTCGGACAGCTCCACGCTGCCGGTCTTGCTCACGCGACCGACGTCGTTGCGACCGAGGTCGATCAGCATGAGGTGCTCCGCACGCTCCTTCGGGTCGGCAAGCAGCTCGTTCTCGAGTGCGACATCTTCCGCCTCATCCGCACCGCGACGGCGCGTGCCGGCGATGGGACGCAGCACCACGCGACCGGCCTTCAGCCGCACCAGGATTTCCGGTGACGAACCGACGATCTGGGTCGGCCCCATGTCGATGAAGAACATGTACGGCGAGGGGTTCATCGCGCGCAGCGCGCGATAGACGTCCACGGGTCGCGCGTTGAACTTGACGCTGAGGCGCTGCGACGGCACCACCTGGAAGATGTCGCCGGCGCGGATGTATTCCTGCGCCTTGCGCACGACTTCCTCGTACTCCTCGCGGGTGAACGAGGATTTGAAATCGGATTCGTCGATTGCCGCCGGCTGCAGCATCTGCGGGTAGGACACGCCGCCCTGGCGCAGGCGGAAGGCGAGCGCATCGAGCCGGCGCGAGGCATCGGCGTAGGCCTGCGGCTTCGACGGATCGGCATGGACGATGAGGAACAGCCGACCCTTGAGGTTGTCGAACACCGCCACTTCGTCGGCGAGCATCAGCAGGACGTCGGGCGTGCCGAGCTCGTCGTGCTTATCCCACTGCGCGAGGCGCTTTTCGATGTAGCCGATGGTCTCGAAACCGAAGTAACCGACGAGGCCGCCGGTGAAGTCGGGCAGGCCCGGCAACTTGGGCACGTCGTACTGCTTGCGCAGCACTTCGATCTCGGCAAGCGGATCGTCCAGATGACGACGCTCCACCACCTCACCACTCTCCTCCACTTCCAGCTCATGGCCGCGCAGGCGATACACGCGCCGCGCCGGCAAGCCGATGATGGAATGGCGTCCCCACGTGGCGCCGCCCTCGACCGATTCGAAGAGGAAGGTATACGGGCCATCGGCCAGCTTCAGGTACACCGACAGCGGCGTGTCGAGGTCGGAGAAGACCTCACGTACCAGCGGAATGCGCGTATGGCCCTGCGCGGCGTAGGCGTCGAATTGTTCGCGGGAGATCATTCGGGGCGTCGAATCGGGTGGGGTGACCAGGGATTGTAGGATATCGGGGCGCGACACCGGCTCTTTGTAGGAGCCGATTCATCGGCGATCCTGCGGCAGCGGGTGAGGTTTTGGCGATCTGGTTATCGCCGCTGAAGCGGCTCCTACAGAAAGCGGGTTAGGCCAGGCGCTGTCTGGGCAGGCCTTTGAGGTGCAGGGTAAATGCCACACCACCCTCGATATTTCTTGCGCTGGCGCTGCCTTGATGCCGCTCAGCCACAAGCCGGACCACATAGAGGCCCAGGCCCAGATGCGGCGCGTCACCGGGCGTGGCCTTGTCGCGCAGGCTCACCAGCGAGTCGAACAGACGCCCCTGCATGGCGGCCGGCAGCGATGGCCCCTCGTTGGCCAGCTCGACATCGGCACCCTCGGCGGTCGGCGTGAGCGTGATGCGCAGCCAGCCGCCGGGCGGCGTAAACGACAAGGCGTTGTCGAACAGCTTGTCCAGCGCCTGGGCGATCAACTCGGGCGAGACGTGCATCGGCACCGGGCCGGGCGGCAGCACCGCTTCGAGCCGGCGATCGCCGGCCAGGCCGCGATACCCGTCGGCACAGCCGCGCACGATGTCCGCGAGGTTCACGTCCTCCGCTTCCGCCGAGGCGATCGCGCGCTCCATGCGGCTGGCTTCGCTCATGGCACGCACCAGGGCACCCAGCCGAGCCACGCCATCGCGGGCACGCGCCAGATACGGCTCGGCCTCGGCGGGCAGTCCCGCGTGATCGAGGTTGTCCAGCGACGACTTCACGATGGCCAGCGGCGTATTCAGTTCGTGCGACAGCTTGGAGGCCAAGGTGCGCAGGTAGTCCGTATAGCCACCGACCACCTCGAACAACCGCGCGAAACTGCGCGCGAGGTCGCCCAGCTCGTCCGTAGCGTCGATCAGCGGGAACGGGCCGTCCAGACGGCCGTCGTTGTCCTGGGCACGCTCGGCGGCGTTACGCAGCCGACGCAGGCGGAAGGTGAGCCGCGTGGCGAACATCAACAGCACGCCACCGGCGATGAGCAGCACAGCAAAGCTGGTCAGCAGCAGGCCGAACAACGCGCGGTTGGCGAGCAGGGGCACGGCGCGGCTGGGCTGTTCGAGCAACACCACGCCGTGAAGCTTGCCGCCCATCTGGATCGGCAAAGCCGCGGCGAGTACGACGCTGCCGCGCGATTCGCCGGCGCGCCATGCGGTGGCAGGCTTACCCTGCAGCGCCTCGCGCACTTCCGGTAGGTCGATGCGCGGCGCGTCTTCGGCCCAGCCGCCTTCGTCGTCCAGGCGCGTCGCCAGCAGCGAGCGATACACCAGCGAGGCGAACCAGCCCGGCCGCTCGGCGGCGGGAAGATCCGGCAGGTCGAGCTTGCCGCTCTGCGCCATCAACCAGGCGTCGGGCGAGAGCACGCGCACACGCACGCCATCGGGCGCCAGACGCGCCAGCTCCTGCGAAAGCGGCGCGGAGAAGTCGAGCAGTGGGCGTGCTTCCGCGGTGAGCGGCTCGCTGTCGCCATCGGCAGCGATGTGCACACCGACGCCGAAATGATCCAGTCGCAGTCCACGTGGCAAGCGGAATTCCGCGCGGAAACCGCTGCCGTCTTCCTGCCATTGCGCATTGATCCGATCGGGCAGCACGCCGGCATCGGGATCGAGAGCGATGGCCGTGGTCGCGCCCGGCGCGGCACTGGCCATGAGGTAGCGCTGCGCGTCGTCCGCGCTGGCGATGGAGATAATGAGGTGGTCGGCGTTGAGCGCGAGACGGTCGTCCGCATCCGCGCGTCGGCGACGCGTGGCGCGCACGTCGATATAGAAATACAGCCAGTGATCGTCTTCGGCGAGCATCACCCGGGCGTTCTTGCCGAAGTTCTGCGCCCAGGGGCTCAGCGACGCCCAGTCATCGGCGTAGCCGTCCATCGTGATCGCAGTAGGCGTGTGCTGCACGTACCAGGCGTTGCCGGCCGGCGGCAACGGTGCCTCGACCACCACGAGACTGCGCGCCAGCGCACGCGCCGACGCGACCAGCGCCTGCGCCTGGCCTTCGCGCAGGAGGGTTTCCATCTGGCGCACATAAAGCCACCCGGCGACGGGAAGCGCCAGGGTGCAGAGAGCGACAAGGAGAAGTTTCTGCCGAAGAGTCATGCGTGCAGTTGCTGTTGCTGTTGTAGGAGCCGATTCATCGGCGATCCCGCGGCAGCGGGCCAGGATGCGTCAGCGGGAAGCGGTGCGGCGAGCACCCAATCGCCGATGAATCGGCTCCCACAGAGAGCATCGCCGATGAATCGGCTCCTACAGAGAACAGTCCCACAAAGAGCAGTCCCACGGAGTTCACGACGTCCAGCGGTAACCAACACCATGCACCGTCTCGATCGCATCGAACTCCGGCGCCAGGGCGATGAACTTCTTGCGGATGCGCTTGATGTGCGAGGTGATCGTGGCGTCATCCACCACCAGCTCCGCTTCGCGCATCAGCTGGTCGCGGTTTTTCACGTGGCCGGGGAACCGCACCAGCGTGTGCACCATCCAGAACTCGGTCACGGTGAGCGGAATTTCGACGCCGTTCCACAGGATGCGCATGCGCTCGGACTCGAGCTTCAACGGGCCGTGCTCGATCACGGTCTCGCTCGAGGCCGGGGTCTTGAGCGATTCGATGCGACGGAACAGGGCCGCGATGCGCGCCGCGAGCTGGTGCAGGCTGGTGTCCTTGGACAGGTAGTCGTCGGCGCCCAGGCGCAAGCCGGAGATGACGTCGAAATCCGAATCGCGGGCGGTGAGGAAGATGATCGGCAGCGTGGCCGACTTGGCGCGCAGTTCGCGGCAGAGGTCGAAGCCACCTTCGGGCTCGTCACCCAGACCGATGTCGATGATGACCAGCTCGGGCAGGCGCATGGCGAAAGCCATGGAGGCTTCTCCACGCGAGCCGTAGCCGCGGGCCTCATAGCCGAAGCGGTTCAGCGCCTCGACGTAGTTGGCGCGGATAAGGGGTTCGTCTTCGACGATGGCGATGCTGCGGGCCATGGGCATTCCGTTGAGGTGAATCGGCGAGCGCAGGTTCCTATGTGAACGCCCCGTCCGCAAGGCCCCGTCCGCGATTGCCCGCGTCTTGCCCCTTCTCGCACCCATGCCGGGCCGCGGCCTACACGTTTTGTTTGCCCGGGATTTGCCACAAACAGCCTGCGGATTGCCCGAACGCGGACGCTCCGCCCGCCGACCGCGGCGTTCAACTAGCCATGACGGCGCGCCAATCCGGCGCCGAGGACCTTCAAACCATGAAAACCAAACCCGACGCCGATAACACCGAACTGGAACGCGACTTCGAGCCGCTCCGCGTGGCACTCGCCCTCGGCGCCCTCGTCCTCGGCATCCTGTTCGGCATGCACTGACGGGAGACTCCTCATGGATCTTTTCGACGACTTCGTGGAACCGGCCATGGAAGGCCTTGGCGCGGCTGGTGCGCACGGAAGTGCGCCAGCCGCCGGGGCGGGTGAGCCCGACCCCGACTGGTTGCCGATCTAACGGCTCTGAATCTTCTGTAGGAGCCGATTCATCGGCGATTGGGGGCCCGCGCCACCCTGGCCCGCTGCCGCGGGATCGCCGATGAATCGGCTCCTACAGAGGGCCGCGCGCCCGAAGACCCCGGTTTAATCGGGGGCTTTGGGCGTTTGCGCGACGACCTGGCCGATGGGCACGAGGTTGGTGGGTGTGACCTCACCGACGGTGACCGTGCCGGCCATGCCGCGGAAGAAGTCCTCGCCCGCCTTGTTGAGCGAACGGTTGACGGAGAAGCCGTGCGAGCCGGAGACGCGTGTGGATTCGCCGTTGTTGAACTGGCCAAACCCGGGGCCGTCCGGCGGCGTGATCCCGTCGATGAAGACCGAGCCGCCGAACATCGACGCGGCGACGATATCGCGCATCTCGTTGTTGTATCGACGACGTGCGCGCTGGCCGGCCACCGCGTCGCTGTAGTCCTCTTTGAGCTGCAGCCAGTACGTGTTGGCCTGGGCGCGCTCAGCCGGCGTGGCCTGCGTATAGGCCTGCACGAAGGCGCCTTCGAAACGCGGATCGTGCCGCTCGTCGGCCAGCGCCAGCCAGGCAAGGCCGAGCGGGCGATTGGACGGACCTTCGTCGCCATTGAAGTACATCAGGCCGAGCGCGAACTGCGCCGGCTTGCTCGCCCAATGGGCGGCGTCGCGAAGTCGTTCGCGCGAGGAGGCGTTATGGCCGCGGCCCAGATCGCGGGCGGCCGCGCAGAAGTAATAGTCCCCGGGAAGCAGGCGCTCCAGACCCTGGGCGCATCCCTGGATCGTCTTGCGGAGCTCCGCTTTTGGGTCCGATGAGGTCGACGCGGCGTCCTTCGCGGACACCACGCCGGTGGCGGCGCAAAGCAGCACGAGCGCAGCGGTACGAATGTATTTCATGGGCTTCTCCAAAGCGGGCTCCGGGAAGGAGCGGTCCTGTGTGAGTGTCAATCGGCCTTGCGCTGGTTCACCTGGCTGACCGGCACGAGCACGGCGTCGCCCACGAACACATGGCTATCGTAGCCATAGAAATACATGGCTTTCTGCGACTGCAGCAGGCGGCCTACCGTGAAGCCACTCTGCAGCGGCAGGTTGTCATTGGAGGCGACCGAGCTGGCGGGCATCACGACGCCGTCGATAAAGACGCTGCCGCCGAAGTTTGCCGCCCACTCGATATCACGATACGCGCGGTCGAACTGCCGCTCGGCGCGTGGGGCCGCCACGCTGTCGGCGTAGGTGGCTTTGAGGTCGTTCCAGTAGGCGTCGGCCTGGACCAGCTCTTCGGGCGTCGCGTGCTGGTAGGCGGAAATGAAGGTGGGCTCGTAGGCGGGGTCATGGCGTTCGGCCGCAATCGCCAACCAGGCCAGGCCGAGCGGGCGATTCTGCTCGGCGTGGTCGCCATTGAAGTACATGACGCCCAACGCGTACTGCGCCGGCTTGCTCGCCCAGCGGGCGGCGTCTTTCAGGTTCTCGCGCGCCAGCCCCATGTGGCCGCTCCAGTAATTCTGGGCGGCTGTGCAGAAGTAGTAGTCACCGGGAAGGAAGCGCTCCAGGCCGCCGGGGCACGGCTGCAGCGAGTGGGCCACCGTGGCCTTCTGATCGGGCAACGGGACCGGGCGTTCGGCGGCCTGCGCGGCGGTAGCCGTAAGGGCGAGCCCTGCGGCAAGAGTCAATACGGACAACGTCTTCATACGTAGATCCTCGACTATGACCCACCCCGAGCCACTATTACCGTACCACCCGGTTCGCTTTATATTCGTGAAATCTTCTTCATCCTGCCCGACCGGACGCAATTACTTGCCGTCGGTCACTTACCGTCGATGGCCGCGTGCATGCGCCGGATCACGTCGGCGTAGTCCGGCGCATTGAAGATGGCCGAGCCCGCGACGAAGGTGTCGGCACCGGCCGCGGAAATGGCGCCGATGTTGTCGGGCGTGACGCCGCCATCCACTTCCAGACGGATCTTGCGGCCGCTGGCATCGATGCGCTCGCGCACCTGGCGGATCTTCTCCAGGGCCGACGGGATGAACTTCTGACCGCCGAAGCCCGGGTTGACCGACATGATCAACACCATGTCGATCTTGTCCATGACGAAGTCCAGCCAGGACAGCGGGGTAGCCGGGTTGAACACGAGGCCAGCCTCGCAGCCTTCGCCCTGGATGAGCTGGATGGTGCGGTCGACATGCTCGCTGGCCTCCGGATGGAAGCTGATGCTGCGCGCGCCGGCCTTGGCAAAGTCCGGGACGATGCGGTCGACCGGCTTGACCATGAGGTGCACGTCGATGTGCTCGGTAATGCCGTAGTCGCGCAGCGCCTTGAGCACCATCGGGCCGATGGTGAGGTTGGGCACGTAGTGGTTGTCCATCACGTCGAAGTGCACCCACTGCGCGCCGGCGTCGAGCACCTTGCGCGTGTCCTCACCCAGGCGGGCGAAGTCGGCCGAGAGGATGGACGGGGCGATGACGGGGCTTTGCTTGGACATGACCGATACCGTTCAAGAATGGAAAAACACTGTAGGAACCGCTTCAGCGGCGATGCGTTTAGCTCGTGTAGGAGCCGATTCATCGGCGATCCCGCGCCAGC